>Ga0209594_1000147_pt1 | contig 53563 bp, 49 predicted proteins | sample AshMeaCrysSpring_FD_184126 | JGI IMG/M metagenome (GOLD analysis project Ga0209594, IMG submission 184126) | Groundwater microbial communities from Big Spring, Nevada to study Microbial Dark Matter (Phase II) - Ash Meadows Crystal Spring... | ecosystem: Environmental > Aquatic > Deep subsurface... | reverse complement strand
CACGGCCGGGCGCGGCGTCCCCCGCGAGCGCTTGGAAGAGGTGGCACACCACTACCTCGCCCTCGGCGGCGTCAGCCCCATCAACGAGCAGAACCGGCGGCTGCTGACCGCCCTGCGGGCAGAGATGGACGCCCGGGGCCTCGCGGTGCCGCTGCACTGGGGCAACCGCAACACGGCGCCGTTCTTCACCGAGGCGCTGCTCGAAGCCTACGAGACCGGCGCGCGACGGGTGGTCGCAGTGGCCACCAGCGCGTACTCGTCGTACTCCGGTTGCCGCCAGTACCGGGAGAACCTCGCCGGTGCCCTGGCCGACAGCGGACTGCAGGGGCGGCTGGAGGTGGTGAAGGCCCGGCCGTACTACGGCCACCCGGGTTTCGCCGCGCCCTTCGTCGACGGGGTCGCCGACGCGGTGCGGACGTCGCAGGGCTGCCACGTGTTCTTCACGACGCACTCCATCCCGCTGTCGATGGCGGAGCAGTCGGGGCCCGAGTCGCGGCGCGAGGGGCTACCGGGTCTCTACGAGCGCCAGCACCTGGACGTCGCTTCGCGCGTCATCGCCGGGGTGGAGCACCGCCTGGGGCTCGCCGAGATCTCCTGGAGCCTGGTGTACCAGTCCCGCAGCGGTCCCCCTCACGTGCCGTGGCTCGAGCCCGACATCGCCGATGCGATGCGTGAGGTTGCCGGCCGGGGGATCGGGCACGTGGTGCTCGTGCCCATCGGCTTCGTCAGCGACCACGTGGAGGTGGTGTGGGACCTCGACCACGAGGCCCGCGAGGTCGCCGACGAGCTGGGGCTGCGATTCGACCGTGTCCCCACCCCCGGCACCGACTCCCGGTTCGTCGCAGCCCTGGTCGACGTGGCCGCGGCCGCTCTGAACGGCCCGGCCTACGCCGGCGGGGACGACCAGCTCTGCCAGGCAGCGTGCTGCCCCAACGCGCGCGTGGACCTGCCGGTCGTCGTCGGTGTCTGAGACGACCAGCCCGGTGCCACGGCCGCGGCACCGGCCCCGGCGGCTGCGCCGCACCGCCGCGCTGCGCCGACTGGTGCGCGAGTCGCGCCTGCACCCGGCCGACCTCGTACTGCCGCTGTTCGTTCGCGAGGGTGCCAGCAGCCCGGTGCCCATCCGTTCCATGCCAGGCGTCGTCCAGCACGATCGGTCGTCGCTGCTGCGGGCAGCCGACCAGGCCGCGGCCGCCGGCGTGGGGGCGGTGATGCTCTTCGGTGTCCCCGAGCACCGGGACGCCTGCGGCAGCGGCGCGCTCGACCCCGACGGTGTGCTCACCCGTGCCGTGCGCGACGTGCGGGCACAGACGGGGGACGACCTGCCGGTGATCGCCGACCTCTGCCTCGACGAGTTCACCTCCCACGGCCATTGCGGGGTGCTCGACGACGAGGGCACCGTCGACAACGACGCCACGCTCGAGCGCTACCAGCAGATGGCGCTGGTGCTCGCCGAGGCGGGCACCGACCTACTGGGGCTCAGCGGCATGATGGACGGCCAGGTCGGCGCGGTGCGAGCCGCCCTCGATGCGGCCGGGCACATCGATGTCGGCCTGCTCGCCTACGCGGCGAAGTACGCCTCGGCGTTGTACGGACCGTTCCGGGAGGCTGTCGAGAGCCCGTTGCAGGGTGATCGACGCAGCTACCAGCAGGACCCGGCGAACATGAGGGAAGCGCTTCGCGAGGTGCGTCTCGACCTGGCCGAGGGAGCAGATCTGGTGATGGTCAAGCCCGCGCTCGGCTACCTCGATGTGGTGGCTCGAGTCAGCGACGTCGTCGACGTGCCGGTGGCGGCCTACGTGGTGTCGGGTGAGCTCGCGATGGTGGAGGCCGCCGCGGCGGCGGGTCACCTCGACCGCGACCGTACGATCCTCGAGCTGCTCGGCGGGGTGCGTCGAGCCGGAGCCGGTGTGGTGGCGACGTACTGGGCGACGGAGGTCGCCCAGCTGCTGCGTCGGGAAGCGCCATGAGTCTGTCCGATGCCTGGTTCGAGCGGGCCCGACAGGTGATGCCAGGTGGGGTCAGCTCTCCGGTGCGGGCCTTCGGCTCGGTCGGGGGCAGGCCACGCTACGTTGCGTCCGCGCGCGGGTCGCGGGTGCGAGACGTCGACGGGCGCGAATACGTCGACCTCGTCGGCTCGTGGGGCCCGATGATCCTGGGACACGCCCACCCGGCCGTCGTGGAGGCGGTGGCCGCAGCGGCCGGTCGCTCGACCTCGTTCGGCGCGCCGTGCCCGCCGGAGGTGGAGCTCGCCGAGCAGGTCGTGGGCCGCGTCGGCCCGGCAGAGCGGGTGCGGTTCACCAGCTCGGGCACCGAAGCAGTCATGACCGCTCTGCGTCTGGCGCGGGCCCGCACCGGACGCGACCTTGTCGTCAAGTTCGCCGGCTGCTACCACGGACATGCCGATGGGCTGCTCGCCTCAGCCGGGTCGGGCGTGGCCACCCTGGGCCTGCCGGACTCCCCCGGCGTTCCGCCGGGTACGGCCCGCGACACGGTCGTGCTGCCCTACGGCGACCTCGCCGCCCTCGAGCAGACGCTCACCGTGCGCGGGGACGAGGTCGCTGCCATCATCACGGAGGCGGCGCCGGCCAACATGGGCGTGGTGCCGCCGCCTCCCGGCTTCAACGCAGCCCTGGTGCGGCTCGCCCACGCCCACGGCGCCCTCGTCGTGCTCGACGAGGTGATGACCGGGTTCCGGGTCGGTCCCGCCGGCTGGTGGGGACACGAGGGCGCTGCCGAGGGCTGGCAACCTGACCTCTTCACCTTCGGCAAGGTCATCGGCGGGGGTCTGCCCCTCGCGGCCGTCGCCGGGCCGGCCGAGGTGCTCGACCTGCTCGCCCCGTCGGGGCCCGTCTACCAGGCAGGTACGCTCAGCGGCAACCCACTCGCCGCAACAGCGGGTCTGGTCACGCTGCGGCACTGCGACGAGCAGGTGTACCGCCACCTCGACACGACGGCGGCCGCCGTGGCCGGGCTGGTGGCGGACGCGCTGACGCGCCACGGCGTGCCGCACCGGCTGCAGACCGCCGGGAACCTCTTCAGCGTGTTCTTCGCCGACGGCGAGATCACCACCTACGCGCAGGCGCAGCAGCAGGACACTGCGGCGTTCGGGCGCTTCTTCCACGCCATGCTCGAGGCGGGGGTGTGGCTGCCACCTTCGGCCTTCGAGGCGTGGTTCGTCTCCGCCGCCCACGACGACCGAGACCTCGACATCGTGGCAGCGGCGGCAGAGCACGCGGCAGTGGCAGCAGCATCTCGGGCCCTGGGACAGCCACGCGCCCGGGCTTAGCCCGGATCCACCGCCTGAGGTGTTCGGGGTACGGCATGGCTGAAGGGTCAAGTGCCCTCTGAGCAGGGACGATGTGGCTTGCGACGGTCACGATCGGTCCTGCGGGCCGGGCACCTGATAGAGGCGAGCAGCTCATCACCTGACCCGGGTGTCGGTGAGCTTCGACGAGGCGACACCGGGATGCTGCCCGCCGACTGGCCCTGGGAACCGGAGTTCGCCACCGCGATGATCCGCATCGCCGCGATCCCCGCCCCCACCTGACCGGCGGCCTCCCTGCCCTCCACGACCCGGAGGACCCGGAAGGCCGGTGCGGACCGGCAGGCCAGACATGCCCAGACCAGCCTCCGGCACCCCACCAAGATCACCACGACCCTCAAGCCACCGCCGAACAAGCAGGGCGGTGGAGCCGGGCTCAGAGTCCGGCCTGGCCGCGAAGGAACGAGCTCTAGAGTGCCGGCGTGGCGAAGCCCGGGATGCCCGACCGGGACGTGAAGGGTCGAACCCTCGTGCGAGCGGTCGGGGCGCTGGCAGCTTGGATCGCCGGAGTCGTCGTGGTGCGACTCGGGCTCGCCTGGGCTGACAGCTACCCCTACTCGCAGGCCAGCGAGGTGCGCTACGGGCTCGTGGCCGCAGTCGCCCTGTCCGTGGCCATCAGCGGCACGATCATCGCCCTGCGGTGGAGGCGGCGCGGGACCTAACCGGGAGCGCCGGGTCAGGCACAACCGCCCAAGTCCGCTTCGTGGTGCGTCCGCTCGCGGCGGAAGGGTGCGTCTCTGGAAGGGTCCCAACCGACGGCGTGTTGACAGTCCACGTGCTCGCGCTCGTGGGCATCATCACGTACAGCCGGGAAGGACGCCGCCGAGTCGCCGCCGAGCTCATCGGTGACCCGGAGCGGGTCGACCGCCGGCAGAAGGCCGCTGACAAGGCACTCCAGCAGCTGGTCGAGGCGACCGGCAGCACCCTGATGTCGCTGCCCGGCATGGGGCCACAGGGCGCGGCGAGGCTGCTGGTCGAGGTCAGGGACGTCACCCGCTTCCCGACCGCGGCGCACTTCGCGTCCTGGACCGGCACCGCCCCGATCGACGCGTCCAAGGCATCCGGTCGCGCACGACGGCCAGGTTGGGAGGTTCGTCGGCGCTGGGCGGGGTTCAACTCACCAAGGGGTTGGCGACGTGGAGTCCGTGGCGCTCGGCAGCGTCGCAGAGCGCACCGTCGGCACTGGTGAGCACGACGGCACCGATCATGAGGGCAGCGGCCAGATGGACGGCGTCGTAGCCGCGCAGTCCGTCGATCTCGGCAAGTAGCACCGCGTCGGCGATCACGGCGCGGGTCACTTCCACGACGTAAAGATCGGCGATGAGCGTGCCGAGCTCGGTCTTCGCCTCGGTGTGCTGGTCGGGTGTGAGGCGCCCGGCGCGCGCAGCAGCGGCCAGAGCCGACCTCGCCTCGACCTCGATCAGCGACACCGCGGCCACCGACTCCGCCGAGGACCAGATCACGGCGGCACGATCAGACCCCTCCTCGTCGGCGATCAGCTTGAGCAACGTCGAGGTGTCGACGTAAGTGATCATCCGGTGCGGTCAGCGCCGCTGCTCGGCGACCAGGTCACTCACCGGTCCTGCTCCCGTGATGCGGTGGTCCGGCAGGTGTCGCCGGCGGGTGTCCGGTGCCCGCACGACGCCTGCCGCGACGAGCTCGGCGAGCCGGTCGTCTGCTGCGCCGAGAGCCGAGAGTCGGGCGACCGGACGTCCGCGATCGGTCACGATCACTTCCTCGCCGGCGCGAACCCGCTCGATGTAGGTGCTTAGGCGATTCTTGAGTTCCCGGATTCCCACCTCGGACCGTGCTGTGGCCACGTTCATGTGGCCATGGTAGCCACTTTGACGCGAGTGCACCCGCACCGCCTCCGAGGCGCAGTCCACTGCCGTCCAGTCCCGGGCGCGTCAGATCCCGCCCGACCAGCGGCTGTTGGGCAAGCGCAGCGCCCGACCAGCGGCGGTCGCTTCTCCTCAGGAGGCGAGGTACTGCTCGCGGTGCGCAGCGACTCCGGCACTCGGAACGACACCAGCAGCCCCCCGCCTTCAGGACACCCGAGGGGCACCTACGGATCAGAAGGCCGTGCCTCGCATCACGCCCGCGATCGTCGTGGGCTGGACGGGGGCTCTACGTTGGTGATCAAGGGTGTTCAAGGGTCAGCCTGGGTTCGGCGCACCGACCGCCGACACGAAGACCCCCTGCTAGCAGGGGGTCTTCGGTGGAGCGGGTGACGGGAATCGAACCCGCACTGTCAGCTTGGGAAGCTGTCGGCGACAGTTGCCGTACCCCCTTTGACCTGCGAAGATGTGCCCAGGAGAGGGCTCGCGTGGGCTATACGTGGGCTATCCAGAGGCCGGCAACGGCCATCAAGGGCGTCCGAGGGGGAGCAGAGGTGTCGCAGCAGGGAGGCCGGGCGCGCTCGCAGCGCCAGGGTCGACGGCCCGGTTTCGGCACCGTCGAGACCCTCGCGTCCGGCCGCTACCGCGTCCGCTGGCGCGACTCCGACGGACTGCGTGTCACCGCGCCTCAGTCGTTCGCCACCCTGTCGGAGGCGCGGGGCTACCTGGCGACCGTCGAGGCCGACCAGCTTCGCCGCACCTACCGCGCTCCCCGCCGAGTCACCGAGACACTCGCCCAGTACGGCATCGAGTGGATCGACACGAGGCCGGGACTGAAGGACTCCACACGGCACCAGTACGGCATCGACTTCTCCCGACACATCGAGCCGTACCTCGGTGAGCGGCTGCTCGACAAGATCGAGCCCGAGCACGTGCGCCGGTGGCACGCCCGCCTGGCGTCCGACCTGCGCGCCGACCTCGCGCCGTCGGGCCGGGACGGATCAGCGACCGTTGCCCGCGCCTACCGGCTGCTGCGGGCCATCCTGCAGACCGCCGTCGATGACGAGCTCCTGCTGCGCAACCCCTGTCGTCTCCCCGGCGCCGGCACACCGAAGTCAACCGAGCGGCCAGTGCTGGCGATCAGCGAGGTGAGCGAGCTTGCGGCGGTCGTGCCCGACCACTACCGCGCCTACGTGGTGCTCGCGGCACTCTCGGGACTGCGCGCCGGCGAGCTCGCGGCTCTGCGCGTGCGCGACTGCGTACTCGGCCCCGCGCCGAGCGTTCGCGTGGCGCGACGCTTCTACCGCGTCGCGGGCCGCGTCACGGTCGACACGCCGAAGTCCGACGCCGGCGCCCGCGTGGTCCCTCTGCCGCAGACGGTCGCCCAGGAGGTACGCAACCATCTCGCGCGTCACCGCGCAGACGCCGGGCCGAACGACCTCCTCTTCGTGACGGCGGGCGGGCGGGACGTTCTGGACACCGCGTCTCAGGTCGTGCGACGCGGTCTGGATCGGATCGGGCGGAGCGACGCACGGGCCCACGACCTTCGCCACACCGCACTGACGGCGGCCGCCGAGCACGGCGCCACCCTCGCCACCCTGATGCAGATGGCGGGCCACTCGACCTCCGCAGCTGCGCAGCGCTACCAGCACGCCACGCTGACACACGCCCGGCAGGTCGCGGGCGCGCTTGACGCCTCGCTCGGAGACGCCCTGGCGGAGGCTCGGACGGAGCCTCGGGCGGGGTAGTCGACCCCTTGAGCGCGGATGAGTTCAGGCAGCTGCGATTCGCCGGACAGCCACAGAGAACCGTGCGCAGATCCGATGAGCGGGCCCACTTCGCTGCCGACGGTATCGACGATCCGCTATTGTGGGGGGATGCCAGTCGATCCTGCCGGTGCGTCGGGGGCGCTGCTTCGGGACGCTCGCCGTCGCTCCGGGTTGACGCAGGCTGAGCTTGCCCGTCGTGCGGGGGTGACCCAGAGCGTGATCAGCGCGTACGAGTCTGGGGCGCGGCAGCCGTCGCTACCGACGCTGGCGCGGCTGGTGGCCGCCACCGGCCTGGAACTGGCCATTGGTGTGCGCAAGCCGGCTCCGGCCCGGGCCCGGTTGACCGGGCCGCTGGGGCGCCGGGTCGTGCAGCAGCGTCGTGCCCTCGTGCGCGCGGCGTCCTCTCATGGGGCGTCAAACGTGAGGGTCTTCGGCTCCGTGGCCCGGGGCGAGGAGAGCATCGACAGCGACGTCGACCTGCTGGTCGACCTGGTTTCGGGTACCGGGCTGCTCGGGCTGGCCGCACTGGAGCGCGACCTGTCCCAGATCCTCGACGCGAGGGTCGATGTCGTCCCGGCCAGCGACCTCAAGCACGGCATTGCCCCCGAGGTGCTCGGCGAGGCGGTGCCGCTGTGAGCCGCCGGGACCGGCAGCGACTCGACGACATGCAGGCTGCGCTGGACGCCATCGAGGACCACCTGACACGGGGTGGCCTGTCTGACGGGCTGGTGTACGACGCCGTGCGCGTCCGTCTGATCGAGATCGGCGAGGCGGTGAAGGGGCTGTCTGCAGACCTGCTGGCCACTGAGCCGGACCTGCCTTGGGTGCAGATCGCCGGGATGCGGGACCGGCTCGCCCACCGCTACTTCGACACCTCCCACGCCATCGTCCAAGGCACCGTCGACCACGACCTACCCGTCCTGGCCGCGGCGGTCGCGCGGCTCAGGAGCCATGTGACGGACTGACCAGCGAGCCCGCCCAGCCGAGTTGAGGGCGTCCGCAGGACTCCACCTGAGGGGCTGAAGGCCCGCGTCACTTCCGGGACGCATCCTGGCGGGCGCCCGTGTCGCGAGGGGGCCGGACTTGACGCGGCGCCGGGTTCAGCCGAGCAAGCAAGCGCCCAGACAGCCAGCCGAGATCCGTCGGAATCTTTCGCGTCACCCAGCGAGGGAACCGATACCGCTTCACCAAGATGTCGTGAGCGGGGTCCGCGAACGCACCATGGCCAGAGCCTCACTGGTGGACGTTGGGTGCAGGCAGGAGTAGGTCTCTTGTCTGCACCTCGGGCTCACCGGGTCACTGCCGAGCTGAGTCTCCGGCCCCGCTGAGTATCCGGCGGTCGAGCGAAGAGCGAAGCCGTCGGCTGCCTCGCAGACCGTCACGGCACAGTTGCCGACAGCGGCGCGGTCCACTGAGCCGCGGGCTCGGACTCCGCCGCGGCCGACAACGTCGCATCGTCGTCACTGCACGCGCGGCGTCTCCCGGGCTTCGACTCGCTGGGCGGCGAGCCATCGGTCGATGTCGGCCGGGTCGAACCTGACGTACTTGCCGACCTTGTAGAACGCGATACGCCGCTGATCGACGAGTCGACGCACGAATCGCTGCGGTGTCCCGAGCCGCTCGGCAGCGCCAGCGATGTCCAGCAGTCCGGGGGACGTCGACGTCGGAGCCTTCGCTGCAGCCGGCCGTCGGCGCGGATTCGGAACCACCACCTCTTCCTCACTTGGGGAAACGAACGCCAGCTGGTCAGTGGCGGGGACGCGCTGCGCCTGCTTCAGATCGGTCATCGGCAGATCCCTCCGGTAGGTCAGATCGAGAGGCCACGCGGGCTGCTGGGGGCTTCGGGGTGAGCCATGCCGGCCAGCGAGGACCTCTCGGCACCCATCGGTGGCACCGCCACCGAGCGCAGGTCGGTGGCGAGCTGGTGGGCGCTGGTGCGGTGGATGGCGTGGGCGGTCTCGGCCAAGGCGGTGTCGGCGATCCAGGCCCCGACGGCGTCGGCGGGGGTGGGGGTGTCGGGGTCGGGGGTGAGGTAGAGGTAGTTGCCGAGGCGTCCGCGGGACAGGGCGGTGTCGGCGGTCTCGCGGGTCATCGAGGGCGCGGCGGCGACGAGGGTGAGCTGGCTGGTCTGCCCTTGGGCCTTGTGCACGGTCAGCGCGTAGGCGTGGTCGAGCCGCCCGTCGGCGAGGTAGGGCCCGGGGAGGGTGAGGTCACGCCCGTCCCGTAGCTGGATGGTGAGGGCGCCGTGGTCGGGGTGCAGGGTGGTGACGGTGGCGCGGTCACCGTTGAGCAGGCCGCGGGAGGGGTCGTTGCGGGTGACGAGGACCTGGTCGCCGGAGGAGTAGCCGCGCGGCCCGTCGACCGTGTCGACGTGGAGTTGGTCGGTGCCGAGGTGTCCGGTGGCGCGCAGGGTGTCGCGGATGGCGGTGTTGAGGTGGGCGGCGTGGGCGCGGGTGGCGGTGAGGACGAGCACGTCGTCGGGCCCGGTGAGCACCTGCCGGGCCAGCAGGTAGTCCTCGACGATCCGGTCGGTGCGGTCGGCGGGGGTGGGGTCGATGTGGACGTGGCCGTGCTACAGGTAGGCGCCGAGGGCGGGGCCGGTGCGTCCGGCACGGAGCGCGGCGAGGGCGTCGCGTTCCCAGTCGGTCTGCTGGCGCCGGTTGTCGGCCAGGGCGGCGTCGGGGTGGCGGGCGAGGTGCCCGAACAGCCCGCCGGCGTCGATCTCGGGCAGCTGGGCGGGGTCACCGACCAGGACGAGCCGGGAGTGCTGCTGCTCGGCGGCCGCCAGCAGGGTGGCCAGGTCACGGGTGCCGACCATGCCGGCCTCGTCGACGACGAGCACGCCGCCCGGGGGCAGCCAGCCCGACGGTCGCGGGTCCTGCAGGCCGCGCAGGATGGCGGCGACGGTGGTGCTGGTGATGCCGGCGGCCTGCCCGAGCTGCTGGGCCGCGAGGGCGGCGGTGGCGCACCCGAGGACGAGTTGGTCGTCGTGGCCCCAGGCGGTGCGGGCGGCGGCCAGGGCTGCGGTCTTGCCGGCCCCGGCCGGCCCGACCACGACGCTCAGCCGGCCCGGGTGCAGGGTGAGGGCGCGGACGAGGTCGGCCTGCTCCCCGGCCAGGCCGTGGACACGCAGGGCGTACTCGACCAGCAGCGGGTCCACCGGCGCGGCAGGTGAGTGGTGGAGCCGGTCGGCGGTGGCCAGGGCCTGCTGCTCGACTTCGAGCAGGTCCCGGGTGGTCCACCGCGGCTGCCCGTCGCTGTCGTCGAGGGGGATCGTGTCGGGGTGGGCCAGCACCCGGGCGGCCAGACGCTCCACCGTGAGGGCGTCGGCCGGCGCACCGGCCGGGAGGTGTGTGCACACGGCTTGGAGCAGGTCGTCGTAGCCGAACCAGGTGCGCTGCTCGGTCAGCCCGGACGGGCCGAGCAGCCTCTCGGTCAGGGCCTGCTCGTCCTCCACCGGCGGGGACGCCCGCCCGAGCGCCTCGGCGACCACGGTGTCGGGGTCGACCTTGGCGGCGGTGGCTTCGGCCCGCCAGCGCCGCTGCAGCTCGTCGGCGTCGATGTGGGTCTTGGGGTCGCGGCTTGCCAGGCACGCGGCCTGGGCGGCCCGCGGCCCCTCCAAGCCCGCCCGGTACAGCTGGTGGGCGATCGCGTCGGACCGTTTGGAGAACACCCGCCGCAGCCGCCTCGAGTTGCCGACGACCTCCGCGGTGCCGTGGGTGACCGGCCCCCAGCCGACGCCAAGCCGTGCGGTGAGCTGCGCGCGCAGCACCGCCTGGTAGAGGTGCCCGGCGGTGCGGGAGTGGTGGTAGGCGGCCTTGGTGTCCAGCCTGCTGGCCTCACCCACCATCCTCCGGGTCCTGGCTGGCGTGTTCCACAACCTCGCGATCGACAGCACGGACCCGGACAAGCCCGCGCTGTCCGCGTCCGGCGTTGCCAACGCCAAGGCGCTCTACCGGGGCCTGGCGCCCCACATGGGGCTGCCCATCTCCGACGAGTGGTTCGCGACCGGCTTCTTCCCCGAGAAGGACAGCAAGGCGCCCAGCTCAAGGACGCAGGACCTCAAGGGCCTCACGGACCTGGTGACTTCGTGGGCCGAGGGCGGGCCTCCGTTCGCGTAGTCGAGCAGCCGGTCGAGCCCAGGAGGGGGCGGGTGGCTCCGATACTCGCCCCCTCGCGCCGGCACCCCGCACCATGGGCTGACTCCGCGCAAAGGAACCGCCGCAACGATCGGTTCTGCAGAACCCCAGACGACCCCGGACGACCGAGCTGACACAAGGAACAAGGAATGGAGGTCATCTCCGTGACCATCTCTCCCGCGCCATCCGGCGCACTCCAAGCGCTGGCGATGGAGCCGATGACCATGGGCTACGACGCCGTCTCGTCCCGCATCGAAGAGGGGTATCTGAACGGTGGCCTGTACTCCTGGGCCCGCGAGCTCTGGCGCAACTACCACCAGGCCGTCCAGCGCAAGATGGCGGCATCGAGCGTCACCGCTCCGTTCACCCGCGAGGACGTTGAAAGAGCGTTCGGCTACACGCCGGAACAGCGTTTCGACTTCCTCAATCTTCACCGTCCTGAGGGCAGTACTGGTGGATCACTGAAGCGTGTGGTCTTCAACACAGGCCCGTACATGACCTGGGACGAGGTTCGCGACTACTTCGCATCGGGCGTTGGGGAGGGTCATGCCGACCTCGTCGGCATCGACAACCCCTTGGGGGACCGCCACGCCGGTGCTCGTGAGTCGACCTGCCCGTGGAACCGCGACGGGGGAATCGTGGTTGTCTCGTACCACCCGACGGAGATGCCAGAGGGGGCGAAGGTCTGGATTCGCCGTGACCCCGTCGCTCGGCGCTATGGCGTCGTGAGGCAATACACCGGCATCGAGGAGTTCGGGGTTCCTCAGTACGACAAGGTGACGACGCTTGACGTGGAGGACGAACTGGGTCTGAACTGGCTTGAGGATGTCATTCCGCAGACCCCGCTGGCCGAGCACGGTGGCGTGATGTTCGCATTGCTCGGGAACGATCCGTTCGCCGATGACGTCGACGGCGTAGACCAGATCGGAGCCGGCGGTCGAGGCACGGAGTCCCCGACTGTTCTAGTGAACTTCCTTCTCGACCATGTCGCAGAGGCTGTGGGCGGGATCACGGTCGTGTATCGCGTCGGCCCGGTAGGGACAGCTTCAGGCCGCATCGACAAGCGCACCTCGGACGGCACCGTCGTGCCCTACGAGTCGCGCAACATCTATGGCCTGGAGGGTTGGGTCCGCTACGGGCAGCGCAACACCAGGTTCGCCGGCGTCGAGGAAGGCGTCTGGAACAGCAGTGACGGTCGACTGGTGATCGACTGGACCCTGCTGCCAGAGGTGCTGCCCGTCAAGGACCGCAACATGACGCCGCACCGCGGAACGGGGCACATCGTTACGCGTTACCGCGATGACCTGCACCCGTGGCGCAAGGGATCCAACAAGAGTGACCACTTCGAGTTCTGGGGTGTACCGGAGGCCAAGGTATGGAAGCGCCTGAGGCTCGTGCTGCGCCCTGTGTCCGACCCGACCGTCTTGCCGGACGGCTGGCACGTCCGCCAGAACCCGGCCCGATCTGGCATCGTTGCGCCCGACGGGTCTGAGCTGTACCCGGAGTGGCGCGAGTGGGCTGAAGAGTGGATCGAGACGATGCCCACCGTGCTCGCCGAGGCCATCAAGGCAGCCATGCCAAAGCCACCTGGCCACGAGAAGCTGGAGCGAGACCTGCTGGAGAGATTGTTCTTCCGTACCGCAGCCCGCAGACTCCTCGACCTCGACAAGGAAGAGGTCACAAGCTCGGGCGAAGGCGACGCAGCCGACGGCGTGCAGATCGATGTCGCAGAGGAGGAGGGCAACCGCCGCCGCCCCGGCTCGAATCCGGATGACCCCCACCCTGACCCGACCGGTGGAGGCGTCGGTACACGTCATCGTTCCACGCCCGGTGGCAGCCGGAGCCGGAAGGTCAAGAAGCGGCTCTCGCACCTCCCCGAGCCCCGCTGGTTCACCAAGGAGGAGTGGGAGCAGGAGTTCAGCGGCGATGACAATGCGCATCAGATGTTCGTGCGGCTGCGTTCCATGCCTGACGGCGAGGGTGGCGTCAAGTACGTCCTCTACTTCAACCAACACCACGCGCTCTATCGGGATCAGGAAGCGTTCTTCAAGCACTGGCGCAACGCGGCGAGGAAGGGATCGCCTGTCAGCCACCTGAGCGACGACGACCTGATGGAACACGTCCGGACCGCGTATTGGATGGACTCCGCGTCCCGGTACTTTGCTGCCGCCGCGCACCACATGCTTGACGAGAACGGGGTCAAGCCCGATGCCGATGCCGTGGACGGCCTGCGGTCGGACCGGCTACGGCTAACGCAAGGCGCGGAAGGCTACATCAACGTTGAGCACCAGGTCAGGGCCCTGGCTAGCGGCAAGCCCAAGGCCGCCTTCTGAGTTTCGGGTCAGCAGGGATCGATCCACAAGTCCAACCTGTGAGCTTGGATGGTCGCTGACTGACCGATGGTCACGTCCGGCCGGTTCGTGGGGCTCAGCGGTGTGCGTGTGGGGGCGGACAGTGTTCTGCCGATCATGCCTGGACCAGTTGTGGTGTGGCTGCCTCCTTGCGTTCGAGGGCGGGTTTCGGTGCGGGCAGGGCCCATGGAGCCCTTCAGAGGTAGACCGGTCGCCGGTCTGCCTCTCGTCGTGGGCTTCGACCAGGATGGCGCCGGTTAGGTAGAGCAGGGCGTCGGGGTTGGAGAACATGAATCCCAGGTTCTCGGCCGCGCCTATACGGGTGCCGGCTCTCGGCTGAGGGCAGCGTGGTGGGCTTGCTCGTACTCGGTGGGGTTCAACACGCCTACGGCGTCGGTGCGGTGTTAGATCTCCCCGTTCAGCAGCGCGAGCCGTTTGGTGGACCTGACCATCCTCCAGTGCAGCCGGGGAAGGTGGCGAAGACGAGCAGGTCCCCGGGGGCGTCGACGAACAGGGCTGCGGCTTTCGGGTAGCGCCGGGAGAGGCTGCCGGCCACGCCGCTCAGCTGGGCGTCGGCGCAGGCCGGGTCGGCTGGGCGAAGATGGTGCGCATGTAAGGCGGCGACCATCTCGGCGTCCCCGCTGGGCACGTGGGAGAGCAGGTTCGCAGTAAGTCCACCCGCTGCCAGCTTGAGCCGGCGAGCACGTCGGCCACCGCCTGCTTGAGGCCACGGTGGGCATCGAATGTGACCCGCTGTGCTCCGTGCAGCCAGCGGGCCTTCGGGGAGCGGAGGACTCGGGCCAGACCCGGCCGGTCTCGGACTCCCCGGCACTGTGAACCGAGGACCTCGCGCCACCCGTCGCGACTACGAGCGGCGAGCTGGCTCTCCTACCGCTTCACCGGGGGAACGCTCGGCAACGGCCGTCCTCAGCAGAGCTAGCGCCTGTTCGGTCGGCTGATGCTCCCAGAATCTCAGCGCCAGCCAGCCATGTCCGGACAAGAGCTGATCGACTCGCTTGTCACGGGCGACGTTGTCGTCGAGCTTGTCACGCCACCAGTCGCGGTTGTGTACCGGGAGTGTGCCGTGGATCGGGCACCGATGCCAGAAGCAGCCGTCGACGAAGACAGCGATCCGCGGACCTCGAAAGAGCATGTCCGCGCGGCTGCGGCATCCAGGTACGGGGACTTGGGCGTCCACGAGATAGCGAAGGCCAGCGGCGTGGGCAGCCCGTCTCAGGCGGAGCTCGGCGTCGGTGTCCCTGCGGCTCTGGCGCTGGAAGCGCTGCCGGATCACATCGTCGAGTGGCTCGATCACACCAGGACCGCAGCGTGCTCCTTGACGGCCACCAAGAAGTCAGTGTCGATCCGTAGACGGCCCCTCTCGAGGCGACTCAGGAAGCCAGCGGCAGCACGTGTCGACAGCGGCTGCGCTGTCATCGGATCAACGACCTCCAGCAGATGTTGGTACGGCCAGTGGACTGGCCACATGCTGGCCTCGGCCCGCTGCCGCTGCGACGGGTCACCCCAGGCTGCAGGAGGCCACTTGCTGCCCTTCCCCAGAACGACGGACCCGACGACAGGTTTGCCAGGCTGTGCCAGCCGATGGCCGAGCCACCGGCTCAGTCCAGTCGTTACCGCGTTCCCAATCATCTTCCAGCGCTGCCCGGTGGCTCGACGGTTGCCAGAGTCGTCGCACGCGGTCCATCCCCGAGGGAAGCCCTGCAGGACCTCAGCGTCACCGATGCCCGGGACGACTAGGGCTCGCCCAGCGGGTGCATCACGCACCCAAATCCCCGGCGGAGAGGGGATGCCGACGGTCGATCCTCCCTTCAAGGTCGGCACGGCGTCCTGCGCCCAGCCAAGGCCCCTCAGACCCTCGGTCCAGTAGAAGCCGAAGGCGTCCGTGCGGAAGTGTTCCGCGGGCCGGTCGCCGGCTTCGTCGGAGAACAGCACGCCAGCGGGATCCTCCTCGAGACTGGCGACGAGGATTACCCGCTGTCGCCGCTGAGGGACGCCGAACGAGCGAGAGTCGATCAGCCGGTACGCCCACCGGTACCCGCGGTTCTCGAGTTCGTCAACGAGGACCGACATCGCGCGCCCGCCGTCCAGGGCCAGCATGTTGCGGACGTTCTCCAGCACCAGCCATGTCGGATTCACCTGCGGAAGGAGGCGGAAGACTTCATGCACGAGGCCGCTGGAGGATCCGCCGATTCCTGCGGTCCGTCCGGCCTGCGACAGATCCGTACAAGGGAAGCCTGCGGTGAGGACTTCAGCTCGCGGCAGTGAGGTCACCGCACGTACATCGCCGAGCACCGGCACCGCCCGAAACTGGTTCTCCAGAACGGCGACGGCGGGCCCCCAGTTCTCGACCATCAGAGTGGTCTGGAACCCCGACTCGTGAAGCCCGACCTCGAGCCCACCGACGCCTGCGAACAGGCCGACAACCCGCGGTGGACTGGTCATGGGGGGAGGCTAATCGCTGGGTCCGGCACAAGCGGGAAGGCGCGAGCCCGCTGTGGATAGTCAAGCGAAGCGCTGCCGGTAGAGAACACCGAGGCGTTGCACAGCACGTGTGTAGTGCCAGATGTCGCTCGGACGCGGGGACCCGAAGGCAGGTTCCTCGACCAGCGTCCAGGGGGTTCCGTCGTTGGCGGCAGCGAGCGTCAGGACGGCCAGCACGTCATAGCCGATCTCGTCCGCTCGTCTCCGCAGCGGCAGCGACTCGAGGCGTTCGATGGCGCGACGGGTGTCAGCCGGCTGCTTGTGAACCGCGGCGCGACGAGCGTTCGGCTCGCGCTCCGCATTGTCTCGGTAGGTCGGGCTGACGAACGTTGAGGCGGCGTTCACCAGGACGAAGGCCCCTGCGATCGTCACCGGGTCGCTGGCGATGATTGCGTCTCTGGCGCCCTCCAGTTCGTTACGCAAGCGTGGGGCCGCCTTCGAGTGGGCCGTCATGCAGGCCTTGTTCTCCAGTACGACCAGGGCCTGCTTCACACGGCACTCGCGGATCATCGGGAGCCTGGCAAGTCCGCTTCCTTGCCCTGGGCTGAGTTCGACGCCGTACTCGTCGACGAGGTCGGCGAGCGTTCGTGGTGAGGAGAGCGGAGTCGCATCATCGGGACGAGCGAACATCATGTCCAGCGTCTTCTTGCGATTCGTCGTGTCTGTCAGGACCGGATTGACACCGAAGCCCACCGCGCCTCTCTCGACGTCACGGCGTAGGTCCTCCGACTCCCGAAGCAGGTCGATCATGACTGCGACAGCAGTGACCTTCGAATGATGATCGGATCTGGGGTGGTACTGCCATCGTCCAGAACTGGGCCCGAAGGCTCTCGTTCTCGAGAGCGTGGCCCGGATGATCTCCGGCCCCCACATCTCCATCAATTCGCCCCGTCCGCCAGTGCTACGTCGATCATGAAGGCTAACGGTCAGGAGTCGCGGAGTCCTCGCTCACCTGGCACTTGAAGGCGGCGGTCGTACCGCCATTCGTACCGCCTGCAGGTCCGTCCCAGGACGTCCACCCCAGTCCACCCACGTCCGCGACCTGCGGAAATGGACGGTGGTGGACCCCCCCTGGACACCCGAGGGGCACCTACGGATCAGAAGGCCGTGCCTCGCATCACGCCCGCGATCGTCGTGGGCTGGACAGGGGCTCTACGTTGGTGATCAAGGGTGTTCAAGGGTCAGCCTGGGTTCGGCACACCGACCGCCGACACGACGACCCCCTGCTAGCAGGGGGTCGTCGGTGGAGCGGGTGACGGGAATCGAACCCGCACTGTCAGCTTGGGAAGCTGATGTTCTGCCATTGAACTACACCCGCGATGGACCACCAGTATGCCGTACACCTGGTCACAGGATGTTGACGACCGTCCCCATCATCGGCACGCGGAGCAGCCCGGGCGCGTCGATCTCGCGTTCGACGGCCTCGAGCGCCGTGAGGCCGTCCTGCAGGACGGCGGCGGAGCCGGCAAGGTCGTCCACCGGAACCCTTCACACGCCGTCGGGCCACTTCTCCGTGGCAGTGAGCTGCTCTGGCGGCCGTCTCGAAGGCGACCACCGTGCCGTTCCCCTCGGTGTTCACCTCGGTGCCAACGATTCGGGCCCGACGGTGCGGAAGAGCCGGGCCGATCCCTCGGTGTCGGTGAGGACGAACGTCACCAGGCCCGACGGCAGGCGGTGGGACCGGGCCTGGCTCAGCCGGCCGAGGGCACGTCCACGAGCACCACCTCCAGCGTGCGTGGGCCGTGCACGCCCTCGACCCGGACGAACTCGATGTCACTGGTGGCGCTGCCTCCCGACACCAGCGTGATGGGTCGGGTGCGCTGGCCGGCCAGCCGGTCGAAGGCCTCGGGCACGGTGGCGACGACCTGGTCGGTTCGCACCACGCACACGTGCACGTCGGGCAGCAGGGTCAGCGCTCGTCGGCCCGTACCGGCACCCGACACCAGGGCGATCGTCCCGGTCTCCGCGATGGCCACTGTCGCGGTGCTGACGACGGCGCCGGCCCGGTCGAGGCTGGCGGTGCTCATCGGGGGCCCGTCACGCAGTAGCACGAGGCCGGCGGCGGTGACCCACTGCTCGGGGAAGCCCGGTGGCGTGACCACCGTGCGGGCTCCGCGGCTGCCCAGCACCTCGTGCAGCACCCCGCTGACGCCGTCGGGGCCCACCCGGTGCACCCGCGCGCCGTAGTCCTCGACGGTCTGCACGAACAGGTCGAGCACCTCGCGATGCTCGAGCGCGCTCTCGCGCCGGTAGTCGCCTGGCACCGCGACGTGCTCGGGTCGCTCGTCGGCGGGGACGTCGGCGAGCGCCTCACGTACCCGGGCCAGGATCTGCTCGCGTGTGCTCATGATGCCTGCGTCCCCTGCCCGCCCGCGTCGGCGTCGGTGCCCGGCTGGTCGGCCCACCAGGCCCGGAAGCTCTGCGGCGGAGGGGGTGGCACGTCGCGGCTGCGCGTCCAGCGGTTGCCAACGGACGGCAGGTCGGACAGCCCGTCCCTGCCCGCGACGGCATGGGCCAGCGGCAGGCCGACGCGCAGGCCGACCTCGTACAGCGCGCGGTTGCTCAGGCCGGCCGTGGCGGCCCTGAAGGCCGTGCGTTCCACCACGTTCTGCAGGTGGCGCCGCTCGTGGTCGACGGCTGCGGCCCGCAGGTGGGTGAGCACACGCGGGATGTCGATGCGCACCGGGCAGACCTCGAAGCAGGCCCCGCACAGCGACGAGGCGAAGGGCAGCGAGCGGTCGACGGGGTCGGCCATCCCGCGCAGCTGTGGGGTGAGGATGGCGCCGATCGGGCCGGGGTAGACCGAGCCGTAGGCGTGCCCGCCGGTCCGCTCGTAGACGGGGCAGACGTTCAGGCAGGCCGAGCAGCGGATGCAGCGCAGCGCCTGCCGTCCCACCGGGTCGGCCAGCGCATCGGTGCGGCCGTTGTCGAGGAAGACGACGTGCACCTGCTGGGGTCCGTCGCCTGGCGTCACGCCCGTCCACAGTGAGGTGGCGGGGTTCATCCGCTCGCCGGTGCTCGACCGGGGCAGCAGCTGGAGGAAAACCTCCAGGTCGGCGAAGGTCGGCACCACCTTCTCGATGCCGACCACCGTGATCAGGCGCTCGGGCAGGGTGAGGCACATGCGGCCGTTGCCCTCGCTCTCCACCACCGCGAGCGTCCCGGTCTCGGCCACCACGAAGTTCGCCCCCGACACCGCCACTCTCGCTCGCAGGAACGCCTCGCGCAGGTGCCGTCGGGCCTGGGCGGCCAGCTCGCCGGGGTCGTCGCCGAGGTCGGATGGCGTGCCCGGCATCCGCTGCGCCAGCAGGTCGCGGATCTCGTGCCGGTTGTGATGGATCGCCGGCACCACGATGTGGCTCGGCCGATCGCCGGCCAGCTGCACCACGAGCTCGGCCAGGTCGGTCTCGACCGGGGTGATGCCGCGCGCCTGCAGGTACTCGTTGAGCCCGATCTCGGCGGTCGCCATCGACTTGACCTTGACCACCTCGGTCTGGCCCGTCTCCCGCACCAGTCGGTGCACGATGTGGTTGGCCTGGTCGGCGTCGGCTGCCCAGTGCACCACCGCGCCGGCTCGGGTGAGGGCTCGTTCGGCCTGCTCGAGGTAGTGGTCGAGGTGCCGCAGCGTCCGGTCCTTGATCCGCTCACCGGCCCGGCGCAGCTCCTCCCAGTCGTCGCGCTCGGCCACCACGGCGGCCCGCTTGGTGCGGATCTGGTGCGTCACCCGTTCGAGGGTGGCCCGCTGCTCGGCCTTGGCGAGCTGGACGGCTGCCGCCTGCGGGAATGGCTCGGCGTCGGGCCAGCGCACCGGGCCGGTCGCGCGGCTCACCCGGCACCTCCCGGTCGCACGGCGCCCACGGGGACCTGCGCCCGCGCCGGCAGGCGCCGTCGCCACGCCTCACCGTCCGCCCGGGTCGTCGCGAGGATCTCCGCGGCGTGCATCGTGCGCACCGTCGGGTCGCGCCGCACGAGTGCGCCGGCGATGTTGAGCAGGCACGAGTTGTCGCTGGTGGAGAGCACCTGGGCGCCGCTGGAGAGCACCGACTCCACCTTGGAGCCCACCATCGCCGAGGAGACGTCTGCGTTCTTCACCGCGAACGTCCCGCCGAAGCCGCAGCACTCCTCATCGCGGGGAAGGTCCAGGAGCGTGAGCCCGTCCACCGAACGCAGCAGCCGCTCGTAGCGGTCCCCGAGGTGCAGCGAACGCAGCCCGTGGCACGCCGGGTGGTAGGTGACCGTGTGCGGGAAGTAGGCACCGACGTCCTCGACCTTCAGCACGTCGAGCAGCAGCTCGCTCAGCTCCAGCACCCGGGGTGCGAGGGCGGCGATGTCGGCCGCCAGCGTGCCCCCGGCATCGGCGGCCAGCCGCGGGTAGGTCTCGCGCACCATGCTGACGCACGACGCCGACGGGCTGACCACCACGTCGTAGTCGGCGAAGGTCTGCACGAACCGCTCGACCAGCGGCATCGTCGGTCTCGGGTAGCCCGAGTTGAGCAGCGGCTGCCCGCAGCAGGTCTGGGTCGTCGGGAACTCCAGGTCGTAGCCCAGCCGTCTCAGCACCGCGGCGGTGGCCTTGCCGGTGTCAGGGGCCATCGCATCGTTGACACAGGTGATGAAGAGGGCCAGGCGCACTCCGCCAGCCTGCCGCACATCGGCCCAGCCTGTCCCGGCCCTTCGACCCCTGCTCGGTGACCGGGCCCCTCTGACCCCCTCCCGACCCTCACCGGGGCGCAGGCCCAGGGCACGGGACGGTCCGACACGCCCCACTAGGGTCTGGTCATGCTGCTGTCTGACCGGGACATCCGCGCCGAGGTCGGCGCCGGACGCGTGGTGCTCGAGCCCTACGACGCCGCGATGGTGCAGCCGTCGAGCGTCGACGTGCGGCTCGACCGGTACTTCCGCGTCTTCGAGAACCACCGCTACCCGCACATCGACCCCTCGACCGAGCAGCCCGACCTCACCCGCCTGGTCGAGCCTGTCGGCGACGAGCCGTTCATCCTGCACCCCGGCGAGTTCGTGCTGGCGTCCACCTACGAGGTGGTGTCGCTGCCCGACGACGTCGCCGCCCGGCTCGAGGGCAAGTCGTCGCTCGGGCGGCTGGGGCTGCTGACACACTCCACCGCAGGGTTCATCGACCCGGGCTTCTCCGGCCACGTGACGCTCGAGCTGTCCAACGTCGCGACCCTGCCGATCACCTTGTGGCCCGGGATGAAGATCGGGCAGCTGTGCTTCTTCCGCCTCTCCAGCCCCGCCGAGCACCCCTACGGCTCGGCCCTGCACGGCTCGCGCTACCAGGGCCAGCGCGGCCCCACCCCCAGCCGGTCCCACCTGAACTTCCACCGCACGCTGCTCTGAGCCCCGGCGGTCAGCCGAGCGGGTCGGCGGGCTCCACCCACACGTCACCGGCGATCGTGCTGACCCGCAGGGTCGTGGACGCGTCGGGGTCGTCGGGTACCGACACCCGCAGCCGGCCCCCGGTCGTGGCCAGGTCGAGATGGACGGGGCGGCCACGCTGCCAGCCCAGCCGCACGTTGCCGCTTGAGGTCACCACCTGCGCCGGCGCGCCGAGCCACCACACGTGCACGTCGCCGGCCCGGTTCGCCAGCACCGCGGGCCCGGCCACCTCGCGCAGCACCACCACCCCCGACGACGTCGACACCGAGGTGGGCCCGCCGCAGCGGTGGACGGTCACCGGCCCCCGGCCGGTGCGAACCGTCAGCGAACCTGCCACCACCTCGGCGTGCACGCTGCCCGACGACGTCGTGGCGTCGAGGGTGCCCAGGGTCCCGGTGCACACCACCTCTGCCTCACCCGCATCGGCCACCACGCTCGTGCCGGTCGGCACCTGCACCGTGACGAGCACCTGACCGGCCCTGCCTCGCCCGCCAGGGTCGGTGAGCGAGACCGACAGGCGCCGGCCACTGTGGCGCACGGCCGCGGAGGCGACGGCCTGCACCGCCCGGGCGTCGGTGGGCACCCTCGGGGCGATCGTGACCAGCCTCGGACCGCTCACCTCGGCGCAGCGCACCACCAACCGGCCCGCGTCCAGGTGCACCTCGACCGAGGCAGGCTCGACGTCGACCTCCGGCTCGCCGGTGCCTTCAGCGTGCATCCGACCTCCTGCATGCCCACGGTACGGGCTGGTTCCCGCACCCAGGGGCTGTGCGGCGGAGCGGCGGCACGGCAGGATGCGCGGGTGACCTACTCGATCGTGGCTCGCTGCCCCGACACCGGCATGCTCGGCGTGGGGATCGCCAGCCACGTCCTGGCCGTCGGACGGGTGGCCGTCTACGTCGAGCCGGCCGTCGGCGCGGTCGCCACCCAGTCGCTGGTGCTGATGGCGCACGGGGACCGCACGCTGGCCGGCATGCGCGCCGGGCTCAGCCCTGCCGACGCCCTGGCCCAGTCGCTCGCGCTGGACGAGACGCCGCAGGTGCGCCAGGTCGGGGCGGTGCACTACGACGGAGCGGTCGCCGCCCACACCGGTGAGGGCTGCATCCCCTTCGCCGGGCACGTGGCCGGAGACGGCTTCAGTGCGCAGGCCAACATGATGGCCAACCCCGGGGTGCCCGAGGCGATGGCCGAGGCGTTCACCGCCACCGTCGGGCAGGGGCTGGCCGACCGGCTGCTCGCTGCGCTCGACGCCGCCGAGGGGGTGGGGGGCGACATCCGCGGGCGGCAGTCGGCCGCGCTCATCGTCACCGGGTCCGAGCTGAGCGGTGACCCGCTGGTCGACCGTGTCGTGGACGTGCGGGTCGACGACTCGCCGGACCCTCTCCCCGAGCTGCGTCGGTTGGCCGTCCTCGCCCAGGCGAACCAGCGCCTCGACGTCGCGGACGCACTGATGGGTGCGGGTGACCGTGCCGGCGCTGCCGAGGCCTACCGGGAGGCGACCGAGCTGGCCCCCGACTACCTGGAGTTCTGGTTCTGGCAGGCCGCCGCCATGGCCGACGCCGGGGACGCCGACACGGCCCGCACCGCCTGGTCGACGCTGCGCGAGGCAGGTGACGAGGTCCGTTGGGAGGAGCTGCTGCGCCGCACCGTCGAGTGCGGGCTGCTGAGCCCGAGGGCCACCGAGGTGCTGCTGGACGGCTGAGCGCTCACGCGGCGGCAGCCGCCCCGGCCCAGCCGTAGGAGCGCAGGGTGGCCGCCAGCACCTCGTCCCAGGGTGTGGGGGCGAGGCCGAACGTCTGCTGGGCGGCGCTGCTGTCCATCACGAACGGGCGCTCGAACTGGTAGAGCGTCTCCTTGAGCTCGCGCACCGTGGGGTTGACCAGCCCCATCACCGTCAGCGCCACCTTCGGGGCGACGCTCACGCCGACCGCCGGCACCCCGGCCACGGCGGCGAGGTCTGCCACCGCGTCGCGCTGGGTGCGCGGGGCGTTGGACGGCGCGTGCCACGCCCGGCCCCAGGCCCGCTCGTCGCCGGCCGCGGTCACCAGCATGCGCGCCATGTCCAGGGTGTAGGTCCAGGAGTGCGGCTGGTCGGCGGAGCCGACCACCGAGGCCTTGCGACCGGCCAGCAGTCGGGGGACGACCCGCTCGCCCAGGTGGCTCTCTGCGCCGGGACCGACGTAGTCCGATCCCCGCACCTCGGTCATCCGCAGCCGACCGGCCTTGTGCGCTGCCAGGGCGTCGGCGAACATCCGGGCCCGTACCCGTCCCTTGGGACCGGTCGCGGCCAGGGGCAGGTCCTCGGTCATCACGCCCTCCACCGGGCCGTACCCGTACAGGTTGGACGCGGTGGCCAGCACGGCCCCGGAGCGCTCTGCTGCTGCCAGCAGCGCGGCGGCGATCGGAGGCCAGTCGGTGGGCCAGCGGTGGTAGGCCGGGTTGACGCAGTTGAACACCGTGGCGGCCTGCGCCGCGAGGGCGCCGAGGCGCTCGCTGTCGCTCGCGTCGGCGGACACCCGGTCGATGCGGGCGTGCTGGGGTCCGCTGCCCGACCTCGAGACCAGCCGTACCTCGTCCCCGCTCTCGGCCAGCAGGGTCGCCACCGCCGTGCCGATCGGGCCGGCCCCCACCACGAGCTGTGTCGCCATCGCTGCTCTCCTTCGGTCCGCCCTCCGAGTGAGAGCACTGCTCTCATCATGAGTCTGCACATCTCGCTTGTCAAGCGGAACCACCCACATGATGCGAGCACTGCTCTCGCCGGTGTGGCAGGATGGCCAGGTGCCGGTCGACCAGCAGAGCGCTCCGCGGGGCCGCCGAGCCCGAGCGCGTGCGGAGATGACCCGTCGGATCGTGGACACCGCCCGTGAGCACCTGGCCACCGACGGGGCGGCAGGCCTGTCGCTGCGCGCCGTGGCCCGAGAGGTGGGCCTGGTGTCCTCGGCGGTCTACCGCTACGTGCCCAGCCGCGACGACCTGCTGACCCTGCTCATCATCGAGGCCTACGACGCCCTCGGTGACGCGGCCGAGCGGCAGGAGGCGGCGGTGAGCCGGGACGACCTGACCGGGCGGTTCCGCGCCATCGCCCGCGCGGTGCGGCGGTGGGCCTTCGAGCACGAGCACGAGTACGCACTCATCTTCGGCTCGCCGGTGCCCGGCTACCGGGCACCACAGGCCACCATCCCCCCGGCCACCCGGGTCCCGGGTCTGCTCATCGGGGTCATCCGCGACGCCGTCGCCACCGGGCGAGTGCCGGCCGCGCTGCCGTCCCCGGCCCCAGCGGTTCTGACCGAGGTCGCTCCCCTGCGGGCCGCCTTCGACGCCGACGCCACCCCGGTCCCGCCCGAGCTGGTGGTGCGCGGGCTGGTGGCCTGGACCTACCTCTTCGGCGCGGTCTCCTTCGACCTGTTCGGCCACCGCCACAACGTGCTCGCGCACGAGCGGGCGATCGACGGGCCGTTCTTCGAGCACGAGATCGACCGCATGCTCGACTGGGTGGGGCTCGCCGAGGCGGCGCCGTCCCCGGTGACCGTCGTCGAGGGCCGGGCCTGGTGACCCGGCGGCGGCTCAGCCGCGCAGGCCGTCCAGCAGCACGGTGAGCAGGCTGAGCACGACAGGTGCGGCGGCGACCAGCAGGCCGACGGCCACCACCAGCGCCAGCACCCGGTAGCGGGCCCGAGGTCCGCCGGTGCCGTCGCGCATCCCCGACAGCATGGGCGGCAGCGTACGGGCGACGCGCAGATGAACGGTGTTCGGCCGAGCCGCCCTCTGCGGGCGCCCCCGGTGCCGCGCCGGTAGCGTCCACCGTCGTGACGCACACGCTGCCCGAGCTCGGCCGCGACCTCTCCGACCCCGACGTGTTCACCCGCGAGTTCCTCGAGGAGCTCAGGTTCGGGCAGGGCGTCGACCTGGCCCGAGCCACCGACAACGACGCCTACATGGCGCTGGCCCGCACCGTGCGCCAGGCGCTGATGAGCCGCTGGATCTCCACCCTCGATACCCAGCTGACCCAGAAGGCCCGCTTCGTCTGCTACCTGTCGGCGGAGTACCTGCTCGGCCGACAGCTCGACAACTCCCTGCTGGCGGCCGACCTCGAGCAGACCGCTCGGGCCGCGCTGGCCGGTCTGGGCCTCGACCTGGACGCCCTGCGGGCGGTCGAGGTGGAGCCCGGCCTGGGCAACGGCGGCCTCGGTCGGCTCGCCGCGTGCTTCATGGACTCGCTGGCCACCATGCGGATCCCCGCGGTGGGCTACGGCATCCGCTACGAGTACGGCATCTTCCGGCAGGAGTTCGTCGACGGTCGGCAGCGGGAGAGCCCCGACGCCTGGCTTGCGCACGGCAACCCCTGGGAGTTCGCGCACCCCGAGATGGCCAAGACGGTCGGCTTCGGCGGGCACGTCGAGCCCTGGACGGACGAGCGAGGCCGCGAGCGCCGCCGCTGGGTGCCGGCCACCGAGGTGCTCGGGGTCCCGTACAACTACATGGTGCCCGGGTACGGCAACGGCACCGTGAACACGCTTCGGCTCTGGAGCGCCCGCGCCCCGCACGGCTTCGACCTGCGGATCTTCAACACCGGCGACTACGACCAGGCGGTGCGGGCGCAGAACGAGGCGGAGAACATCAGCAAGGTCCTCTACCCGGAGGACTCCACCCCCCAGGGCCGGCGGCTTCGCCTGCAGCAGCAGTACTTCTTCGTCGCCTGCTCGATCCGTGACTTCTTCGACCTGCTCCCCGAGGGCACGCCGCTGGACCGGCTGCCCGAGCGGGTGGTCTTCCAGCTCAACGACACCCATCCGGTCATCGCGATCCCGGAGATGCTCCGGATCCTCCTCGACGAGCGGGGGCTCGACTTCGCCGAGGCCTGGGACATCACCCAGCGGTGCTTCGCCTACACCTGCCACACCCTGCTGCCCGAGGCGCTCGAGGTGTGGCCGGTCTCACTGGTCGAGAGCCTGCTGCCGCGCCACATGGAGCTGATCTACCAGGTCAATGCCTGGTTCCTGGACCGGCTGCGGATCGCCCACCCCGGCGACGAGCTGCGGGTGCGGCGCATGTCGATCATCGCCGAGCACCCCGAGCGGTCCGTGCGCATGGCCCACCTCGCCTCCGTGGCCGGCTTCCGCGTGAACGGCGTGGCCGAGCTGCACAGCCAGCTGCTGCGCGAGAAGGTGCTCACCGACTTCGCCGAGTTCTTCCCGGACAAGTTCACCAACGTCACCAACGGGGTCACGCCGCGCCGCTTCGTGCGACTGGCCAACCCCTCCTTGTCGGCCCTGATCACCGAGCACCTCGGGGACGGCTGGCTCACCGACCTCGAACAGCTGCGTGGCCTGGAGCCGCTGGCTGACGACGCCGAGTTCCGCTCTGCGTTCGCCGCGGTGAAGTGGACGAACAAGCAGCGAGCCGTGCAGGTGCTGGCCGCCCGCGACGGGATCGAGGTGTCGGCCGACAGCCTGTTCGACGTCATGGTCAAGCGGCTGCACGAGTACAAGCGGCAGACGCTCAAGCTGTTGCACGTCGTGTCGCTGCACCAGCGCATCCGCTCCGGTGAGCTCGACCCCGCCAGCATGGTGCCCCGCACGGTCGTGTTCGGAGCCAAGGCGGCGCCCGGCTACCGCATCGCCAAGGAGATCATCTCTCTCATCAACGCCGTCGGAGCGAGCGTCAACGCCGACCCGTTGGTGGGCGGACGGCTGCGCGTCGCCTTCCCGGCCAACTACAACGTGACGCTCGCCGAGACGCTCATCCCGGCTGCCGACCTGTCCGAGCAGATCTCCCTGGCCGGCAAGGAAGCCTCCGGCACCGGCAACATGAAGTTCGCTCTCAACGGTGCGCTCACGGTCGGCACCCTCGACGGCGCCAACGTCGAGATCCTCCAGCTGGTCGGAGCCGACAACTTCTTCCTGTTCGGGCTGGACGAGCAGCAGGCCAGCGACACCATCGCCGGCGGCTACTCCCCGAGTGCGTACTACGAGTCCGACCCGCGGCTGCGCCAGGCCCTCGGTGCTGTCGCGGCGGGCGCCTACTCCGGTGGAGACCCGTCCACCTTCGCCCAGGTGGTCGACCAGCTGCTGACCGTCGACCCGTTCCTGGTGCTCGCGGACTTCGGGTCGTACCTCGCCGTGCAGGAGCGCATCGAGGACTCCTACCGGGACCCCCACGCCTGGACCCGCTCGGCCATCCTCAACGTGGCCCGTTCCGGCTGGTTCTCCTCCGACCGCTCGATCCGCGACTACCTCGACCGCATCTGGAACGCCAGGCCCGTCCCACCCCGCTGACCCGCACCTCGCCAACCGCGCGGCCCCAGCGCGTCGCGACGGCGCCGCAGACGTGGGAGCCTGAGGCCCCGCCCCTTCGCCTCGGGAGAGTCGTGACGATCGACGCCGGCAGGTTGCTCGAGGCCCATGTGGCCTTCGAGCTCGCCCGATGGTCGGGGGAGGGGGCGCGCGAGGCGCTGCGCGTCGAGGTCGAGGCGGTGCTCGCGTGGGCCTGGTCTCGGCCCCTGGGCGACGTCCTGCCCGACGACACCCCGGCGCTGGTCGCCGATGTGGTCACCGACCTGCCGGTGACTGCGGCGACCGTCGATGTCGCTGCCGAGGTCGTCGCAGCCGCGGACGAGGCCCTGGCCGCCAGTGACCTCACCGTGGCCGACCTGGCCCAGCGCACGCACGTGGACGAGCTGGTCGACCTGCTCGCCTCGTGGGAGGAGCCGCGGGGCAGGGCCGTCGCGGCGGTCACGTCCAGCGAGGCCTACAGCCGCCTGGTGGCACACGTGCTCTACCGGGGGATCAAGGCCTACCTGCTCACCGAGAACGTGATCGCCCGGCGGCTCCCGGGGGCCTCGGCACTCGTCCGGCTCGGCCAGCGCGGCCTGAGCTCAGCGGCACCCAGCCTCGAGGCCGGTGTGGATCGCCAGCTCACCGGGTTCGTCCAGGCCAACATCGCCGACACCCTGGCCGAGAGCCGGCGCTACCTCGACGCGACGCTCGACCGGCAGACCCTGGCGTCCATGGCCGCCGAGGCGTGGGACTCGGTGCAGACGCGCAGCGTCGCCGCGGTCACCGACGGGCTCGGTGCCGATGACCTCGACGAGCTGGTGCACCGCTGCGCACCGCTGGTCCAGGACGTGCTGGGCTCGGGCCTGCCGGCTGCCGTCGCCGCCGCGGTAGCCCGGCGCCTGATCGACCGCTTCGGTGACCGGCCGGTGGGGGAGACCCTCGATGGGCTGGGTGTCGACCGTGCCCAGCTGGCCGACCTCATCGCCACCTGGGCGACCCCAGCCGTTGCGCGGGCGGCGGCCTCCGGGCTGCTCGAGGCCCGGGTGAGGGCTCGGCTCGAGCCGTTCTACGCCGCCCTGCCCTCCCTGCTCGCCGACGACGCTGCCGGCCTCGGCGCCTGACGGAGCCCGGCTCGCCGTCCACGGGCGGGCGGAATACCGGCGCGCTGAGTCCGGTTGAGCCGAGTAGACTCAAGTACGTTGACAGGACACACGTCGAGCGAGAGCCTCGTCACCAGGACTGAGGACCACCTCGCCGAACAGAACAGGAGACATCCATGGCCCGTGCGGTCGGAATCGACCTGGGCACGACCAACAGCGTCGTCGCCGTGCTCGAAGGTGGCGAGCCCACCGTGATCGCGAACGCCGAGGGGGCACGCACCACGCCCTCGATCGTCGCCTTCGCCAAGAACGGCGAGGTGCTCGTCGGTGAGGTCGCCAAGCGGCAGGCCGTCACCAACGTCGACCGGACCATCCGCTCCGTCAAGCGCCACATGGGCGACGGCAGCTGGAAGAAGACCATCGACGGCAAGGACTACACGCCGCAGGAGATCTCGGCCCGGGTGCTGCAGAAGCTCAAGCGGGACGCCGAGGCGTACCTGGGCGAGACCATCACCGACGCGGTGATCACCGTGCCGGCGTACTTCAACGACGCCCAGCGCCAGGCCACCAAGGAGGCCGGCGACATCGCGGGCCTCAACGTGCTGCGCATCGTCAACGAGCCGACCGCGGCCGCGCTGGCCTACGGGCTGGACAAGGGCGAGAAGGAGCAGACGATCCTGGTCTTCGACCTCGGCGGCGGCACCTTCGACGTGTCGCTGCTCGAGATCGGCGAGGGTGTGGTCGAGGTGAAGGCCACCTCGGGTGACAACCACCTCGGTGGCGACGACTGGGACGACCGCGTCGTCACCTGGATGGTCGACCAGATCCGCAAGGTGCAGGGGGTGGACCTGGCCAAGGACAAGATCGCCATGCAGCGCATCCGTGAGGCAGCCGAGCGCGCGAAGATCGAGCTGTCCAGCGCCACCCAGACCACGATCTCGTTGCCCTACATCGCCCAGGACGCCGACAAGAACCCGATCCACGTCGACGAGACCCTCACCCGGGCGCAGTTCGAGTCGATGACCCGCGACCTGCTGGACCGCACCAAGGCACCCTTCCGGCAGGTGATCAAGGACGCGGGGATCGCCCTCGACGCGATCGACCACGTGGTGCTCGTCGGCGGCTCGACCCGCATGCCCGCGGTCGTCGACGTGGTGCGTGAGCTCACCGGCGGCAAGGAGCCCAACAAGGGCGTCAACCCCGATGAGGTCGTCGCCGTCGGCGCCGCCCTGCAGGCCGGCGTGCTCAAGGGCGAGGTCAAGGACGTGCTGCTGCTCGACGTCACCCCGCTCTCGCTGGGCATCGAGACCAAGGGCGGCATCATGACCCGGATCATCGAGCGCAACACGACGATCCCGACGAAGCGCTCGGAGGTCTTCACCACCGCCGAGGACAACCAGCCGTCGGTGATGATCCAGGTCTACCAGGGCGAGCGGGAGATGGCCCGCGACAACAAGTCGCTGGGCAACTTCGAGCTCACCGGCATCGCCCCCGCGCCGCGTGGGATCCCGCAGATCGAGGTCACCTTCGACATCGACGCGAACGGCATCGTGCACGTGTCGGCCAAGGACCGCGGCACGGGCCGGGAGCAGTCGATGACGATCACGGGTGGCTCGGCGCTGCCCAAGGAAGACATCGACCGGATGATGCGCGACGCGGAGTCCCACGCCGAGGAGGACCGCAAGCGGCGCGAGGAGGCCGAGACCCGCAACCAGGCCGAGGCGCTGGTCTACCAGACCGACAAGTTCATGGCCGACAACACCGAGGCCATCGACAAGGTGCCCGGCGAGACCAAGGCGGAGGCCGAGGCGGCCCTGGCCGACCTCAAGAAGGCACTCGAGGGCGCCGACTTCGCCGCCATCAAGGCCGGCAGTGAGCGGCTCGCCGCCGCCAGCTCGGCGCTCGGGACGGCCATGTACGCCGCCGCCGGACCGATGCCGGGCAGCGACGGCCCCGGCGCCGACGACACCGGCTTCACCGCCGGTCCGGACGGCGGGTCCGCCGGCCAGGAGGACGTCGTCGACGCCGAGATCGTGGACGAGGAGCAGAAGTGACCCAGCCCTGGACCGGTGAGCCGGAGCAGCCCGAGGGCAGCCCGGTGATCCGGGACCGGCGCAGGATCGACCCGACGACCGGCGCGGTGCGCGCCCCGGGGACCACCCCCGGGGCGCGACCGCCCGGCACCGGCGCCCCGGCCGACGGCCCCGCGAACGGCGGCGCCGAGGTCGAGGCCGAGCTGGCCGCGGACGTCGCCGCCGCGCAGTCTCTGACCGCCGAGCTGGAGTCGTCCCGGGCGAAGCACACGGCGTTGCTGGAGGACCTGCAACGGCTGCAGGCCGAGTATGTGAACTACCGCAGGCGGGTCGACCGGGACCGCAGCGTTGCCCGCGACACGGCGGTGGCAGGTGTGCTCGAGGCGCTGCTTCCGCTGCTGGACGACATCGGCCGGGCCCGCGAGCACGGCGACCTCGACGGCGCGTTCAGGACGATGGCCGAGAACCTCGAGGCCGTCGTCACCCGGCTGGGCCTGGAGCGCTACGGCGAGGTCGGTGAGCCGTTCGACCCGGCCGTGCACGAGGCGCTGCTGCACAGCCACGACGACACGGTGACCGAGGCCACCTGCGTGCAGGTGCTGTTCCCCGGCTACCGGTTCGGGGACCGCATCCTGCGGGCGGCCCGGGTCGCCGTGGCCGAGCCGAGCTGACCAGGACGAGACGACGAAGGGAGGGGTGAGAGCTCGATGAGCGTGCAGGACTGGGTCGACAAGGACTTCTACAAGGTCCTCGGCGTGTCCAAGACCGCCAGCCAGGACGAGATCAAGAGGTCCTACCGCAAGCTCGCCCGCGAGCTGCACCCCGACCGCAACAAGGACAACCAAGGTGCCGAGGAGCGCTTCAAGGAGGTGTCGGAGGCCTACGACGTGCTCTCCGACCCCGCCCGGCGCAAGGAGTACGACGACACCCGCGACATGTTCACCGGTGGTCGCGGCCCGGGAGGCTTCGGCTTCCCGGGCGGCGGCACCGGCACCGCCGGCGGTGGCGTGCCGTTCGACCTGTCCGACCTGCTCAACCAGGGCGGTGGGGCGGGGGGAGCCGGGCTCGGCGACCTGTTCGGGACGATCTTCTCCGGCCGCACCGGCGGCCGCAGCCCCGGCACCGGACCGCGGCGTGGCGCCGACGTGGAGAGCGAGGTCACCCTCGGGTTCCGCGAGACCGTCGAGGGCGTCACGGTGCCGTTGCGCATGACCAGCGCCGCCGCCTGCGACTCCTGCCACGGCACGGGCGCGAGGGCGGGGACGGTCCCGCGGGTCTGCCCGAGCTGCGAGGGCACCGGCCAGGTGTCGCGCAGCGCGGGACGCTTCGGCATCGCCGAGCCCTGCCGGGAGTGCCGCGGGCGCGGCCTGGTGGTCGACGACCCCTGCCCGGTCTGCCTGGGCTCTGGTCGCGGCCAGAAGTCCACCACGATGCAGGTGCGGGTGCCGGCCGGGGTGCGCGACGCCCAGCGCATCAAGCTCAAGGGCAAGGGCGCCCCCGGCGAGCGCGGCGGGCAGCCCGGCGACCTCTACGTCACCGTGCACATCACGCCCGACCCGGTGTTCGGACGCTCGGCCGACAACCTCACCGTGACCGTGCCGGTCACCTTCACCGAGGCGGCCCTGGGCGCGCAGATCGCCGTCCCGACCCTCACCGGGCAGTCGGTGACGGTGCGGCTGCAGGCCGGCACACCCAACGGGCGCACCCTGCGGGTGCGCGGCAAGGGCGTCCCGCGCAAGGACGGCACCCGCGGTGACCTGCTGGTCACGGTCGAGGTCGTAGTGCCCCAACGCGTGGACGGCAAGGCCAAGGAGGCGCTCGAGGCGTTCGCCGCGGCCACCGCCGGTGACGACGTGCGGGCCGACCTGCTCCGCCAGGCCGAGCAGGCGGCGCGATGACCGAGCCGCTGGACCCACGCCCCCGACCGGACACGTTCCAGGTGCCTGCCGACGCCCCGGTCTACGTGATCTCGGTGGCCGCCGAGATGGCCGGGCTGCACCCGCAGACGCTGCGCCAGTACGACCGGCTCGGCCTGGTGACCCCCACCCGCACCGGCAGCGGTGGGCGCCGCTACTCGCTGCGCGACATCGTGCGGCTGCGTGAGGTACAGCGGCTGTCGCAGCAGGACGGGGTCAACCTGTCGGGCATCAAGCGCATCCTCGACCTGGAGAACCAGGTCGAGGCACTGCAGGCCAGGCTGGTGGAGGCGCTCGCCGAGCTGAGCGAGATGAACGCCTCGCTGGCCGCCGGGGGGTTCCGGCGCACCTACCTGCCGGCCCGCACCGCCGACCACCTCGGCCCCCAGACATCAGCGTCCAGCGCGGTCGTCCTGTACCCGCTGCGACGACGCTAGGAGAACCACGATGACCGACCAGCTGACCACCAAGAGCCAGGAGGCCGTGTCCGCCGCGGTGCGTAGCGCCGGCGGGGCCGGCAACCCCAACGTCGAGCCGGTGCACCTGCTGCGTGCCCTGCTCGCTCAGGCCGAGGGCACCACCCGCCCACTGCTCGCAGCAGTCGGCGTCGACGCCGACCAGCTCGGCCGCGAGGTGGACGCGCTGGCGGCACGGCTGCCGTCCGCCAGCGGGGCGAGTGTGGGCGCGCCCAGCGCGTCCGGCCCGTTCTACCGGGTGCTGGCCAAGGCGGGCGAGCTCGCCGGGCAGATGGGCGACGAGTACGTCTCGACCGAGCACCTGCTCGTCGCGATCGCCTCGGTCGACTCGCCCGCTCGCGACGTGCTGGTACGGGCCGGGGCCACCCCCGAGCGCCTGCGGGAGGCGTTCACCGAGGTGCGCGGCTCGGCCCGGGTGACCAGCCCGGACCCGGAGGGCCGGTACAAGGCCCTGGAGAAGTACGGCATCGACCTGACCGCCCGCGCCCGCGACGGCAAGGTCGACCCGGTCATCGGCCGCGACTCGGAGATCCGCCGGGTCGTCCAGGTGCTCTCCCGCCGCACGAAGAACAACCCCGTGCTCATCGGCGAGCCCGGCGTCGGCAAGACCGCCGTCGTCGAGGGGCTCGCCCAGCGCATCGTCGCCGGCGACGTGCCCGAGTCGCTGCGCGGCAAGAGCCTGATCGCGCTCGACCTGGGCGCGATGGTCGCCGGCGCGAAGTACCGCGGCGAGTTCGAGGAGCGCCTGAAGGCCGTGCTCACCGAGATCAAGGACGCCGAGGGCCAGGTCGTCACCTTCATCGACGAGCTGCACACCGTCGTGGGAGCCGGCGCGGCCGAGGGCGCCATGGATGCGGGCAACATGCTCAAACCCATGCTGGCCCGCGGCGAGCTGCGCATGATCGGTGCGACCACGCTGGACGAGTACCGCGAGCGCATCGAGAAGGACCCGGCGCTGGAGCGCCGGTTCCAGCAGGTGTTCGTGGGCGAGCCGAGCGTCGAGGACACGGTGGCGATCCTGCGCGGTCTCAAGAGCCGCTACGAGGCCCATCACAAGGTCGCCATCGCCGACGCCGCGCTGGTGGCGGCCGCGACGCTGTCGCACCGGTTCATCAGCGGCCGACAGCTGCCCGACAAGGCCATCGACCTGGTGGACGAGGCCGCATCCCGGCTGCGGATGGAGATCGACTCCTCGCCGGTGGAGATCGACGAGCTGCGCCGGGCCGTCGACCGGCTGCGGATGGAGGAGCTGGCGCTGGAGGCCGAGGACGACCCCGCGTCGCGGGAGCGGCTCGCAGCGCTGCGTGCACGGCTGGCCGATGAGCAGGAGCGGCTGAACGCGCTGGTCGCCCGCTGGGAGCAGGAGAAGTCGGGCCTCAACCGGGTCGGGGAGCTCAAGGAGCGCCTGGACGAGCTGCAGGTTCAGGCCGACCGCGCCGCCCGGGACGGGGACTACGAGGCCGCGTCCCGACTGCTCTACGGCGAGATCCCGGCCGTGGAGCGCGAGCTCGATGCGGCCGCGGCGGCCGCTGCCGCGGCCGCGGAGAGCGCGCAGGCTCCGATGGTCTCCGACGAGGTGACCGCCGACGACATCGCCGATGTGGTGTCGGCCTGGACCGGCATCCCCGCCGGCCGGCTGCTGGAGGGCGAGACCGCGAAGCTGCTGCGGATGGAGGACGACCTGTCCGCCCGTGTCGTCGGCCAGGACGAGGCGGTGCGCGCCGTCGCGGACGCCGTCCGGCGGGCCCGGGCCGGCATCTCCGACCCCGACCGTCCGACCGGCTCGTTCCTGTTCCTCGGCCCGACCGGGGTCGGCAAGACCGAGCTGGTCAAGGCGCTGGCCGACTTCCTGTTCGACGACGAGCGCGCGATGGTGCGCATCGACATGAGCGAGTACTCCGAGAAGCACTCGGTGGCTCGGCTGGTCGGCGCCCCTCCCGGCTACGTCGGCTACGAGGAGGGCGGCCAGCTCACCGAGGCCGTCCGGCGCCGCCCGTACACGGTGGTGCTGCTCGACGAGGTCGAGAAGGCCCACCCCGAGGTGTTCGACATCCTGCTGGCCGTCTTCGACGACGGCCGTCTCACCGACGGCCAGGGCCGCACGGTCGACTTCCGCAACACCCTGCTGGTGATGACCAGCAATCTCGGCTCCACCTACCTGGCCGACCCCACGCTCTCCGACCGGGCCAAGGCCGATGCGGTCATGGCCGTGGTGCGGGCCAGCTTCAAGCCCGAGTTCCTCAACCGGCTGGACGCGGTCGTGATGTTCCAGCCGCTGTCGACCGAGGACCTCGCCCGCATCGTCGACCTGCAGGTCGACCTGCTCGCCCGCCGGCTGGAGGACCGCCGGCTGGCCCTCGAGGTGACCCCGGCTGCGCGTGAGTGGCTCTCGCTCACCGGCTACGACCCCGTGTACGGGGCGCGGCCGCTGCGCCGGCTCGTCCAGACCGCGATCGGTGACCGGCTGGCCCGGGCGATCCTGTCGGGAGAGGTGCGCGACGGCGACGTGGTCGTCGTCGACCGCGAGGGCGACGCCCTCACCGTGCACCGTGGCTCGAGACCGTCGGCCGGGAGTGCCTCGGAGCCCCCGGAGATCGTCGACGCCGAGCTCGTGGACGACTGACCCTCGCCGCCTGGGCTCGCGCCCGGGCGGGGGAGCCCGCCCGGGCCCGTCCCGGAGCGTGCATGGTGGCCTGCCCCGGCCGGCAGCGGCTACTGCCCGCGGATGGCACCGGGCTGCGGGCCGGCCCCCGCCCTGCGGGGCTGGCCTCCGTCCCCGGGCTGGGCCGGCTGGCTGTCCCGGTGATCCACGGCAACGTAACCGCCGGCGGGTCTTGATCGGCGGTGAGAGAGCCACCGCCGGCGGTGCTTCGTTCCCGTCGACGCGGGCCGACCGGTAGATCGGGCGCCGTGGATCACCGGGCGAGCCGGTGCGGGACGACCCGGGCCGGCGTGGGCCGGGGCCCAGCGCCGGAGGTCGGAGGCCAGCCCCCGACCAGTAGCGGCTACTGCTCGATGTCGAGGACGAGCCGGCCAGGGTCGGTCAGCGTGCTGACGGTCAGCGGCCGCTGGCTGTTCAGGCCGATCACCCAGATGGCGACGGCCTCGAAGTCCTCGACGTCGACGACCTCGACCACGTTCTCGGTGTCACCGGTCACGGTCTTCGGCCCGGAGTAGACGAGCTCGCCGTTGATCGAGTCGAACTGCGAGGTGCCGTTCAGCCGCACCCGCAAGAACGCGTCACCCTGCACCGGGACGGCGTTGCCGTCGGTGCCCACGAACGGCGGGTCCGCGTAGGCGACTTCGTACTCGGGGACGACCCCGGTGAACTCGAACACGACGCGGTCGAAGCCCTGCTGCCCGGCGGTGCGCACGTCGGCGATCCAGGACGGGTCGTCCGGCAGGTTCGTCGGCGTACCGCCGCTGAACGGCCCGAGGCTCGCGCCCGGCAGGCCTGTCGGCGTCGGGGTCGGCGTGGCGGTCGGGGTGGGTGTGGGCGTCGCCGTCGGGGTGGGTGACTCGGTGGCGGTGGGGCTGGCCGTCGGTGTCGGCGTCGGCTCGTCGCCAGGCCGGTTCAGCAGCCAGAAAGCCAGCGCCGCCACCGCAGCCAGCACCAGCAGCACGACGACCACGACCAGCGGGCCGCGGTTGCCCGAGGGGGGTTGGTCCGGCGTCTCGGGGGCCGGCGTCAGGGGTACAGCAGAGTCCGGTGGCACGGTCATCGATGCTCACCTCCACGTCCACGCTAGGGGCGTGGCCGGCCGGTCGGCAGGGCCATCCCGCCCCTGGCTCACACACGTCCCGCTGGGCCGCCGCCGGGACGCGCCGGGACCTCCGGCCGTACCGGCCCGGTGCCGGCGACGCGACCCTCGTTCCCGTGCCTCGCCCCGACGGCCTCGCCAACCGCCTCACCGTCCGGCTTGCCCGCGGCCGCCTGCACCGGCTCGTCAGCGGGTCCCTGCTGGTCGTGTCGTACCGGGGACGGCGCACCGGGAGCGCCCACGTGCTGCCCGTGCAGTACGCGGTCGACCCCGCCGACCCGTCGCGGCTCGTCGTCTACCCCGCTCGGTCCGAGCGCAAGACCTGGTGGCGCAACTTCGCCGAGGGCTGGGATGCCGACCTCGTCCTGCGCGGCTCACCGGTCGCGGCGTGGGGCAGGGTGCTGGTGCCCACCGACCCCGAGCGGTCCCGTGCGCTGGCGGCCTACCGGGCACGGTGGCCCAGGGTGGAGGTGGGGCCGGACGAGCCGCTGGTCGGCTTCGTCCTCAGGCCGCCCGCGGATCAGGCGTGACCTCGGACGGCACCGCCGGCGTGCGACCCCTACAGCGTCAGGCTCCAGGAAGAGGCGGCCCCGGCGTCACGTCCGTCGAGGAGGGGACCGGTGCCGGACCGGCAGACAGCTGCGCCTCGGCCAAGTGGGCCAGCGCCTGCCTCAGCACCCCCTCCTGCTTGCTGAAGGTCCAGCGGACCAGCCCTCGCCCGGGGTCGGCCCCTGCCCGTGCCGGGTCGTAGAACGTCGCGCACGGGATGGCGACCACGCCCGCCCGCCGCGGCAGCTCGCGGCAGAACGCGGTGGCGTCCTCGTAGCCGAGCGAACGCACCTGCGACAGGGCGAAGTAGGTGCCGGCCGGCAGGTACGTCTCGAGCCCCAGCTCGCGCAGCCCGGCTACCAGGAGGTCGCGACGGGCCTGCAGCGACGCGCGCAGCGCGTCCACCCAGGCGTCCTGCGTGCGTAGCGCCTCGGCGACGGCGGGCTGCAGCGGGGCGCCGGAGACGTAGGTGAGGTACTGCTTGACCGATCGTGCGGCAGCGACGAGCGGTGCCGGGCCGGTGAGCCAGCCGACCTTCCAGCCGGTGACCGAGAAGGTCTTGCCGGCCGAGCCGGCGGTCAGGGTGCGCTCGGCCATGCCGGGGAAGGTGGCCAGGGGGTGGTGCCGCCGGCCGTCGAACACCAGGTGCTCGTAGACCTCGTCGGTGAGGGCGACCAGGTCCCGCTGCACGCACAGCTCCGCGACGCCGGCGAGCTCGTCATGGGTGAGCACCGTGCCGGTCGGGTTGTGCGGGCTGTTGAGCAGCAGCATCCGGGTGCGGGGGGTCACGGCGGCGGTGAGCGCGTCGAGGTCGAGCCGGAAGTCGGGCGGGTCGACCGGAACACCGACGAGACGTCCTCGGGCAAGCTGCACCCCGGCCGCGTAGGAGTCGTAGAAGGGCTCGAGGGCCACCACCTCGTCCCCCGGGTCGACCAGGCCCAGCAGCGCCGAGGCGATGCCTTCGGTGGCGCCGGTGGTGACGAGCACCTCGGTGTCGGGGTCCAGGGTGAGCCCGTAGTGGCGGTGCTGGTGCTCGGCGATCGCCTCGCGCAGCGCCGGGACCCCCGCCCCGGGCGGGTACTGGTTGTGGCCGCCGCGCAGCGCGCGCACCGCGGCCTGGAGCAGCTGCGGGGGGCCGTCGGTGTCGGGGAAGCCCTGGCCGAGGTTGATCGACCCGGTGGCCACGGCGAGCGCCGACATCTCCGCGAAGACCGTGGGGCCGAGCCCGGTCGTGCGCGCCGCCGGGCGGTGGACGTCGCTCATCAGCGACCACGCTACGCCGCCTACAGTGGCGGGCCGTGCCCACAGCTCTCGTCACCGGTGCCAGCGCGGGGCTCGGCCGCGCCTTCTGCGATCGGCTGGCCGCCGACGGGTACGACCTGGTCGTCGTGTCGCGCGACGCCGCACGGCTGCAGGCGCTCGCTGACGAGCTGGCCGCCTCGACCGGGGTGGCGGTGCAGGTGCTGGCTGCCGACCTCACCGACCGCGCCGACCTGCAGCGTGTCGCCGACCGGGTGGCCGACCCGCAACGACCGGTCGACCTGCTCGTCAACAACGCCGGCAACGCCCTGCGCAAACCCTTCGTCGCCAACGACGTGGCCGACGAGGAGGGGATGCTCGACCTGCACGTGCGCGCCACGCTGGTGCTCACGCACTCGGCGGTGCGGGCCATGGGTGAGCGCGGTCACGGCGAGGTCGTGAATGTGGCCTCGGTGGCGGGGTGGCTGCCGGCCGGCACCTACAGCGCGCACAAAGCCTGGGTGACCGTGTTCAGCCAGGCGGTGGCCCAGCAGGTGGCGAGCCGAGGGGTGCGCGTGATGGCGCTGAACCCGGGGTTCGTGCGCACCGAGTTCCACGAACGGGCCCAGATGGACGTCAGCCGCTACCCCGACGTGTTCTGGCTGGCGGCCCCCGACGTCGTGGACGACGCGCTGACGGCCCTGCGCGGCGGGCGGCTCGTGTTCGTGCCGAGCCGCCGGTACCGGGTGCTGGCCGCGGTGGTGCGCAACGCCCCGTACGAGACGGTCTTCCGGGTGCGCTCGAGGCTGGGCCGATGACCGGGGACGGCCGTTCGGCCGGGACATCGGCGTGGCAGGACCTGCGCGAGCAGATCGCGGCCAAGGCTGTGGTGCACGGCCGGGTGGTGCTGTCGTCGGGCCGCGAGGCCGACTACTACGTCGACCTGCGCCGGGTGACGCTGGACGGCGAGGCGGCTCCGCTGGTCGGCGAGGTGATGCTCGACCTTGCCGCCGACCTCGACGTGCACGCCGTCGGCGGACTCACCCTCGGTGCCGACCCGGTCGCGACCGCGATGCTGCACGCGGCGGCGGCCCGAGGAGGGCGTCTGGACGCCTTCGTCGTCCGCAAGATGGGCAAGGCTCACGGCCTGCAGCGGCGCATCGAGGGGCCGGACGTCGCCGGTCGGCGCGTCCTGGCCGTCGAGGACACCTCGACCACCGGCGGCAGCGTGCTGACCGCAGTGGAGGCGCTGCGTGAGGTCGGTGCCGACGTGGCCGCCGTCGCCGTCATCGTCGACCGCGGCGCCGGCGATGCCGTCCGCGCTGCCGGGCTGGAGTACCGCGCCGCCTACACCCTGGCCGACCTCGGGCTGCAGTGAGCCCACCGGCGGGCGTCGGTAGCGACGGCCCAGGTGACGCGCACGGCGGGGTCGGGGTCGGCCCCTGGCCGGGCCCGTGGCCGTCCGACCCTCGCTACGACCCGGTACTGCTGGCCGAGGGCGACCGGCGCAACGTGGTCGACCGTTACCGGTACTGGACCCGCGAGGCGATCGTGGCCGACCTCGACCAGCGGAGGCACCCGTTCCACGTCGCGATCGAGAACTTCAGCCACGACCTCAACATCGGCTCGGTGGTGCGGACGGCCAATGCGTTCGCCGCTCGGTCGGTGCACGTGGTCGGGCGGCGGCGCTGGAACCGTCGCGGAGCCATGGTCACCGATCGCTACCAGCACGTGCTGCACCACCCGGACGTGCAGTCGCTGGCGGCGTGGGCGGCCGAACAGCAGCTGCCGCTGCTCGGGGTGGACAACCTGCCCGGTGCCGTCGCGCTGGAGGGCTACGACCTGCCGCGGCGCTGCGTGCTGCTGTTCGGCCAGGAGGGTCCGGGGTTGAGCGAGCCCGCGCGGCTCGCCTGTGCCGAGGTGCTGTCGATTGCGCAGTTCGGCTCGACCCGGTCGATCAACGCCGGTGCCGCCGCTGCCATCGCCATGCACGCCTGGGTCCGGCGGCACGTCTTCGACCAGCGTCCGTCCTGACCCGGGTCCTGCTCGGGGCTTCGCGCGCCGTCCCGGAGCCGCGGCCCCGTCCCCGCGGCCCCGTCCCCGCGGCCCCGTCCCCGCGGCCCCGTCCCCGCGGCCCCGTCCCCGCGGCCCTTTGCACGGCCGAGGCCGGCTTTGCTCGGCTTCGGCACCGTGCAAAGCCGCACGACCCCTGCTTAACGTGATCAGTGCGGGGTGGCGCGGGCGCCGCGGGCGGGTCAGATCTCGTCGACCAGGGCTGCCACCGACTCGACTACGCGGGACGGGCGGTACGGGAAGCGGGCCACGTCCTCAGCCCTGGTCGAGCCGGTGAGTACCAGCACCGTCTGCATGCCGGCCTCGAGCCCGCAGACGATGTCGGTGTCCATCCGGTCGCCCACCATGGCGGAGGTCTCGGAGTGCGCCCCGATGGCGTTCAGCCCTGCCCGCATCATCACCGGGTTCGGCTTGCCGACGAAGTAGGCCTCCCGACCCGTCGCCCGTGTGATCAGGGCCGCGACCGAGCCGGTCGCCGGGAGCGGACCCTCGGCGGAGGGCCCGGTGGGGTCGGGGTTGGTGGCGACGAACCGCGCCCCGCCCACGACGAGTCGGATGGCCTTGGTGATCGCCTCGAACGAGTAGGTGCGGGTCTCGCCGAGCACGACGTAGTCGGGCGCGGTGTCGGTGAGGACGAAGCCGACCTCGTGCAGCGCCGTGGTGAGCCCGGCCTCACCCACCGCGAACGCGCGCCCGCCGGGGTGCTGGTCGGCCAGGAACCGGGCGGTCGCCACCGCCGAGGTCCACAGGTTCTGCTCCGGTACGTCGATGCCCATGCCTCCCAGGCGGTCGCACAGGTCGCGCCGGGTGTAGATGGAGTTGTTGGTCAGGACGAGGAAGGGCAGGCCGCGTTCGCGGATGCGGGCGACGAACTCGGCCGCGCCGGGGATGGGTACGCCCTCGTGGATGAGGACCCCGTCCATGTCGGTCAGCCACGCCGCAGGGGCGGGTCGGGTGGTCACGGGACCAACGGTAGGCACTCGGCCTACCGTTGGTGGAGTGACGGAGCGGATCGTGGTGATCGGTGGGGACGCCGCCGGGATGAGCGCGGCATCGCAGGCGATGCGCACCGCGCGCGGACTGGGTCGCGACCTCGATGTGGTCGTGCTGGAACGGGGCCGGTGGACGTCCTACTCGGCCTGCGGCATCCCCTACTGGGTGGCGGGCGACGTGCCCGACCCCGACAGCCTCGTGGCGCGCACGCCCGAGCAGCACCGCGCGGCCGGGCTGGACGTGCGCACCGGCACCGAGGCGGTCGAGATCGACCTGCCCTCCTCGGTGGTGCACGCTCGGGACGGCGCCACCGGACGGGTCGAGCATGTCGGCTTCGACCACCTCGTGCTGGCCATGGGGGCGGTGCCGATCCGTCCTGACCTGCCCGGTGTCTGGGCCGAGGGAGTGCACGGGCTGCAGACGTTGGACGACGGGATCGCGCTGCTCGACACCCTCGCCGCCCGCGGCCCGAAGCGCGCCGTCGTCGTCGGCGCCGGCTACATCGGGGTCGAGGTCGCCGAGGCGTTCTGCCGTCGGGGGCTCACGACGACGGTGGTCGACCAGGCGCCCGAGCCGATGACGACACTGGACCCCGACATGGGTGCCCGCGTGCACGAGCAGATGGAGCAGATGGGCATCGACGTGCGCACGTCGACGACCGTGCAGGGGTTCGAGGTCGGCCCGGACGGCTGGGTGACCGGTGTGGCCGTGGCCGGCGAGACGCTGCCGGCCGACGTGGTCGTGCTCGGCATCGGGGTGCGCCCGAACGTCGCTCTGGCGGCAGCGGCCGGCCTGCCCCTCGGCGACTCAGGCGGCCTGCGGGTGGACCGTCGCCAGGCCGTCGTCGGGGTCGAGCGGGTGTGGGCGGCGGGCGACTGCGTGGAGTCGTTCGACCGGGTCAGCCAGACCTGGCGCCACGTACCGCTCGGTACGCACGCCAACAGGCAGGGCCGCGTGCTCGGCACCAATCTCGCCGGCGGGTACACGACGTTCCCCGGCATCGTGGGCACGGCCATCAGCAAGGTGTGCGACCTGGAGATCGCCCGCACCGGGCTGGACGAGCGGCGCGCCACGGCTAGCGGCATCGCGTACGCGACCGGCACGGTGGAGTCGACGACGATCGCCGGCTACATGCCCGGGGCGACGACCATGACAGTCAAGGTGCTGGCCGAGAAGGGCACCGGACGCATGCTGGGAGCGCAGATCGTCGGACAGGGGCCCGGCGCGGGCAAGCGCATCGACGCCTGCGCCCTCGCGTTGTGGAACGAGATGACCGCCGACGAGCTGGCGATGGCCGACCTGGCCTACGCCCCGCCGTTCTCCTCGGTGTGGGACCCGGTTCAGATCGCCGCTCGTCGGGCCGCGGAGGCGGCCCGACGCTGAGCCCACCGGCGGCCGGTCCGAACGCCCCCGGCCGGGGGCCTACCCCCAGGTGAAGACGACGTCGCCCGCGGCCAGCTCGCCCGACTCGACGAGCCCGCTCAGCTGGTCGGCGTTGCCCTCCAGTGCCACCACCGGCACGACCGGCGACTTCCCGCCGGCCTCGACGGCGGCCGGGTCCCACGAGACGATCGCCTCGCCGGCGGCCACCGCGGCGCCCTCGGTCGCGTGCAGGGTGAACCCTTCGCCCTTCAGCTGGACGGTGTCGATACCCAGGTGCACCAGCACCGACCGGGTCTCGCCCGAGATGACGTACGCGTGCGGGTGAAGCTTGACGATCGTGCCGGCGATGGGGGCCACGGCGGTGGACGCGGTCCGCGCCGGGTCGATCCCCATCCCTGGCCCGACCATGGCCCCGGCGAAGACCGGGTCGGGAACCTCGGACAGGGGGATGGCGCGACCGGCCACCGGGGCAAGGATCTGCAGCGACATGCGGAGTGACTCCTTCGGCTGGACGAGGACCTCGGTCAAGTTCTAGTCGTCGGCGGCCCGGTTCGCCGCTCGATCGCGGCATCCGAGCGACGCGATTCTCGCCGAAGGGCCTCGACCTGGGCCGTCGCGGGCTACGTTCGCCCTTGGGTCCACCGGCCGGGTGTGGACGCTGTCATGGAGGAGAGGCCGATGAGTGCCACCGCGGTCGCCACCGCGCCCGAGAAGCCGTCGCTCGGGAGCCGTGCCTTCGGGTTCTTGCAGCGGATGGGCCGGGCGCTGATGGTCCCGGTAGCGATCCTTCCCGCCGCGGGGCTGCTGCTCGGTATCGGGGCAGGCCTGCAGCAGCCGACGCTCACCGAGATCGCACCCTGGCTCACCAACGACTTCTGGGTGCTCGTGTCGACGGTGATGAAGAACGCCGGCGACATCGTCTTCGCCAACCTGGGCCTGCTCTTCGGCATCGGGGTCGCGATCGGCCTGGCCGCTGACGCCGGCGTCGCCGCGCTGGCCGCCACCGTCGGCTACCTCATCTTCAACGTCTCGATCAAGACGCTGACCTGCACCGACGGATCTGCCTGGGACTGCGCCACCCGCGGCATCACAGAGCAGGACGTGGTGGACGACCCCACCCGCTACGTCAGCGTGATGGGCATCCCGAGCCTGCAGACGGGCGTCTTCGGTGGGCTGGCAGTCGGGATCCTGGCAGCCTGGGCCTACAACCGGTACTTCACCATCCAGCTGCCCACCGCCCTCGGGTTCTTCGCCGGCAAGCGGTTCGTGCCGATCGTGACGGCGGCTGCCTCGTTGCTGCTCGGAGTCGTGTTCATCATCGTCTGGCCGCCGATCCAGGACGGCATCAACACCTTCGCCAATGACGTCGTGCTGGCCAACCCGGTGCCGGGCGCCTTTGTCTTCGGCCTGATCGAACGGTCCCTCATCCCGTTCGGTCTGCACCACACCTGGTACCCGATCTTCTGGTACCAGTTCGGCGAGTACACGACCGCGGCGGGTGACGTCGTGATCGGCGACCAGCGGATCTGGTTCGCCCAGCTCTCCGACGGGGCGAACCAGGTGCCGACGGAGAACTACGAGGGCGAGCTGGTGGAGTACCCGGACTTCAGCGCCGGCACCTTCATGACCGGCAAGTACCCGTTCATGATGTTCGGCCTGCCGGCTGCGGCGCTCGCGATGTACCTGACGGCCAAGACACACCGGCGCAAGGTCGTGGCGGGCCTGTTCTTCTCGGCCGCCCTCACCTCGTTCCTCACCGGCATCACCGAGCCGATCGAGTTCACCTTCCTCTTCGTGGCCCCACTGCTGTTCGTCATCCACGCCGTCTACGCGGGCATCTCGTTCATGCTCATGGAGATCATGAACATCCACATCGGCCTGTCGTTCAGCGGTGGTCTCATCGACTTCCTGCTGTTCGGCGTGCTGCCCGGGCGACAACCGTGGTGGTTGCTGGTGCTGGTGGGCCTGGGATTCGCCGTCGTGTACTTCTTCACCTTCTACTTCGGCATCAAGTGGCTCGACGCCAAGATCCCCGGCCGTGAGGACGACGAGGGGGCTGAGGGCGCTGAGTCGGCCGAGGGCGCCGCGGCACCGGCCGCACTGCCCGCGGCAGCCGGCGCGATGGGCCCACAACTCGTCAGCGCCTTCGGGGGAGCGGACAACATCAAGAACCTCGACGCCTGCATCACCCGGCTGCGGATCGAGGTGTTCGACACGACGAAGGTCGACAAGGACGCCCTCAAGACGCTCGGTGCGGCCGGCGTGGTCGAGGTCGGCAACAACATGCAGGCGATCTTCGGCCCGAAGGCGGAGTCGTTGAAGGGCGAGATGCAGCAGGCGATGGCCGGCGGCGCGGTCGCCACTGCGGCGCCCCCCGCGGCCGCCCCCGCGCCGGCGCCGGCCGGCGACGGGCTGCCCGACACCGAGGCCGGCAGGCTCGTCCGCGCGTTCGGCGGCCGGGACAACATCAAGAACCTGGACGCGTGCATCACCCGGCTGCGCATCGAGGTGTACGACAAGACCAAGGTCGACAAGGACGCCATCAAAGCGCTCGGGGCGGCCGGGGTGGTCGAGGTCGGTAACAACATGCAGGCGATCTTCGGTCCTCGCGCCGACGCGCTGAAGACCGAGATGGCCAAGCTGATGTAGCGCCGCTCGCGGCGGGATGGGAAGCAAGCGTGCAGCAGATCAGCGGGGTCGGGGTCAGCCCCGGCCGCACCGTGGGCCCGGTCGTGCGCATGCCCGACCCGATCAGCGAGCCGTCAGCGGCAGCGCCGCTGCCCGAGGCCGAGCGAGCCGCCGAGGCCGAGCGCATCTCTGTCGCCGCGGCGACGGTCCGGGCCGACCTCGAAGCCCGCGCCGCCTCGGCCAGCGGTGAGGGCCGGGCACTGCTGGAGGCGACCGCGCTGATGGCAGCCGACCCCACCCTGGTCTCCTCGGCGAGCGGCAAGGTCAGTCGGGACGGCCTGACCGGCGCACGCGCGGTGTGGGAGGCCGCCGACGAGGTGGCCACGATGCTCGCCTCCCTCGGCGGCTACATGGCCGAGCGGGCCCGAGACGTCCAGGACGTGCGCAACCGGCTGGTTGCCGTGCTCACCGGCCGGGCCGCGCCCGGCGTGCCCGTCCGCACCGAGCCGTTCGTGCTTGTGGCGCTCGACCTGGCGCCGGCCGACACGGCGACCCTCGACCCCTCGACCACGCTCGCGCTGGTGACCGAGCAGGGCGGGCCGACCTCACACACCGCGATCCTCGCCAAGGCGCTGGGTCTGCCCGCGGTGGTGGCCGCGCCCGGGGTACTGGCCATCGAGGAGGGCACGGTCGTGCTGGTGGACGGCGCCGCCGGCACCGTCCTGCTCGAGCCCGACGCCACCGCCATCGCGAAGGTGCAGGCCGCCGCGAGCGTCCACCTCGAGTTCGACGGCCAGGGACGCACCGCCGACGGGCACCGGGTCGCGCTGCTGGCGAACGTCGGGGACGCCACCGGGGTGGCGGCCGCGGTGCAGGCCAAGGCCGAGGGGGTCGGCCTGTTCCGTACCGAGTTCTGCTTCCTGGACCGGTCGGAGGCGCCGAGCATCGACGAGCAGGTGCGTGCCTACCGCGAGGTGCTCGCCGCGTTCCCCGGCAAGAAGGTGGTGGTGCGCACCCTCGATGCAGGTGCGGACAAGCCGCTGCCGTTCCTCACCAGCAGCGACGAGGAGAACCCAGCGCTGGGCGTGCGCGGGCTGCGCACCGCGCATCGCTCGCCGCAGGTGCTCGCCGACCAGCTGAGCGCCATCGGGCAAGCCCAGGCTCAGGAGAGTGCGGAGGTCTGGGTGATGGCCCCGATGGTCGCCACCGCGGCGGAGGCTCGCGACTTCGTCCAGCTCGCCGACCAGCACGGACTGCCCATGGCCGGGGTGATGATCGAGACGCCGGCGGCGGCGATCACGGCGGACCACGTGCTCGCGTTCGCCCGGTTCGCCAGCCTGGGCACCAACGACCTGGGCCAGTACACGATGGCCGCCGACCGGCTGCTCGGCGAGCTCGCCGCTCTCAACGACCCATGGCAGCCGGCGGTGCTGCGGCTGGTGCAGTCGGCGTGCGACGCCGGTGCCGCCGCTGGGCGCCCGGTGGGGGTGTGTGGGGAGGCCGCCTCCGACCCGTCGCTGGCCGTCGTGCTCGTCGGGCTGGGCGTGTCCAGCCTGTCCATGACGCCGCGCTCGATCGCCGCGGTCGCCGAGGTGCTGCGCCGCACCACACTGGAGCAGTGCCGGACGGCAGCGGCGCAGGCGGTCGCCGCGCCCAGCGCCGCGGACGCCCGCAGGGCCGTCCGGGACAGCCTCGCCGAGACGCTGGACGCCCTCGGGCTCTAGCGGACGGGCTCAGCGCTACCGGGCTACTCGGCGTCCAGGTCGGTGGCCAGCAGCGAGGCCAGCGACTCCAGCGCCTCGTGGGCGCCGTCGCCCTCGGCGCTGAGCAGCACCTCGTCGCCGAACTCGGCGCCCAGCGTCATGATGCCCAGGATGCTGGAGGCGTCGACAGGGTCGGCACCCGACCCGACCTTGACGATCGAGACCTTGACCGGCTGCTCGGAGGCGGCCTTGACGAAGATCGCTGCGGGACGCGCGTGCAGACCCACGCGGCTGGCGATCGTGACGGTGCGCTCGGGCACTGGTTGCCTCCTGCTGGACTCGGCTGTCGATCAGGCTAGCGCCGCCGCCGGGCGGGGAGGGGGTGAACGTTGGTCGAATGGCGTGCGGTGGTGGGATGGATGGGCAACACTCAGTAGCAGCCGGGTCCGCGGCATGACCGCGCACGCAACCAGCAGGAGAGGACGCCACCGATGCCCATCGCCAACCCCGAGGTCTACCGCGAGATGATCAAGCGGGCGAAGGAGGGGGGCTTCGCCTATCCGGCGATCAACGTGACGTCGTCGCAGACCCTCAACGCTGCCATCAAGGGCTTCGCCGACGCCGGCAGCGACGGCATCGTCCAGGCGTCCACCGGCGGGGCCGAGTTCTGGTCGGGCCAGGGGATCAAGAACATGGTCGTCGGGGCCGAGGCGATGGCGGCCATGGCCCGGGTGGTCGCGGACAGGTACGACGTCAACATCGCCCTGCACACCGATCACTGCCCGAAGGACAAGCTGCCGACCTACATGGAGCCCCTGGTCGACATCTCCATCGACCGCGTCCGTCGCGGTGAGGACCCGCTCTTCGGGTCCCACATGTGGGACGGCTCGGCGGTGCCGCTGGGGGAGAACATCGAGATCGCCAAGCGCCTGTACGACAAGTGCGTCGAGGCGAACATCGTTCTCGAGATCGAGATCGGGGTCGTAGGCGGCGAGGAGGACGGCGTCGTCGGCGAGATCAACGAGAAGCTGTACACGACCCCCGAGGACACCTGGCGGGTGATCGAGGCGCTGGGGGTCTCCGGTGACCCCGGCACCTACATGGTGGCGGCGACCTTCGGCAACGTGCACGGCGTGTACAAGCCCGGGCACGTGAAGCTGCGCCCGTCGCTGCTGGGTGAGCTGCAGGCCGACGCCGCTGCCAAGCTGGGGATGGGCACCGACGGCAAGCCGTTCAACCTCGTCTTCCACGGGGGCTCGGGATCCTCGGCGGAGGAGATCCACGAGTCGCTCACCTACGGCGTGGTGAAGATGAACATCGACACCGACACGCAGTACGCCTTCACCCGCCCCATCGCCGCGCACATGTTCAGCAACTACGACGGCGTGCTGAAGGTCGACGGCGAGGTCGGCAACAAGAAGGTGTACGACCCGCGCTCCTACGGCAAGGCGGCCGAGAACAACATGTCGGCCCGCGTCGTCGAGGCGTGCGAGCGGCTCAGGTCGGCCGGCACGGCGATGGGCCGCAGCGGCTGAGCACCCGCCTCCCGCCACAGCCAGGAGCCGTGGACGTCGAGCTCGTCGACGTCCACGGCTCGGCTGCGTCGGGGGCCCCGCCGCCGTCGCCCGCGTCGACGCGGGCGCGGTCGCGGCGGCGCTGGGTGCTGGTCGCGGCGACGGCCGCCGCCGTGCTGGCCGTCCTGCTGCTGTGGCCACAGCCCGCACCGGCGCCGACGTCGGCGGCCGACGGGGTGGCGGCCTGGCCCGCCCGCGGACCGCTGGCGCAGGACCGTGGGCTGCTGCGCCAGGCGACGCTGGCCTGGGAGGCGGCCGGACGCACCGGGGCGGTGGTACCGCCGGGAGCGGACGTCCACCTGCTCTACGCCGCAGCGCCGACTCCCGGTCCGTCGGTCGTGCTGCGCTCGGTGGCCGCGGACGGGCAGGTCCTCATCGCGCTCGCCCGCACCGACGGCGGACCGGTGCGGGTGGTCGCCGCCGAGGCGATCAGCAGCACGCCGCGGGCGATCGTGCTGGCACAGGAGGGTGCCTTCCGCCTGCTCGTCCCACCCACGGCGGCAGTCGACCTCGCGGTGCGCCGCGGGGACGGCATCTGGCAGCGCATGGAGGCGCCCGTGGACGGCCTCACCGCGCCGGTGCGCAGCCTCGACGGGCGCGCGCCGGTGCTCGGGGTGGTGGGTAACGTCTTCGGGCAGCGCGGACTCGTGGAGACCTGGCGGCTGCGGGACTCCTCGGTCGTCCCGGTGGCCGACGACATCGAGGTGACCAGCCCCGCCTGGGGACGGGACACGCCGCTGTCGCCGCAGGAGTACGACGACGCCTATGCCGTCGCGCCGGCCCTGCAGGTGAGCCCCGGGCAGTCGCTGCAGGTGGCGGTGCTCGCGGCCACCGGGGTTTCGACGGGGCGAGCGGTGCTGGCGGAGGTGCCCGGGGTCGACGGTGGGCCGGCCGGACACGTGCTGGCGCTCACCGGGGCGGGCAGCGTCAGTACCGGATCGGCTCCCCTGGTGGCCGACGGCCTCGCCGCGGGGGTGGCGCCCCGCCCGGACGGCCGGGTGCTCGTGCTGGCGGGATCCTCGCCGGCGGTGGCGCAGGTGCAGGTGCGGGGCCCCGACGGCGCGACGCTGGTGAGCGGGAGCCGATCGGTCTCGGTCGTGCTGCCGGCACCGGCGCCGCCGTCGGTGCAGGTGGTGGGTCTGGCCCCGAACGGCAGCGAGGTGGCGCGGCTGCAGGTGGCGCTGCCGGGTGCGGGGGACGACACTGGCGGGCAGTCGTCCGGGCGGGACCCGGCGGGACCGGGGTGAGAGCGCCCGGCATCAGGAGGACCAGTCGTGAGCGAGCCGGTGTCGGTCGACCTGCTGGTCGACGACCTGCCGGCTGGGGCGGGGCCGCCGCCGCTCGACGAGCGCCCACCACGCCGGCGCCTCGGGCTCGTGCTCGCCGCGGTGCTCGCCACCGTCGTCGGGCTGCTGGCCTGGCCGGACGCCTCGCCCGCCCCGGGCTCAGCCGGGGACGCCGCTCCGGCAGCCGGCTCCGAGGCGGCTTCCCTGCCCGAGGTGCCCGCGCCCACGGACCCGCGGCTGCTGCCCTGGCCCGGTCGAGGGCCACTGGCCACTGATGCCGACTTCGTGGCGCAGGCGGAGCAGGCCTGGCGCACCCAGGCGCGGGTGGGCAGCGGGCGGGTCGGGCCGGCCGAGGCTGTCGCCGTGCTCTGGGCGGGGTACGTCGGCTCGACAGCGACCGCGCTGCTCCAGTCGGTCGGCGACGACGACGTGGTGCGAATCGCGCAGGTGTCGGAGGCGCGTCGCCCGCAGAACGTTCAGGCGGGCCCGCTGGTGCTGCAACGGGCGGAGACGCTCTCGCCCGGGGCCCGTCCTCCCGCTGTGCTCGCCCTGGTGTACACGGGCGGCCTGCAGCTCGGGTCGATGCTCGAGCAGCCGGGGGCGACGCTCGTGCAGGTGCTGCCCGCGCCCGGGGCGCTGCCCGAGGGCAGCGAGCTGCTGCGCCGCGAGGGGGCTCGCTTCGCCGCGGTGGGAATCCAGCCGGACGGGCTCTCGCAGCCGTGGCTGCACACGCCCGAGCTGTCGCCGGAGGGTCCGGTCGTGCTCACTGCCCGCACGCGCGGTCCCGAGCCGGGCATCGACGTGTCGCAGCTGATCGTGCCGGGCACGCTGCTGCCGGCGCCCGCCCCGGTACAGCTGGTCGAACCCGCCTGGGGACGAACTCGCGACGACCTGCCCGAGGACTACATCGACGCCTCAGCGGCGCTCGCCGGCCTGGGGCTGGCGCAGGGGCAGGTCGCCGTGCTGGGCTCGACGGTGCTTCAGGACGGACGGGTCACCCTGCTGCAGGTGATGCCGAGCCCAGACCCGGCGCTGCCGTCGGGTGTCGTCACCGTCCACGCACGCGGGGTGCGCCAGTACGTCTCGCCGGCGCAGCCGCCGCCGGCCCCCGAGCAGGTGGTGGTGGGTGCCGTGCGCACCCCCAGCGGGCACCTCGTGGTCGTGGCGGCCGGCCCGCCGGAGGCGTCCACCGTCGTCGTGTCCGCCGACGGCGAGCCGGTCGAGGTGGGCCCGCGGGTGACGGCGGTCTCCGTCGAGCCCGGCACCCCGGTCGCCGAGGTGGCCGGGCAGGGCTACCAGGAGGACGAGACCTACCTCGGTCGCACGGCCCTCGACGTGAGCGGGCTCTGAGCCGGTGGATGCCACGGACCGGTGCCGGGACCTGCCGGCGGAGGCCGTCGCGGTGGTCGGCGCGGGCATCAGCGGTGTCTCCTGTGCGCGCGTGCTGACCGCCGCGGGGCTGCCGGTCGTGGTGCTCGACCGCGGCCGGCGGATGGGCGGACGGATGGCCTGCTGGACCGCGGACGGCCGTCCCGTCGACATCGGCGCCGCCTACCTCACCGTGCGCGACCCTGACTTCGCCGAGGTGGCCGAGGGCTGGGCGCGCCGTGGGCTGGCCCATCCCTGGACCGACACCTTCGAGGTGGCCGACCGTACGGGCCTGCTCGGTCCGACGACCGGCCCGGTGCGCTGGGCCGCCGAACGGGGGTTGCGGTCGCTGGTCGAGGACCTCGCGCAGGGTCTGGACGTGCGTACCGGTTGCGAGCTGGAGCAGGTCGGGCCCGGCCTGCTGGTGGACGGGTGCCCGGTGCGGGCCGTCGTCCTGGCCATGCCCGACCCGCAGGCGCTGGACCTGCTCGGCACCGGCCTCCCGGAGGTGTCCGCGCAGCTCGAGCCGCGGTGGCGGCCGGTGGTGACGGTGGTGGCCTCCTTCCCGAGGCGTACCTGGGCCCCGATGGACGGGATGTTCGTGCACGACTCCCCGGTGACGCTGCTGGTCGACGACGGACGGCGGCGCGGGGACGGGGCCCCGGTGCTGGTCGCCCACCTCGACCACGAGGTGTCGGCCAGGTTCGCCGACACCCCTGACGACGCCGTCCCGCTGGTACTGGACGAGGTGGCGCGGCTGCTCGGGGTCGCCCCGGAGCCCGACTGGGTGAGGGCGCGACGCTGGGGCTCGGCGACGCCGGTCGGGGCGAGGGAGACCACCCACCTGCTGCACGAGTCGGGGTTGGGCCTGTGCGGGGACGGCTGGTCTGCGCGGCCCCGGGTGGAGGCCGCCTGGTTGTCCGGTCGCGACCTGGGCCGGGCGCTGGTCACCTGGCTCGCCCGGTGATCCGGGCCGCGGCCGTCCGGCCTTCGTACCCGCTCCGGTAGCCTCGCGCACCGTGCCAGCAACGGTGCTCGTCGGCGCGCAGTGGGGCGACGAGGGCAAGGGGAAGGCCACCGACCTGCTCGGGGGCCGGGTCGACTACGTGGTGCGCTACCAGGGCGGCAACAACGCCGGCCACACGGTGGTGATCGACACGCCGGTCGGGCGCGAGCACTACGCGCTGCACCTGCTCCCGTCCGGGATCCTCACGCCCACCACGACGTCGGTGATCGGCAACGGCGTGGTGATCGACCTGCCGGTGCTCTTCGCCGAGCTCGACGGCCTGCTGGCCCGCGGCGTCGAGCCGGGGCCCCTGCTCATCAGCGCGTCCGCGCATGTCATCGCGCCCTACAACACGGCGCTGGACAAGGTCAGCGAACGGTTCCTCGGGGCCCGCCGGATCGGCACGACCGGCCGTGGCATCGGGCCCACCTACGCCGACAAGGTCAACCGGGTGGGCATCCGGGTGCAGGACCTCTTCGACGAGTCGATCCTGCGCCAGAAGGTGGCCGGGGCGCTGCAGCAGAAGAACCAGCTGCTGGTCAAGGTCTACAACCGCCGAGCCGTCGACGCCGACGCGGTGGCCGACGAGCTGCTGCCCTTCGCCGAGCGGCTGCGGCCCTACGTGGCCGACACAGCGCTGCTGCTCAACGACGCCCTCGACAACGGCCGGCACGTGCTGCTGGAGGGCTCGCAGGGCACGCTGCTCGACGTCGACCACGGCACCTACCCGTTCGTGACGTCCTCCAACCCGACGGCCGGCGGCGCCTGTACCGGCGCCGGCATCGGGCCGACGCGCATCGACCGGGTGGTCGGCATCCTCAAGGCCTACACCACCCGGGTCGGGTCGGGCCCGTTCCCGACCGAGCTGCACGACGCGGACGG
>Ga0209594_1000146_pt1 | contig 53625 bp, 44 predicted proteins | sample AshMeaCrysSpring_FD_184126 | JGI IMG/M metagenome (GOLD analysis project Ga0209594, IMG submission 184126) | Groundwater microbial communities from Big Spring, Nevada to study Microbial Dark Matter (Phase II) - Ash Meadows Crystal Spring... | ecosystem: Environmental > Aquatic > Deep subsurface... | reverse complement strand
CTCCCACCGCCTGCGCGCCCCGCGCGCTCAGCTCCGCCCGACCCACGGTGATCTTGGAGATACGGGGCCCATCTTCGGCGTGTCGCCGGCGTGTCCTCCAAGATCACCGCGCGGGACGGCCGCGCGAGAGGCCGCGCGGGGAGGCGGCGGCGCGGGACGGCCGCGCGGGGAGGCGGCGGCACGGGGAGGGCGCGCGGGGAGGCGGCGGCGCGGGGGACGAGGGGCGGGCGCCACCTCAGCCGATCGGCGCTCGCCAGATCAGGCGCGTCCCGCCGCCGTCGGCCGGTCGCAGCTCGAGGCTCCCGCCCACCTCGACCGCGCGCTGGCGCAGGTTGCGCAGGCCGCTCTCGTGCACCGTCTCGGGCAGTCCCCGACCGTCGTCCTGCACGCTCACGACCACCTCGCCGTCGCGGAGGGTCACGCGCACGTCGACGCGGGTGGCATCGGCGTGGCGCGCGGCGTTGGCCAACGCCTCCGACAGCACCGCCACCAGGTGCGGCCGAACCCGCTCGGGCACGGCGGACTCCACCGGTCCCTCCATCGCCAGCGCCGGCACCAGGCCCAGCTTGGCCGCCGCCTCGGCCACCAGGTCGAGCAGCTGGCCGCGCAGGTCGTCACTGCCCGGCCGGCGGTGCAGCCCGAAGATCGTCGCGCGGATGTCGCGGATGGTCACGTCGAGGTCGTCGATGGCCGCCTCGATGCGCTCGCTCACCTCGGGGCGCACGGCCAGCCGCACCGCGCCCTGCAACGCCAGACCCGTCGCGAACAACCGCTGGATGACCAGGTCGTGCAGGTCGCGCGCGATCCGGTCGCGCTCCTCGAGCACCGCCAGCGACGCCCGGTCCTCCTGCGCCTGCAGCCGTTCGAGGGCCAGCGCCGCCTGGGCGGCGAAGCCGCGGACGGCCTGCCGCGACACCCTCGCGGCGTCCCGCGAGGACGGTGAGGCCCAGACCAGCACCAGCCGCCCCTCAGCGCCGGCGGGCGCAGTGAAAGGGACGGACAAGGTCGGGCGGTCCGACTGCGACGTCCCGCCGGGGGTGAGCACGTCACCCTCGGCGAGCCCCGGCGGCGACTCGCCGTCCAGCACCCGGACGACGAGGTTGCCGTCGTCGTCCTCGATCGCCAGAGCGGCCGCGTCCGCGTCGGAGAGCTGACGCGCCTGCTGCACGACCAGGCGGACGGCGTCTCCGGGGTGGCGGCGTCCGATCAGGGCCGTGGTGATCGCGGCGCTGGCCTCGACCCACTCACGGCGCCGCTCGGACTCGGCGTACAGGCGGGCGTTGACGATCGCCGTGGCGGCCGCGGCCGCCAGCAAGGTGACCACCCGCTCGTCCTCGTCGGAGAACGGGGTCGGCTTGTCGGCGAGGTAGAGGTTGCCGAACACCTCCTCGCCCACAGTGATGGGGACCCCGAGGAAGGTACGCATCGTCGGGTGGTGCGGCGGGAAGCCCACGGCCCGCGGGTGCTCGGACAGGTCGGACAGCCGTAACGGCCGGGGGTCGGTGATGAGGACGCCGAGCACGCCGAGCCCCCGGGGGGCGGGGCCGATGGCGGCCCTCTGCTCGGCGTCCATGCCGTGGGTGTGGAACGAGGCCAGCGACCCGTCGGGGGCGAGCACGCCGAGGGCGCCGTAGGCCGCTCCGGTCAGCCGGGCGGCCCCGGCGGCCACCCGCTGCAGCACGCCGTCGACGTCGAGGTCGGCACCGAGGTTGATCACCTCGGTGAGCAGGCCGCTGAGCCGCTCGACCGGATCGATCGGCGCGTCGTCGGCCGCGGGGTCGCCTCGGCTGCCACCGGCAGCAGGGGCGGCACTCGGGACGGGGCGGGCGGCCACGACCCGATGGTAGGAACCTGGGCCGCTGCCCGCAGCCCCGCCCCTGCAAGGCCGTTGGTCCCGGGCCGCAAGGCCGAGCGCCGCTGACCGGGCGACACCCGGGCGGCCAGGCTGGGGGTGCGAGGCGAGGAGGTTCGCGATGACGGTGCTGGCCGGCCGCCCGGTGGTGGTGGGCGTGGACGGGTCGAACGAGTCGCTGGTAGGGCTGGCGTGGGCCACGCACGAGGCGGTGCGCGAGCACCGTCCGCTGCGCCTGGTGCATGCCTGGGAGGTCCCCGTCCCCGGCTACGTCCCGGTGCCGGCGTCCATCGACCTCGTGCGAGAGACCGCCGAGGCGGTGCTGGCCGAGGCCGTGACGAAGGCGCAGGAGTGGGCGCCCGGCCTCCCGGTGGAAGGCCGGCTCTGCCACGGCCCGGCCGCCCGCGTGCTGGCCGACGAGGGAGCCGAGGGGGCACTCGTGGTCGTGGGCAGCCACGGACGCGGCGGCTTCGCCCGCCTGCTGCTGGGCTCGTCGTCGGCGGCGCTGGCCGCCCACGCGACCGTCCCGGTGGTCGTGACCCGGGGCACCGACCCCGGCGAGGCCTGGCGGGCCGCGCCGGTCGTGGTCGGTGTGGACGGCTCCGCAGTCTCCGAGGCCGCGATCGAGTTCGCCTTCCAGGCCGCGTCGCGGCGCGGCCACGGGCTGGTGGTCGTGCACGCGTGGGCCCAGCCCGACGCCCTGGTCGACGAGGCCTACGCCGTTCTCGCCGAGGCCGAGACGCGGCAGGTCGAGGGGCGGCTGGCGCTGGCCGAGAGCCTGGCCGGCTGGCGGGACAAGTACCCCGACGTCGAGGTGACGCAGGTCGTCGTCGACGGCCACGCCGTGAAGGCGCTGCTGGCGCAGGCCGAGCAGCACCAGGCCGGCCTGCTGGTCGTGGGCAGCCGCGGGCGAGGAGGGTTCAGCGGGCTGCGCCTCGGCTCGGTGAGCCGAGGGGTGCTGCACCACTGCACCGTGCCGGTGGCCGTGGTCCGACCCGTCGCTACGGTCTGAGCCCGGCCGGGGCCGACGCGGTCGTCTCGTCGTCGCTGCGGCGGGCACGCAGCGCGAGCACGATGCCGGTGAGCACCAGCGCCACGCCGACGAGTTGGCCGAGGTCGAGTGCCTCGCCGAACCACCACCAGGCCAGCAGCGCCGCGCCGACCGGCTCCAGGATGGCCACCACGCTCACCGTCGCCGCGGACAGGTGCCGCAGCGCGGCGGTGGTGGCGCCGAACGGGACGAGGGTGCCGAGCACCACCACCCACAGCAGCAGCAGACCGACGGGCACCGTGCCGGCCCCGACCGCGTCCGGCAGCGTCGCCTGCTGCCCGACGGAGCGGCTGATCGGCACCCACCAGGGCTCCACCACGGTCCACACGACCGTGGCCACGGCGAAGCCCCAGAACACGGTCGTGAGCGGGTCGCGCCGGCGCACCAGCCGCTCACCGAGCAGGAAGTAGGCGGCGAAGCACACCGCAGCGGCGAGCCCGGCGGCCACCCCGACCGGGTCCAGGCCCGGCCCAGCGCCGCCGACCTGGGCGACCAGGGCCAGGCCCGCCACGCTCAGCCCGAGGGCGGGCCAGAGCGTCGCGCGCACCCGCTCGCGGCGCACGACCCGCACCCACAACGCCACCAGCACCGGGGCGAGGTACTCCAGCAGCAGCGCCAGCCCGATGGGCACGCGCTCGATGGCCACGAAGTAGGTCATGTGCAGCAGGGCCACGCCGACCACACCGTAGGCCAGCAGCGCACCGACCTCGTCGCGGCGCACCCGCAGCAGCCGGGTCCGGCCGGTCACCACCACCGCCACCCCGAGCGCGAGGGTGGTGCCCGCCGCCCGCACCGATGACAGCTCGGTCGCGCTCACCCCGGAGGTGAGCACGACGCGCGACACACCGGCGTTGACGACGAAGCACGCGACGGCGAGCAGCACCAGGGCGTAGGACGACCCCAGGTGGGTGCCCGGCTCGGCGGGCCGCACCGGCACCAGCGCGTCGGCCATGGTCACGAGACGCTACGCGAGCGAGCGCCGCGCCCCGGCTGGCTACCCTGACCAGCCGTGAGCGGCCCTCGCGTACGCCCCGACCTCGAGGCGATCCCGGTCTACCGGCCCGGTCGGGCGCTGGCCCCCCGCGACGCCCGCTCGTTCAAGTGCTCGTCGAACGAGAACCCGTTCCCACCTCTGCCCAGCGTGGTGGCGGCGATCACCGCCGCAGCGGCCGAGGTCAACCGCTACCCCGACCTCGGCAGCTCGAGGCTCGTCGAGGCCCTGGCCCACCGGTACCGGGTTGCCGCCGACCGGGTCGTCTGCGGACCGGGCAGCGTCGGGGTGCTGCAGCAGCTGGTGGCGGCGGTGGCCGCCCCCGGCGACGAGGTGGTGTTCGCCTGGCGCTCGTTCGAGGCCTACCCGATCGTCACCCGGGTGGCCGGTGCCACCGCCGTCGGCGTGCCGCTGGCAGCGGGGGGACGGCACGACCTGGCGGCCATGGCCGCCGCCGTCACCCCGCGCACCCGCGCCGTGCTGGTGTGCACCCCGAACAACCCGACCGGCCCGTCCGTGGCTGCCGACGAGCTGGCCGCGTTCGTGGCCGCCGTCCCCGACGAGGTGCTCGTGGTGGTGGACGAGGCCTACGCGGAGCTCGTCCGCGACCCAGCCGCCGCCGACGGGACGGCCCTGCTCGACGCACATCCGCACGTCGCGGTGCTGCGCACCTTCTCCAAGGCCTATGGGCTGGCGGGGCTCCGGGTCGGGTACGGGCTGCTCCCGCCGCAGGTGGCCACAGCGGTGCGACGCACGTCCATCCCGTTCTGGGTCTCCTCGGTGGCCGAGGCGGCGGCGCTGGCCGCGCTTCGGGCCGAGGAGGAGCTCTTCGACCGGGTCGACACCCTGGTCGCCGAGCGCGAGCGGGTGCTGACGGCGCTTCGAGCGGACGGCTGGGACGTGCCCGACAGCGAGGCCAACTTCGTCTGGCTGCCCGCGGGCGAGCGCTCGGACGAGCTGGCCACCGCCTGCGCCGCTGTCGGCGTGGCCGTGCGCACCTTCCCCGGCGAGGGGGTGCGGGTCACGGTGGCCGAGCCCGAGGCGAACGACCGTTGGCTGCAGGCCGCCGCCCCCTTCGCCGCCCCACCCTCGGCTGCGTGACCGTCGAGGCGGTCCAGGACGTGGCCGGGGGAGGAGGGAGCCGCTAGGTTGCCAGGACGGCGCCCGCGGCGATCCCGGGACGGCGCCGGGTGCGAAACGAGGTGAGCCATGAGCGATCTCGTCCAGCTGCTGACGCCCGAAGGCGTCCGGGTGGCCGACGACACCTACGACCCGTGGGTCGCCGACGTCGATGCCGACCCCGCGGCGCTGCGAGCGCTGTACCGCGACCTGGTGCTGGTGCGGCGGTTCGACACCGAGGCGGTCGCACTGCAGCGCCAGGGCGAGCTGGGGCTGTGGGCCAGCCTGCTCGGCCAGGAAGGCGCCCAGGTCGGCGCCGGCCGCGCCATGGCGCCGCACGACCACGCCTTCCCCACCTACCGCGAGCACGGGGTCGCCTGGTGCCGTGGCGTGGACCCGCTGCAGGTCCTCGGGCTGTTCCGCGGCGTGACCCTCGGCGGCTGGGATCCCAGCCAGCACGGCCTGCACCTGTACACGATCGTCATCGGGTCCCAGGCGCTGCACGCCACCGGGTACGCCATGGGCGTGCAGCGCGATGGTGCCGTGGGCACCGGTGACCCCGACCGCGACGCGGCGGTGCTGGCGTTCTTCGGTGACGGGGCCACCAGCCAGGGCGACGTCAACGAGGCCTTCATCTGGGCCGGGGTCACCAACGCCCCGGTCGTCTTCTTCTGCCAGAACAACCAGTGGGCCATCTCCGAGCCGCTCGAGCGGCAGACTCGCATCCCGCTCTACCGCCGCGCCCACGGCTTCGGCTTCCCGGGCGTGCGGGTGGACGGCAACGACGTGCTGGCCTGCCTGGCCGTGACCCGGGCCGCCCTGGCCCGGGCCCGCGACGGCTCCGGCCCGATGCTCGTCGAGGCCTTCACCTACCGGATGGGCGCGCACACCACCTCCGACGACCCGACCCGTTACCGGGTGGAGGCCGAGCTCGAGCAGTGGCGGCTCAAGGACCCCGTCGAGCGGGTCAAGGCCCACCTGCTGCGGGGCGGGCACGCCGACCCGCTGTTCCTCGCCGAGCTGGACGCCGAGGCCGAGGTGCTCGCCGAACGAGTGCGGACGGGCTGCCGCCGGCTGCCCGAGCCCGACCCCGCCGCCGTTTTCGAGCACGTCTACGAGGCCCTCGACCCCGACCTGCGCGAGCAGCGGGACGAGATCGCCCGGCTGGCCGCCCTCGTCGACGACGAGGTGCCGGCGTGAGTGCGGCCTCGGTCCGCGACGGCGAGCCGACCCGCGAGCTCACCCTCAGCCGGGCGATCAACGCCGGGCTGCGCCGAGCGCTGGAGTCCGACCCGCACGTCATGCTCATGGGCGAGGACATCGGTCGGCTCGGCGGCGTCTTCCGGGTGACCGACGGTTTGGCGAAGGACTTCGGCGAGGACCGGGTGATGGACACCCCGCTGGCCGAGTCCGGCATCCTCGGGACGGCCGTCGGGCTCGCCCTGCGCGGCTACCGCCCTGTCTGCGAGATCCAGTTCGACGGCTTCGTGTACCCGGCGTTCGACCAGATCGTCACCCAGGTGGCCAAGCTGCGGTTCCGCTCCGAGGGTGCCTGCGCGATGCCGATCGTCGTGCGCATCCCGTACGGGGGCGGCATCGGCGCGGTCGAGCACCACAGCGAGAGCCCTGAGTCCTACTTCGTGCACACCCCCGGCCTGCGGGTGGTGACCCCCAGCAACCCCGAGGACGCGTACTGGATGGTGCAGCAGGCGATCGCCTGCGACGACCCGGTCGTGCTGCTCGAGCCCAAGCGCCGCTACTGGGACAAGGGCCTCGTGCACACCGCCGGGGCCCAGGCGCCGCACCCGCTGTTCGCCGGTCGGTTGGTGCGCGACGGCAGCGACGCCGTGCTCGTCGGCTACGGGCCGACCGTGCGCACCTGCCTGGACGCGGCCGACGCCGCCGACGAGGACGGGCGCAGACTCGCCGTGGTCGACCTGCGCAGCCTCTCCCCGCTCGACTGGCCCCTGCTCGTCCAGACCGCCCGGCGCATCGGCCGCGTCGTCGTGGTGCACGAGGCGCACCGCACGCTCGGGGTGGGCGCCGAGGTCGCGGCCCGGATCACCGAGGAGTGCTTCTACGCCCTGGAGGCGCCGGTGCTGCGGGTGGCCGGCTACGACACCCCGTACCCACCCTCGCGGATGGAGGAGCTGTGGCTGCCCGACGTCGACCGCGTGCTCGACGCCGTGGACGACGTGCTGGCGTGGTGAGGGAGGAGTCCATGGCCGAGTTCAGGCTGCCCGACGTCGGCGAGGGCCTCACCGAGGCCGAGGTCGTGTCGTGGAAGGTGCGCCCGGGCGACGAGGTGGTGGTCAACCAGGTGCTGGTCGAGATCGAGACCGCCAAGTCACTGGTCGAGCTGCCCTCGCCGTTCGCCGGCACGGTGCAGGCGCTGCTCGTCGAGGAGGGCGTGACGGTTCCGGTGGGTACCCCGCTGGTGCGCGTCGGTGGGCCGGGGGAGGCGACCGCCCCCGAGCGGGACGCGGTCACGCCGGCGCGGTCCGCGCCGCAGGCGCCGGCCGACCAGGGTCCCGCGTCGACCCCGAGCGCGGCAGGCGGCCGCGAACCGGTCCTGGTGGGGTACGGGCCGCGGGCGCACGCCCGCCGGCGGCGCCGCCCGTCCCCCACCTCCACCCGGGGCACCGCCGCCCTGCACGGGGCCTTCGACACCGGACGTGAGGTGGGCGTGCGGGTGGCCCCGCCGGAGCCGCCCCACCCGGTGAGCCCGGTGGCTGCGTCCGCCGGCGACGACGCACCCGAGGTGCTGCCGCCGGTCGGGGACTTCCCCCCCGAGCCCGACGGCCCCGACCGCGCCGAGACCCCCGGGCCGGCGGAGGGTCGTCCGCTGGCCAAGCCGCCCGTGCGGCGGCTTGCCCGTGACCTGGGGGTGGTGCTCGCCGAGGTGCGCGGCACCGGGCCGGGCGGGACCATCACCCGCGCCGACGTCGAGTCGCACGCGCGCGCGGCCGCGCCGCTGCCGGCGTCGGCGGACGCCCGTCCGGGCTGGGGCGGGCTGCCTCGCACCGAAAGGGTCCCCATCCGCGGCGTGCGGCGTGCCACGGCTCAGGCGGTGGCTCGCTCGGCCTTCAGCGCCCCGCACGTCACCCAGCTGCTCACGCTCGACGTCACCGCTTCGATGCAGCTGCTCGACCGGCTGCGCGCCGACCGCAGGTTCGCGCCGCTGCGGCTGTCACCGCTCACGTTGCTCGCCCGGGCCATGTGCCTGGCGGCCCGACGCACGCCGGAGGTCACCGCGGCCTGGGACGCCGAGGCGGGCGAGATCGAGCTGCGTCGCTACGTCGACCTGGCGGTCGCCACCGCCACGCCGCGGGGCCTGCTCGTGCCGGTGGTGCACGACGCGGACGCGCTGGACCTGGCCGGGCTCGCCGCCGCCATCGCCGACCTGGCCGACCGGGCGCGGGAGGGGCGCACCACCCCGGCCGAGACCTCCGGCGGGACGCTCGCGGTCACCAACATCGGCGTGTTCGGCGTCGACGCCGGCACGCCGATCATGCCGCCCGGCATCTCGGCGATCCTCGCGCTCGGCCAGGTGGCACGGCGGCCCTGGGTGGTGCAGCGCGACGGCGTGGAGACGGTCGAACCACGGTGGGTCACCACCCTGGCCCTCTCGTTCGACCACCGCCTGGTGGACGGTGCGCAGGGGTCGGCCTTCATGACCGACGTAGCCGCCGTGCTGGGTGACCCGGGCGTGACGCTCGCGCTCGTCTAGTGGACGCGGACCTGCCGCCCGATTTGTCTGATATCACGTAACACTTTCGTAACACCGCCGATTCGGGACCTTCGGATGCTGGCGGAGGGGCAGTGGTCAGCGGTTGGGTGGTCGCGATCACGCGGGGCGCCCGCTCCGTGCTGTCATGCCCAGGAAGGAGTCGGACCTAATGACGGTTCGCGTAGGACGCAAGACCGCCACGGTCGCCGCGTTCGGTGCGCTGTCGCTGGTCCTCGCCGCGTGCGGCGGGGGCGACGACGGTGGAACGACCGAGGAGACCGACGCGGCCGGTGGTGGCGCCGCAGCGAGCGACCTCACCATCGACTGCGACTACTACACCGAGAACTTCCCCGACATCGACGGGACGACCGTGTCGGTCTACACCTCGATCGTCGCGCCGGAGGACCAGCCGCACATCGACTCGTGGGTGCCCTTCGAGGAGTGCACCGGCGTCGACGTGACCTACGAGGGCAGCAAGGAGTTCGAGGCCCAGCTCATCGTGCGCGTGCAGTCCGGCAACCCGCCGGACGTCGCCTACCTGCCGCAGCCCGGCCTGCTCGGCACGCTGGTGGCCGACACCGGCGCCGTGGTCGAGCCCGCGCAGCAGACCGTGGACCAGGTCGACGAGTGGTTCGACGAGGGCTGGAAGCTCTACGGCTCGGTCGACGGCACCTTCTACGCCGCACCCCTCGGCTCGAACTCCAAGTCCTTCGTCTGGTACTCGCCGAGCGCCTTCGAGGAGGCGGGCTACGAGATCCCCACGACCTGGGAAGAGATGGTCGCCCTCTCCGACCAGATCGTGGCTGACAACCCCGACGGCAGCGTCAAGCCGTGGTGTGCCGGCATCGCCTCCGGCGACGCCACCGGCTGGTCGGCGACGGACTGGATGGAGGACGTGTTCCTGCGCGACCTCGGTCCGGACCTGTACGACCAGTGGGTGTCCAACGAGCTGAAGTTCAACTCGCCCGAGGTCCTCGGCGTGCTCGAGGACGTCGGCAGCATCTTGAAGAACCCCGACTACGTCAACGCAGGCTTCGGCGACGTCGTCACCATCGCCTCCACGACGTTCCAGGACGGCGGTCTGCCGATCCTCGACGGCTCGTGCTTCATGCACCGCCAGGCGTCCTTCTACCAGGCCAACTGGCCGGAGGGCACGGACGTGGCCGAGGACGGCCAGGTCTTCGCGTTCTACTTCCCCGCCAACGAGGGAGCGACCGAGAAGCCGGTGCTGGTGGGTGGCGAGTTCGTGGCCGCCTTCGACGACCGTCCCGAGGTCCAGGCCTTCCAGACCTACCTCGCCTCGCCTGACTGGGCGAACAACAAGGCCAAGGTCTCCGGGCCCGGCTGGGTCAGCGCCAACACCGGCCTGGACGTCGCCAACCTGTCCTCGCCGATCGACCAGCTCGCTGCCGAGCAGTTCCAGGACCCCGAGGCTGTGGTGCGCTTCGACGCATCCGACCTCATGCCCGCCGAGGTGGGTGCCGGGTCGTTCTGGACGCAGATGACCGCATGGATCGCCGAGGACAAGGCCGACCAGGCCGTGCTCGACGCGATCCAGGCGTCCTGGCCGAGCTAGTCCCGACCATGCAGGCGAGTCGGCTGACGTGACTCGGCTGGTGGCGTAGCGTCCGGGGCCGGGCCTCCTGAGGGAGGTCCCGGCCCCGGCGCCCGTCCGGCGAGAAGAACCGATAGGGGTGAGGTTTCGGTGAGCGACACGAAGGCACCAGACAAGGCGGGGATCCGCGACACCAGCGCGATCCCGCTGTCCAAGCCGCCGGGGCTGAGCCCGGGCGCGCTGATCGTCGGCATCCTGATGCTGTTGCTGCTGGCGGGGGTGGTCGCCCTCATCGCGCTCAGCTTCGCCGACGCGATCCCCGAGATCTCGTGGCCGTCCTGGCTCGTGACCACGACCACGACGGTGCAGAAGTTCGGCCTCATGTTCTTCGTCATCGGCCTGTTCGTGGCGGTGATGGGGGCCATCCTCTTCATGGTCGACAGCCGCAAGCGGGTCCCCAACTGGACCGTCGTGCTGGCGTTCCTCGGCCCGATGATGGCGATGCTCGTGCTCGGGCTGGTCTGGCCGGCCATCTCCACCATCATCCAGTCGTTCTTCGGCCGCTCTCCCTGGTACGACCAGGAGCGAGCCGAGTTCGTCGGCGTGGACAACTTCACCACCTTGTTCACGCAGCCGGAGTTCCAGATCGTGCTGCGCAACACGCTGATCTGGGTGCTGATCGTGCCGCTCGTCGCGATGGTGATCGGGCTGGTCTATGCCGTGGTGGTGGACCGTACCCGCGGTGAGGCCCTCTCCAAGGGCCTGGTCTTCCTGCCGATGGCCATCTCGATGGTGGCCTCGTCCATCATCTGGAAGTTCGTCTACGAGTTCCGAGACATCTCGCGGCCGCAGATCGGCCTGGCCAACCAGGTCCTGGTCTGGATCGGGCAGGAGCCGTACCAGTTCCTCATCACCACCCCGTGGAACACGTTCTTCCTCATCGTCGTGATGATCTGGATCCAGACCGGGTTCGCGATGACCGTGATCTCCGCGGCCATCAAGGCCATCCCGGACGACATCGTCGAGGCCGCGCGCCTGGACGGCGTCACCGGCATCGGGATGTTCCGCTACGTGACCATCCCCAGCATCCGACCGGCCCTGCTGGTCGTCTGGGTGACCATCACCATGACGACGCTGAAGGTCTTCGACATCGTCCGGACCATGACCGGCGGCAACTTCTCCACCAGCGTCGTGGCCAACGAGTTCTACACGCAGAGCTTCCGGCAGTTCAACTTCGGACTGGGAGCCGCGCTAGCGGTCGTGCTGTTCGTCATCGTCATCCCCGTCGTCGTCTACCAGGTCCGCCAGCTGCGCATCTCGGAGGAGATCCGATGAGCACCTCGACCCCAGAGCTGCCGGTCCCGGAGATCCGGTCCGCCCTCACCGACGAGCAGGCTCCTCGTCCGCAGCGCAAGCTGACCCGCGCCGAGAAGCGCGCGGCCGAGGCCAAGACCAAGCTCACCTCGCCCTGGGCCACCGGGTTCGCGATCGTCCTGGCGATCCTGTGGACGATCCCGACCTTCGGCCTGCTCATCACCTCGATCCGGCCGCAGGCCTCGATCCAGAACAGCGGGTGGTGGACCTGGTTCACCAACCCGGAGTTCACCCTGGAGAACTACCAGACCGTCTGGAGCGGCAGCACCACGTCGTTCTCCACCTTCTTCGTGAACTCGATCATCATCACGATCCCGTCGGTGGTCATCCCGATCACGATCGCGCTGCTGGCCGCCTACGCCTTCGCCTGGATCGACTTCCGCGGCCGCGACCTGCTGTTCGTCGCGGTCTTCGCGCTGCAGATCGTCCCGCTGCAGGTCACCCTGATCCCGCTGCTCAACATCTACGTCGACATCGGCCTGGCCGGGTCGTTCTGGACGGTGTGGCTCTCGCACTCGATCTTCGCGCTGCCGCTGGCGATCTTCCTGTTCCACAACTTCATGAAGGACATCCCCCGCTCGCTGGTCGAGGCGGCCCGAGTGGACGGCGCCGGCCACGTGCGCATCTTCTTCGTGGTGCTGATGCCGCTGCTCGTGCCCGCCATCGCGGCGTTCACGGTGTTCCAGTTCCTCTGGATCTGGAACGACCTGCTGGTCGCGCTCACCTTCGCCGGCGGCACTCCCAACGTGGCGCCGCTGACGGTGCGGCTGGCCGAGCTCTCCGGCACCCGCGGGGCGGACTGGCACCTGCTGTCGGCGGGCGCCTTCATCGCCCTGGTCGTCCCGCTCATCGTGTTCCTGGCCGGCCAGCGCTTCTTCGTCCGAGGCCTGCTCGCCGGCGGTGTGAAGGGCTGAGCCCCTCACAACTGATCACGTTAAGCAGGCGAAGGGGCACTTTGCACGGTGTCGCAGCCGTGCAAAGCGCTCCTTCGCCGTGCAAAGTGGGACGGCGCCTGCGCGCCGACCCTGCTCGCCGGCCTGCCCGCCGGGCGTGTGCCTTCAGCCGGACGGCGCGTCCGCGCGACGGCGCTCGGCCTCGCCTGCGAGCCAGCGGTAGGACGCCTTCGGGCGTCGCTCGCCGGTGAGCGGGTCGACCTCGACCAGACCGAACGTCTGGGTGTAGCCCATGGCCCACTCGAAGTTGTCCAGCAGCGACCACACCGTGTAGGTGCGCAGGTCGACGCCCCGCTCCCGAGCGGTGTCGACGACCGCCAGGTGGCGCTGCAGGTAGCTGATGCGGCCAGGGTCGTCGACGAAGCCGTCCGGCGCCCGCACGTCGTCGGGCAGCGCGACGCCGTTCTCGGTGATGTGCAGCGGCATCGCCGGGTCCCAGACGTGCAGGCGGTCCAGCAGGTCGCGCAGGGCGAGCGGCTCGACCTCCCACCCCATCGTGGTCAGTGAACCCCGAGGGGCGGCGACGAAAGGCCCGGCGCCGGGGAAGGCCGCGGTCTCCTGCCCCGGCCCGCCGTGGCTCTCCGGGTGCTCGACGTCCGGCGAGGCGATGCGCAGCGGCGTGTAGTAGTTGATGCCGAGCCACGCCGCCGAGCCCTGCACAGCATCGAGGTCGCCGTCGCGGACGATCTGCGGGTCGTGCAGCACCGGGGTGAGCCCCCGCAGCACCTCGGGGTAGCGGCCGTCGCGGAGCGCGCGCAGCCACATCTCGTTGTGCTCGGCGTCGATGACCTCCCCGGCCTCGAAGGCCTCCTCGTCGTCGACGAGCACCGAGGTCAGGTTGAGGACGAGGCCGACGTCGGCCGCAGCGTCCGCGGCGCGCAGGGCCTGCGCCCCCCACGCGTGGGCGAGCAGCAGGTGGTGGGCCGCCCGGAATGCGGCGTCCGGCTCGGTGCGGCCAGGGGCGTGCACCCCGGCGGCGTAGCCGAGGAAGGCCGCGACCCACGGCTCGTTCAGCGTGGCCCAGCGGGTGACCCGGTCACCCAGCCGCTCGTGCACGATCGCGGCGTACTCGGCGAAGCGCGCGGCAGTGTCTCGGGCCGGCCAGCCCCCGGCGTCCTCCAGCGGCTGCGGCAGGTCCCAGTGGTAGAGCGTCACGTTGGGAGCCACGCCGCGGGCGAGCAGCCCGTCCACGATCCTGTCGTAGTAGTCGAGGCCCCGTGGCTCGACCGGCCCGCTGCCCGTCGGCTGCACCCGCGGCCAGGCGATCGAGAACCGGTACTGGTCGACCCCGAGGCCGGCCACCAGGTCGAGGTCGTCCTCCCAGCACCGGTAGGAGTCGCAGGCCACCGAGCCGTCGCCCCCGTCGACGACTCGCCCTGGCTGCGCGCTGAACGTGTCCCAGATGGACGGCCCCCGGCCGTCGATGGCGGTCGCCCCCTCGATCTGGTAGGACGACGTGGCGACGGCGAGCTCGAGCGGCGGGGGCGTCACGGGCAGGACGCTACCGACGTGGGGCGACGGCGCGAGTGCACGGTGGTGTTGAGTGACCGACATGTCCCGCGTCCGCGCCCCCGAGCTCGTGGGTCGCGGGTGGGTCGGCACCGGCGGTCGGACCCTGTCGCTGGCCGACCTGCGGGGCCGGTTCGTGCTGCTGGACTTCTGGACCTTCTGCTGCATCAACTGCCTGCACGTGCTGGACGAGCTGCGCCCGGTGGAGCAGCGCTGGGCCGACGTGCTCACAGTGGTGGGTGTGCACTCGCCGAAGTTCCGGCACGAGGCCGACCCGGCCGCGCTGGCGGACGCGGTGCTGCGCCACGGGGTGGCTCACCCGGTGCTCGACGACGCCGACCTGCGCACCTGGCAGGCCTACACCGCTCGGGCCTGGCCCACGCTGGTCCTCGTCGACCCGGAGGGCACCATCGTCGCCACCTACGCGGGCGAAGGGCACGCGCACGCGGTCGACGCCCTGCTCGCCACGCTGGTGCCACAGGCCGAGGCGCGCGGTGTGCTTCGTCGCGGCCCGTTCGACCTCGCCGCCCGGCAGGCCGGCACCGGGACGCTGCTGTTCCCCGGCGGAGCCGTCCGGCTGCCTGAGGCGACCTGGCTCGTGGCCGACACCGCGCACCACCGGCTGGTACGGCTCGCCGACGACCTCAGCACGGTGATGGCCGTCGTGGGCTCCGGTCGGCGGGGGCTGGTGGACGGCGTCGGCGGTGCCGCGGCGTTCGCCGAGCCGCAGGGGATGTGCCTGCTGCCCGCCCGGGTCGCGTCCGCTGCGGGCTACGACGTCGTGGTCGCCGACACGGCGAACCACGCGCTGCGCGGGGTACGGCTGGACGACCTCACCGTCACCACCCTGGCCGGCGACGGCCGGCCCTGGACCCTCACCCGGGCCCGGGGCACGTTGTCGTCACCGTGGGACGTGGCCTGGTGGCAGCAGCGGGTGTGGGTGGCCATGGCCGGCGTCCATCAGCTGTGGACGTTCGACCCGGGCTCGGGTGCGTGCGAGCCGGCCGCCGGCACCCGCACCGAGGGCGTGCGGGACGGTCCCCTCGGGCAGGCCTGGTTCGCCCAGCCGTCGGGCCTCGCCGCCGACTCAGAGCGGCTGTGGGTCGCCGATGCCGAGACGTCGGCGCTGCGGGTGGTCCAGGACGGCGCCGTGCGCACCGTCGTGGGCAGCGGGCTGTTCGACTTCGGCTTCGCCGACGGCCCCGGCCGGGTCGCACGGCTGCAGCACCCGCTCGGGGTCGCCGTGCTGGCCGACGGCGCGGTGGCTGTTGCCGACACCTACAACGGTGCGATCCGCCGCTACGACCCCCGTTCCGACGCAGTGACGACGATCGCATCGGGCCTGGCCGAGCCGGTGGCGGTCGTCCCCGATCAGGGCACCGGCGACCTACTCGTGGTCGTTGAGTCGGCTGCGCACCGGCTCGTCCGGGTGCCGGCCGGAACCAGGGTCGAGGCGCCCGAGCGGGCCGAGCACTCGGAGCGGGCTCCTACCGCGCTCGCGGCGGGTGAGGTCGCGCTGACGGTGGCCTTCGCGCCGCCGCCAGGGCAGGCGATGGACGAGCGTTACGGCCCGTCCACCCGGCTGAGCGTGACCGCCACGCCGGCGGCGCTGCTGGTCGAGGGCGCCGGCGCCGGCCGCGGACTGTCCCGCCGACTGGTACTCGACCCGGCCGTCGGCGGTGGTGTGCTGCACGTGACGGCGTCCGCCTCGTCCTGCTCCGTCGGCGGCCACGACGGGTCCGAGCCCGAGCCGGGGGCCGCCTGCCACCTGCACCAGCAGGACTGGGGCATCCCGGTGGTGGTCTGCGCCGAGGGGATGCGCAAGCTCTCGCTCGCGCTTGCTGCCCAGTCGTAGCCCCGCGCGGTGGCCGCCACCTGCGCGTCCCCCGCGCGGCCGGACTTCCGCAACTGATCACGTCAAGGGGGCGTACAGGCGCTTGCCGAGGCATGCATGCCTCGGCAAGTGCCCGAACGCCCACGTGGCGTGGTCATTGGCCTTGGCATCGGAGCGGGCCGGCACGGGCCCGTGGACGACGGTAGGCCCCCCACCCCGAGACGGGGCGAGGGGCCTACCGGCAGTCGACGGGCTAGAAGGCCTCGAGCGGCAGGTCCATCGCCGCCATGTCGGTGGCCTCCAGGATCGTGCGCTCGGCGGCCAGCCTGGGCAGCACCTGGGTGGCGAACCACTGGGCGGCGGCGACCTTGCCGGTGTAGAAGGCCTTGTCGGCCTCCGACACCTCACCGGCCAGCGCCTGCTGGGCCACCTCGGCCTGGCGCAGCAGCAGCCAGGCGATCGTCACGTCGCCCACCGCCATCAGCAGCCGGGAGGTGTTGAGCCCGACCTTGTAGACGTTGCGCAGGTCGGTGCCCTCGGCCTTGGGGTTGGCTGACATGAGGAAGCCGAACATGCTGCCGAGCATCCCCTGCACGTTGCCCAGGGCGGCGGCGAGCAGCTCGCGCTCCTCCTTGAGCCGGCCGTCCTCGGCCTCGCTGCCGGCAAACTCCCCGATCTGCCCGGCCAGCCAGGTGATCGCCTTGCCCTGGTCCTTGACGATCTTGCGGAAGAAGAAGTCCTGGCCCTGGATGGCCGTGGTGCCCTCGTACAGCGTGTCGATCTTGGCGTCCCGCACGTACTGCTCGATCGGGTAGTCCTGCAAGAAGCCAGAACCGCCAAGGGTCTGCAGGCTCTCCGAGCCGAGCAGCACCCAGGCGCGCTCCGAGCCGTAGCCCTTGACGATGGGAAGCAGCAGGTCGTTGACGCTCTCGGCCAGCGCGTCGTGCTCGCCCGCGGCGGCTGCCAGCGCCACCGTGTCCTGCTGGGTCGCGGTGAACAGCACCAGCGCCCGCAGCCCCTCCGCGAACGCCTTCTGCGTCAGCAGCGACCGGCGAACGTCGGGGTGTGCGGTGATCTTGACCCGAGGCGCGGTCTTGTCCGAGGCCTGGGTGAGGTCGGCGCCCTGCGTGCGCTCCTTGGCGTACTCGAGTGCGTTGAGGTAACCGGTCGACAGGGTGGAGATGGCCTTGGTGCCGACCATCATCCGGGCCTGCTCGATCACCTGGAACATCTGCGCGATGCCGTCGTGCACCTCGCCGACCAGGTAGCCGACGCACGGCTCGCCGTCCCCGAGGGTCATCTCACAGGTCGCGGACACCTTGATGCCCATCTTGCGCTCGACGTTGGTGGCGTAGATGCCGTTGCGTGCGCCGAGCTCGCCGGTGTCCCAGTCGAACAGGTACTTGGGGACGATGAACAGCGACAGGCCCTTGGTGCCTGGCCCGCCGACGCCCTCGACGCCGACGGGTCGAGCCAGGACCAGGTGGATGATGTTCTCGGACAGGTCGTGCTCGCCGGCGGTGATGAAGCGCTTGACGCCCTGCAGGTGCCAGGTGCCGTCGGGCTGCGGGAAGGCCTTGGTCTTGCCCGCGCCGACGTCGGAGCCCGCGTCAGGCTCGGTGAGCTGCATGGTGGAGTTCCACTCGCGCTCGATCATCAGCCGCGCCACCTTCTTCTGCTCCTCGGTGGCGTTGTGGTTGAGGATCGCAGCGAACGACGGGCCCATGTTGTACAGGTACACGCCCGGGTTGGCGCCGAGCACGAGCTCGCTGATCGACCAGACCAGGGACGGCGGCGCCGGCTGGCCGCCGATCTCGGCGGGCAGGCCGACGTGCCAGAACCCGGAGTCCATCCAGGCGCGGAAGGCTGTCCGCATCCCTTCTGGGACGGTCACCGTGCGGGCCACCGGGTCGTACACCGCGGGCTTGCGGTCGTCGTCGGCGAACGAGGCGGCGAGGTCCTCGCGGGCGAGTCGGTCGACCTCGGCGAGGATGTGCTGCGCCGTCTCGACGTCAGTCTCCTCGAAGGGCCCATGGCCCAGCACCTGGCCGCGGCCGAGTACCTCGAAGAGGTTGAACTCGATGTCGCGAAGGTTCGACTTGTAGTGGCCCATCAGGTCCTCCGGTGCGCACTCGGGGGTTACTGGCGGGTAACATGATGCTACCCGTCGGTAGGAATGGCAACAGGCTGCGCCGACTTTCTTCCTGTTCCCAGGGGAGAACGGCCCCATCGGGACCGTTGATGGCTCGGTTCGGACCTCAGCCGCCGGGCGCGAGCAGCTCGGCCAGCCGCGCGACCGATCGGTCCCAGGTCCACTGCTCGCCGACCCAGCGGCGGCCCGCCTCGCCCATCGCCCGGGCCCGGCTCGGGTCGGCCAGGATGCTCGCGACGGCTGCGGCGACGGCCGGTACGTCGGTGCCGTCGACGACCTCGCCCGTCTGCCCGGGCAGGACGGCGTCGGGTGCGCCGCCGGATCGGCCGGCCACGACCGGCAGCCCGGTCGCCGACGCCTCGAGGTACACGATGCCCAGCCCCTCGACGTCCAGGCCCAGGTGCCGGGTGCGGCACGGCATCGCGAACACGTCGCCGGCGGCGTAGTGCTCGGGCAGCTCGGAGAAGGGCACCGAGCCGGTGAGGACGACATGGGCGGCCATGCCGGTGTCAGCGGCCAGCCGCTGCAACCGCCCGCGGTCCGGGCCTCCGCCCACAAGCAGCAGCGCGGCCTCGGGGACGGCCAGGCGGATGCGTGGCAGTGCCCGGATCAGCACGTCCTGGCCCTTGCGCGGCATCAGCCGCGACACGCACACCACCACCGGCCGTTCGTCCAGCCCGTGGCGCGCGCGCACGGCGGAGCCGTCCCGGCCGGGTCGGAACACCGAGGGGTCGACGCCGGGGGTGAGCCGCACCATCCGCCCGGCGGTGGCCGGCCCGACCGCGGCACCGATGCGTCCCCGCGTGTACTCGCCCAGGTAGGTGAGGACGTCGACGGCGTCGCCGACCCGGCGCAACACGGCGCGTGCGCCCGGGTACCCGGCCCAGCCGGCCTCGTGGCCGTGGGTGATGCCCACGGTGCGCCGCACGCCCGCTGCTCGCAGCGCCGGCGCGAGGAGGCCGAGCGGGGCGGCGGCGCCGAAGAGGACTGCGTCGGCCCCGTGCTCCTCGGCAAGCGCGACGGCCCGGCGGCTCACCAGCGGCGTGGGCAGCAGCACCGACGTGTGCTCACGCACCACCCGGAACGGCTGGGCGGCGTCGAAGGCCTGCCAGCCGCGGAACTGCGAGGTGTAGACGAGCACGTGCTGCGGCGGCAGGCGCCGCACCAGCTCGTGCACGAACGTCTGGATCCCGCCGGGCCGCGGCGGGAAGTCGTTCGTGACGACCAGGACCCGCGTCACGCCCACGCCCTCCCCACCCGCCGTGATCTTGGAGGACACGCCGTCGACACGCCGACAAGGTGGCGAACTTCTCCAAGATCACCGGCGGAGAGGCGGCCACCGGCGGAGAGGCGGCGGCCGGCGGAGGGGGGGCGGCCGGCGGAGGGGTGGCGGCCGGCGGAGGGGCGGCAGGGCGCCGGGGGCACGGGGGGTGCGAGAACGGTGGCGGTCACAGGTCGGGATAGCTGGTGCCGGTGGCCTCCTCGAGCTCGTAGATCTCGTGCGGCGGGCCGACGATGAGCGGGTCGGGGGTGCCCACGATGGTCTCGTCCTTGTCGTCGTAGGGCAGCTGGGCGAGCACGAAGCGCATCGCCTCGACGCGGCCGCGCTTCTTGTCGTTGCTGCGCACCACCGTCCACGGCGCCCACCCGGTGTCGGTGTAGTGGAACATCGCCTCCTTGGCGTGGGTGTAGGACTCCCACCGGTCCAGCGAGGCCAGGTCCATCGGCGAGAGCTTCCACTGCCGCACCGGGTCGATGCGCCGGATGGTGAACCGGGCGATCTGCTCCTTGCGCGACACCGAGAACCAGAACTTGAGCAGCGTGATGCCGTCCCGGACGAGCATCCGCTCGAACTGGGGCGCCTGTCGCATGAACTCCTCGTACTGCTCCTGGCTGCAGAAGCCCATCACTCGCTCGACAACGGCGCGGTTGTACCAGGACCGGTCGAACAGCACGATCTCGCCCTCGGTGGGCAGGTGCTGGATGTAGCGCTGGAAGTACCACTGCCCCTTCTCGCGGTCCGAAGGCTTGATCAGCGCCACCACGTTGGCCCCGCGGGGGTTCATGTGCTCCATGAAGCGTTTGATCGTGCCCCCCTTGCCGGCCGCGTCCCGTCCCTCGAACACCATCACGACGCGCTGACCGGTCTCCTTGACCCAGGTCTGCATCTTGAGCAGCTCGATCTGCAGCAGCCGCTTGGTGTACTCGTACTCCCGTCGGCTCATCCTCTCGGCGTACGGGTAGCCCTCCCGCCAGGTGTCGACCGGACGGCCGTCCGGGCCGAGCAGCACCGGGTCGTCGACCTCGTCCCAGGTGCCCTCCACCGACAGGCCGCGCAGCACCAGCTCCTCGGCAGAGAGGTCCTGCAGCGAGGAGATGATGTCGGCGAGGTCCATCACCGTCTCGACATCGACGGTGAGCTGCTTGTGCCGTGCTCCGGTGCTCTCCGTGGTCATCTCGGCCACCTCCGAGGGCCCAGTCTGGCTGATGGCCTGCGACGGGGGGCTCAGTCGGCCTGGATCGTCGACCCCTGCTCCGCGTCCTGCGTCACGTCCGGCGGATCACCGCCGAACGAGATGGTCGACCCTCCCGACGCGGACGCCTCGAGGCTGTCCGTGGCCGTCAGGTGGACGCGGCTGCCACCCCGCGCGTCGACGCTGGCCCGACCCACCGTGAGCTCGCTCACCTGTACCGAGGACGCCCCGTCGGCGCTCACGTCGAGTCCTGAGGCGGTGCCCACGGCGTTGAGCACGCTGGCCCCGTTGGCGTCCACCTCCACCTCACCCGCGGCCAGCACGAGAAACGCCCGGGACGCGCCGTCGAGCTCCACAGCGAGGTCGGCGGCGGTGAGGGCCTCGGTGTCGGTGAGTGAGGAGCCACCGTCCAGCGAGATCCGCTCGAGCGCGTCGGCGGGGACGGTGACCGTCACCTCGAGCGTTGCGGCGCTGACCGGGCCGTCGACCCAGAGCGTCAGCGTGCCGCTGTCCACCTCGGCCCGCAGCAGGTCCTGCACGTTGTCGTCGGCACGCACCACCACGGAGGGCTCGGCGCCGGTGGCCAGCGACACCGCCACGCCGGAGTCGACGGACAGGGCGTCGAACGAGCCGACCTCGCGCTGCGAGTCGACCACGGTGCCCGACCCCCGGGTCGGCAGCCCACCCGTGCAGCCCGCCGGCACGACCGCTCCCACTACCGTCGCCGCCAGCAGCAGAGCCGCCTCAGGCCGCCATCTCCTCCGCGACCGCGCGGGCGAAGGCATCGACGTCCTCCTCCGTGGTATCGAAGGAACACATCCAGCGGACCTCGCCCGTGTGCTCGTTCCAGGTGTAGAAGCGGAACCGCTTCTGCAGCCGCTCGGTGACCTCGGTGGGGAGAACCGCGAAGACGGCGTTGGCCTGCACCGGGCGGGTGATCGCAACCCCGGGCACGTCGACGACGCCGGCGGCCAGCCGCTGTGCCATCGCGTTGGCGTGCCGCGCGCTGCGCAGCCACAGGTCATCCTCGAACAGGGTGACGAGCTGGGCCGACAGGAAGCGCATCTTGGAGGCCAGCTGCATCGATGTCTTGCGCAGGAAGGTCAGGCCGGTGACCCGGTCGGGCTCGAGCACCACGACTGCCTCGGCCGCCAGCAGCCCGTTCTTGGTGCCGCCCAACGACACCACGTCGACGCCGGCGTCGGTGGTGAAGGCGCGCAGCGGCAGGTCGAGGCTCGCGGCGGCGTTGGAGATGCGGGCGCCGTCCAGGTGCACCGCCATGCCTCGCTCGTGCGCCTGCTCGGCCAACGCGGCCACCTCGGCCGGGGTGTAGAGGGTGCCCAGCTCGGTGCTCTGGGTGAGCGACACCGCACCGGGCTGGGCGCGGTGCTCGTCGCCGAACCCCCATGCCTGCGAGTCGACCAGGGCCGGGGTGAGCTTGCCGTCGGGGGTGGGGACGGTGTGCAGCTTGAGCCCGGCCATCTTCTCGGGGGCGCCGCCCTCGTCGGCGTGGATGTGCGCAGTGTCGGTGCACACCACGGCCTCCCAGCGGCGGGTGACCGCCTGCAGCGCCACCACGTTCGCGCCGGTGCCGTTGAACACCGGGTAGGCGGTGGCCGCCGACCCGAAGTGGGCCCGCACCACCTGCTGGAGCCGCTCGGTGTAGACATCCTCGCCGTAGGAGACCTGATGGCCGTCGTTCGCCTCGGCCAGCGCGGTCAGCACCTGCGGGTGCACGCCGGCGTAGTTGTCGCTGGCGAACCCGCGCAGCGCGGGGTCGTGCAGACGGCTCATCGTCGTCCTCCCGTCGGTCGCGGAACGCTCACGGCTGCTCGGTGAGCCACATCCGGACGCCGTTCGCAGCGGCCGCGGGCTCGTCCCACAGCGCAGCCACCCGGTCCGCCAGGTCCTCCACCGAGGTGTAGCCGGTGAAGGCTGCGTCGGGCTTGGCTGCCCGCATCTGCGGGGTGAGCAGGGCCTTGACCACCACGATCGTGGCAGCTGCCGGCGAGCCCGTGAAGGCGTCGGCCAGGGCCAGCGTCCAGGTCTCAGCGGCGGCCTTCGCCGCGGCGTAGGCGGCGTTGGTCTGGCTGGGTCGGGTCGCCTCGCGCGAGGAGATGAGCACGAACCGACCTGCCGGGGCCGCGCGCAGCGCGTCGTGGAAGGCCCGCGAGGTGCGCTGCACGGTGCGTACCAGCGGAGGCTCGAGGGCGTCCCAGTCCTCCAGCGCGGTGGGGTCGGTCAGGGGGCGGCCGCCGCGCCAGCCACCCACCAGGTGGACCAGCCCGTCGACCCGGCCGTGGGTGGCGAGCAGGTCGGCGGCCCAGGCCGCCGCGGCGTCGGCGTCGAGCAGGTCCACCACCCGAGCGTCGGCGCTGCCACCGGCCTCGCGCACCGACGCGGCCGCGGCCTGCGCCCGGTCCAGGGAGGTGTCGACCAGCGACACCGTCGACCCGGCGCGGGCCAACCGCAGCGCGACCGCCGTCCCGGCGCCCCCACCTGCGCCGGCGACCGCGACGACGGCCCCCGCCAGCGCGCTCATGCGGCCGGGGCCGATGCGTCGAGCACGGCACCGCCGGTGATGCCCCGGGTCGCGCCGACGGTGTCGGCGAGCTTGCGGCGCAGCGCCTCGTAGAACGTGTTGAGCGGGAACTCGTCGGGCATGACCAGGTCGACCAGGTGCTTGGGCTCACCGTCCAGCGGCAGGGCCTGCACCCCCTTCGCCCAGGTCGATCCCGGGTTGGGTGGCACGTAGGCGCTGACCAGCTCGTAGGCTGCCAGCCACTGTGCGACCTTGGAGCGGTCGATGCCGTCGTGGTAGAGCGCCTCGACCTTCGCGCACAACGCCACCACCGCATCCGGCAGAGCCGTCCAGTCCACCTTGAGCCGGTTGTCGGTCCAGCGGATGACGTCGTGACGGTGCAGGTAGGCGAACAGAAGCTGGCCGCCGAGGCCGTCGTAGTTGCGCACCCGCTCGCCGGTGATGGGGAAGCGGAACAACCGGTCGAAGAGGATCGCGTACTGCACCATCGGGCCGTAGGGCTGGCCGTCGGCGGCCAGGCCCACTGCCTCACGGAACGTGGTCAGGTCGCAGCGCAGCTCCTCCAGCGCGTACATCCAGTAGGGCATCCGCTGCTTGATCATGAACGGGTCGAACGGCAGGTCGCCGTGGCTGTGGGTGCGGTCGTGGATGAGGTCCCACAGGACGTACGTGTTCTGCGCGAGCTGTTGGTCGGCCAGCAGCCGGGCGGCGTCCGGGGGCAGGGCGAGCCGTAGCGTCTCGGCGGCCTTGCCACACACCGCGCGGAACCGGGCCGCCTCCCGGTCGCAGAAGATGGCCCCCCAGGTGAAGCGCGGCACCTCGCGCACGGCGACCGTCTCGGGGAACAGCACCGCCGAGTGGGTGTCGTACCCGCCGGTGAAGTCGAGGAACGTCACCGGCACGAAGGCTGCGTTGTCGTAGGGGTGGCGCTCCAGCGCGGCCAGCCAGTCGGGCCAGACCACGCGCAGCAGCACCGCCTCCATCACCCGGTTCGGGTTGCCGTTCTGCGTGTACATCGGGAAGACGACCAGGTGCGCCAGCCCGTCCTGGCGCAGCGTCTCGGGGCGGAACAGCAGCAGCGAGTCCAGGAAGTCCGGTACCCCGAACCCGGTGTCGGCCCAGCGGCGAAGGTCGACCACGACGGCGGCCAGGTAGTCGGCGTCATGCGGCAGATGCGCCGCGAGCTGCTCGATCGCGGGAACCATCCTCTCGACCAGCTCGCGCGCGAGCGCGGTGTCGTGGGCGGCCGGGTCGATGGAGCCGTCCTTGGCCTGCATCTCGCGCAGGCGGGTCACCGCGTCCTTCAGCGTGGCCCAGGCGGGGTCGGCGAGCGCGGCGCTGCCGAGCGTGTCACCGGCGCCCACCCGAGCAGCGGTGCCGGCACCGCCGGCCGCCCAGGTGACCAGGTTGGCCCACAGCCGCCGCTGGTCGTGGTCGGCGATGGAGTCGTCGCCGAAGAGGTCGGAATCGGCCACGACCACCACCCGGCCGGCTCCGACGGGGGCGGCGACGGCCAGCGGGGCATCCGGGGTGGACGCGTGGGCGGACGTGCGCAGCAGCACGTGTGCGCCCGCGTGGGCGGCAGCCTCGTCCACCTCGACGACACCGGCACGGTAGAAGCACACCGTGCGCACGCCGGCGAGCAGGTCGTCTGCTTCCGGCAGCGGCCCGGGTTGGGCGAGCACCCAGGTGTCCACCTCACGGAAGTGCTCCACCGGGTCGAGCACGGTCGTGGTGGCGACCTGGACGCCGAAGCGTCCCAGCAGCTCGTTGACGTTGTTGCCGTACTTGTCCTGGTCGCACTCGGCCAGCACGACCAACCCGCCGCCGGCCCGCACGAACTGCTCCACCGTGTCGAGCTCGGCTGCGTCGAGCTTGGGACGTCCGCCGGGCACGACCCGCTCCCAGGCCGCCTCCGACGCGTGCGGCAGCACGAGCACGTCGACCTCGCCGAGCACCGCAGCGTCGATCGGCCCTGCCACGTGTGGCCGCACCGCGTGACCGCGGCGACGCAGCTCCTCGGCCGCCTGCGCGTAGGACGCATCCGCCGGCTTCACCGGGTTCAGCTGCGCGGCCACCTCCGGCCGGATGGTCCAGGCCTGGCTGTGGGACTCGTCGACGAGGACGGACGGGAAGGCACGCACGCAGGGGCTCCTCTCTCGCGGCACCTCTCGGCAGGGTAGTCCTGCCAGCCGTCAGCCCCCGCTCGTCAGCCCGCGCGGGGGAGCCGGTCAGCCCGGCAGGTCGGGGGCCGCGTCCGGCCCGGCCGCAGCCGGGTCGGTGGCCGGCCGCTCCTGGGCCGCGGCTCGGGAGCTCGCCTTGCGCTGCTTGCCCCGCCGGCGCCGGGCGCCCAGCGCGGCGGTGAGCGCGCTGCCGATGAGCACGCCGGCCAGCACCGAGATGATGATGACCGCCCACAGCGGGGTCTCCGCCTGCCAGCCGAGGAACTGGATGGTTGCGGTGTCGAGGTTGGACAGGGCGAAGATCGTGGCCGGTACCGCCACGAGCACGCCGACGACGAACCAGAGGCTGCCGACGCGGCGCCGTCCCTCGGCCATGACGGGTGCCCCCTTCGTCGAGTCGTCGTTGCGGGGCGGTGACCATCGGCCCTGACCCCGCGTCGAGGCTAGCCCTACGGTCGCGGGGTCGGCAGGAGGGAGCGGGACATGTCGACGGGTCAGCAGATGCCGTTGGTGGACCACGCGTGGCTGCGGATGGACACCCCGGAGAACCTCATGGTCGTCAACTCGGTGCTGTGGACCGAGCAGCCGCTCCGCCACGACGCCCTGCGAGCGCTGCTGATGCAGCGCATGGTCGACGAGTTCCCCCGCTTCAAGGACCGGCCCGAGCAGGCGCACCTGCCGTTCGGACGCGCCCACTGGGTGCCCGATGAGGGCTTCGACGTCGACCGGCACCTGCTCGAGGTGAACCTGGACGGCCCGTCCGACACGGCGGCCCTGCAGCGGTACGTGGGCGAGCAGATGGCGATCCCGCTGCCGCTGGACCGGCCGCTGTGGCAGGTGCACCACGTCGTCGGGTTCGAGGGCGGGTCGGCGGTGCTCTTCCGCATCCACCACGCCGTGGCTGACGGGATGGCTCTCACCCGCCTGCTGCTCGTGCTCACCGACGCGAGTCCCGGGGTCGGGTTCACGCCACCGGTCACGGGCCACGCGGGCGGGCCCGGGCTGCGCTCTCGGGTCGGGGGCCTGGTGCACGAGGGCGTGGACGTGCTCACGCATCCCGGCAAGGTCGTCGGCTGGGGGACGGCCGCTGTCAAGGACGCCGCCCACCTGGCGCACCTGGCCGACCTCCCGGTCAAGGACGAGCACTCGCTGCTCAACCAGCCGCTCGGAACACGCAAGATCGCCACCTGGTCGCGGCCGCTGTCGCTGGACGCGGTCAAGGCGGTCGGTCGAGCCCACCGGGCGACGGTGAACGACGTACTCGTGGCCGCGGTCGGCGGCGCGTTCCGCAGCTACCTGGCCGAGCGCGGCGAGCGGCCACGTGACGTGCGGGTGATGGTGCCGGTCGACACCCGTCCCCCCGACAAGCCGCTGCCCCGCGACCTCGGCAACGCGTTCGGCCTGTTGTTCGTCGACGTGCCCGCTGGGACGGCCGACCCGCTCGAGCGACTGGCCCGGGTGCGCTCCCAGACCCAGCAGCTCAAGCGCTCGCCGGAGGCCGTGGTCACCATCGGCGTCCTGGCCGGCATGGGTGCCGCCCCGAGTCTGCTCGAGGACTTCACGCTCGCCTACTTCGTGACGAAGGTCAGCGGGGTGGTCACCAACGTGCCCGGTCCGCGCGAGCCGGTGTACTTCGCCGGCCGGCAGGTCGCCGGCGTGATCGGGTGGGTACCGCGTGCGGGGGACCTCAGCTTCGGGGTCTCGATCTTCTCCTACGCGGGGTCGGTCACCGTCGGGGTCGCCGTGGATGCCACGGTGATGCCCGACCCGCAGGCCTGGGTCGCCGCTTTCGAGGCCGAGATCGACGCCCTGGCGGCGCAGCCGGTCCGACCGCAGCCCGCCTGACCGCAACCCGTGCGGCGGGGGCGGTCGGCTAGTCGTCGATCCCGCCGGCCTGGTTGCAGGCGGCGCACCGGCCCGACAGGGCGATGTGTGAGGCGTCCAGCGCGAAGCCGTGGGTGGCCATCAGCTCGGCACGCACCGGCCCGAGCAATCGCTCGGGCAGGTCGACCACGCGACCGCAGCTGCGGCAGTGCGCGTGCAGGTGTGTCGGCGACGCCAGGTGGTAGGCAGTCGCGCCGTGGCCGACGTGCACGTGGGTGACGACCCCCAGGGCGGTCAGCGCCTCGAGGACCCGGTAGACGGTGGCGCGGTGCACGCCGCTGTCGCCGGCCTCGACCGCCGCGACGACCTGCTCGGCCGACGGGTGCCCGGGCAGGCACGCGAGCGCCTCGACCACCACCCGGCGGGGCCCGGTCACCCGCTCGCCTCGCCGCCGCAGCGCGGTCAGCGCCGCCGCGACCTGCTCGTCGGGGTCCGTCGCTGCCGTCACGCAGCCCAGTGTGCGCCGTGCGGACCGTGCGCGGGCCACCAGGCGTCGGCCCACGCTCGGCGCGTGACGCGGTCCCGCTCGCGCGCCGCCGGTCACGGCTGGCACAGTGCCGGGTGTGGCAGCGCCCGAGGTCGACGCCGTCGTGGTCGGCTCGGGCCCCAACGGCCTGGTCGCGGCCGTGACCCTGGCCGAGGCGGGCTGGCGGGTGCTGGTGCTCGAGGCCGCCGGCACCCCCGGCGGCGGGCTGCGCACCGAGCAGCTGACGCTGCCCGGGTTCCACCACGACGTCTGCTCGACCGCCCACCCGCTGGCGGTGGCCTCGCCTGCCTTCCGTGGGCTCGACCTGCACCGGGAGGGGTTGCGGCTGGCCCACTCCGAGGTTCCGCTCGCTCACCCCCTGACGCCCACCGACTCGGTGCTGCTGCACCGCGACGTGGAGCGCACCGCCACCGAGCTGGGTGCCGATCGCGCGGTCTGGGCCCGCGTCGTCGGCGGGCTCGCTCGGCACTGGCAGCCGATGGTGGCCGGGGTGCTCGACCCGTTCGCGCTGCCTCCGCGGGCCCCGCTGGCCACCGCGGCCTTCGGCGCGACCGGGCTGTGGCCCACCACCACGGTCAGCCGCCTGGCGCTGCGCGACGAGCCCGCCCGGGCCCTGCTCGCCGGGCTGGCAGCCCACGCCACCCTCGACCTCGCCGAGCCGCTGACAACAGGGGTGGGGCTGTTGCTGGGCGCCCTCGGGCACGCTGTGGGCTGGCCGGTGGCCGTCGGTGGGTCGCAGTCGATCGCCGACGCCCTGCTGGCGCGGCTGCGGTCGCTGGGCGGTGAGGTGGTCACCGGCCACCGGGTCGTGGACGTGAGCGCGCTGCCCTCCGCGCGTGCCGTCCTGCTCGACCTCACCCCTCGGCAGGTCCTCGACGTCGCCGGGCACCAGCTGCCGCCGGGCTACCGGCGGCGACTGGCGCGATGGCGGTACGGCTCCGGCGCGTTCAAGGTCGACCTGGCGCTCGACGGGCCGGTCCCGTGGGCGGACCCCCGGCTCGCCGACGCGGCCACCCTGCACGTCGTGGGGACCTCGGCGCAGGCGGTGCACGCCGAGCGGGAGGTCGCCCGCGGCCGTCACCCCGAGCGGCCGTACCTGATCGTCTCGCAGCCCTGCGTGGCCGACCCGAGCCGCGCCCCCGCCGGGCGACACACCCTGTGGGCGTACTGCCACGTCCCCGCCGGCAGCACCGTCGACATGACCGCACGCATCGAGGCCCAGATCGAGCGCTTCGCGCCGGGCTTCGGCGAGCGGGTGCTCGCCCGCCACGTGATGGGTCCCGCCGACCTGCAGCGGCACGACGCCAACTTCATCGGGGGCGACATCGCCGGCGGCGCGTCTGACTGGCGACAGCTGCTGGCCCGCCCCGTCCCGTCCCGCACCCCCTGGGCCACGCCGAACCCGCGGCTGTTCCTCTGCTCGTCCTCGACCCTGCCCGGCGGGGGCGTGCACGGCATGTGCGGACGCCTCGCTGCCCAGACGGTGCTGCGCCGCCGCTGACGCTCCCCGGCACTGCTGCCGGGAACCGGCCTCCGCCACGACCCGGGGATGCTTCGATGCGGTGCGTGAGCCTGTTCGAGGAGCGGTCCTTCGGCGTGCTGGCCCATCCCACGTCGCTGTTCGGACGCGAGCCGGTCGGCACGATCGGAGCCGAGGCGGAGGCGTTCGTCGACTGGCTCGCCGGTACCGGCGCCCGGGTCTGGCAGATCTTGCCGCTGACCATGAACGGGCAGTACGACTCCCCGTACTTCAGCTACTCGGCCTTCGCCGGCAACCCGTGGCTGGTCGACCTGGAACGGCTGACCGAGGCCGGCCTGCTGGAGCGGGCACACCTGCTGGACGAGGTGTCGGATGCCGCCGTGCCCTTCGAGGCCCTGGTCGCCGACAAGCTCCCCCAGCTGCGGCAGGCAGCCCGCACGCTGCTCGACGACCCCGCCCACCCGTGGTACGCCGGGCTCGAGCAGTTCCGCGCCGGGCAGCCCTGGCTCGAGGACACGTGCCACTTCTTCGCGCTCAAGGACGCCTACGCCGACGCCCCGTGGTTCGCCTGGCCCGGCCCGGTGCGCCGGCGTGAGCCCGCTGCCCTGGCGGCGTCGCGGGCCGAGCTGGCCGGCTGGGTGGACGAGTGGGCGGCGGTGTTCTACTTCTTCGACCGGCAGTGGCAGGCCCTGCTCGAGCGGGCCCACGAGCGCGGCCTGCTGGTGCTGGGCGACCTGCCCATCTACGTCAGCCACGACTCCGCGGACGTGTGGGCGCACCAGCAGGAGTTCCAGCTCGACCCCGACGGGCGCCTGAGCGCGCAGTCGGGGGTGCCGCCGGACTACTTCAGCGAGACCGGCCAGCTGTGGGGCAACCCGCTCTACCGCTGGGACGTGATGGCCCAGCGCGACTTCTCCTGGTGGGTGGACCGGCTGCGTCGCTGCCTGCAGCTGAGCGACCTGGTGCGCATCGACCACTTCAGGGCCTTGTCCGCCTACTGGGAGGTGCCGGCGGCGGCGCCGGACGCCCGTGGCGGACGCTGGGTGCCGGGTCCGGGCCAGCCGTTCCTCGACACGGTGCGCGAGCACTTCCCGGCCATGCCGTTCGTGGCCGAGGACCTGGGCACGCTGGACGACGAGGTGCTCGCGCTGCGTGACGACAACCGTCTGCCCGGCATGCGCATCCTTCAGTTCGGCTTCGACGGGACCGCCGACAACCCGCACCAGCCGCACCGGTTCGAGCGCCGCTGCATCGTCTACACCGGTACCCACGACAACGACACCGTCGCCTCGTGGTGGACGGGGCTGGAGCCCTCGTTGCGCGCCGAGGTGGCCCGGTACTACCAGATCCCCACGGACGCGGACGCCGGCCGCGCCGCCTGGGCCTTCATCGAGGCGGCGCTCGGGTCCCGCGCCGCGCTGGCGGTCGTGCCGATGCAGGACCTGCTGGTGCTCGACGGCCGCGCCCGCATGAACGACCCGTCGGCCTTCGTCGGCAACTGGTCGTGGCGCATGCCGCCGAACGGCCTGTCCGACGAGCTGGCCGCCTCGCTGCGGTCGCTGGCGCAGCGCTACGACCGCGTCCGCTGAGCCCGCTCAGCTCACCCGCTCGCCCCCACGCCACACGGCGCGCACGGCCAGGTCGTCATCGAGGTGCACCAGGTCGGCCCGAAGGCCGGGAGTCAGGGAGCCCCGGTCGCTGCGGCCGAGCAGCCGCGCGGGCAGCGTGGCCGCGGCCCGGGCGGCAGCGGTCACGTCCAGCACGCCGGTGCGCACGGCCAGGCGTACCGCGGCGTCCATCGTGAGCGTGCTGCCCGCGAGCGCCCCGCCATCCACCACCCGGGCCACGCCGTCGCGCACCCGCACGTCGATGTCGCCCAGCCGGTGCTCGCCGTCCCCGACCCCGGCGGCTGCCATCGCGTCGGTGACGAGCACGACCCGCTCGGCCGCGGCCGCGGCGGCCAGCCGCAGCACGGCGGGGTGTACGTGCACCCCGTCGGCGATCAGCTCCACCGCGGCCTGCCCGTCGGTCAGCAGCGCCGCGACCGGCCCCGGGTCTCGGTGGTGCATCGGCGGCATGGCGTTGAACAGGTGGGTGGCCATGCTCGCCCCGGCATCCAGGGCGGCGCGGGTCTGGTCGTAGCCGGCGGCGGTGTGCCCGACGGCCACCCGCACCCCGGCATCGACGAGGCGCCGCACGGCGGGCAGCGCACCGGGCAGCTCGGGAGCGAGGGTCACCATGGCCAGCAGGCCGTCCGCCGCGACGAGCAGACGCTCGACCTCGGCGGGCTCCGGTGGACGCAGGGCGGCGAGCGCGTGCGCCCCCCGGTGGGAGGCGGCCAGCCACGGGCCCTCCAGGTGCACCCCCGCCAGCAGGCCGTCGGCTGCGAGCGCGGCCAGTCCAGCAGTGTCGCGGGCCAGCGCCTCGGGCGGAGCCGAGACGAGGCTCCCCACGAGGGTCGTGGTGCCGTGGGCGAGGTGCAGCGCGGCAGCGGCGGCTACCGCGTCGGGGTCGGCACCGGTCATCCACGCACCGCCACCTCCGTGGCAGTGCAGATCGACGAAGCCGGGCAGCAGCCAGCCGCCGTCCAGCCGCACCGCGGCGGGCTCGGGGCCGTCCGGCCCAGCGTCCGGCCCAGCGCCCGGCCCGAGCGCGGCCAGCAGGCCGTCGCGCACCTGCACCCAGCCGGGGTCGAGCACGCCGTGCGGCGTGACGACCCGGGCCCCGACGATGTGCACGCGCGCCGCCCTAGGCCGGCTGGTCGGTCTGGGTGACCTTCGCCAGCCCTCGGGGGGCGTCGGGGTCCAGGCCCAGCGCGCGGGCGAGCCCTTCGGCGAGCAGCTGGCAGGGCACGGCCAGCGCGATGGGGGCGACCGGCTCGGGCAGCGCCGGACCGGCCACCGCCGTGCCGGCGGCGGCGGCGAAGGCCGCGTCCCCACCGACGCCGACGGTGCGTGCCCCCCGGCCGGCGAGGTCGACGAGCAGGCCGGTCAGGCCGCCCAGCAGCGGGCCATCGGTGGGTGCCACCACCACGGCCGCAAGGTCGCGGTCGACCACGGCGATCGGCCCGTGCCGCAGGTCGGCGTACGACAGCCCACGCACCGGGCGCAGGCAGGTCTCCTCCAGCTTGAGCGCGGCCTCCAGCGCCGTGCCGAAGGCCAGGCCGCGGCTGGTCACCAGCACCTCCCGGGTTGCGGCCAGCACCGCCACGGCCTCGTCGACGCCGTCTCGCTCGGCCAGCAGCCGAGCCATCTGCGCCGGGACGGCGTCCAGCGCGGGGTCCAGCGCCGTCGGGTCGGCGGACAATGCTCCGGCCAGCACCGCCATCGCTGCGCACTGGGTGCTGTAGGTCTTGGTCGCCGGCACCGCACGCTCCTGGCCCGCGCGGGTCACCAGGGCCAGGTCGGCCTCGGCGGCCAGCGGGCTGGAGGCGACGTTGGTGACCGCGACGGTGGCCGCACCGGCAACGCGGGCCCAGCGCAGCGCCTCGACGACCTCGTCGGTCGCCCCGGACTGCGAGACCGCCACCACCAGCGAGCGCGACAGGTCCAGCCGGGCCCGGTAGTGCGTCGCGACGCTGGGAGCCGCGAGGGCCGCGCGGCGTCCGGCGTGGGTCTCCAGCAGGTACCGGCCGTAGACCGCGGCGTGGTCGGACGAGCCCCGGGCCACCAGCAGCACGCTGTCGCGGCCGGAGGCCAGTGCCGTGAGGTCGGCCCGTTGGGGCCGCAACGCCTCGAGCGTGCGAGCGACAGCCTCGGGCTGCTCGGCCGCTTCCAGAGCCATCAGGGTGGGAGTCACCGGCTGCTGAGCCTAGTCCGTGGCCGTCGGCCGGGACGGGCCGTCCGGCCGTCCCGTCGTGCCCCCGGCGCTGGCAGCCTCGGCTGCGAGCGTTGGACGGGGCGGTCGACCGGCGGCCGCCGGGCACCGTCGACGGGAGAGGCTGGACGCCATGCGAACGACACTGCCCACGGTGCCCCTGGGTCGCACCGACATGCAGGTGACTCGCGTGGGCTTCGGGGCCTGGGCGATCGGCGGGTCCGGGTGGGCCTTCGGCTGGGGGCCCCAGGACGACGCGGACTCGGTCGCCGCCCTGCGGCACGCGGTCGAGTCGGGTGTCAGCTGGGTCGACACCGCCGCGGTCTACGGGTTGGGCCACTCCGAGCGGGTCGTCGCGCGGGCCCTGGCCGACCTGCCGGACAACGACCGGCCCTACGTGTTCACCAAGGGCGGCCTGGTCTGGGATGACGCACGCCCGACCGCGATGCCGCGGCGCGTCGGTGACCCGGCGAGCCTGCGCCGGGAGGTGGAGGCGTCGCTGCGCCGGCTCGGGGTCGAACGCATCGACCTGTACCAGCTGCACTGGCCGGCTGACGACGTCCCGGTCGAGGCCTACTGGCCCGTGTTCGCACAGCTGCGCGAGTCCGGCAAGGTGCGCGCGATCGGCCTGTCCAACCACGGGGTGGATGCGCTCGAGACCGCCGAGGCGCTCGCTCACGTCGACTCGCTTCAGCCGCCCTTCAGCCTGCTGCACCGACAGGCCGGCGACGACCTGCTCGGCTGGTGCGCCGACCACGGGACCGGGGTCATCGTCTACTCGCCGATGGCCTCCGGGCTGCTGACCGGGGCCTTCACCGAGCAGCGCGCCGCCGCCCTCGGGTCGGACGACTGGCGCTCTCGCAACCCCGACTTCAGCGGGGACGGCCTGCGCCGCAACCTTGCGCTGGTCGAGTCGCTGCGCCCGGTCGCGGACCGCCACGGTGTGGGGGTCGCTGCGGTGGCCGTCGCCTGGACGCTGGCCTGGCGTGGCGTCAGCGGGGCGATCGTGGGCGCCCGCAGCCCCGAGCAGGTGGACGGCTGGCTCAGGGCCGCGTCGCTCGTCCTCGGCGCCGAGGACCTCGCCGCGATCGCGGCAGCCGTCCAGCAGACCGGAGCCGGCTCGGGCCCCACCACCCCCGCCTAGCTCTCGCGCGGCCCGGGCCCGGCGCGTGTGGGCACGACTCGGTCACGCAGGCCCGCTCGGGTGGCGATGAGCCTGCCGGTGGGGTTCGATCTGCCTGTCCGCGTACGGCAGGAGCGAGGGAGTCAGCGATGGAAGCCGCCTACCACTACGTCAAGTACGCAGCCATCTACCTGATGTTCGGCCTCACGATGGGCATCTCGAGCATCGAGAAGCTCACCGAGGCGGTGCCGGACTGGTTCGCCGAGCAGTTCGCCGGGACGTTCGTCGAGACCTTCCCCGGCCTGTCCACGTCGTGGCTGGTCGCCGGGGTGCTCGAGGTGCTGACGGCGGTGCTGATCCTGGTCAGCGTGGTCCGGCTGGAGTTCATGCCGGGCAAGGAGCGCACGTGGCTGCGGATCGGTCTGTCGCTGGCCGCGTTCACCTTCATGCTGCTCGGTGTCGGGCAGCGGGTGTCGTCGCAGTTCGACGGTGCGGCCAGCCTGTTCTTCTACTTCGGCGCCACCATGGCGACGCTGCTCGTCGTCCACCGGGACGAGAAGGCCGAGGCGGCCGAGGGCCACGGCACCGGCTGACCCCGGTGCACGCCTCCTCGGCCCGTGGTAAGAACCGGGGCGAGGGACGGTGGTAAGGGATGATCGGCAGCCAGGACGTCGCGCCGTCGGTGCAGCCTCCCCGAGAGGTGCTCGCGCAGGTCGTCGGTGGTGCGGGCTTCGACGCGCGGCTGGAGCGGCTCGCCGACGCCACCGGTCGACCCGTCGATGCCGTGCGGGACGAAGCCGTGGCGTGCCTCAAGGAGATGGTCGCCGGGCAGAGCCTGGCGGCGGTGCAGGCCTGGACCCGCACCGGTGAGTGGATGACCCGGGCCTACCGCGTCGACGCCGACACCGACCTGCTGGCCGACCTGCGCGCCCGCAACGCAGCGACGTCGCTGGTCTTCCTGCCCAACCATCGCTCCTACCTCGACCCGTTCGTGCTGCGCTCGGTGCTCGCGCCGGCGGGTTTCCCGCCCAACCACGTGCTCGGCGGCTCGAACCTGTCGTTCTTCCCGCTCGGACCGATCGCCCGGCGCAGCAACCTGGTCTTCATCCGGCGCCAGTTCAAGGACGACCCGGTCTACCGGGCCATGTTGGGGGAGTACCTCGCCCACCTCGTGCGCACCGGCGCCAACTTCGAGTGGTACATCGAGGGCGGCCGGACCCGGACTGGCAAGCTTCGGCCGCCACGGATGGGAATCCTGTCCTACCTGCTCGACTCGTTCGAGTCCTCCGGCGTCGACGACCTGCTGTTCGTCCCGGTGTCGATCATCTACGACCAGCAGCACGAGGTGGGGGCCATCGCCGCGGAGGAGTCCGGCGGGACCAAGGCGCCGGAAAGCGTGAAGTGGCTCGTCCGCTACGCCCGGGCCCAGAGCACCCGACGCGGCAGCGTGCACCTGCGCTTCGCCGAGCCGGTATCGCTGCGTGCGACGCTCGCGGCGTCGCAGCAGGCTGCGGGCTCCGCCGACGTCCGCCAGGCCGTTCCAAGGGTGGCCATCGAGGTGTGCCACCGCATCAACGAGGTCACGCCGATCACCGAGGCGGCCCTGGTGACGCTGGTGCTGCTCGACAACGACGACCGTGCCCTCACGCTGCCGCAGATGCGCGAGGCAGCCAAGCCCATCGCCGGCTACGTCCGCGACCGCGGGCTGCCCGTGGCGTCCAGCATCGACCTGTCCAAGATCGACGTGCTGGACGAGCGGGCGCCCTCCCACGCCCTACGCACGCTGGAGACCCTGGTGCGCCGTGGCGTGGTGAGCCGCTACGACGGCGGGCTGGAGCCGGTGTACTCGATCCCGTCCACCCGCCAGCTCGAGGCGGCGTTCTACCGCAACACGCTCTCCCACTTCTTCATCGTCCGCTCGATCGTGGAGCTCGCGCTGGTGAAGGCCGCCGATGAGCAGGCACCCGACCTCGTGGCTGCCGTCTGGGAGGAGTCCCTGCGGCTGCGAGACCTGCTCAAGTTCGAGTTCTTCTTCGCCAGCAAGCGCGACTTCGACGCCGAGGTGCGCACCGAGGCGGAGATCGCCTTCCCGGGCTGGGACGAGTCCGCCCTGCAGACCGGGCAGGTGATGGACGCGTTGCGGGGGGCGCCGTTCCTGCTCGCCCACCGCATCCTCGCGCCCTTCCTGGAGGCCTACGCGGTGCTCGCCGAGCGGCTGGCCGCCCTCGACCCGGCCGTGCCGGTCGACGAGGAGGCGCTCCTCGACCAGGCCGTCGGGGTGGGCCGGCAGAAGGTCCTCCAGCGTCGCATCCACAGCCCGGAGTCGGTCTCCAAGGACCTGTTCCGCGGCGCGGTCAAGCTCGCCGGCAACCGCGGTCTGCTGCGGCCCGGTGGCGAGGACGTGGCGCGGCAGCGGACCGCCTTCGCCGCCGAGATGGACGACGCGGTGCGCTGGGTCGAGGTGCTGCGGGCGATCGCGGCCGAGAAGGAGGCGTGATGGTCGACCTGGACCCCGTCCGGCTGGCGCGCAGTGCAGTGGCGATCGGCAGCCTGGGCGTGGGCTTCGCCACCGGCGCCACGGTCGCGCTGGTCAACCGCGACCGGCGCAGCGGCGCGAACGTCATGTCGACTGTGGGCGCCGAGCTCGCGCTGGCCTCCGCAGGGGTGCACCTGGCCGTCGTGGGCGAGCAGAACGCGTGGTCGCACCGTCCGGCGGTGTTCACGTTCAACCACCAGAGCCAGCTCGACGTGCCGATCATGGCCGCCCTGCTACGGCACGACTTCACCGCCGTGGCCAAGAAGTCGCTGCAGGCCAACCCGATCTTCGGACCGATCGGCTACCTCGCCCAGGTGGCCTTCATCGACCGCACCGATGCCCAGCAGGCGCGCGAGGCCCTCGAGCCGGTCGTGCGCAGCCTGCGGTCGGGCATCTCGATCGCGATCGCGCCGGAGGGAACCCGCTCGGGCAGCGGCGAGCTCGGGTCGTTCAAGAAGGGCCCGTTCCACATGGCCATGCAGGGTGAGGTGCCGCTCGTGCCGGTGGTGATCCGCAACGCCTACGAGGTGATGGTGCCGCACTCCTACCTCATCCGGCCCGGGACGGTCGACGTGTGCGTGCTGCCCCCCATCGATACCTCGGAGTGGGTGCCGGAGCGGGTGGATGAGTACCGCGACCAGGTGTGGCAGGCCTACTCCGACACCCTGGCGAACTGGCCCGCCACCGGCTGAGCCCCCTCCGGCCGCCGCGGCCCCTGCCGACTGCGCTCGCGCGCCGCCCGACGGTGATCTTGGAGTAGTTGGGGCCGCTGTCGGCGTGTCGCCGGCGTGTCCTCCAAGATCGCGCGGGACGTCCTGACCGATCACGCGGGAGGGAGGGCGGCGGGAGGGCCTTGGGGCACCAGCACGCCGGGGTTGAGCACTCCGGCCGGGTCGAGGGTGGCCTTCACGCCGCGCAGCACGTCCACCCCCAGGGGGCCTAGCTCGCGGTCGAGCCAGGGGGTGTGGTCGCGGCCCACGGCGTGGTGGTGGGTGAGGGTGCCGCCAGCGGCCAGCAGCGCCTCGGTGGCCGCGGCCTTGGCCGCGCGCCACTGCTCGCGGGCGCCGGCAGCATCGGGCCGGGCCCGCCGAGCCAGCACGGTGGTGTAGACCGACGCACCGGTCGGGTAGACGTGCGAGACGTGGGCGAACACCACCGGAGGGGTGCCCTGCCGCGTCAGCGCGTCCACCAGCGCGCTGCGGACGGCCTCGCGCAGCGCCGGCAGCCGCGACCAGGTGGTGGCCGTCTCCAGGGTCTCGACCAGCACACCGGCGTCGAGCAGGGCGTCGCGCTGGGACGGGGCGTCGAACCGGTGCCGCCGCCACGCCTCGCCGGCGGCCGTCCCGAGCCAGACGCCGCCGGCCGCCTTCACCGCGGCCACGGCCTCGGCACGGCGCTGCCGCACCGTGGCGGCGGCGCCCTCCCAGCCCAGCACAGCCAGGCAGCCGCCGCTGCGGCGGCGCACCCGCAGGTAGGCGTCGAGCGCCTGCGCCTGCACCCCGCTCCCCCGCAGCGCGAGCTGCACCTCGGTCTCCTGCGGGTCCGACAGCCGGCACACGTCGGGGGCGGAGTCGGCGCGAGGGCCGTCCTGCACCAGGTCGCGCAGCAGCCCCAGCCCGCCGGCTAGGTCGGGCAGCATCCAGCCCTCGTAGCGCCGAACCTGTGGCGCCGGCCGCACCCGCACCGTGACCTCGGTGATGACGCCGAATGCACCCTCCGAGCCGATGGCGAGGTGCCGCAGGTCGGGTCCGGTGGCGTTGGGCGTCCCGGTGCCCAGCACGAGCGTGCCTCGGGGGGTGACCAGCCGCAGCGCCACCACCATCGCGTCGAACCGGCCGAACCCGGTGGAGGCCTGACCTGCCGACCGGGTCGCGGCGTACCCGCCCAGGCTCGCCCGGGCGAACGACTGGGGGACGTGGCCCAGGGCCAGCCCGTGCGGCGCCAGCAGGGACTCGGCCTGCGGCCCGGTGGTGCCGGGCAGGAACGTGGCGGTGCGGTCGGTCGCATCGACGCGCACCAGGCCGGCCAACCGGGACAGGTCCAGACAGACGGTGGCTGCGGCCCCACCGCCGTCGGGTTCGACCCCCCCGACCACGCTCGTCCCACCCCCCACCGGGACGACGGCGAGCCGGTGCCGCTCGCTCACCGCGAGCAGGCGGCGCACCTGGTCCTCGGTGGCCGGGGCGACGACCGCATCGGGCCAGCACAGCCCGTCCCCGCTGCGCAGTCGCAGCAGGTCGGCGTAGGACGACCCCGCCGCCAGTCGCAGCCGGGCCAGCCGGTCGGTGCGCACGGCATCAGGGCCGAGGACCTGCGCGAGCGCGTCGCGAGCCGCCGGGTCGAGCCGGGACGGTGGCGCCTCGATGTCGGCCGGGTCGGTCGCGGGCGCGGGGGTGAGGTCGCCGAGCCGTGCGCGCAGGAACGCCCGCACGGGTGGGGCCAGCGCCGGGATGGGCTCGTCGGACCAGCGGGCGATCGGACGGGGGGAGGGGCCAGCCGAAGAGGCGGTCATGCGATACAGTGTTACATATGCTGTCTGAGCGTCACAGCGCCGTGCGACCCGACGCCGAGCAGGCCCCCGGGCAAGGACCGCCCCGCGGGGGGGCAGCCCCCGGCGACCCCATCCTGGCTGCGGCCCGCTCGCTGGCCCTCGACGTCGGCTTTCGCCGCGCCACGATCGCCGACGTCGCCCGGCGCGCAGGGGTCTCCCGGATGACGGTGTACCGCCAGTACGACGACATCGGGGCGATCTGGTCGCGGCTGCTCACCGACGAGCTGGTCGGGCTGCTCGACGCCTCGGCGGCCGACCTGGCGGCGTTGCCGACCGCGCGCGAGCAGCTCGTCTCGGGCGCGGTCGTCCTGGTGGACGGCATCTCGCACCACCCGCTCCTGCGCCGGGCGCTGGACCTCGACCCCGAGCTGGTGCTACCGCTCGTGGTCGACCGGCTCGGGTCAACCCAGCGGGCCGCGCTGGCCCGGCTCGAGGCGCTGCTGCGGGCCGGGGTCGCCGACGGGTCGGTGCGTGCGGATGCCGACCCCGCCCGCACCGGCTACGCGGTGCTGCTGGTCGTCCAGTCGTTCATCTTCTCCGCCCGGGTGATCGACGCACGCCCGGACGCTGCGGCCGTACGGGCCGAGATCGCCCTGCTGCTGGACCGGTACCTCGCGCCATGACGACCACGACTCGCGCCACACCGTCGCCGGTCCCCCCGGCCGACCCCCGCTCGCTGCTGGACGTCGCCCGGCGCACCCGCCACCTGGAGGCCCTCGCCGCCGGCGCGGTGGTCGACGTCCTCGTCGTGGGCGGCGGCATCACCGGCGCGGGGGTGGCGCTGGACGCCGCGTCCCGCGGGCTGTCGGTGGCCCTCGTGGAGCAGGGCGACCTGGCCGCCGGCACGTCCCGGTGGTCGTCCAAGCTCGTGCACGGCGGCATGCGTTACCTCGCGTCGGGCCAGATCGGCATCGCCGCCGAGAGCACCCGCGAGCGAGGCCTGCTGGCCACCACGATCGCCCCGCACCTGGTCCGGTCGCTGCCGTTCGTCACCCCGCTCGGAACGGCCGGCGTGGGCCGGGCGATGGGGGTGGCGGTGAGCTCGGCCCAGGGTGTGGCCGACGTGCTGCGGCGCACCTCGGGTACGCCGGCGGCGGTCTTCCCCACCCCGCGCCGGGTCGAGGTCGCCGAGGCGGTGAGGCTGGTCCCCGCCGTGCATCGGGCCGGACTGCGCGCTGCCCTGATGAGCTGGGACGGCCAGCTCGAGGACGACGCCCGCCTCGTCGTCGCCGTTGCTCGCACCGGTGCAGCGTTCGGCGCCCGCGTCCTGACCCGCTGCGCCGCAGTGGACGTCGGGGACGGCGGTGCGACCGTGGTCGACCAGGTGGGCGGGGCCGTCGTCGACGTGCGAGCCCGGCACGTGGTCAATGCCACCGGCGTGTGGGCCGACCGGCTGGAGCCGTCGGTGCGGCTGCGCCCGTCCCGGGGCACCCACCTGGTGCTGCCGGCGGCAGCCCTGGGCAACCCGACCGGGGCGTTGACCGTGCCGGTCCCCGGGCACTTCGGCCGGCTGCTGTTCGCGCTGCCGCAGCCGGACGGGCTGGTCTACCTCGGCCTGACCGACGAGGCCAGCGACGAGGTGACGTCCATACCGCAGCCGTCGCAGGCCGAGGTCGACTTCTTGCTCGAGACGTTCTCCGCCGGGCTGGAGCGACCGCTGGACCGAGCCGACCTGCTGGGCGCCTTCGCGGGGCTCAGGCCGCTGCTGGCACCCGCCGACGTCGGGGCGGAGCAACCGGGCGGTCCCGCGACCGCCGACCTGTCCCGCCGGCACGCGGTGGTCGAGCGCGGCGGGGTGGTGACCGTCGTCGGCGGCAAGCTCACCACGTACCGGGCGATGGCCCAGGAGGTCGTCGACCGGCTCACCGACGCCGCCTGCCTCACCGCTCGACTTCCGCTGGTCGGTGCCGGACCGCTCGACCGGCACGCGGCCGCCGCGGTGCCGGCCCGGCTCGTGCGCAGGTTCGGGGCCGAGGCGCCGGCAGTGGCGGCGCTCGCCGCTGGTGATCCCCGGCTGCTCGCGCCGCTGGCCCCGGGGGTGCCGGCGCTCGGGGTCGAGGTGCTCTGGGCCGTCTTCGCGGAGGGGGCGCTGGACCCTGCCGATGTCCTGGACGGGCGGCTGCGCCTCGACCTGGTCCCCGCGTGGCGCGCCGCGGCGCATGACGCCGTGCGCGACCTGCTCTCCGAGGCCACCCCGGTCGGCTGAGGTCAGCCCACGGCGGCGAGCACCCGGCGGGCCCTCGCCGCCGCCTCACTGTGCGGCTCGATGCGTCCGCGGGAGATCTCCTCGTCCCAGGAGTCGCCCAGGCCGGTGCGGGCGGGGAGGACGAGCTGCTCCAGCGAGCGGGCATCCACGTCGGGCATGGGCTCTCCGGCGCGCTCCCGCAGCCGCTGACCGGCGCCGAGCAGCATCGCGCAGGACCGGTGGTCACCGACGCGCACGGCCAGAACGGCGACACCCTCGAGCACGTAGGCCGTTCCCGCGTCGTCGCCTACTGCGGCGAACGCCTCCAGCGCCTGCGCCAGGTGCTCGCCGGCCGGGCCGTCGAGTCCGGCGTGCAGGTGGACGAACCCGAGGTTGGCGTGGTCGAGAGCGACGCCCTCGGTGTTGCCGACCCGCTCGTCGAGGGCGAGCACCTCGGTCAGCAGGCCGGCAGCGAGGGTCAGGTCCCCGTCGTCGATCGCCAGCGCGGCAAGGTTGGTGAGGGTGCTGGCCAGACCCGCCTCGTCGGCCAGCTCGCGGCGCAGGGCGGCCGCCTCCTCGAACGCCACGCGCGCCCCGGCGCGGTCGGCGCAGTTGCGTCGGGTGATGCCCAGGCTGTTGAGGATGGATGGGAGTCGGTGGGTGTCGCCGCGCTCGCGCGCCGAGGTGAGCTCGGCCTCGAGGACGTCGCAGGCCCGCTGCCACTCGCCGGCCAGGTCGAGCAGCACGGCGAGTCTGCGCCGCAGGTCCCCGACCACGTCGACGGGAACGGCCGAGGACTCCTCTGCCGCGCTGATCACGCGGCTCAGCCAGTACACGCCCTCCCGCCGGTTGCCGCGCACCTGCCAGTAGTGCCCCAGGGTGAGTGCGAGGTCGGTGCTCAGCATCGGGTCGTGGTCCAAGCACCAGGCGAGGGCCACGTGCAGGTTGACGCGCTCCCTGTCCAGGTCGTCCAGCCACCGGGTCTGCTCCCAGTCGGACAGGTGGGGACGGGCCTGACCGGCGAGATCCAGGAATGCAAGCGCATGTCGTCGCGCTGCCTGTTCGGTCTCGCCCCCCTCGTCCAGCCGAGCGCGCGCGTACTGGCGGATCGTCTCCAGCATGGTGAACCGAGCCGCGGACTGCGACGGGTCGAGCCGCACCAGGCTGTGCTCGACGAGGCTCTCGAGCGCGTCGAGCAGGTCAGCACCTGGGCTGGGCACGACCTGCTCGAGGTGCGTCATCGTGGCTCCACCGGCGAACACCGACAGCCAGCGGAACACGGTGGCCGCCGACGGGTCGAGCAGCCGGTAGCTCCACTCGACGACAGCCTCCAGGGTCCGCTGCCGCTCCGGCGCGTCGCGTCGGCCCGGCCCCAGCGCTCGCGTCCCCTGGGAGCGCAGCGCCGCCGCGATCTCGTTCGGACCGAGCATCCGCACCCGGGCCGCTGCCAGCTCGACCGCCAGCGGCAGCCCGTCGAGCCGGCGGACCATCTCGGCGACGGCGTGGGCATTGGCAGCGGTGATCGCGAAGCCGGGACGGACGGCAGCCGCGCGGTCGGCGAACAGGGCCACGGCGGGGGTTGCGAGCAGCGCGCCGAGGTCGGACTCGTCCGCAGCCGTCGGCAGGGCCAGCGGGGGGAGGGGAAGCTCCTGCTCACCGGCCACTCGCAGCGGGGCGCGGGACGTGGCCAGCACCCGCACCTCGCTCGACGCGGCCAGGATGTCGCTGACCAGGACGGAGGCGTCGAGAACCTGCTCGACGTTGTCGAGTACCAGCAGCAGGCGCATCGGGCGCAGGTGCGCCAGCAGCCGCTCGGTCACCGACCCCTCGCCTGCAGGCAGGCCTACGGCGGTGGCGACGGCCGGGGCGACCAGGGCGGCGGAGGTGATCGGGGCCAGGTCGACGAAGGCGACGCCGTCGGGGAACGAGTCCGTCACCGCTGCTGCGACGACGAGGGCGGTGCGGGTCTTGCCCGTGCCGCCGGGCCCGGTGAGCGTGAGCAGCCGGTGGGTCGCCAGCAGGCCCCCGGCCTGGTCGACCTCGGGGCGGGGGATGAACGATGTCGCCGGCGTCGGCGGTGCCAGCACCGGCCGCCGCAGCGAGCGCAACGGCGGGAAGTCGGACGGGAGGTCGGCCACCATCAGCTGACTGATCCGCTCGGGCGAGGGCAGGTCCTTCAGCAGGTGCTCGCCCAGGTCGCGCAGCTGCACCCCCTCGGGCAGATCGGTGCCCAGCTCGGCGACGGTTGCGGCCGACAGCAGTACCTGGCCGCCGCTGGCGACCGCGCCGATCCGCGCGGCGCGGTGCACGTCGAGCCCCAGGTAGTCGTCCCCGCCCAGCACGCCCAGACCCGAGTGCAGGCCCATGCGCACCCGCACCGGCCGCCGGTGCGGCCAGTCCTGGTCGCGCAGCGCCCGCTGGATCGACACAGCCGCCCGCACGGCGCCTCGGGCCGAGGGGAAGACGGCGAAGACGCCGTCCCCGGCGGTGGAGACCACGGTGCCGCCCTCGGCCTGGACGGATCGCCGGACCAGGGTGTTGTGGGTCTCCACCGTCTCGGCGAAGGCCTCGCCGAGGGCCAGCACCAGCCGGGTCGAGCCCTCGACATCGGTGATCATGAAGGTGACGTGGCCGGTGGGGAGCTGTGCTCGGCTCGGCGCAGGGCCGACGTCGTCGAGGGCGTGCGCCTGCATGCAGGTAGCGTGGCAGCGCCGTCAAGGCCGGCCTGCGGGCGCCGGCGCAGGCGCCAGTGCTGGGACCTGCGACCCTGACCGTCGGTGGCGGACGCGGGCACGGTGGGACCGTGACCCCGCCAGGCTGCGAGGCTCGGTGGGCTGCGCTGCTGGCAGTTCTGTGCGCGGCCGTGGCCGTGCTGGTCAGCCTCCCCGCGGCGGCGCAGCAGGCGACGGACGACACGGTTCGGCTTGCGCTCTTCCACGGCGAGGGCTGCCCGCACTGCGCTGCGGAGCGGGAGTTCCTCACCGATCTGCAGCAGCGTGAGCCACGCCTACAGGTGCTGGAGTACGAGGTCTGGTACGACGAGGCCAACCAGCGCCTGCTGCTGGAGGAGGCCCAGAGGCTCGGGTTCGAGCCGGTCGGCGTGCCCGTGACGATCATCGGGGATCGGTACTGGGTGGGGTTCAGCGACGCGATCGCGGTGCAGATCCAGGACGAGGTGGCCGCCGGCCTGGCTGGTGCCGACGCGGGTACGAGTGGCGACCCGCCGGCTGCTGACGCCGTGGTCGTGGACGTCCCCATCGTCGGGGTGGTCGAGCTCACCTCGGCGTCGCTGCTCGTGAGCACCCTGGTCATCGGATTCGTCGACGGGGTGAACCCCTGCTCGCTCTGGGCGCTGTCGGTGCTGCTCGCGATCCTGCTGCACAGCGGCTCCCGCCGTCGCGTCCTGGTGGTCGGGAGCACCTTCCTCGCCGTGACCGCGGGCATGTACGCGGTCTACCTGCTGGGCATGTACGGAGCTCAGGCTTGGATCGGTGACCTGGTCTGGGTGCGACTCGCCGTGGCGGCGCTGGCGGCCGCCTTCGGCGTGCTGCACCTGAAGGACTTCGTCGCCTTCCACCGCGGGGTGAGCCTGTCCATCCCCGATGGGCGCAAGCCGCAGCTCTACAGCCGCATGCGCGCCGTGTCGGCGAGCGAGACCTCGGTGCTCACGGCCCTGGTGGGGACCGCGCTGCTGGCGGTGGGGGTGTCCCTGCTCGAGACCCCCTGCACGGCGGGGTTGCCGCTGCTGTGGACGGGCCTGCTGGCCGCGCAGGACGTCCCGGCCGGCGAAGCGGCTGCGCTCTTCGCGGTCTACATGCTGGTCTTCCTGCTCGACGAGCTGCTCGTGCTCACCGCTGCTGTCGTGTCGATGCGGGCCCTGAAGCTGCAGGAACGTCACGGCCGGCTGCTCAAGCTCGTGAGCGGCGTGCTCATGCTGACGCTGGCCACCGTCATGGTGCTCGCCCCGCAGGCTCTGACGAGCGTCGCGGGCACGCTCGCGGTGTTCGCCGCCGCCGCCGTGGTGGTCGCCGTGGCCTGGGCAGTGGACCGTTCCCGCACAGGTGGCGAGCCGACCCCGACGGCTCACGGTCGGCCCTCGGAGCGCCACCAGCAGCCGTCCCGGCCTTAGCCCGGATCCACCGCTCGACCGGGGGTGGCGCCAGCGGGTACGTCGGTTCGGTCGGCGCCGTCACAGGTGGTCTGGTCGCCCGCTGCGCAACCAGCCCCGCGCGGGGAGCCAGTCCGCGCCGCGGGCGAAGGCCCCTCCGTGCCGTGCCGCCGGCGGCTGGCCGAGCTGTGACCCGCCGCTAGGTGACGGCGTTCCCGGTGGCTCGGCGGGCCCGCCACGCCGTCCAGGCGCCGGTGGACCAGAGGGCGGCAGCCACCAGGGCCGGCTGGAACGCCAGACGTGCCGCCCGGGCCGTGTCGCTGCTCAGCCCGAACGCGTCGGTGCCCTCGACGAACTGCGCGATGTTGCCGGGGAAGATGACGACGAAGAACCCTGCCGCCACCCACCCCACGGTCACCCGCTGGCGCTCGTTCGCCAGGACCAGGGCCGTCCCCAGCGCCAGCTCCACCACCCCCGAGGCGAGCACCACGAGGTCCTTGTCGGCGGGGAACCAGCTGGGCACCTGGGCCTGGAACTCCTCGCGTTGCCAGGTCAGGTGACCCGTCCCGGCGACCAGCAGGGCAGCGCCGAGCACGCGGCGGGCGACGTTCTGCGCCGTGCTGGCGGCGACCACGGGTCGTTCGGGGCTCACTGGTGCTCCCTGAGGCTCGAGCGAGGGATGCGTCGGAGAGTGCTCGCGCGCGCTGAGCCTGGCACATCGGCCGGGGCGCGCCGAGCGGGTGGCAGCACGAGCTGGCCGCGAGCCACACGTCTGGCCGCAGGTGCGCAGGTGCCAGCGGTACCGGCAGACGGGACGGTGATCACCGAGACCCTGCTGGACCAGGCGCCCCCGGCTGCGACGCCGTGCCCGGTGCACGGGAGACATCCGCAGGCCATGCTCACCGAGGCGGTGACCCGGATGGGGGCCGCCCTGTCCACCTGACGGCAGTGGTCGGCATCGTCGGAGCGGTGCGGGCTAGCGTGGAGGCCGCTGACAGCGAGGGAGCTTCGGATGAGCAGAGTCGAGGACATCCAGAAGGCCGAGCGGGACGTCGAGCTGCTGCAGCACGGGTTGGACAAGGTCGGCGTCGTGCTTCGTGAGGCCGAAAGGATGGCCGTTCTCGGCGAGGAGGTGAAGCGGCGCGCTCCGGTGATCGTGCTGGCCGTCGCCGCGGTTGCCGCCCTCACCGTCGGTGCGGTTCTCCTCCTCCGCCACCGGCGGCAGCAGCAGGCAGCTCCCGATGGATCCGGTCCCGCCGAGAGTCCTGGATCGGAGTAGCCGGCGCTCGGGTGGCTACGGCCACCCGAGGTCAGCCCTGACCTGCTCCCACGGGATGGTGGGCCCCTCCTCGGCCATCGCCTCATCGAACGCGGCGATGTCCTCGACGTTCGGCCCACCGTTGACCGGCCGCACGCGCGTCGCCGGCTCGGCCCGCACCCCGGCCAGCGCGGTCAGGGTCGCCTGCACGGCCAGCGCGTCAGCCTCGGGCACCAGCGCCCCGTCAAGCGGGTCCCGACACGGCCGCCGTCGTCCTCGGCCGTCCAACGACTCACTGAGCACGAGCGGGAGGCGCTGGCGTTGATGGCGGAGTCCGGTCCAACGCGGAGATCGCTGCCCGGTCGGTCCTCAGCGAGCGCATGGTCGAGGCCGTCAGCGCCGGACCACCTGGCGTACGGCGTCGGCCACCACGGCCGGTGTGGGGTCGACTGCGACGCCCCCCACCATGAGCCCAAGCGCGGCTGCAGCACGGGCAGTCGTGGGCCCTCCACACACGACGGGCACACGCGCCCCAGGCGCAACCGAGGCGAATGCCCTGGCAGCGCTCGGCGAGCGGAGCACCACGGCGGCGATCTCTCCCGCCTGCAGCAACCGCGTGCTGGCGGGTTCCTCGTCCACCGGCCGCGTCCGGTACACCACCGCGCGGTGCACGCTCCAACCGTGCTCGCTCAGGCCCTCCACCATCGTGGGCAGGGCCAGATCGCCCGCAGGCAGCAGCGCCTCCCCCGCCGGCTCGCGGCTCAGCAGCGCCACGAGGTCAGCCGAGGTAGCCCCCGGCGGGACGACGACAACCGGGAAGCCCACGGCCCGCAGGGTCGCAGCGGTGCGCTCGCCCACCGCTGCCGCCCTCACACCGGCCGCAACGGCTCCGGCCACTGCTGCCCGCAGACGACCGGGCGCCACCGTCGCCTCCCAGCACAGCACGGCAGAGGGCGACGTTGCCACGACCCACCTGCGCTCAGCCGGCGAGCCGGCCCATACCTCCAGCAGCTCCGCAATCTCAGCGCCGGGGCGAGGGTCGGGGTGAGCCCCCACGCGGATGTAGGGGTCGCTCACGCCCGCCAGCCCCACCCCCCGCAGGGCCGCCAGGTCTGGGTCGGCCGACCCGTCGCGCACCAGCAGCACCAGCCCGTCCCGCACGTTCCCGTTGAGGTGGGCCGCCGCCCGCAACCCCAGAGCCGCAGCCGTGGCGACGTCGCCTAACGCGCACGAGACCTCGGCATCCGCCAGGTGCGTGTGCCCGCCGTCGTCGGTGAGCTCGGCACGCAGCCGCAGCGTCGTACCGTCGTGCTCGGCGAGCGCCGCTACCGGCGTCGTGCAGGTCGCTCCGACGCCCACGAGCACATGACGTTCCGCCGCCGTGGTCAGGCGCGCCCCCGGGTCGTCCAACCGCTGCAGCCATTGCCGGACGGGCTCGTCGTCGGCGCGACACTCCACGGCCAGGGCACCCTGGGCGGGCGCGGGCAGCAGCTGCGTCAGCACCTCGGCTGCCTCATCGGCCCGGCCGAGCCGCTGGAGCCCCGCTCGGGCGAGCACCACCGCGTCGACGCGGCCGTCGCGTACCTGGCGCACCCGGCTGTCGACGTTACCTCGCACCGGCACGGCGACCAGGTCGGGGCGCAGCCGGCGCAGGGCGGCCTGGCGCCGCGGTGAGCTGGTGCCGACCACGGCGCCCGGCAGAAGCTGCGCCAGCCGCTCGCCGGAGCGCGAGACCAGCACGTCGTGCGGGTCGGCACGCACGGGCACCGCACCCAGATGCACGCCATCGGCCGGGGCGCTGGGCAGGTCCTTGTACGAGTGCACCACCACGTCGACCTCACCGGCCCGCAGGGCCTCGCGCAGCGCGGAGACGAAGACGCCCTGGCCGAGCTGGTCGAGAGGACGCGAGGTGTCGTCCCCAACCGTGCGCACCAGCACCTCCTCGCAGGCGCGCTCCGAGACCTGCTCCAGGGCACGGGCGACCTGGGCGGTCTGGGTGCGAGCGAGGACGCTGGCCCGCGTGCCGACCCTGATGGGGTCAGTCATCGCCCACATGGTGGACGTCGATGCCGAACAGCGTGTGGACGGCATGGCGGTAGGCGTCCACGTCCCCGCTCCGCGCCAGCTCCTGGGCGCGCACGGTCGGCACGTGCAGGATGGTCCGTGCGACCCGGTGCAGCGCGGCGGACACGTGGTCGGCGGTGTCGGCGTCCACTCGCCGCCGGATCGTCTGCATCTCCTGCTCGATGATCTTCATGACGTGCGACCGCATGGCCACGACCACGCGGTCGGCGGACCGGCCGGTCTCGAGCCGTTCGAACTCGCCCACTGCGTCGAGTACCAGGTCCTGGGCCTGCAGCACGGCGGAGGAGTGCTCCCGCGGTGCGAACTCGTGGATGACGGCGAGGTCGATGACATCCACGTCGCCGCGTCGGTGGGCCTTCGGGTCGAGGTCGGGCGACAGGGCCAGGTCGAGCACCGGCAGCACGGGCAGGCCGTCGCGACTGGTATCGAGCAGAGGGCCATCGACCAGCGGGTGCGGGGCGCCGCTGCACCCGATCAGTACGTCCGCACGCCGCAGCGCCACGGCCAGACCGTCGGTGGCCACCGCCGTCACGCCGTGGCTGCCCGCGAAGGCACCGGCCCGGCCCGACGACGAGTACACCTCGATCTGCTCGCAGCCGGCCCGCCGCAACGCCGCGACGACGATGCGGGCGTACGAGCCGGTGCCGAGCACGAGCGCCCGACGGCCCCTCAGGCTGCCATGGCGCTGGTCCAGCACGTCCAGCCCGACGGTCACCACCGATCGGCCGGCAGCCCCGAGCCCGGTCACGTGCGAGACCGACTTCGACGTGGCCAGGGCGCGCTGGAACAGGCGCTGGAGCACCGGCGAGGCAGTGCCGCCCTGCTGGGCAGTCATCAGCGCCTGGCGTACCTGGCCGGAGATCTCGTCCTCGCCCACGACCATCGACTCCAGGCCGGACGCGACAGCGAACAGGTGCTGCACGGCCGAGGTGTCCACCGTCACCCGCATCGCATCGACGACGAAGTCGCGCTCGAGCCCCGCCTCGGTCGCGATGGCGGCGATGGCGGTGTCGACGCCGTCGTGGAAGCGCAGCGCGTCCAGGTACACCTCGAACCGGTTGCAGGTCGCCAGCACAGCCGCGCCGCTGATCACGGGGGACGCAACGAGCCGCGGCAGCAGGGTCTGCTCGGCCGATGACAGCCGGGCGAGCTCGTCCAGCGTCACGTCGTGATGGCTCGCTCCGACGAGCACCAGCACCATCCCGCCATGCTAAGAGGTCGTGCCGACAACGACGTAGGTTGCTGCGCGTGAACCGACGCGACGGGCTGCCGCCCGACCACCCGCTGCGCGATGGCCGCACCGCCGATGCCGCCGTCGTGCGCGCCTACGCCGGCACTCACGACGGCCCCCGCCCGATCTGGATGATGCGGCAGGCAGGGCGGTCGCTGCCGGAGTACCGCCGGGTCCGCGAGGGCGTCGCCATGCTCGACGCCTGCCTGCGCCCCGAGCTGGTGACCGAGATCACCCTGCAGCCCGTGCGCCGTCACCACGTCGACGCCGCCATCTTCTTCAGCGACATCGTCGTCCCGCTCAAGATCGCCGGGGTCGGCGTCGACATCGTGCCCGGGGTCGGCCCCGTGATGGACGCACCGGTGCGCTCGGCTGCCGACGTCGCAGCACTGCCGACCCTGCACCCTGACGCGCTGGAGCCCATCGAGACCGCCGTCCGCATGGTCACCGCCGAGCTCGGCCCGGTGCCCCTCGTCGGATTCGCGGGTGCCCCGTTCACCCTGGCCTCGTACCTCATCGAGGGCGGGCCGTCGCGCGACCACCCCCACACCCACGCCCTGCTGCGTGACGACCCCGCCGCCTGGCACGCTCTCCTCGCGTGGGTGGCCACGCTGACCGGGACGTTCCTGCGGGCGCAGGCGCTCGCCGGTGCGAGCGCCCTGCAGCTCTTCGACTCGTGGGTGGGTGCCCTGACGCCTGAGCAGTACCGGACGTTCGTGGCGCCGCACTCCGCCACCGTCATGCAGGCCGTCGCTGACCTGCCCGTTGCCCGGGTGCACTTCGGCACCCGCACGCGCCACCTGCTTCGCGACATGCGCGATGTCGGCGCCACCGTCCTCGGCATCGACCAACACACTGCGCTGGACGAGGCCGACGTGCTGCTGGCAGGTAGCACTCCCCTGCAAGGGAACATCGACCCGGCCCTGCTGTCCGCGGAGTGGGACGTGCTCGACGCCCACGTGCGCGACGTGCTGCGCCGAGGGCGCGCCGCGCCCGGGCACGTCGTGAACCTCGGCCACGGCGTGCCCCCGAGCACCGACCCCGACGTGCTGACTCGCATGGTCGCCTTGGTGCACGAGATCGGTTGAGGTCGTGCCGCGCGCAGTCGTGATCGGGGGTGGGGTGGCCGGTCTCGTGGCTGCCCGGCAGCTGCGCGCCGCCGGCCGCGACGTCGTGCTGCTGGAACGAGCGCCCGACCTCGGCGGCACCGTCCGCAGCGCTCGCCTGGGGGACGTCGCCATCGACGTCGGCGCCGAGGCCTTCGCCCTCACCCGTCCCGAGGCGAGGTCCCTCGTCCACGACCTCGACCTCGACGGTCGCGTCGTCGCCCCCCGCCGCTCCGACGCCCGGCTGGTGCTCCCCGACGCCGTGGCGGCCTTGCCGCCGAGCCTGCTCGGCGTCCCCACCGACCTCGCGTCGCCGCAGCTGCTGGCCGCAGTGGGCGGTGACGCGGTGCGGCAGGCCGAGCAGCTCGACAGCCGTCCTCCCACTCCGACGCAGGCCGATGTCACCCTCGGCGCGCTGGTGCGGGAGCGCTTCGGCGACGCCGTGCTCGCGCGCGTGGTGGCGCCGGTGGTGGCGGGGGTGCACGCCAGCCACCCCGACACCGTGCAGGCCGACGCGGTCGTGCCGGGGCTACGGGCTGCCTATGAGCGGGAGGGCAGCCTCGAGCGCGGTGCGGCCGCCCTGCGCCGTGCGTCGGGCGTGCCCGGGGCGGCGGTCGCGGGGCTGGTCGGCGGGATGACAACGCTGGTGGCAGCACTGGCCGCCGACCTGGCGCGCACCGGGGTGCGCATCCGCAGCGGCACGCAGGTGCAGGGGGCTGAGCGGCAAGGCATCGGCTGGCAGGTGCACACCGTCCACGGCGCCCTGCCGGCCGACGAGCTGGTCGTGGCGGTGGACGCCCACGAGGCGGCCCGGCTGCTGGCGGCGCTGCCGTCTGTCGCCTCGCCGCTCACCTCCATCACCCCGGGCGACGTGGCCGTGGTGGCCATGCTGGTCGACGACCCACGGCTCGACGACGACCCGCTGGGCTCGGGTGCGTTGGTGGCACAGCCCCACCCGACGCTGCGGCTGAAGGCCCTCACTCACGCGACCGCGAAGTGGGACTGGTTGAGGCAGCGCGTCGGCCCGGGGCGACACGTGCTCCGGCTGTCCTACGGGCTCGACGGCTCGCTCGGGGTTCCCCTGGACCTCCTCCCGGACACGGCTGTGGCCGACGTGGCCCGCCTGCTGGACGTCCCGCCCACCGCCGTGACCCACCGCCGGGTGACCCACTGGACTCGCTCGCTGGTGCGGCCGACGCTCGCACACCGCGACGCCGTGCAGGCCGTCGGCGATGCCGTGGCGCAGACGTCCGGCCTGGCCGTCGTGGGCGCCGGGATCGGAGGCAACGGTCTCGCCGGGACCATCGCTCACAGCCTGGCGGATGTGGGTCGCCTCACGCTGTGCACGCCGGACCCAGCGCCACAGCTGGATGCCACTATGGAGGCATGACGGGCTCCCGCAGCGGCCGACCGAGCGCGCGCGAGATCAACCAGACCCTCCGCTACACGTGCTGGACGGTCTACCGGCGCACGGGCGCCGACCTGCCGACTGAGGCGGTCGCTGCGCTCGAGCAGGTGAGCGCGCGCGCAGAGGAGCGGGACGTGCAGGTGCGAGGCCTGTACGACGTCTCTGGTCTGCGTGGTGACGCCGACCTGCTGGTCTGGTTGCACGGACCGGACGCCGGATCGGTGCAGCAGACCCTGCACGACCTGCGCGGCTCGTCGGTCGGTCCCGCCATGGCCGTCACCTGGTCGGCCATGGGCGTGCACCGGCCGGCAGAGTTCAACAAGGGCCACGTCCCCGCGTTCATGGCCGGCCACGAGCCGCGGGCCTGGCTGACTGTCTACCCGTTCGTGCGCTCCTACGAGTGGTACCTGCTGCCCGAGGACGAGCGCCGGGCCATGCTCGTCGAGCACGGCATGATGGGCCGTGAGTACCCGGGCGTGCTGTCGAACACCGTCGCCGCGTTCGCGCTCGGTGACTACGAGTGGCTGCTGGCGCTGGAGTCCGACGAGCTCTTCGAGCTGGTCGACATGATGCGCCACCTGCGCGGGTCGAAGGCCCGGCGCCACGTCCGCGAGGAGACGCCCTTCTTCACCGGGCGCCGCGTCGACATCGCGGGGGCACTTGAGGTGCTGCAGTGAGCTCGGATGCCGTGCTGCTCGCCTCGTTCGGCGGGCCCGAGGCGCCCGACGAGGTGATGCCCTTCCTCGAGCGGGTCACGGCCGGGCGCGGCGTCCCCCGCGAGCGCTTGGAAGAGGTGGCACACCACTACCTCGCCCTCGGCGGCGTCAGCCCCATCAACGAGCAGAACCGGCGGCTGCTGACCGCCCTGCGGGCAGAGATCGACGCCCGGGGCCTCGCGGTGCCGCTGCACTGGGGCAACCGCAACACGGCGCCGTTCTTCGCCGAGGCGCTGCTCGAGGCCTACGAGACCGGCGCGCGACGGGTGGTCGCAGTGGCCACCAGCGCGTACTCGTCGTACTCCGGTTGCCGCCAGTACCGGGAGAACCTC
>Ga0209594_1000143_pt1 | contig 55090 bp, 49 predicted proteins | sample AshMeaCrysSpring_FD_184126 | JGI IMG/M metagenome (GOLD analysis project Ga0209594, IMG submission 184126) | Groundwater microbial communities from Big Spring, Nevada to study Microbial Dark Matter (Phase II) - Ash Meadows Crystal Spring... | ecosystem: Environmental > Aquatic > Deep subsurface... | reverse complement strand
AAGCCCCGCGGTGCGGCAGGAATGGATTGATGGCCGCTATAGAGCATCAGTCCCGCAATCTGTTCGATGGTCATTTTGCTCGCCAGGTCTTTTGCCCGTTCGTCCACGGGCAGGCGCCAGTCTTCGTATTTATCGAGCTGCCCATTTTTATTGAGGTCTTTGAAACTGAGGTTTCCCTGTTTGATGATCTTCACGCCCGAGTTGGCGGAATGACCCAGGGTGGGCCCGTTGGGATTTGAAATGGTGGCGAACGGATCCTGGCATAGGGCAGAAAGGCCGATCAGCAGGTTGGTGATCAGGAATGCGCAGGAGGCTTGGAGAGATCTCATAATATGCAGTTGTTATGGGAATTGGATGCTTTCTGGTTAAATGGATTGCGTTCACTAAGGTAAAAAAACGATATTTTGAGTGGCGTGAGAGGCCGTTGGAAGGTGCAGGACCAAACACTTTAATCTATGAACCAGGTAAATCCATTCGAATATGTATACACGCTGGTCTCGATCATCGTTGGCCTGGGGATTACGCAGATTCTGTCTTCCGTGGCCGACCTGCTTTATCATCATGAAAAAGTGAAATTGTACTGGCCACATAGTGCATGGGTGGCGTTTATTTTTTTCCTGCTCATTCAGGATTGGTTTGTCACCTACCAGCTAAGGTATACGACGAACTGGAATATCCCCAATCTTGCTTTCGTGCTTTCCTATCCCATTTTGCTTTTCACCTGTGCAAAAATGCTGTTACCTACCAATGATAATGAAGAACGGTACAACATGAAGCTATTTTACTTCAGTCAGTTTAACGTGATATTCATGCTGGTTGCGGCTTCGGCCATTGTTTCGATCATTTTCAACCTGTACATGCTGAGGCGTCCGTTGACGGAACAGCTTGTCCAGCTGGGTTTTTTTGTGGTGCTCCTGGCTTTTATATCCGGTAAACTGAGACAGGAATTTTTGCATAAAATCCTTGCGGTGCTTGTCCTGCTCGGCGCTTTTGTGTCCATCCTGCTGGAAAAAGACGTTTGGGTCATTCGATAGAAAAATTTTCATGAAATGAAGAGTCTGCTCCTCATCATCCTGCTGATCATTGGCTTTTCAGAACATGCCAAGGCTCAAGGTTTATATTATCTGACTGCGCAAAGGGTATTCGATGGCGAGCAGATGCGGGCCGATTGGGCAATTGTTGTGGAAAGCGGCCGGATCCGGGATGCAGGTCCCCGGGACAAGGTCAGGGCGCCACAGGGGGCAACGGTGATCAACTATCCCAACGCAACCATCTGCCCCGGGCTGATTGAAGGGCATTCACACCTGTTTCTGTATCCCTATAATATTACCGACTGGGATACACAGGTGCTGAAAGAAACAGATGCTTACCGAACCGTGCGCGCAACAGTGCATGCAAAGAATACCCTTATGGCAGGATTCACTACGGCCAGGGACCTTGGCACAGAGGGCGCGGGATACGCTGATGTATCGCTCAAAAAAGCCATTAATGATGGAATCATACCGGGTCCGCGACTGATGGTTGCAGGTAGGGCGATTGTGAGTACCGGATCATATGGACCCAAAGGATACGACGGTGATCAACAGATCATGCTGGGCGCCGAGCCTGCGGACGGGAATGACCTGGTGCGGGTGGTAAGAGACCAGATTGGGAAGGGCGCGGATTTCATCAAGGTTTATGCGGACTATCGGTGGGGTCCGCAGGGAGAAGACCGCCCCTCATTCACGCTGGACGAACTGAAGCTGATCAACGAGGTCACCCGAAGCAGCGGGCGCGCGCTGGTTTGTCATGCAAAGAGCAAGGAAGCCATCCGCCGCGCAGTCCTTGCCGGGGCTGAGACCATCGAACATGGAGATTTCATAGACCTCGAAGTGGGCGGGCTGATGAAGGAACACAAAGTGACGTATTTCCCCACCATTGCCGCAGTGGATATGATTACGCAATACCGCGGATGGAAAAAAGGCGTGGATCCTGATCCCGCCAATGTGGTCAACAAGAAGAAGAGTTTCCGGGCGGCATTGGAGGCCGGCGTCATCATCGGCCTGGGCGGAGATGTGGGTGTATACCCCCACGGAAATAATGTCCTGGAAATGGAACTGATGGTGGAATACGGCATGCAGCCTTTGGAAGTGCTGAAGGCCGCTACCAGTGTCAACGCACGGGCTTTTCACCTGGAGCAACAGCTGGGCTTTATCCGGGAAGGGCTAAAGGCGGACCTGGTCATTGTTTCCGGAGATCCCTCTGCGAAGATCTCCGATCTGCGCAATGTGAAACTTGTGATGAAGGACGGAGTAATATACCGCCAGGAGCCGAAGTAGTTGAGGGCCGCTTTCATTGACATGGTGCTATAGTCGCCCTGTTGTGCTGACCATGTCTTTAGCAAAACCCCTATTTTTAGCAATCAATCAATAGTGGATCTAAAAGATTGAAATATGCCCCTGAACAGAAGAAGTTTTATTGGTTTGTCCGCCCTTGGCGCCGGAAGTCTTGTTGGTAACCAGGCGCTTGGTCGGGACGAAATATCATCCACGGAAGACCTACTGCTTCCCGCGTCTATTCGTGCGCTCAGGCCCATGACAGAAGGGGTTGTCCCGATTTCCGTGGAGGAGCGGAAACAGCGTATTGAGAAAGCGCAGAAGCTCATGCAGGAGCAACAGATCGATGCCATCTTCATGGAGGGGACGGCTTCCTGTTTCTATTTTGTAGGAATGCGATGGGGGCAGAGTGAGCGAACCTTCGGGCTGGTGATGCCGGCAAAAGGCCCGATTGCATATATATGTCCCAAGTTCGAAGAAGATCGGGCGCGGGAATTGATCAAGAAAGAATTCGGAGATGATGTGCGTTGTTGGGAAGAGGACGAGAGCCCCTATAAACTCATCGCGGGGATTGTGAAAGACCGGGGTGTCAAACACAGGCGCATTGGCATCGAAGAGCGGGTTCGTTTTTTTATTGCCGATGGGATCCGGCAGGAAGCGCCCGGTTTCACCATGGTGGATGCCACCCCGGTGACGGCAGGATGCAGGATGTACAAGAGCCCGGCGGAGATCGCCCTAATGCAAAAAGCCAATGATGTGACCATTGAAGCCTATCGGGCGGCATTTGCCACTGTACGTCCGGGTATGTCCCAGAGTGAACTGAGTCAGAATCTGGCTGGTGCTTTCCGTAAGCTGGGTTATAGCGGAGGTGCGCTGATTTGCATCGGAAAATATTCTGCAATGCCGCATGGCAGCATCGTTCCACAGACAATCCAGGAGGGAGATATCGTGCTTGTGGATGGGGGTACCAGTGTGGAGGGCTATGCTTCGGATATCACGCGGACCTTTGTTGCCGGCAAGGCTTCACCCAGACAAACTGAAGTGTGGAACCTGGAGAAAGAAGCGCAGGACGCGGCTTTCAGGGCCATTCGAATCGGGGCAACCTGTGCTTCTGTGGATGCAGCAGCCCGCGCAGTCATTGAAAAAGCAGGCTTCAGCAAGCATTACAAACTACCCGGTCTGCCCCATCGAACAGGCCACGGCATTGGGCTCGAGGGTCATGAGTGGACGAATTTCGTCCAGGGCAATCAGACCAAAATTGCTCCCGGCATGTGTTTCAGCGATGAACCCACCCTCGCCATTCCCGGCGAGTTCGGGATCCGATTGGAAGACTGCCTTTATATTGCGGAGGACGGGCCTAAGTTTTTCACCAGGCAAAGCATCTCAATTGATCAGCCGTTTGGATAGGCCAACTTTTTGAAGGATGCCTTGATGGCGGACTGACAGCAGGGGGAGTGGATCAGCGGCGACTGCTTTGCTGGTATTTTTGAAAGATGACTTCTTCCATCGTTTTGCCGTATACCTTGCTCTCTGCCCAGGAAATAATATCCAGGTAAGCAAAGGACCTGGTTTCGAACCTGCTTTTTTCCAGGTGTTGCACCTGGTCCAGGAATTTTTCCAGCCTTGCCTGGATTTCGTTAGGTGGATAGCCAAAGCTATGCTGCAAAAAGTCAAACATGGTTTTTTCCACAATGGTCAGGTTTTTCATTTTGGCGAAGAAGCGGTGGACCGACTTACTGAGAGAATCCAGGATTTCATAGTTACCCAATTCATAGTGACTCAGCAGGTGAAGCAGTCGTGCGTAACACTGAAGGTCCAGCCGGAGTTCTCCCGGACCGTGGATGATTTCATGCAGGTAGTCGATTGATTTATCGAAGTCCCTGCTCCCAAAATAGAGCAGCGCGAATTTGTAGTTGAACAGCATGATACGGTGCTGGTCAACAAAGAGGTCATAGTCAGACAGGTTGGCTCCAATCTCCGGAACCAGTTTCACGCCTTCTGTGAAGGTGCCTTTCATCAAGTGGCTGTTGATGCGCGCGCTATTGATATAGATTGAAGTATGAACGCGGAAATTGTCGTGTTTCAGGGCATCCGGACTCTGAGCATAATCCTGGAAAGTCTGCAGGGTTTGATCAAATCCCCGGAAGTCGCGCAGGGCGAAATGCGCATTCAGCAGGCTGTGCATCCCTTTGATGTAGTGACCGGTTTCAATGTTCACGAGGGAAGGATCCTCCAGGTAGAGATCCACCCATTTCCGGGCATAGCGATAATTGGTCAGGAAATCCTGCCGGATAAACGTATACCAGGTATAGCTCTGGTAGAGGTAGAGTTTTTCGTAAAAGCCGGAAACCTCATTGAGGTTCGGCGGCAGATAGTTCCGGAAAAATTCACGGACATCTTTTTCTTCCGCTTCGTTCCGGGTATGTCCATTGATGACATACCAGCGGTAGAGCAGCAGTGCGAGGCTGGACAGCCTGGTGACCCGCTCGATGTGCCTGCTTACTTCCATGGATTCGTCCGCCAGCTGCCGGGTCTTTTCCGTGGAGCTCCTGGTAATATGCAGGATTTCGATTTTTTTCTCCAGGGAAGTCAGTTGCACCAGGGTGTTGAATTTTTGATTGGCCCGGGCCAGTTCTTTGGCCTTCTCCAGTATTTTGAGGCTTTGCAGCTTAAGGCCCTTGTTGTACAGGATCCTGGCATTATCCAGCAGTTCGGACAGTTGGAGGTCCACGTTGTCCCTGGATTTCAGCAGACGAAGGCTTGCCAGCAGTTCTTTGTACAGGTGGGTCTTGAGGTTGGCCAGTTTGGATTTGTCGATGCCGCTGATTTTCTTCAGGAGAATCTTCTCGTCGTATTCCTGCATTTTATCCAGGGCGTCAAAAAGCTGAACTACTTTGAGGTCCTCTTTGTCCGAGTTTCGTTTGATATAGATTTTAAAATGCCGCTTTTCCGCTTTTTCAAGGGATTTTACAAGGTGGAAAAGTGCATCGGAAAATCGTGTGGCCATCAGCAATTATTTTACCTGGAATTCACTTGGGACAAGGCTTTCACGGAATCGGAGGGTATTGGGGATCATAAAAATGGCCTCAATCTGATTTGGAAGGGGGAAGCCAGTTCCCCTACCTTTACTTCATCAAAGAAACACAATAACTTTTCATAAGGCAAGCAATCGTTGAAGGTCTGCTATTTCCATAGCGGGCTTTTTTTTGTGCCTGCCTGGAGCCGCCCGGATTTAAAAATACGTCAAAAAAAAATTGCCCATGAGTACTCATGGGCAATGGTCTTGTTTTCTCCTGTCTGTTGGTTATTTCCTTTCTTCTTTAATCTTTACCGAAGTCACTGTAGGATTGTTCTTACTGGAGATTTCGAACTGGATTGATTCCGTGTCGATTGTGAGGGTGTTGATGACATAGTTCCTGTCGATGTCCCTTCCATAGAGCACTTCTTCGTGCAGTACAACCCCGTTCTGATCTTTGATGACCACCACGATGCTGCTGTTGGAGGGATTGTTCATATAGAGTTTGTAAACAGGCTGGTTGTCTTTGTACCCAATGAACTTCACGGGAGCCGTAGGCTCATCGTTTCCTGCAAATGCGGCGGTGGCGGTTGTCATAACCAGCATCAGGCCGGCGGCGAATTTTACAATGTTCTTTTTCATAGTAATAAGTGGTTTTTGAATGATTGATTGTTTGCTTTTTGTTAAATAATATCCCCTACGGGAAAATCTCTTCTCGTTCTTTTCTCATTTTCAGTCTATGGCTCGCTGAGTTGAGTTGCGCGTAACGCTGAATTCAGTGTGCAGTCAGTTGGGAGGGATCCCTGAATCGTTTGATGAAGCAAAGCTACGGCGGGTTTATGCGCCCCGCAAACCAAATAGTGCGGCTTATCTTGACCGTTAAGCATGCATCATGAAGCTGAAAACCGTGCGGGACAAGGGTTTTGCACATTTTATTGCATGATATCCACAATACAAAACCGGTTCATTATGAAGTAAGTGTTAAGTGATAGAAGTTAAATACAGGCGCTTCATTTAACAACGGGTGCTGATTTCATTCCGAAAAGGATCCGGGTCAACCTTGTTTTTCTGATGATAAAATTAAAAGCCACGAAAATGACCAGTGTACTTAGGGTGGTCAGTATCGTTAGTTTGACTAGGATGTTCAGGGAGCTGTTGACCACATAGTAACCGATGACCACGATGATGGTCTGATGAATGACAAAGAATGGGAAAACAGCGCTGTTGAGATAAGTCAGTAGCATCGATCCCTTATTCAGGTATTTCCTGGCCATTCCACATATGAACAGTATGGTCTGCCAAATGGCGTTCACATTTAGCAAGGCATAGATGGAGAAAGCGATACCGGATTTCTCCGGAAGCCTCAGGGGCCACCAGTAGAAAAGAAATAAAATGACCGTACAAAGGAGGGCAAGGCCCCCGTGCCATCGGAGATTCCGCATGCAGTGAGACCAGAAATCCGGATTGCCCCCAAGGAAGAATCCCAGAAGCAGCATGGTGATCGAAAAGGTCAAGACAAACCAATCGCCAATCAACCCCCCGGTTTCCGGAAAACGCAGGTAAAGGCGCAGAAAAATGAGCACCATTGGCAGGGCAATTAGAGAAGTGACCAGAGGCTTTGACAGGAATTTGGAAGCCTGCTGTTTCAGTGAAGCACCCCAGTGGGTTTTTGAAATCAGCCAGAGAGGAACAAGTATTACAATAAATGAAATCAGATAGACTACGAACCACATATGGCTCCAGGTCAGCGATCCGTCCGGATAGGGAATCAGTTCCCAGACAAGAGGATAGAAATCCAGGTAGCTGCCGGTGAACCTGCCTCTTTGGCGAAACTCGAAGTATACCTGGAAGGGAATGGTGAAGAACATGGCGAAAAAAAAGCCAATACCCTTATCCTATCGATGAAGTGTAGACGTCCCCCTTGATTATTGGTTGTCATAAGTTTGTTGTACGCACCAGGGAATACAAAAGTTACAGTTTTGGTTTACCTTTGCGCAAAATTTCATCACCGGGCTTTGCCCTAAAAAATAATGACCATGCCAACACAGAAAGTAAAGTTTATTCTAGCCGCAGAAATCGTGGCTGATGCATCGAGTGGATTGCTCCTGGGAGAATTCAACAACTGGGAAAGGGAAAGCGGTTTTTCATTGAAGAAAGGCAAGGACGGTTCCATGCAGGCCACGGTAGCCCTGGAATCAGGCAGAAGTTATCAATATCGTTATTTGCTGGATGGCGGACGTTGGGAGAACGATCATCGTGCGGACGGGTACCTGCAGGTTGAGGGCCATGATGTATACAATTGTGTGGTGCATGTTCCGGTAACGGAAGCGGCGCCTGTAAAGTCCGTTAAGAAATCTTCAGTGGCTAAGCCCAAAAATGCGGGAAAGAAAATTGAACTCCCTACCGGAGAAGCAGTGGACAAAGCTGTTGGGAAACCAAAAACTCCCGCAGCAGCGGGTGTTGCGGAGAAAAAAGGAAAGCCTGCTCCCAAGGCAAACGCCAAGACCGACACAGCACTGAAACCGGAATCGAAGTCCACCCCTGCACAAAAGGCTGAGCCGAAGGCTGTATCAAAAGCTGCATCATCCGCAGTTTCCCGGAAAAGGACGACTACAAAGGGGAAGTAAAAATCAGATCCGGCTCCCAAGTTCCTTCAATGCTTTCACCAGGCTGTCCAACTCCTCTGTACTGGTGTAGATGTTGGGCGTGATCCTGCATCCGTGTACATTGGCATAGTCAATGGCTACGGTAAATATGCGGTATTTCTTTAGCAGGGCCTCCGCCAGTGCGGAGGGTTTCATGCCCTGGATGCCCACGTTTGCGATGCCGCAGGCACGTGCCGGGTCAGCAGGAGTGTTGAGGACAATGTTTGTCGATCCCTCCACGCGACTGGTCCAGTATTGTTTCAGGTATCGGAGCCGGGCTTCTTTCCGCTCCGGGCCAATGAGCATGTAGTAATCGATCGCATCCTGTATGGCGAGGTCTGTGGCAACCGGATGGGTGCCGGTATGGTTGAGCCTGCTGATATCCCCCTTTTCCCGCGGACCTTCCGCAATCAATGGCCAGACGGCATCGATGTGTTTTTTCTGGACATATAGAATGCCTGCACCCAGGGGAACGCTCAGCCATTTATGCAAGCTGGCACCATAGTAGTCGCAATGCAGGTCTTCAATCCGAAACCTGATATGCGCCACGGCGTGTGCGCCATCCACCAATACCTGGACTCCTTTCTCGTGTGCCATATCGCAGATTTTCCGGATGGGCAGGATTTGACCGGTGATATTGACCATATGGCAGACCATCAGCAGTTTTGTTTTGCTGGTGATGGCCTTTGCATACAATTCTACGATCTCTTCATCTGACTTAGGATGGTTGGGGATACTGATGATCTTCCGGACCACCCCATGTCTTTCAGATACCTGTCTAAACATCTCCAGCATGGCACCGTAATCCTGTTCCGCCATAACGGCTTCGTCCCCTGCTGACCAAGGGAAACCCCCGATGATCGTGTCCAGGGATTCCGTGGTGTTGCGGGTAATGATGAGCTCATCCGCTGCGCACCCGAGCAGTGATGCCAGGGCTGCCGCTCTCTTCTTCTTGTTTTCCCACTGCACGGTCCGCATATAGTAGGATCCCTGGTAGTTCACCTCCCGGATATGCGCGAGGTATTTTTCAAGGATCTGTTCCGGCAAAAAATTGTAGTAGCCGTTCTCCAGGTTGATGTAGTCCGGCTTCAGCTTGTAGCCCGCACGGATGCCAGACCAGAAAGCCTCGTCCTGAGCCAGTGATTCCGGGGGCAAGTGAGCGTGGGATTTTATCCATGAAGCCAGGTGTTGCCCGGTGACGGGTGTTGCAAGTCCGGTCAGCGCCATGGTTTTAATGAATGTGCGTTTGTTCATGATTGTAGTACTTCAACCTGTTCATTCTGAAGGTACATTATTTCATGGTGTCCTCTGTTTACAAATGAAGTAAATTGGAGAAAGACCCATTCCATGCGGAGAAGGACATTTATCAGGAACAGCGCCCTCCTGGCCGCTGCCGGCCTTGCCAGGTTTCAGGTTAAACATTCCGCGCCTGCGCTGAAGCTGGCTTATTCCACGCTGGGATGTCCCGACTGGACCTATGAGCAGGCATTGGCATTTGCTGCGAGGCATGGGTATTCCGGGCTGGAAATCAGGGGAATCAAAAGGGAACTGAACCTGTCCAATTGCCCCGAGTTCAGGGATGCAGCATCCATACGGGCCTCACTGACCAAGGCGCGGGATGCGGGGATAAAAATCGTTGACCTGGGTGCATCCACCGCCTTGCATATGCCGGCCGGCGCAGAAAGAACCAAGGCGCTGGATGAGGGCTATCGGTTCATCTCCCTGGCACAGGCCCTGGAATGTCCCTTTATCCGTGTCTTCCCCAATAACCTGCCCAAGAATCAGGACAAGTCCACCACCCTGGGTCTGATCCGGGAGGGACTCCAACAGTTGTCCGCGTTTGGCAAAACCGCCGGCGTCCGTGTGCTGATGGAAACCCACGGAGACCTGGTCTATGCGAATGACCTGCTTTCTGTGATGGAACCTTTGAAAGGGGAAAATACCGGCCTCGTCTGGGATATCGTGAACATGTGGTCCATCACCAGGGAAACTCCCGCTGACGTATACCCGAAGCTGAAGCCCTTTATTTACCATATCCACGCAAAAGACTACCGCATGGAAGGAGAGAATATGCGATATACCTTACTTGGCAGGGGCATTGCACCTATACTGGATGCTTTGAAAATCCTGCACCGGGATGGATTTTCCGGGTATTACAGTTTTGAATGGGAAAAACTTTGGCACCCGGAAATCGAAGCGCCGGAATTGGCGATCGCGGATTATGCCGAGGTTATGCGTAAAGCACTGGTTTAGTCGAAGGCAGTCTCAGGCCGGGTTTTCACCAGCAGCAGGGTACACATCGCGCGCAGATCTTCCACATTCACAAATTTGAAGGGTTCCGCCAGGGATAAGTTGAAGCGATGCAGGACCTTTTGAAGCAGGGCGTCAGTCAACAGGAAACGGGTGCTTCCATCCGGGATCAGGTAGACGCCCTGACCAAGGGGCTGTGTCCGGTTTTCGATCGAACGGTCTGTGGTCATCCGGATGAACAGGGAGCCGCCTGGTTTGAGGACCCGAACCATTTCCGCAATCATACCTAGAAAATGGTCTTCATTTTCTGCAAAATGGAGGACGGCGCTGCTGATGATATGATCAAAAAAATTATCGTCATAAGGCATCGTTTCCACCGGGCAGCACTGGACCCGGTCTTTTTTGAGCGTCGGGTGATCCAACAGCAGGTTGGAGATGGTTTCCGGATCCCGGTCGCTTGCATAAACCTCCATATCCTGCGCCAGGAACCACTGCAGGTTGCGTCCCCTGCCGCATCCCGCGTCCAGGATCCGGTCTGAGGCTGCATACCTGTTTTTCAGGATCTGGTCAACCAGGTAGATATCTGTATTTCCAAGCAGACGATGAATTGAAGAGATGGACATTGCCGGGAAAGTGCTTTTGTGGTTAAGATAATGCAAATTGCAAAGGATGGTACCAAATGCCGTTTTGGGAAGGTCCGGTTTGAACATCTCCCGTATAGGGTTGGGCTGTATGTCGATTTCCTCCTCGAAGGAGCATGAGGGGGTGGAACTCATCCGCATGGCCCTTGACCAAGGTATTAATTTGTTGGATACAGCGGATCTTTATGAGCGTGGTTTGAACGAGGCACTGGTGGGCAAAGCCCTCAAGGGCATCCGGCAGAAAGTAATCCTGGCCACGAAGGTGGGCAACCAATGGTGCGCGGATGGATCCGGATGGGACTGGAATCCCCGAAAAGCGTACATCCTGAAAGCAGTGGACGATTCATTAAGCCGATTGCAGACAGATTACATCGATCTCTACCAACTGCACGGAGGCACCATCGAAGATTCCATCGACGAAACCATTGAGGCCTTCGAAACCCTGGTGGCACAGGGAAAAGTTTTGCACTACGGGATTTCTTCCATTCGCCCCAATGTCATTCGCGCCTATGTGGAAAAAAGCCGGATCACCAGTGTCATGCTGCAGTACAGCTTATTAGACAGAAGGCCTGAAGAGGCCGTCTTCGATTTGTTGCAATCAAAAGGAATTGGCGTACTGGTGCGCGGTGCGCTGGCACAGGGATTGTTGGTGGACAAGCCGCCGAAACCATACCTCTGCCATGATGAAGAGACGGTGCGCGCTGCGCAGAAATACCTCGGCCAGGAGATTAGCGGGACTGGCCATCCCGCGCAAAGGGCGGTTGGTTTTGTGCTGCAACATCCTTCGGTTACTTCCATCGTTGCGGGGGCCAGCTCCTTCGGGCAGTTACAGGATTCCCTTTCCGTATTCAACTCCTCCCTGTCTGAAAAACAAGGCATTACGGACATCGATCAATTCTTTCCACCCTGCTTTTATACCGCGCATCGCTAAGCGGGTCATTGCAGCGAGGCTGTTGCGCAGTGCATAAAAGTTCCTGTCAGCCGGTTTTACATCTTGCGAAGTCTCGTTTTGTGGTGGTGCAAGGATTCGTCCGGAACCCTATTTGACTTTAAATGGCAGCTTGTTCACCTCCTCTGCAATCTTTTTCCCAAGACGCTGACCAGCATCTACGCTGAAACGGAAATTTATCCCGGAGCTGACCCGCTGTTCTCCGGTTTGTTGTACGAAGTCCTGTATGTTTTTATATTCGAATGAGCCATACAGCGCGCTTAGCGTTTGGTCTGTAAATCCAAATTGCGGTCCGAGCAAGGACTCCCATATCAGTGCGCTGGCGGCGCTGGTCGATCCATTCACGGAAGGATAGGCGGGGTGCAGCAGGGTTGGGATCACCGTGTTATAGTTGGATTGTCCCATGTCGTTTCTGATATATGTAATTGGCCGGAGCAGGTTGTATTTGAATTTTGCGGCGAAAGTTGCGTTGATGGCGTCGAACATGGCGATATTCTGCTTCAGAAAACTGAGAGAGGCCTGGTCCAGGAAAATGGTTTGAGACGAGAGAAAGCCGGTGAGCAATTTGTTGAGCCTGGTTACGCCATTCATGTTGACCGGCGGAATATCTCGCCAGGATTGCGCCAGCATGCTATCCTTCCTGGTTAAGCGTTTTGAGTAAGCATAATTTTCCATTGCAGCTTTGTAAAATGCGGAACTGGTATCGGTGGAATAGGCCAGTGGTGTGCCGGGGTCAAAAATTTTTGTAGCATCCTTAATGAAGCAACGCACATTGCCCTGGCAGGCGCCGGCTGCGGCCGCGAAGCCGGGGGGTGTTCTTTGCCAGAGCCCGGGACCAACCGGCTCTACCCATGCGGGGCAGGGAGTCAATGCGCCGTCTTTGGATCCCCATTCAAAAATGGCGTCGGCCAGTCGTTGGCCGTACTCCACCGAGCTGGCGATTCTTTCTTTATCGGCCACATTTTCAAAAAAGCGTGTATATGCCTGTTCCAGGGAGTCGATCGATTTTTTGTATTGATCAGCAGTCAGGAATTTTCTCAGCATGGCCGCCATCACTTTGTTGGCGGTAGCAGGTCCATAGTATTTTTTTTTGTTGTCAAAAGCCACGGTCTGTCCGCTGAAATAGTTAAACATCGACTGGTAGTCTTTCATTTCCGGCAGTTGCGACTCATACAGGCCAAGGCTTGTATAGGCATATATCCGGATGCTGGGAGTGGGCGGCAAGGCGGCGGCTCTGACCATGCTGGTGGACAAGTCCATCCAGTCCAGGGCTACTTTGGAGGAGTATCTGCCTGCTACGGGTTCGAAATCGGTTGTGTCAGGCTCGTCTGTGCAGGATTGGAAGACTAGCAGGAAAAAACAGAGCAAGATTAGTCCTGTGGCGTGAAAGGTGTATTTCATTTTAGTCATTTTTTTGAGTGAAGTTTTAACCCGGCGAAAATATCAGGATGCGATACGAAACAAAAGGAAAGTAGCCCGAGTGATTGACTGAGTCGATGATCAGGCCTGATCTATCGATCAAAATAGGAATGGCTTTGGCGTTGACGACCGTCGACGAATTTTTGGTTTCGGTCGACGAATCAGAATTTCTCCTCACAGAAAAGAGACGAACCATTAGATTTGATTGTTGAAAGTAACATATAAAAAAGATATTTAATGAGACTAGAGGGCGTTGGTGGACATAACTGAATCATCAAACATGTGTAAATCTCCCTCATCCTTATTTCTGCATAGGCTCTGTTGTCTCTTTCTGGCTGGTGTCTTTTCGGGATTCCTCGTGAATGGCCAGGAAAATCCCCGGCTGGAGGGTTATGTGCGCAATGCAGCTGGAAGGCCATTGTCCGGCGCCAGCCTAGTACTCAAGCCACAGGGAGAGGTTTATGTCACCAATGACCTGGGGTACTTTTTCATTTCGCTGTCCGGGCGAAAATCGGATTCTCTCGTCCTTGAAGTTTCGGCTATTGGACACCGTAAGCAGGTGTTGAGCATTGATCTGACCACGGAGGGTGCTTCCAAAATCGAATTCAGGCTGATCGAAGATCCCCTGGGAATGGAGGAAGTGGTGGTAACAGGTTCTTTGCGCGCCTCCAGTCGCAATGAGCTTGGCAACGCGATATCTGTGATTGCCGGGAAAGATGTTTCAAAGTCGGGTGCGAGCCACCTGAGCGGCTATTTAAATGGTCGGATTATGGGCGGCGTGGTGATCCAGAATTCCGGGGATCCCGCGGGCGGGTTTTCGTTGAAACTCAGGGGGGTGGGTTCTGTTTTCAGCTCTTCCGAACCCTTGTATATGGTGGATGGAGTGATCATCGATAACAGTTCCGCCAACATGGTTAACCAGAACCTGTCGAGCTCCACCCGCTACCGGACCGGGTCAAACAGGCTCGTGGACATCAATCCGCATGATATTGAAAGAATTGAAGTGGTGGATGGCCCCGCAGCTGCAACGATCTACGGATCAAGGGCGGCCAACGGGGTAGTACAGATATTTACGCGAAAGGGAAAGAAAGGCAAGCCTGAAGTAATGTTCAGTTCGAGCATTAACCTGAATGCACTGGCAAGGCGGATTGAAGTCAATGAGTATCCATTTCGTTTTGGCAGACGGCAGTCGCCCGACCTAAATGTACAGGGAGACAACAGAACTATGGTCAGTCAGACCAGAGGCCGGGACACGTTGGCTTTTCCTGCCTTTGGCCCCCGAAACGCAACGGGCAAACTGGACACTACCCGCTATCCGGTAGAGAGATATGATTACCAGGATGACCTGTTCGATGTAGCCTGGGGCACGGATCAGCACTTGTCGGTCCGTGGAGGAGACGACCGGGGCGCGTATACCAGCTCCTTGTCCTATTTAAACAACGGCGGCATTATGAAAAATACAGGCTTCCGGCGATATGGTATGACGATTGGCGGGAACTACAAACTAGCTTCGTGGATTTCCATGAAGGCGGGGCTCATGTACAGCAATAGTTTTTCAGAAGATAAACCAAACAGCATTCTGCAGTTTTCACCGCTCAGCGCTATGAATCATACGGACAATGTCTATGATCTTGGAAAGCGTGACCAGCGGGGAAACCTGGAACGGGTTGAATTGGGTTGGGTCAACCCCTTGACACCTATTGAAACCTATGAACTCACGGTAGAAACCAATCGAACCATCGCCCACCTGGGCGTTGAACTCAGGCCCCTTTCCGGGTTGACGGTAACAGCAAACGCAGGCCTGGACACCTATGGGCAGTTGGGAAGTACTTACCAGGCGAGAATTCCATATACAGGGGTGGCTCTGGAACGTTTTCCGGACGGTTATGTGTCCGTCACCAAACAGCAATACCAGCAATGGACGGTTGACCTGTTGGCAACTTATTCAAGTGATCTGAATGCAGGGTTTACCACGGCCACATCCATTGGGTACAATGGTCAGTACATAAAAACGGCGTTCCAGGCCCAGGAAGGCAGGAATCTTCTCCCGGGAATCAGGACCATTGCGGCAGCCCAGAATGTTTTCGCGGCACCGGTTGATATAAGGACGGAGCAGACGATCTGGGGATATTTCCTGCAGCAAACCTTCGGCTATAGAAGCCTCGTACACCTGACCCTGGCAGGCAGGATGGACGGTTCTTCCGCATTCGGGTCGGAGACCGGCACCATTTTCTATCCAAAGGCCAGCCTCTCTTTGAATGTAAGCGATCTGGCTGCCTGGAAAAACGGGGGTATCAATGATGTCATGAAAACCCTGCATTTACGGGCTGCGTATGGAAAAGCTGGAAACCTTACCGGACTGGGTCCATACGACAGGTACACGAACCTGTTTCCGTTTGTTTACTATAACGGCATTGGGGGTATTAGACCCACCAACCAGCAGGGCAATGAGTCCATCCGACCGGAGATCAAATCAGAATGGGAAGCGGGGGCGGACATGGATTTTCTGCAGGGCCGATTGTTTACCCGGTTCACGGTATTCAAACAGGGGATTTCTGACCTGATCATTCCTTTTCAACAGGCATCGTCCATCGGGTACCCGATCCGGCTGGACAACCTCGGAGCCATGGAGAACAAAGGGGTTGAAATAATGCTCGGGGGAACACCGGTACAGACAAATAAATTCAGCTGGAATGTTTCTTTGCTGATCAACCAGGTTAAAAACAAAGTAACGGAACTTTATACGAATGCGCCCTTTATCGGTTTCGATACTTACCAGGGTGTTGTGGTGGGCGAGCCCGTTGGTGTGTATTACGCCAACTATTATGCCCGGAATCCGGACGGTACCTTGTTGTTAAGAAATGTTGATGGATACTCCTTGCCTCAGGCGGAAAGGGGAGACGCCGTGAAGGGTCAGTTTTTACGGGACTCCACAGGACAGCCGAAGGGCACGCCCATCAATCGTGTCCTGGGTGACCCTAACCCGGACTACACGGCCACTCTGGTCAATGAAATCCGGATGGGCAATTGGAATTTTCGTCTACAGATCGACCGTGCGTCAGGATTTCAAATCTTCAATTACACTCAAATTATTCGGAACAATATCGGGAATGGAAAGCAGGCTGAGCAGGAACTCAGGGGCGAACTGACCCGGGGCTGGGTGGGCGCAGTTGGGGGACAAATCACCGGTCCGGTCATCTGGGAGGAGGCTGTACAGGATGCAAGCTTTACCCGTATCCGCGAGCTTTCTCTCGGGTATTCATTCACACCGGTACGTGGAATCAAAAAACTGGAATGCATCCTCATCGGCAGGAACCTGTACACATTCACAAAGTATGTTGGTTTCGATCCCGAAACAAACACGGCCGGTCAGTCCATCATCAGGGGTATTGATTTTGGATCCTATCCTATTCCCAGGGTGCTGCAGTTTTCTGTGGTGGCAACTTTTTAAAAGCGAGATACATGCGTCATCAAGGATTCTTTTTTCTTATGATTCTCTTGCTTGGTCTGACGGGCTGTGAGAAGGAATTTGAAAACCCGAACGCCGCCTCCTTTTCGGAAGTTCCAAGCTCCACGGATGGGTTGGTCAACCTGGTGGTGGGGATCAAGAATCGTTTTGCGGTGAACAGCTCCGCGGGAAATGGGGCGCTATTCTCGGCCGTTACAATCAATGCGTTCACCACAAATGAAGTTGGCACCGGGTCAGGGGGTAACCTGGATTTCAATCAACTGGCCAATGGCGGACAATCGATCACGCCCAACAATTTGGTGGTCTCCGACCTTTGGTCCAATTGCTTGCTGGTCAACCATCATGCGAGCATCGTCTTGGAGAATATCAATATCATCGAGGACCCATTACTCAAATCTGCCGTGCAGAGATATGCGCTTCTATACAAAGCGATGGCTATAGGGACGATGGTCAATTTTTGGCAGAGCCTACCGGTTGAAACCGGAGAGAACGCGATCTTTGTGGATAGTTCGGAAGCCCTCCGCACTTCCATCCGGTTGTTGAATCTGTCTTTATTGCTGCCGGATACAACGGTGGATGCACGTCTTGGTACTGAAATCAATCTTCGCAACAGTACGCTTGCGCTGTTGGCAAGGTACCATTTGATGCTGGGCAATTATGATTCCGCGATTGCAAGGGCCGGTGCGGTTAACATCACGACGAGTGCTTCCGCCCGTTCGATATTTGTTTTTAATAACCTCAACGCGAACCCGGTATTCCTAAGTGGATTTAATGCCTCGTTCGCATACAGGCCGAGCAACCTGATGGGGCTGAGCGCGGGGGTTTTCCCATTTAGAAACGATACGCTGAGGCTGAGGTTTTATACGCTTGATCAGAATCCTTCCCCTAATATTTTTTCTTCCGGCTTCTGGAAAAATGATACGGATTCCATTCCACTCTACCTGCCGGGTGAAATGCTGCTGATCCAGGCGGAAGCCTATGTCCGGAAAGGAGACTTGGCCAATGGTAAGGTTTTCCTGGACCGCGTACTGACCAAGCGCCCCAGCCAGGACGCATTCAGAATCGGGGCCAGCCTGGATCCCTATGCGGGCCCCATGACGCAGGATGCTCTCCTGCTCGAGATTTATCGAAACAGATGTGTAGAGCTTTTCATGTCCGGCTTGAAGCTTGCTGACGGCCGCCGTTTCCATAGACCCGGACCAAAGGATGCCAACCCCGAGCGGAAACGGAATTATTTTCCCTACCCACAGCAGGAGGCTCTTGGAAATTCCAATACGCCACCCAACCCGGATATTTAAACCAGGACAAAACAAAATGGATTACGACTGTTCATAATATTTGGTCGACTGAATCCCTGATTTGGTCGATTATAGCGCACAGCCTGGAAAATTAAATTGCAGAAAACGTACATTTCTATTGTAAACCTGTCCGCATTGAAAAGCGTCATCGATAAAATCATGAATACCTGGTGGCTTCGCCACCTGCTGTTCTGGTTTGCCATCTGGAATTATAACGCTCTTGGCATTGGGATGACCGCAAAGGCATTTACCGCAGAGAATGTGCTGGCTGCATATCAGAATAGCTTGCGTTATAGTCCTGGGTATTGGCTGGTAACATACCCGCTTTTGTATGCATTAATTCCAGGTCTGCTGATCAAGCGAAAATACCTGTTATTCGGATTGGCGTATTTATTATTGATTCTATTGGCCGGTGTTTATGTAAATGTATTTAAAGTGGCAGTAACAACCACCAATGCACTGCGGGGATTCACGATCGCCAATGGTTCTAATATGCTACCCTTTATACATATTTCGGGTATTGCAACAGCCATCAAGTTCATCAAGAAAGCGTTTACGGAGGAACTGGTTGCCGTCAAATTCGCGGAGCAGAAAACACTCGCGGAATTGGAACTGCTTAAGGCACAGATTCATCCGCATTTTTTGTTCAACACACTAAACAACCTGTTTGCGCACACACTCCGGCATTCCAATGACGCCCCCAGGATCGTGGTGAAACTTTCAGACCTGCTGCGATTCATGATCTATGACAGTAGACGGGACCTGATCCCCCTGGAAGAGGAGATACAGCTCATTCGGAATTATATTGACCTGGAAGGCCTTCGCTATGGCAGTGAGATGAACTGCAGGCTGGATATCAAAGGAAACATTGCGGGACTTTATATACGACCTTTGTTGTTGATCCCGTTAATTGAAAACGCATTCAAACACGGCATGAGCCAGCAGACCGGGGGTAAGTGGATATTAATGCAAATGAGTATCTATCCGGAAGGATTGGAAGTGAAAATTGAAAATAGTTATTCGATTGACCCGGAAAAAACAAACAGTGATCGGAAAGTGGGTGGCGTGGGTTTGGAGAATGTGAGAAAGAGACTTCAGTTACTATACCCGGATGCGCACAAGTTCATGCACGTACAACATGCTGATCGATACGAGGTTTTTCTTTTTATTCCTTTGGAAACGAAAGGTGCAACGGGAACTCAACCTCCTGTCATGAAAGCGGATCAGATTTCGGTGCCGGTTGCGTCATAAAATACGAAGCCAATATATGATTTTGAATTGATTTTATGCATCGCACAAAAGAAGAAATACAGGCTAAGACGGTGTGGAAAGTTATTCAACAACATGGCTGGATCAGGCACCTGGCTTTTGCATTATTTGTAGTGACCTATTTCAACTGGGCGGTTGGTTATATATGGCTGGGGTCCTGGTGGAATACATTGGCATATGGCTTTCTTTATCTGCCAGGATCAGTTATTGTGGTTTATCCGATGCTGTATCACCTTTTCCCAAGGTTTTTATATAAGAAGAGATTCCTGAAATTTTTTGTCGGGTATATCTTACTGCTGGCAGTTGCAAAAATTGTTTCGGACGGCATTGCAGTCGCTACAAGCGAAATACAATACCTGAAGCGTTTCCAGGTAAAGCCTGGCCACCTCATTTCACCGTTTATAAATATTTCTTCCCTTGCTGCGTCCGTTGAGCTTATCCGGTATTTCTATTTTCAGGAAAAAAGGTCCGTTCAGGCAAGACAGGAGAAAACAAAAGCAGAACTTGAGTTGCTCAAGAGCCAGATTCACCCCCATTTTCTGTTCAATACACTAAACAGTCTTTTTGCGCATGCTATGATTAAAAGCCCGGAGTCGCCCAAAATTGTGGTAGAGTTATCTGACCTCCTGCGTTTTATGGTATATGAAAGCCGGGTTGAGTTCATCCCGTTGATGGATGAAGTCCAGTTGCTGCGAAACTATATCAACCTGGAAAAATTGAGATATGGCAGCGAGCTGGATGTTTCGTTTACACATTCCGGAGATATGGAGCGAAAACTTATCAGGCCGTTATTGCTCCTCCCCCTGGTGGAACGTGCGTTTAAACAAGGAGTAAATGAACAGTTGGAGCAGAAATGGATTTCGCTGAATATTCATGTTCAGGGGAACAGGCTGAATTTCAAGCTTTCAAATAGCTGTGACTGCCAGGATGTTGCCGCGGATACTGCCGATGCCGGGGATGAGGGGCTGAGAAATGTAAAAAAACGACTTGATTTATATTATCCGGGAGAGCACGTCTTCCTGGATAAGCAGGAGGCCGAAATTTTCATCGTTTCCCTGGAAATGCCTTTGCATGAGGATAACCTCGACAGTTACAGAATTCCAAACAAAATAATCCGGAAAAATGATCTGGAAATGCCTGCTGGTAGATGACGAACCACTGGCCATCGACGTTCTTAAACAGCATATAGAAGTGGTGGACCAATTGGAGGTGGTTGGAACTAGTAATAATGCGTTTAAGGCGATGGAATTCTTGCAAAAGAATCCGGTGGATCTACTTTTTCTCGATATACAAATGCCAAAGCTATCCGGCATTTCCCTGATGAGGACCCTGCAGAAGCCGCCCAAGGTCATTTTTACAACGGCGTATAAGGAGTATGCCATCGATGCCTTTGAACTGGAAGCAGTGGACTATCTCCTAAAGCCTATTTCGCTGGAGCGGTTCCTGAGGGCGGTTAATAAGCTAACCCAGACTACATTAAAGAATACGGAAGATCCAACGGCACACGAGGATATACAGGAAGGCTTTGTGTATTTCCGGGCGGACCGGAAAATGGTCAAGCTCTTCTACCATGAAATCCTCTACATAGAAAGCGTTAAGGATTATATCAAGATTGTCCGGGAAGGAAATCCTCCCCTGCTGGTTAAGCAGTCGATCTCTTCCACGGAGGAGATGCTTCCCTCGAACCTTTTTGTCCGGATTCATCGTTCCTTTATCGTCTCCACCAAGCGGATTACGGCCTTCACCAATAACGATGTGGAAATTGATCGCATCGAAATACCCATTGGAAGGCTGTATAAGGACCAGTTGCAGAAATTATCTGAGTTGGGACAGATCAAACGTTGATAGTATTTGTTCGCCAGATTACATGAAAATGGGCGTTCACCGCATCCGCCCATTGCCCAATTGGCAACATTTTGATCTCCTATTTTTATGCGTATCTTTAACTCAAACGATTAAGCAATTAAAATGCCATGATGCACAGACGGACCCTCCTCAAACAGTTGTTTGTCTTGTCTGCCGGGTTGACCCTGGTCCCTGCCTGCAGGGGAGACCGGGCCAAGGCAGGCTTCCTGTATAAAAACATCAATATTGACCCGGATCAGGAAGCAATGTTGGCAGACCTGACGGAAGCCATTATTCCAAAGACTGGCACCCCAGGTGCCCGTGACATTTCAGCGCACCTGTTTGTGTTGAAGATGATCGACGATTGCAGCTCCAAAGAAGAACAGGCCAGTTTTATGGAGGGCATGAATTCTTTTGAAGTAGCAGCGAAAAACTCTGCGGGCGCCAGCTTTGGTGAATTGAGTGAATCCAAAAGAAAAGTATTCCTGGAGGGCCTCGATCAGCGGCGTGATGAGAAAGACCCGGCGGTTTCTTTCTATCAAACCGTTAAGGAAAGGACCATCCAGGCATATACCAGTTCTGAATTTTTCCTAACCAAGGTTCAGGTTTATGAACTGGTGCCGGCAAGGTATCACGGGTGCGTACCAGTTAAGGCTGCCTGATTTCCTCACAGATGAATCACTCAAATGGGAGACAATAAAAGAGATTTTGACGTCATCGTCATCGGTTCCGGCATCAGCGGCGGATGGGCCGCGAAGGAGTTTTGCGAAAAAGGCCTCAAGACCCTGGTATTGGAAAGAGGCCGCGACGTGAAGCACCTCAAGGACTATCCTACCACCAATATGATGCCCTGGGAATTCGAGCATCGCGGTGAAATGCCTTACCATGTGCAGTCGGAAAACCCGGTGGTGAGCAGGTGCTATGCGTTCAAAGAAGACGCGGCACACTTTTTTGTGAAGGATACCGAGCATCCGTATATACAGGACAAACCCTTTGACTGGATCCGGGGCTATCAGACCGGAGGTAAGTCATTGTTGTGGGCGAGGTGGACCCAGCGTTGGAGTCCCTATGATTTTGAAGGACCTGCCCGTGATGGATACGCGGTGGATTGGCCGATCCGGTACAAAGACCTCGCACCCTGGTACAGCCATGTAGAAAAGTTTGCCGGCATATCCGGAAGTCGCGATGGACTCGATATCCTGCCCGATGGAGAGTTCCTGCCGCCCCTTGAACTGAACTGTGCGGAGAACCACTTTAAGCAGGTGGTGGAGGGAAATTATGCCGACCGCCATATTATTTATGCACGCAATGCACACCTGACCAGGCCTATGCAAATCCACCTGGACCAGGGCCGTGGTCAGTGCATGAAGCGCAATCTCTGTCAGCGGGGGTGTCCCTTCGGTGGTTACTTCAGCAGCAATTCCTCCACGCTACCCTGGGCGGAGCGAACGGGCAACCTGACCCTCCGTCCACATTCGGTGGTGCAAAGCGTCATCTACGATGAAAAGAAAGGCCGGGCCAGTGGTGTGCGGGTGGTGGATGCGAATACGAAGGAGGTGATTGAGTTTACGGCGCGGATCATTTTTGTGAACGCATCGGCAATCAACACCAATCTCATCCTGCTGAACTCGACGTCTGCCCGATTTCCCAACGGCCTCGGCAACGACAATGGTCTGCTGGGTAAGTATGTGGCTTTTCATAATTACAGGGGTAGGATTTCCGCCATATATGAAGGAGACCTGGACAAGACAACGGATGGGAGGACCCATCATGGCGCTTATGTGCCGCGCTTCCGCAATGTGAAAAAACAGGAAACGGATTTTCTGCGGGGATATGCGTGCGGTTTTTCCGGATCCCGCAGCAGCCAGGCAGATCATCAAGGATTTGGAGAAAGCCTGAAGCAAAACCTGGATAAACCAAAACTCGGTCCCTGGAGGGTGGGCGCCAATATCATGGGAGAAACGATTCCCAAAGGGACCAATTTCGTGGCCCTGGACAAGGATCAGAAAGATGACTGGGGTGTGCCGCTTCTGCGCATCCATGTGGAGCATGATGAAAATGACGAGAAGATGCTCAAGGATTTCTTCAACCAGTTCCAGGAAATGTTCACAAAAGCCGGCTTCAAAGAAATTAAAACCAGTGATTCCGGACAGGCACCGGGGCTGGATATTCATGAAATGGGCGGTGTCCGGATGGGCCTGGATCCGGGCAGTTCCATGCTGAACAAATGGAACCAGCTGCATGCCTGTCAGAATGTTTTTGTTACAGACGGGGCATGCATGACTTCTACCTCTACGCAGAACCCTTCGCTTACCTATATGGCACTTACGGCCAGGGCGGCCGACTATGCGATGACACAGCTAAAAAAAGGAGCATTATAACTGAAATGAATACCTGCAAATGGCAGCATTTGCGCAACGGATTGGGTGATTATCTCCGGTTTTCTTTTCTATATGACCAGGGTGGCGTGGGGTTGGGGATGGACCAGAGTTCCCTGCCCTCCTTTCGGGCCTGCTTTTCCAGATCCGATAGCTTTGGATCGTTGGAATATTTGGTGAAATGCCAGGCCAGTCCTTCTTCCACCATCCGGTAGTTAATATGTACGCCAGAGGCCGTAAATGCGTCTGCCACCCATCGACCAAAACCATCCTTGTTGCGCAGCTTGATCAGCAAGGGGCCATCGGCACAGAGCTGACCCAACCGGTCCTTGCTTTTGCGATAAAAATCCATTCCTCTTTCCGGTGCATCAATCCCATACAAGCGAATCCTGTAGATCACGGTTCCTGCCCTTCCTTCGAAGGAGTCGCCATCGGCAATCTTAAACACCACCAGCTTCAGTTCCCCCTTTGTCTGTGTCAGACTCTCTTGGCAACAGATATGCACGAAACAAAACAAGGGTAAAAAGAGCACCAGGATTTTTCTCATGATGTGCAAAGTTAAGCCCCTTTGCAGCATCGGTTCAAAATCTGCAACGACGGAGCAATTCATCCAGATTCTGCTTACATTTAAACCACACTATGAAGCGAAGAACATTTATACAGACGATGGCCACTGGCGTGGCAGGATCACTTGCAGCAGGTATGCCGCTGTCATCCCTGGCGTCAGTGCCTACCGGTAATCCCCTGCCGCGTTGGCGCGGATTTAACCTCCTGGATTTCTTCATGCCGGACCCGGCGAAGCGATACCAGTTTACCACGGTGGATCATCTTCGATGGATGCGCGACTGGGGGTTTGATTTTATCCGCCTCCCCATGGCTTATCCATATTACCTGGATATTGACAGGAGCAAGCTTATCAACCCTGAAGATGCGTTCAGGTTCAACCAGCAACGGTTAGACGAAGTACAGAAGCTGGTGGAACAGGCGCAGCAGTTTGGTATGCATGTGAGCCTGAACCTCCATCGCGCTCCCGGATATTGCATCAATGCCGGATTTCAGGAGCCATATAATTTGTGGAAGGATGGGGAAGCACAAGAGGCGTTTTACACACATTGGAACATGTGGGCCAAAAGATTCCGCAGCCATAGTCCGGAAAAAATCAGTTTCGATCTGCTCAATGAACCCAGCATGCGTGCAGACATGAACGACCAGCATGCGGCTTTAACCGATGTCCCGGGAGAACTCTATTTGAAGATCGCAGAGAAAAGTCTGGAGGCTATACGGCGTGAAAATCCACAACATCGGGTCATTGCAGATGGAAACTTTGTGGGCAATCGCGTCATTCCAGAAATCCGGCACTTGCCCATCGCTCAAAGCTGCCGGGGCTATCTCCCGCATGCGATTTCTCATTACAAGGCCCCCTGGGCAAACAAGGACCCTGACGCTATGCCGGATCCAAAATGGCCGGGCCAGGTAGGATCACAGTTCTTAAGCAGAAAAATGCTGGAGGAATATTATCAGCCATGGATTGAGCTGGCGGCTTCTGGAGTAGGGGTGCACTGTGGCGAGTGCGGTTGCTGGAACAAAACGCCCCATGGGGTATTTCTGGCTTGGTTCGGGGATGTCCTGGACATCCTCGGGCAAAACAAGATCGGCTTCGGCATCTGGAATTTCATTGGTGATTTTGGATTGCTGAATTCCGGACGAAAAGACGTGGTTTATGAAAACTGGTATGGCTATCAACTGGACCGGAAACTGCTGGACCTGTTGCAAAAACACTAAAGAAAACGAACAATGCAATTAAAAGTAAGGGCCTTGATTGCCTGGGTTTTCATGGCGGTGATGATTGCCGTCAATGCGATGGCCAATATCCTGCCCATCAATGGGATGAATACAGGGGAGATCTCCGCTTTGTATCCCAACCGCTTCGTTCCCGATGGGTTTACATTTTCCATCTGGAGCCTGATCTACCTTCTCCTCCTGGCATTTGTGGTTATGAGCACCGTAACTGCCTGGAAGCGGGACGGCACCCCCGTCTCTTCGCTCGCCCACCAACTCCTGCCCTGGTTTCTGATCACCTGTATCCTGAATGCAGGATGGATTATTGCCTGGCATTATCTGCTGGTGGGCCTCTCCGTATTGATCATGCTGGTCTTTCTCATTACCCTGATCCGGATCTACCTGATCATTTATCCCCATCAGCATCTCCTGAGTCCGGGCCAGCGCATCTGGATTTATACACCCTTCGTGGTATACCTGGGATGGATCTCTGTAGCCACCATCGCCAACATCACCGCCCTGCTGGTGAGCCAGCAATGGGGGGGCTGGGGATTTGATCCAAGTGCCTGGAGCATCGTCATGATCCTCATCGCCAGCGCACTGGGCCTGGTATTTGGATGGTTCCGCAAGGATGCCGCCTATGCCCTCGTCATCGCCTGGGCGCTCTACGGCATTTACCGGGGACAGGGCAAAAGCTACCCATGGATTGGAAACATCTCTGCCCTGTCGGCAGCCTTCTTATGCGGCATGGTTGTCCTGGAAAAGATCCGGTCATTCGGAAAAAGGGCCAGGTAACGCAGCACTCCCGAGCCACGTCTGCATAAACCCCCCGTTCTCAAAAAAATAAAATGGCCTTCAGGAGAAAAGATTCTACCTTTATTAACCAAATGGTTAAAACATATGGTTAACTCGCTTGTGAGCGTATCTACGGAAGAAAAAATTGTGCAGGCGGCCAGGGGTGTATTTTTCAGGAAGGGCCTTGCCGGAGCGCGGATGCAGGATATCGCGGATGAGGCTGGTATCAACAAAGCCATGCTTCATTACTATTTCAGAAGCAAGGAGAAGCTTTTTGAGGTGATCTTTCGGGAGGCTTTTGATACCCTGATTCCCAGGGTGGAAGGGATTTTTCAGAGTGAGCTTGATTTTTTCGACAAGATCCGGGCGCTCGCCGGGGTATATATTCAGATGGGAATGGAGAATCCCTATATTCCCCTCTTTGTCCTCAACCAGCTGCATACGGACACGAGCCGTTTCAAGAAGTCATTTGGAAGCATTGCGCGCAGGATACCACTTCCGCAGTTTCGGGACGAGATTGAAAAAGCGGTTAAGCAGGGACTGATCAGGTCCGTGGAGCCGCATCAGCTGGTGATGCATATCATGTCCATGTGCCTGTTTCCCTTTATCGCGCGACCGATGTTCCAGCTGGTCATGCAGATAACGGATGATCAGTTTATGAAAATGGCGGAAGCACGCATGGAGTCGGTTCCTGAATTCATCATACAAGCCATCCGGAAATGAGCAAAAAAAATTCTCGCCACTTTGCCTGGCTCCTCGTATTTGCCATTGCAGCCTCTGCAAAAGGCACTGGACAGGAGTTACCACAATCGGCACAGGAGCTGACGCTTGAACAGGTACAGGAGCAGGCAGCGGCGAACTACCCGCTGATCAGGCAGAGGGACCTGATCCGCAAAACATCGGGACTAACGATCGAAAACCTGCGAACCAGTTTCCTGCCGCAGGCAAATATTTCCGCGCAGGCAACGTATCAGTCGGCTGTCACCGAAATCCCCGTCAAGGTTCCGGCCTTCGCCGTGGAGCCATTGAGTAAGGATCAATACCGGGCCTTGCTGGACGTGAACCAATTGATTTATGACGGAGGTTCTTATACCGGGCAACGGAGATTGCAGGAATGGAACGAAAAGGCTGAACAGGAGAAGATAGCGGTGGAGCTTCAGAAGTTGAGGGAAACGATCAACCAGGTTTTTTTCAGTGCCTTGTTGGCGGCGGAGCAGAAAAAGCTGGTCCTCCTGGTGGACAATGACCTGGAAGCGGGGATTCGGAGGGTGGAGGCGCAGGTAGCCAACGGAACCGCGTTCAGGTCTGCACTGGCCTCGCTTCAGGCCGAGAAACTGCGCAATGGTCAGCGGGCCGTGGAATGGGAAAGCAATCGGCGTGGCTTGCTGGACGTGCTTGGTTTATACATGGGAACGGACATTCCGGACGAGGTCCTGCTGATGTGGCCTGAAGTGGGCAGAGAACCACTAACGGATTCAATTACCCGAAGCGAACTCAGGCTATTGCGTTTTCAGGATTCTGCCTTGATGCAAAGGGATGAACTGGTGGATGTACGGAACAGGCCAAAGCTCTCGGCTTTTGGCCAGGCGGGCTATGGCAGGCCAGGATTGAATATGCTGGAAAACCGCTTCGCTCCTTTTTTCCTGGGGGGCGTTCGGGTTAACTGGGCGCTGAATTCCCTGTACACCAGTAAACGGGATCGGGAGATCCTGGGCGTGCAAAGGCAGGTCCTGTCCGTGCAGGAGGATCAGTTCCTGCTGCAGACCAGGGCGCGTTTGAAGCAGCAGAGGGCTGAGGTGCGGAAATGGGAATCCCTGCTGGAAACGGATGCGGAGATCATTGTGTTGAAGGACCAGGTCAGGGATGCCACCAAGGCGCAACTGGATCAGGGGGTTGCCACCGCCAGTGATTATATCAGGGAAGTGAACGCTGCAGGTCAGGCCAGGCTGCAGGAATTATTGCACCGGCTGCAATGGATGCAGGCAACCATACAATATCGCACCATCGCGGGGCAGGAAAATCCAACGAATTAAATAGGGTCAGATGAAAACGATTTATGCATTTGCGTTTCTGTGGTTATTCCAGGCGATGTCCTGCCAGGAGGGAAACTATCGCCCGGACGCTTCCGGCGTATTTGAAGCGGATGAGGTCATTGTCTCCGCGGAAGTTGCCGGCAGGATACTGGCGTTCAATTTGAGGGAGGGCGACAGTTTGCGGGCGGGCGTAGTGGCGGCAGAGATCGATGCCACCAACCTCGCCCTGCAGAAAGCGCAGGTTGAAGCGAGCATTGAAGCACTCCGTAAAAAAACAAATGATGTAGGGCCTCAGATTCAGCTGCTTGAAGAACAGTACCGCGTGCAGGAGTCGCAACTGGCTACGCTGGAAAAAGAGCGGCAACGATTCGAGAAGCTCGTGAAAGCAGACGCGGCCACCCCCAAACAGCTGGACGATATCCTGGCACAGGTGGATGTACTCCGCAAACAGATGCTGGTGACCCGCCAGCAGATGGCCGTCCAGCGCAATGCGGTGGGTACGCAGAACAGGGCTGTTATGAGTGAGCAAACCCCGCTGGAAAAAAGGGCTGCGCAGCTGCGGGAACAGGAACAGAAAGGCAAGGTGCAGAACCCGGTAAAAGGAACGGTGCTCACCACTTATGTGCACGAGGGGGAGCTGGCCAGTCCAGGTAAGCCATTGTACAAAATCGCAGATCTGTCCATCCTCACGCTTCGTGCATATATCAGTGGGTCCCAGTTGCCCCAGGTCAGGCTGGGTCAGGAGGTGCAAGTGAAGGTGGATGATGGGAAAGGAGGTTTCAGGACCAATCGTGGGAATATCACCTGGATCAGCGATAAGGCTGAATTCACCCCCAAGACCATCCAGACAAAAGACGAGCGCGCGAACCTGGTGTACGCCATTAAGATTTCCGTGCTCAATGACGGGTATCTGAAAATTGGCATGTACGGAGAAGTCTTGTTTTCAACCGGGAAACCATGAACGCAGTAGAAGCCATATCGCTTCAAAAAAAATACCAGGCCGGGAAGGAAACCGTGCAGGCCCTTGAGGGCATTGATCTTTCAGTGGGCCAGGGCGAGTTGTTTGGGGTGATCGGGCCGGACGGGGCCGGAAAGACCAGCCTTTTCAGGATCCTCACCACCTTATTACTGGCGGATGGTGGTGAAGCCAGGGTGGACGGTTTTGATGTAGTCAGGGAATACCGGGAGATCCGCAGACGTATTGGGTACATGCCGGGAAGGTTTTCCCTCTACCAGGACCTTACCGTGGAGGAGAACCTGCAATTTTTTGCCACGATCTTTCAAACCACTGTCCGGGAGAACTATGATTTTGTGAAAGAGATTTATGGGCAGATCGAGCCTTTCCGGAAGCGTCCGGCCGGCAAATTGTCCGGGGGTATGAAGCAGAAACTGGCCCTGAGTTGCGCATTGATACACCGTCCCTCGGTGCTTTTCCTGGATGAGCCCACCACAGGCGTGGACGCGGTTTCCCGAAAGGAATTCTGGCAGATGCTGAAAAGCCTGCAGAAAGAAGGGATTTCCATCGTGGTATCCACTCCGTATATGGATGAGGCTTCGATGTGCGACCGCATTGCGCTGATTCAGCAGGGGCGGTTTTTAAGCGTCGACAGTCCTTCGGGTACGGTAGATCGTTATCAGCATCCGTTGTGGGCTGTGAAGTCAGATAAGATGTTTGCATTGCAAAGGGACCTCCGTGAAATGCCAGGCATGCACTCCGCCTACCCTTTTGGGGAATACTATCACTTGTCGCTTCACGATGGGAACATATCCGCAGAGTCGATCATAGGGTTTCTGACATCGGCGGATCATCATTCCGTGGAAGTTATACGGATCAGACCCGGCATCGAAGATGTATTTATGGACCTGATGAAAGTAAGCCAATGAACGGACCACACACACCTATGATTGTTGCGGAAGGACTCACCAAGCGGTTCGGGGACTTTACAGCCGTGGACCGGATCAGTTTTGACGTGGATAAGGGAGAAATATTTGGATTCCTCGGCGCCAATGGGGCCGGAAAGACCACGGCTATGCGCATGCTGTGCGGACTGAGCATCCCCAGTTCCGGAAAGGGAACGGTAGGCGGATTTGACGTGTACACGGAAGTGGAAAAAATCAAACGGAGCATTGGGTATATGAGCCAGAAATTTTCGCTTTATGAGGATCTGACGGTGGCGGAGAACATGCGCTTCTATGGCGGCATCTACGGTATGAGCCGTGCAGCCATCGGGGCCAAGACGGAACGCATTCTGCGGGAACTGCGCCTGGAAAAGGAGCGAAACGTCCTGGTGCGCGCCCTTCCTCTTGGATGGAAGCAAAAATTGGCGTTCTCCATAGCCATTTTTCATAACCCGGGAATTGTTTTCCTGGACGAGCCAACAGGAGGGGTTGATCCCATCACCCGGCGCGAGTTCTGGGAAATGATCTATGAGGCAGCCCATGAGGGGACTACCGTTTTTGTCACCACTCACTATATGGATGAGGCGGAGTATTGCAACCGGGTTTCCATCATGGTGGATGGAAAAATTGCGGCGATGGACACGCCCGGTGCGCTTAAAAGAAATGAGGGCGCTGAAACCATGGAAGATGTCTTTCTGAAGCTGGCCCGCAAGGCGGTCCGGGTGGATGGATGACAGCACGAATAATTCATTCAAACCATGCAACAATTCTGGGCATTTGTCAAAAAAGAGTTCTTACATATCTGGAGGGACCAGCAGACCCTCCTGATTCTCTTTGGCATGCCCATTGCGCAGATCATGATCTTCGGGTTTGCGCTGACCAATGAGGTGAAGAATGCAAGGATTGCCGTCCTGGATCCTTCTCTTGATTTGTCCTCCACAGCCATTACTCAAAAGCTCGATGCCAGTCGCTACTTTGACATCGAACAAACCATCCGGACGCCCGTGGAGATCCAGCAGGCTTTTCAAAAAGGAAAGATCCGGATGGCAGTGGTCTTCCCTCCTTCTTTTCACGAAGACCTTCAGCACCTCCACAGCGCGCAGATTCAATTACTGGCCGATGCTTCAGATCCCAATACGGCCACCACACTGATCAGTTATGCCAAGGCCGTCATCCAGGACTACCAGGACGCAATGGGCGCTTCCGCCAAGCTTCCGTATACCATCCGGATGGAGACCAGGATGTTGTATAACCCACAGTTAAAAGGCGCCTACAATTTTGTGCCCGGTGTGATGGCGATGATCCTGATGCTGGTATGCACCCTGATGACTTCCATCGCCATTGTGCGGGAGAAGGAACGGGGCACGATGGAAATCATCCTGGCCTCCCCCCTGAAGCCGGTACTAGTCATCCTTGCCAAAGCACTGCCCTACCTCGTGCTCTCGATGGTGAACATCGCCAGCATCCTGTTGCTCAGCGTTTTTGTGTTGGATCTGCCCATCGCGGGCAGTCTGCCGCTCCTGCTGGCAGAGAGCGTGCTCTTCACCATCACTTCCCTCAGTCTCGGGCTGCTGGTATCTTCCATCACTGCCTCACAGCAGGTGGCCATGCTGATTTCACTGATGGGCATGTTTATGCCCACACTGATGTTCAGTGGCTTCATGTTCCCGGTGGAGAATATGCCCAAACCGCTGCAGGTGGTGTCCAATATCGTTCCGGCAAAATGGTATTTCTACATTGTCAAGGAAGTCATGATCAAGGGCCTCGGTTTCATGTCCGTGTGGAAGGAGACCCTGATCCTGTTAGCCATGACCTTGTTTTTCCTGGGCCTGAGCCTGAAAAAATTTAAGATACGCCTCGCTTAACAAAGTATATGCGCACACTTCGTTTTCTGTTGGAAAAAGAGTTCAGGCAGATCTTCAGGGATCCGGCCATTTTGCGCATGATGTTCATCATGCCGGCGATCCAGTTGATCCTGTTACCGCTCGCGGCCAACTACGAAGTAAAGAATGTGAAAGTGGCGGTGGTGGATCATGATCATTCCACCTATACGCGACAGCTGGTGGAGAAAATCCGCGCCTCCGGTTACTTTAAATTAATGGGCTATCATGGTGGCTATGCCGCCGCCATGCGGCAGGTAGAAGCGGACAAGGCGGATATCATCCTGGAAATCCCCGCAGGTTTTGAAAAGACCCTGGTGCGGGAGGACAAAGCCGCTTTGTTCATGGCTGTCAATGCCATCAACGGGGCAAAGGGTAATATCGGCGCATCTTATTTGCAGCAAATGATCCGGGATTATAACCAGGAGATCCGGCTCAAGTGGATCCAGTTCCCGCGCGTGAATCCCGATCCGCGCATCGCCATCACGGAATCCAATTGGTTTAACCCCCATATGAGCTACCAGAAATTTATGGTACCCGGTATCCTGGTGATCCTGCTGACCATGGTGGGGGCTTTTCTCACTGCGCTGAACATCGTCAAAGAGAAAGAGATTGGCACCATCGAGCAGATCAACGTCACCCCGATCCGGAAGCACCATTTTATCCTGGGCAAGCTGATTCCATTCTGGATCATGGGACAGATCGTACTGACCCTTGGGTTGATCATCGCGTGGGTGGTATATGGGATTGCACCCCTGGGTAATATCGGCCTGATCTACCTCTTTGCTTCGGTTTACCTGCTGGCGGTGCTGGGGCTGGGCCTGCTGATCAGTTCAGTGACGCAGACGCAGCAGCAGGCGATGTTGATTGCCTTTTTCCTGATGATGATTTTCATTCTCCTGGGGGGTCTGTATACTTCCATCGACAGCATGCCGGCCTGGGCTCAGTGGGTGACGCGTTTCAACCCCGTGACCTATTTTATTGACGTGATCCGGATGGTGGTGCTGAAAGGAAGTACCCTTCAGGATATCCTCCCCCACCTGGGCAAGATTTCCATTTTTGCGGTGGTGTTGAATGTGTGGGCGATTGCCAGCTACCAAAAAAGGAACTAGTCCATGCACTTTATTCCGCAGCGTCCAGCCTGATGGGCCGCTGGTAAGGATGCTGGGGCGGTTTGCGGCGAAGAGGGGTCGTCAGGTGATATTTATGATCGTCTTTTTTTTCCATCACCACAAACTCGCCATTGTGCAGGTTGGCATAAGTATCAAATTCCTCGATGGTCCAGTGATACCAGCGCATCATGAATAAGCGCATGGCCATACCATGGGTGACAATCACCACGTTCTGGGGAAAATGTTCTTTTTCGAAATCCCGGTGCAGGGTCCCGAAAAAATCACTGATGCGGTCATACACATCCGCTGCGCTCTCCCCTTCCGGAATGCGGTAGTAAAAAGACCCAAAGGCGTTGCGGGCTTCATCAATCTGTTCATTGTCGTCCAGGTTGCGAAGATGTCCCCATTCCTGTTCCCGGATCCTCGGTTCTTCCCGGAAACGAAACCGTTCCTGATCAAAGGATCGGGCGATTTCTTCAAAGGTCATCCGGGTGCGCCAGAGCGGCGAAATATAAAAGAAGACGCTTTCGTTGCCAATGAGTTCGCGCAGCTTGCGACCAGCCTCTCTGGCCTGGTCAATCCCTTTTTGCGTGAGTTGAAGCGCATAATCCGGGATGGTGGCGTACACCTCCCTGTTTTGGTTTCCCTGGGATTCCCCATGGCGGATCAGGATGATGCGATTGGGTTTCATGTGGGGCAAAAATACAGGTAGACCGGCAAAATTTGCACGACTGAATCCTTCTCCTTGTTAACTTGTTGAGAAATCCATCGCTTTGGCTATACGTGTTGTTTTCATGTTACTGCTGGCATGCGCAGGTACTTTTGGGGCTGGGCCTTCCATCGCCCAACAGAAAACATATTGCAATCCCATGAACCTGGATTATGGGTTTACGCCGATTCCCAATTTTTCCGAATGGGGCAGGCATCGGGCTACGGCAGATCCTGTGATCCAGCTTTTTAAAGGGAATTACTATCTCTTTTCCACCAACCAGTGGGGATATTGGACCAGTCCGGACTTGGTCGACTGGAAATTTATCCCCCGCAGGTTCCTGAAACCCTGGCATAAAGTGTATGATGAGCTTTGTGCGCCGGCAGTCCTGGCCATGGGGGATACCCTGCTGGTGCTGGGTTCTACCTATAGCCTCGACTTCCCCGTTTGGATGAGTACCGACCCCCGCAAGGATCAATGGAAGGAAGCCATTGATTCCTTCCAGGTAGGGGCCTGGGACCCGGCTTTTTTCCTGGACGATGACGGGAAGCTTTATATCTATTTCGGATCCAGCAACACGTTTCCATTATACGCGCAGGAAATAGACCGGAAGACCTTTGCGCCCATCGGAATTCCAAAGGAAGTCATCCGGCTCGATGACGCGGAGCATGGTTGGGAGCGGTTTGGGGAGCACAATGACAACAGTTTCCTGCTTCCATTTACGGAGGGCGCATGGATGAACAAGCACAACGGTCAATACTACCTGCAATATGGTGCGCCCGGTACAGAATTCAGCGGGTACGGAGACGGGGTCTATGTAGGCGATGGCCCGCTGGGTCCTTTTCGATACCAGGACCATAATCCATTCTCCTACAAGCCTGGCGGTTTTATGCGCGGGGCCGGCCATGGCGCTAGCTTCCAGGACAAGGCAGGCAACTGGTGGCATGTGTCCACCGGGGTGGTGGCGGTGAAGAATAATTTTGAGCGAAGGCTGGGCCTATGGCCTGCCGGCTTTGATCAGGACGGCATCATGCACTGTCAAACCGCTTACGGGGATTACCCGCATTATATGCCCCCAGGCCCCGTGCCTGCGGGGAAATCGCTTTTTACCGGATGGATGCTGCTCAACTACCAGAAGCCCGTTCAGGTTTCGTCTACCCTTGGAGGTTATCTGCCCAACTACGCGGTGGATGAGGATATCAAAACTTACTGGAGCGCAAAGACGGCCAATAAAGGCGAATGGATTCAAACGGACCTGGGATCCGTGCAGACGGTTCATGCCGTTCAGGTAAACTATGCGGACCAGGATGCACAGATCCTGGGCAAGGCGGACAGCATCTATCACCAGTATGTCCTGCTCCATTCGCTGGATGGGAAAAACTGGCATGCGCTGGTGGATAAGAAAGCGCAGAAAAGGGATTGCCCGCACGACTATACGGAACTTTCAAGACCGGTGCGCACCCGCTTTATCCGGATGGAGAATATCCATATGGCTGCCGGGAAATTTGCACTCAGCGGACTGCGTGTGTTTGGCAAAGGGGGCGGCAGGGCGCCGGATACAGTGGGTCAGCTGATCGTACTGCGGGGAGATGCGGAGCGCAGGAATGCATGGTTGAAATGGAAGCCGGTGGATGACGCCACCGGGTACACGATTTATGCCGGCATCTCACCGGATCAAATGTATACAGCGGTTCAGGTCTATGGACGGAATGAATATTATTTCCGGGCGATGGACCTGGGCCGGACTTACTATTTCCAGATTGAGGCATTCAATGAACATGGCATTGGGAAAAGAACCAGCCCCCAACTGGTGGAATAGCGGGAACTTTCTCTAAATTGAATGGTCAAACACTAGTATGAAACGCATATCCACATATATCGGCATGGCAGCCCTGGCAATGCTGCTTTTTTTAACCTCCTGCACAAACAGCACGCATAAAACGCCCTCCTTTGTGACGGTCAAGGGGAATGCGTTTTTACGCAACGGAAAGCCCTATCGTTACCTGGGTGCGAACTACTGGCAAGGCATGAACCTGGGTTCCATGGGAACAGGCGGAGACCGGGAGCGACTGAAGCGGGAGCTGGACCAGATGCAGATGCTGGGCATCACCAACCTGCGCATCCTGGCACTCAGTGAAGGCCCGGATGGCACGCCTTATCGCATTCATCCGGCTGTGCAGCGTGAGCCTGCGGTATTGGATGAGCAGCTGCTGCAGGGGCTGGATTTTTTACTGGACGAGATGGGCCGGCGTAATATGACGGCAGTGATCGTGCTCAACAATTTCTGGCCATGGTCGGGCGGCATGGGCCAATACCTGCATTGGAACGGAGCAGATTCCATCCCTTATCCGCCACCTCATCCAAATGGCGACTGGGACCGGTATCAACAGTTCATTGCGAAATTCTACACGGTACCTTCGGCGGTCAGACAGCACAAAACATCCGTTCAGCAAATCATAGAGCGCGTCAATTCCGTCAACCAGCGAAAATACAGAGAAGATCCGGTCATCATGTCCTGGCAGCTTTGCAATGAACCAAGGGGGATGAAACAGGTGGAAGCTTTTCATGCCTGGATTGATGACCTGGCAGGATTTATCAAGAAGCTGGACCCGAATCATCTCGTCTCCACCGGGTCTGAGGGATATACTCCCTGGCCCGAGGCCAGTGGGACGGATTTTATGCGCATGCATGCGGGCAAGGACGTCGACTATACCACTGCGCACTGCTGGATCCAAAACTGGATGTGGTATGATCCGCAGCATCACGACAGCACTTATCCTGCTGCAAAAGCAAAAATGTTGGACTACCTGACCAGGCACGTGGCCGATGCTAAAAAACTCAATAAGCCTTTCGTGCTGGAAGAATTCGGGATCATGAAAGATGAAGGCGATTTTGACCCAACGGCTACCAACAAAAACAGGGACCAGTTTTATGCAGATGTTTTTGAAGCGATGGCAGGCTATTCGAAAAGTGGACAGGCCAGCGGTGTAAATTTCTGGGCATGGGCCGGAGAAGGAAGACCCCGCATACCGGGAACCATGTGGCGCACAGGAGATCCCCTGACCGGCGACCCGCCGCATGAGCCACAGGGATGGTATTCAGTGTATAATACTGATTCCAGCACCCATGCTGTTATCCGGAAATATGCCGCATTGATGGGCTCCAACTAGCTGCACCCGAAAATGGTGAATTATTTTTTTGGAATTATGAACACTGTTCAGTAACTTTGTCCCCGAATAGTCAAAGCCATGACGGTTGCCTCCAGGAAACAGCGGGATCGGGAAGAAATGCGGGAGATGATCCTGGATGCCAGCAGGACCATATTCCTGGAAAAAGGGTATTACCAGACCAGCATCCGGAACATCGCGGAAAAAATTGAGTATAGCCCCGGGACCATTTATTTGTATTTCAAAGAAAAGGACGAGATTTTCCATGCCCTGCATGAAGAAGGGTTCAACCGGTTGGTTGGACTGATGTCTCCCCTGCAGTTTGTGTCAGATCCTTTTGAGCGTCTGAAGGCCATGGGCCGCATTTACATGGACTTTGCGAAGCACAACAAGGACTTTTACGACCTGATGTTCATCATGCAGGCGCCGATGAATGTGGAAGACAAGGATGAGTGGAAGTCAGGAGATTCCGCCCTGGAACACCTGAAAGATGTGCTGAGGGATTGCCAGCAGCAGGGACGTTTCATTGGGTACGAATTGGAGTTCTTGTCCTTTTACGTATGGAGTGCAATGCACGGCATGTGTGCCCTCTATTGCCGCGAACGATGCAATGCCTATCCGGACATGGATGCCAACCTGTTGATGGAAAAAGGCTTTGACATATTCGTCCAGGGGCTTGAGAAAATGTGATTTTTTTTGCCTATTGAATGAACAATGTTCATTCCTTAAACAACGGTTATATAAATATTAATTTTATGCGTAAGTCACAGATTTTTCTGGTTCTCTTTGCCACCGGATTGGCCTTATCAGGGGAACTGCGGAGCCAGGAAGCATTGGAACGCTATATAGCAAGCGCGCTGGAAAATAACCTGATCCTGCAGACGCGAAAGGTATCCCTGGAGAAAAGCATGTTGGCCCTGAAGGAGGCGAAGAGTCTTTTTCTTCCAAGTTCCTGGATTGAAGGTACTTATACGCTGGCGCAGGGTGGTCGCTCCATCGATATTCCCGTTGGCGATCTGTTGAACCCCGTTTACCAGACCCTGAACCAGCTAACGGGAGCCAATAAGTTCCCCACGATCTCCAATGTCAACGAGCAGTTTCTGCCCAATAATTTTTACGATTTGCGGCTACGAAACTCGGTTCCCGTCATCAACCCATCGCTCAAGGCAAACCGCCACGTCCGGGGGCAGGAGTTGGCGATGAAGGAAAACGAAGTGGAGATTTATAAAAGGGAATTGGTCAAGGACATTAAGACGGCGTATTACCAGTACCTGGTAGCGCACAATGCCATCCGGATCTATGAAAGCGCATTGGGAGTGGTTGAGCAGAATCTCCGGCTGAATCAGAGCCTGCTCGCAAACGGCAAGAGCCTTCCAGCCTACGTTTCCAGGGCGGAAAGTGAAGTGTTTTCCGTACAGACCCAGTTGCAGAATGCGCGGAATGAGAAAGAGAAGGCAAGGGCCTATTTCAATATGCTGCTCAACCGGGAGCTGCAGGCTGCTGTAGAGACAGAGGAGCCCGGGCTCCAGGAATTTCAGACAGAAGCAATCCGGCAGGGTTATGATTCCATTGAGGGCAGGGAGGAGCTGCGCAGTGTGCAACTCTACAAAGACATCCAGGGCACATTGTTGGAAATGAATAAATCCTACCGGGTTCCGAGGGTAAACGCTTTCCTTGACCTGGCTGCTCAGGATTTTAATTTCCGGGTCTACAACAGTTCCTTTTTCTATCTGGGCGGCATTCAGTTTACGATGCCCATTTATTCCGGCAACCGGAACGTCCTCAAAATCCGGCATTCAGAGCTGGACCTGAAAGAAGCGGAACTGACAGCGAGCAATACCAGAAAACAGCTTGAAATGGCTGCCTTCAATGCGCGCAGCAATGCGCGGAATAATTACGGAACCTATTTGAGTTCCGTGAAACAGGAAGAAGCGGCCGCTAAATACTTTAAACTGATCGACCGCGGATACCGGGAAGGCGTAAACAGTTTCATTGAGTTGCTGGATGCCCGGAATCAGTTGACACAAACCCAGATTCAGGCCTTGCTCAACAAATTCCGGTTCCTGGCAGCCATGGCCGACTATGAAAGACAAACAAGTTCATACGCATTCAATTAATAAACAGGATATGAAAAATATTTTGATGATCGCACTGATCCCGCTGGCCCTTTATTCCTGCGGAACAAATGCAAATCAGCCGGCAACAGAGAGAAAATCAGAAAGCATCCCGGTAAAGGTTGCGGAGATTGGAAAGGGGATTGCAGATGAGCGCCTTGAAAGCTCGGGCTACCTTTCCACAGAAGATGAAGCCCGGCTCGCCTTTAAAGTGGGAGGTGTCATTGATAGAATTTATGTGAAGGAGGGAGAAAAGATTCGGAAGGGACAATTGCTGGCCTCCCTTAAGCCCACGGAAATCTCCGCACAGGTGCAACAGGTCCAGTTGCAGGTGGAAAAAGCGCGCAGGGATTTTGCGCGGGTACAGAATTTATACCGGGACAGTGTGGCCACCCTGGAGCAACTACAAAATGCAAAAACAGGCCTCGAAATCGCAGAACAAGGGCTCAGGGCTGCCGGCTTCAACCAGCAGTTTGCCCGGATATATGCAACCGGGGATGGTTTTGTGGCGAGACAACTGAAGAACGAAGGGGAAATGGTGGAAGGTGGTGCTCCATTATTGATTACACGGGAAGTGTCAGCCCGGAGCCAGTGGGTACTGACGGTTGGTTTATCTGACAGGGAGTGGGCAAGTGTTCAGCGTGGCGATTCCGCAGAAGTCAGTTTCGATGCGTTTCCCGGACGCATATTTTCCGGCATCGTGCACCGGAAAGCGCTCTCCGCCAATCCCTCGAGCGGCGCATTTGAAACCGAGCTACGCGTGGATTTTGGCAAAGAGCAGCCCGCTGCGGGCATTTTTGGCAGAGCCCGAATTCGTCTGGGCAAGCCCGCCGAAGGATTCAGCATTCCATACGACGCTTTGCTGGAGGCCAACGGCAAACAGGGATTCGTGTTTGTGACCAATGACGGGAAGACGGTGAAGCGGGTGCCCGTGACCATTGGCACCATCAGCCAGCAGGTGGTCTACCTGCTTGACGGGCTGGAAGGATATAAGCAGGTAGTCATTTCCGGTAGTCCATACCTCACGGATGGTTCTGTCATCCAGGTGGTTCAGTGAGCAGCATTCCATACTTATTCAATCGTTCCATATGCGGTTTACATCTTTTTTTGTCAAGCATTACCAGCTCACGCTGGTAGTATTCCTGATGATCATTGTGGTGAGCGTCACCACCCTGTTTCAAATGCCCCGTGCGGAGGATCCGGAGATTAATCCACCCCAGTTCCCCGTGGTGATCATTTACCCGGGCACGAGTCCGCAGGATATGGAGGAGCTTGTGGTCAAGCCGATAGAGAACAGGGTAAGCGAACTGGAAGATATTGATGAGATCAAGACAACCATTGACGATGGCGTGGCCGTGATTGAGGTGGAGTACAAATACAACAGCAGCGTAGACGCCAAGTATCAGGAGCTTGTACGCGAGATCAATGCCCTGCGGCCAGAATTGCCGGAAGACATTTTTAGCCTTGAGGTAAGGAAAGTGACCCCCACCGATGTCAATATCATCCAGGTAGCACTGGTCTCGGAGAATGCCTCTGATGAGAAGATGAAGGCGGTTGCCAAGGACCTCAAAGAGGGGCTCGAAAAATTCAAAGCCCTCAAAAAAGTCAAATACTGGGGTGTACCGGAGCAGCTCGTTCGGGTGGACCTTTACCTGGACAGGATCGCGCAGAGGCAGATTCCCCTAAACCAGGTACTGGGAAGCATCAGCAGCGAGGCGGCCAATATTCCCGGGGGCAGCATACGTGCAGGGACCAAGAGGCTAAACATTAAAACCAGCGGAAAGTACAGGTCAGTGGAAGAAATTCGCAAGACGGTGGTTTACCAGGGAGACGGACAACTTGTTTACCTGGGGGATGTGGCGGACGTGCATCTCAGCAATGGGGAGCAGAAGCATATTACCCGATTAAATGGCCACCGCGCAGTGCTCGTCACCGCCGCGCTGAAGTCCGGGGAGAACATCAACGCGGTTCAGCAGGCCTATCTGCCCTTTCTGAAATCTTTCGAAAGGAAACTGCCGCCCAATATCGAAATGGTGAGGGCCTTTGATCAGGCGGACAACGTCAGCAAGAGACTAGGCGGTCTGGGTGTAGACTTCCTCATCGCCATAGGCCTGGTGCTGATTACCCTTCTCCCGCTTGGCGGTCGCGCAGCCCTGGTGGTGATGGTAGCCATCCCGCTTTCTCTTGGGCTTGGCATTGTAGCCATGCATTTTATGGGCTATTCACTCAATCAGCTGAGCATTGTGGGTTTTGTGGTGGCGCTGGGGCTCCTGGTGGATGACAGTATTGTAGTAGTGGAAAACATTGAGCGGTGGCTGCGCGAAGGACATAGTAAAACCGAAGCGGCGATAGAAGCCACCAAACAGATTACGCTCGCGGTGATAGGATGCACGGCAACCCTGATCATTGCATTCCTTCCCCTGGTATTTCTGCCGGAAGCCTCCGGCGAATTCATTCGGGGCCTGCCCCTGGCTGTGATCACATCGGTGCTGGGTTCGATGATCGTTTCGCTCACCATCGTACCCTTCCTGGCCAGTAAAATCCTGAAGACAAACCATAGCCCGGAAGGAAATATTTTCCTTCGAGGACTGAAGAAAGTCATCAGCGGTTCCTATAGTCGGCTCCTGGATAAAGCACTGCAGAAGCCGCTCCTGACCCTGGCCATCGCCTTCCTGCTTTTCGGTGCATCCCTTTCGCTGTTTGGCGTGATTGGATTTCGTTTGTTTCCCACGTCTGAGAAGCCCCAGTTCCTGATCAATGTCAATATGCCCCTGCAAAGCAACCTGGAAATAACGGACGCGGCTACACGTTTTGTGGAGAAAGAGCTGTTGAAAGAGGACAGGGTCCAGTACTTCACTTCTAACGTGGGTCATGGCAATCCAAGGATATATTACAATGAGATTCCCGAGAATGAGAAATCAGACTACGCGCAGATTTTTGTCCAGCTAGACCGCTATACTTCACAGGATGAAAAGCGGATGTTGATTGAGCAGCTAAGGCAGAAGTTCAGGATGGTGCCCGGAATGAAAATTGAGGTCAAGGATTTTGAGCAGGGCCCGCCAGTGGAAGCACCTGTGGCCATCCGTATCCTGGGCGATAACCTGGACAGCTTGCGCAGCATTGCTGCGCGGGCGGAAAGAATACTGCAGGAAACACCGGGTGCGATCTATGTGAAGAATGATGTGGGGGTGTTAAAGTCTGACCTGCGGCTCTTCGTGCAAACGGACAAGAGCAGGAGTCTGGGAATACAGACGGCGGACATAGACAAGACGGTCCGGCTGGCGGTGGCCGGGTTGGACCTGGGAAAGTATACCAATGAGAAAGGCGACGAATACCTGATTCGCGTGGCGGCACCCCGGGAGAAATTCGCCACCCTGCAAACATTCCAGGGAGTATATGTCAACAATGTGATGGGTACGCCCGTGCCCCTGAACCAGGTCACCGAACTCGCTTTTGAGAGTTCGCCTACCACCATCAAGCACCTGGACAAGAAGCGATATGTCATCGTGTCCGCCTTTAACGACAAAGGTGTGCTGGCGGAGAAGATCACCGCTGCATTTACGCAACGTGCAGGGGAACTGAATTTGCCGGAGGGTTATAGCTGGCAATTATCAGGTGAGGCGGAATCAGAAAAAGAAGCATTTGGGGGCAGCTTCATGACTGTTGTGCTAGCTACCATTTTTCTGTTTGTCATGGTGTTGTTGCTGGAGTTCAAAACTTTCAAAAGCATGTTGATTGTACTGTCTGTGATACCCCTGGGCATTATCGGAGGGGTGGCCATGCTCTGGCTTACAGGCAACCCGATGAGTTTTGTGGCAATTGTTGGCTTTATCGGGCTGGCGGGCATCGAAGTGAAAAATTCCATTCTGCTGGTGGACTTTACCAACCAGTTGAGGACGGAAGGAGTGCCGCTGGATGAAGCCATCCGGCAGGCCGGCGAGGTCAGATTCCTGCCGATCGTGCTGACCAGCCTGACAGCCATTGGAGGACTTGTGCCGATTGCGATGAACAGCAATCCCCTGGTTTCCCCGCTGGCGCTGGTCTTGATCGGGGGATTGATTTCCTCCACCGTTCTTTCCCGGATTGTTACGCCTGTGGTTTATAAACTGATACCCCCAAGGGTATAAAAAAAGCCCCGCAAACGCGGGGCTTTTTTATGTTTAGTGTTTTTCTCCACCACCTGCTGCGGCCAGGCTGGCAATGTCCCGGTCGAAGATGTACATGCCGGCTTTATCGTCCCCAATCAGCTTCAACTTGTCCATGATTTTACGGGCAAGCGCTTCCTCTTCAATCTGTTCGCTCACGTACCACTGCAGGAAATTATGGGTGGTGTAATCCTTTTCCTTCAGGCAGCTGTCTACGAGTTTATTGATTTCCGTACTTACATGGATTTCATGGTCCAGGATCCCCTTGAAAAGCTCCCGAATTCCTTTATATTTCTGCGGGGGGGCTTTGAGCAGGGGAATCACGCCGTGGCCTCCCCTTTCGTTCAGAAATTTGACCAGTTTTAGCATATGCATGCGCTCCTCATCTGAGTGGTGGTAAAGAAAAGCAGCGATGCCGTCCAGGCCTTCCACTTCTGCCCAGGAAGCCATGGCCAGATAGATCTGGGAGGATTCTGCTTCCAGTTGAACTTGCTCATTGAGTGCTTTTTCGATTTTGGGCGAGATCATATCATTGATTTTAAATGGGTGATTTACGATTTTGGTAAAAATTGAGGGTTTGGCTTCCCAAATTAGACCAATTGAATGGTTTAACAACCAAAAGCCCCCGCTTGTTGTTAATTTTACAAATCCAAATAACAGGCGGAAATGATACAGACAGGAAACCTGGTCATCAGTATTTACACGGAGATGACCCCAAACCCGGAAACGATGAAGTTCGTTGCCAACAAGCTTTTATACCCCGGCAAAAGCATTGATTTTCCGGATATGGAGACGGCAGCACCCTCCCCTTTGGCCCAGGAACTGTTCAGTTTCCCCTTTGTAAAAAGCGTGTTTATCGCCAGCAATTTCGTGACCCTTACCAAGACAGCCGAAACGGATTGGGATGATATCAAGCCGTCCGTTCGTCAGTTTTTGAAAGAATACCTCGAAGAAGGGAAGACCGTGATTCACGAGGATCAGGTAGCCAGCGCGCCCCAGCCCGGATCCAATATCGTGTTGTCCGAAGACGGGGACGTGGTGAAGCGGATCAAGGAACTCCTCGAAAACTATGTCAAACCTGCCGTGGAAATGGATGGTGGCGCCATTCAGTTTAAAAAATTCGAAGACGGGGTGGTGACCCTGATGCTCCAGGGCAGTTGCAGCGGTTGCCCTTCCTCCATGATTACCCTGAAAGCGGGGATTGAAGGCATGATGAAACGGATGATTCCGGAGGTTGAGGAAGTGGTTGCAGAGGCCGAGTAACACTTGTAGAAACCCCACCAAATAAAACGAGGCGCCCGTAATAGGGCGCCTCGTTACTTTAATGCGGTGAATAACCGGGGCTAATAAAAAAATTGCTCCTTGACGATCTTGCCGTCTTTCACTTCATAGACACAAACCTCGTCCATTTGCATTCTGCCCATTCCTTTCATGGTCACGTCCATACCCATGGCCATGGAGATGTGGTTTCCTCCAACCAGCGGTTCGGAAACCCAGCCGCCGTGCATGGTTTCCACCTGAGACTGGAAGGCATCCCCTTTCTTAATGATGTTGTCCAGACCTTCAACAGTCTGCAAGCCTGGTGAATTTGCGGGTTCAATGCTTTTTGCGTCTGTTGCGTAAAGTTCTTTCTGGGCCTGCTCGTACTTGCCTTCGTTGCACAAGGCATAGAGCCTGTTGGCTACTTCCTGCGTTGTCATATTGATTGGTTTGAGGCAGATAAGCTACGATTTCCGGACGTCAAATCAGGGATGAATGTGTTAAACTGCCATTATTCCTTAACAATGGTTTCCGCACTACCCAGAAAGGATTTTTTCTTCCATTGTACTCCTCGCTGCTCGAGATATTCCAGCACGAAACTGAAGCAGGCTTCATGTTTGCCAACTGATTCGGGAGGGAAAACACCTTTTTCACGGAAAACTCCCTGCAGCAGCAGTTCGGCGCTGGCTGTGCAGGTATATCCCGTGGTTCTGCTCATCGAGCTGGTCTTAGTTTCGGCGTCATAACGATCCAGCAGGTCATACTCAATGCTCCTTGGAAAACCCTTGTCTTCCCCATGCAGGATCACTTTCATGATCGTAAGTTCCTCTTCTTCTTCACCCAACTGCCACTCTTTGAAAAGCAGGCCGGAGGTAAATTCCAGGGGCACGATGGACTGGCCTTTCACCATGACCGGTTCATGGGATAAAAAGCCACTTTCCCGCAACGCGATGATCAGGTCTGCATGGCCGGGATAGCGCAGTGTTTTTTCTTTCTGATTCGTAATATGAGGCATGGTAAAAAGGAGGGACCGAAGGCCATCTGTATTGAATGCTTCAAGGGTGCCCAACCCATTGATGTGCATCCAGTCCCGCTCGCTCAGGGCTGGCCTCGTCACAATATGCCCGTTTTCCATGAGCCTTGCCGGTCTCGTATATTCCTCGATCACATCGATGGGTGAAAACGGGGCTTTATATTCAAAGGGTTTTTTTCGAACCGAGGGAAGTCCGCCAACATAAATTTCAAAAGCGTGGATGGTCATTATCTCATTGTACCGGCCAATGATATAATTGCTCATGCCGGGTGCCACACCGCAGTCGGTGATGACCGTTACGCCAAATTCTTTGGCCAGCGGATCCAGGTCCAGGGCGTTTTCAGGGAAGAAGGAAATGTCTGCAACCGACTTACCCGAACGGATAACCGCTTCCAGGGTATGGAATCCCATGAATCCGGGAACCGCGGTGATCACCAGGTCGTAGGGACGAAGCAAATCCGGATATTTTTCGTATTCCTGCAGGTTGGCATAGTGGGTGTGGATGGCCGGGTTTCTTCCTTTCAGGATAGACAGGTTGTGTTCACTGATATCATAAGAAGTCACAACATGCGCTTTGGCAAGGTCAAGGGCCATCGCCCGGCCTACCATGCCTGCGCCCAGAATAGCAATTTGCATACGGTGGTATTTGCGTGAAGAGGCGATAAAGGTAGGCAAAAACAGGCTGGGCCGATGGCTTCCTTTCCGCATCGAGCCTCAGCTGCGACCCTGGAAATTTTTCATGGAGGAATAAATCCCAAACCATCTCCCGATCAACGCGTCAAACCATCTTTGGGGAAGGATGCCCTTGAAAAAGGGCATGGTATGCACCAGCCAGGGCATGCGCGCATAGATGCGGTTTCTTTCCATCGCCTCAATAATTTTCCGCGCCGCCGTTTCAGGTTTCACGATGGGTACGATGGGGGAATGAACGCCCTTAAACATCTCCGTGCCAATATAGAAAGGTGTTGCCGTGGTCACGTGGATGCCTGGGTACCTGCTTTCGAGTTCCAGCCGCAGTGTTTCTCCCCAGCCAATCACCGCCCATTTGCTGGCCACATACACGCTCATTTGAGGATTTGCCGCCATGCCGGCTGCAGAAGCGATGTTGACAATGTGTCCCCTGTTCTGTTGGATCATTTCCGGCAGGAATTCCAGGGTGATGTGCATCAGGGCCTGTGTATTGACCAGCATGGTTCGGTCGATCTCCGCATGGGAATGGGATTCAAAAAACTTGCCCACCACGATGCCGGCATTATTGATCAGGATATCCACCGGGCCATGTGTGTGGAGGTTTTCACGGGCCGTACGGATCACCTTTTCGGTCTCTGTCACATCCACGCAGTAGGTATGCAGGCGATCCAAATGCAAGGAAAACCCGCGCCTGATTTCCTGGATGGCTTCCTCGTCCCGGTCCCAGACGATCACCTGCCTGGCACCTTTTTCCAGGCAGATCCGGGCCATGATTTTTCCGATGCCGGAAGCCCCTCCGGTGATTAATATGGTTGCGTTACTGACCTGGCTCATGACATCGTTTTGATTAGGCAATCTTGAAATTAACCCGCATTTTTGAATACGATGCAGGAAATCTGGCAGCTATTTCTGGACGGGATGCGGCAGACCGGTTGGCTTGAATATATTGCCGTGTTTGCGGGCATTGCCAGCGTATGGTTTTCAAAGAAGGAACAGGTACTGGTGTATCCGGTAGGATTGGTCAATACCGTCATCTATATTTTCCTCAGCCTGAAGGGACACCTGATTGGAGAGGCCAGTGTAAACATGTATTATACCATCATGAGCGGCTATGGATGGTATGCCTGGACCCAAAAAGACCGGGAACATCGGCCCGTCTTGCATATCCGCTTTTCGAACAGGCGCGATTGGCTGACGCAGACAGGCCTGTTTGCTTTATTTTATATTGTCATCTACCTGGTACTATCCTACTTGAAGCAGGATTTCGCGCCCGGCGCGCTTCCCTGGGCGGATGCATTTGCGTCGGCCACGGCTTATACGGGAATGTGGTTGATGACGCGCAAGAAAGTGGAGAGCTGGTACTGGTGGATCGCAACCAATATCGCCAGCATTCCGCTATATTTTGTCAAAGGATACGTATTCACCAGCGTGTACTATGTCATCCTGCTGGTCCTGGCCATACAGGGACTGCAGGCGTGGAGACACAAGGCCAACAGCATTGCAAAGCCCATCGCTTGAAGAAAATCGTTGTCATAGGACCAGAATCCACGGGGAAAAGCACCCTGTGTGCTTCCCTGGCCTTGCACTATGACACGGCCTGGTGTCCGGAATTCGCAAGAGAGTATCTGTTGGGTTATGGTACTGACTATCAGTACGAGGACCTCCTGACCATCGCACGAGGACAGCTCGCGATGGAGGATGAGTATGTGATCATGGCGGAGCAGCAATGGAATGCTCAGGAAGAGGAAAAAACAAAGGAACCCCTGCTTTTCGTGGATACGGATATGTATGTGATGAAGGTCTGGAGCGAGTTTGTGTTCAACCGCTGCGATCCCTGGATCCTGCGCCAGATTGTGGAGCGCGACTATGATCTATACCTTCTTTGTCATACGGACCTGCCCTGGGTGAAAGATGAACTCAGGGAGTACCCGGACCTGAAGACCAGGGAAGAGCTTTTTCATATTTACCATGACATCCTGATCAATCAATCCGTTCCCTGGGCAGCGGTCCGGGGAACAGATGAAGAGCGGCTGGATACAGCCATTCGGGCCGTGGACGGATTACTCGCAAGGTGAACACGGCATTCATAATCGAAGGGTTAAATTTACCTCATGAACGGAATACATTGGCTGTACCGGCGTCATAAACTGGTCTTTTATGGTTTGTGGTTGTTGATCAGCCTGGTCCAGGCAGCGGGGACCGGTTTGTTAGACGACGAAGCCTATTACTGGGTCTATAGCCGTTTCCCGGACTGGGGATACTTTGACCACCCTCCCATGATTGCGCTCATGATCCGGGCAGGCTCATTTTTATTTTCCGGTGAGCTGGGTGTGCGCCTACTGGTCGTGATCAGCAGCACAGCCACCGTGGCAGCGATCGACAGCCTGCTGGAACAGCGGAATGACCGGCTCTTCTACGCCATCGCGTTGAGTATGGCCCTGTTGCAGATTGGCGGGATCCTGGCGGCACCGGACCTGCCGCTGATGTTGTTCATCGGGCTTTTTTTCCTGGCCTATCGTTCTTTCACGCGCAACGCGGACCTGAAAAACGCCCTGCTGCTGGGACTTGTCTGCGCTTTGATGCTGTACAGCAAATACCACGGCATCCTGGTGATCTTTTTCACGCTCCTGTCCAATCCCTCCCTCCTGAAGAGGTGGCAAACCTGGCTTGCAGGCCTGGTGGGCCTGGCCCTGTTCTTTCCGCACCTATACTGGCAATATGTCCACGATTTCCCCAGCGTGCGGTACCATCTTTTTGAACGAAATGCAACCGATTATCAATTCGGGTTCACCCTGGAATATGTGCTTGGACAAATGCTGCTGGCGGGCCCGCTCATTGGCTGGCTGCTGATCTGGTCTGCCTGGAAATACCGCCCTGCCACGCCTGCAGAACGGGCGATGAAATGGAGTTTCATCGGCATCTATGCGCTCTTCTTCCTTGCCACATTCAAGGGCAGATCAGAAGCAAACTGGACCGTTCCGGCCTGGATCGGCATGATCGTACTCGCCCATCAATACCTTCACGCAAGCCCCCGCAAGGCGGCATGGGTCTATAAACTCCTGGTTCCTTCCCTTGTCCTTGTCATGGCCGCCCGCATATATATGCTGCTGGATATCCCACCATCCCCACTGATCAAAAAGGATGAGTTTCACAAGAACAGGGAATGGGCGATGGCCATCCGGGAAAAAGCGGGCGGACTTCCGGTGGTGTTTACCAATTCTTATCAGAAGGCATCCCAATACTGGTTTTATACCGGGGATACGGCCTTCTCCCTGAACAATGTCTGGTATCGAAGGAGTAATTACAATGCATGGCCGCTGGAAGCCCGGAGTTTTGGAAAACCGGCGGTGATTTTTTCAGGCGACAACTACCTCTTCTTCAAGGATACGGTTAAGAATAGCCGAAGAATGATTGGAGCCGCGCGGGTGGACTCCTTTTATTCTTTTTCCCAGTTGACATTCAGGGGTGGGGAGAAGGTGGTGGGGCGATTGCCCGCTCGAGGCTCCGATCTGATGCGTCCTTCCGCGCAGAGCAGGCTGGTGGATACAACCCTGCTGATGGACGTACCGGATGGATTGCTGAAACTGCCGGCTTTTCATCGCTATGATACCGCTTCCGTTTACCTCGTGGTATATTTTCACGACAATGACCCTGCCTTCATCATTCCCACCGGATCCAAAGTCAGGGATGGACTGAGCGGAACCATGAAGGTCCGGTTCTGGTTGCCGGACACACTGGCAAAGGGAAACTACCGCGCCCGATGGGCCATTGGCAACCCTGTGCCGGGAAGACCCAGCATTAACAGCAGCGCATCGAGGTTGTTGGTGGAATAAGAAAAGGCAGGAAGTTTCAACGGATCAGCTGTAATGGAAAGCGTCTAACGGATCAACTGAAGCACATCAGGGTCTCCGTCCAGCCGGCTCATTTGACGCAATACCCAGGGATACCTGACGGCTACATTCCGACTCATGGGTTTGATCGTGTATACCTTCGGGTTAGGCAGGCAGGCGGCAATCATCGCGGCCTCTGAGCGGGAAAGGTTTTTTGCGTCCTTGTTGAAATGCTTTTTTGCGGCCGCCTGGATGCCAAATACGCCTTTGCCCATTTCGGAGACATTGAGGTACATTTCCAGGATTCTTTTCTTCCCCCAGATCCATTCAATCATGAACGTGAAATAAGCCTCCAGGCCTTTCCTGATCCAACTCCTGCCCTGCCATAGAAAGACGTTTTTAGCCACCTGCTGGCTGATGGTGGAAGCCCCCCGCACACGGCCGGGTTTGCGTTGATTGTAAGCCATTGCCTTCTGGATGCTCTTGAAATCAAACCCTTCATGATCCGGGAACAGTTGGTCCTCGCTGGCCATCACGGCAAGTTTGGCATGCGGGGCGATTGCGCCCATGGAAACATAGTCCCTTTTCAGGCCATAACCGCCCATCAAACTTCCGAGTTGGGTAAGGGTCACCGGAGGGTTCACCCATTTAAGCGCGAGGATGTAGAAGAACTGGAAAAAGAAAAGAAAGATCAGCGCCTTCCGGACAATTTTCCAGGTACGGGATAAAAGGCTTTTCACAGTATCTTGATGGTTTGGGTCGCAATTTAGGTAAAGTTGGGAGTAGGCAAACGCGTTTGCTGCGTCTGTGAGCAGGGTCAGCCAATTTTGTCAGACTTGAAAACCACTGCATAGAGAAGGGAAAGACCGAAGATGACGAGGATGGATCCGGAAACCTTATTGATTATCCCGATGGTGCGGGCGGTCAGCTTATCCCGGATTCTGCCTGCCATCATGACCTTCAGCACATCGGCCAGCATGTTCAGACCCAGGCAGACGGAGAAAATGATGATTCTTTCTGAAATGCTGTGCGATGCCGCGAACGCAGTGGCGTTGATCAGCCAGAAAAAAATCACACTTGGATTCAGGGTGTTGATGAAAAAGCCGGAGAGCGCGCTGCGCGCGAAATCTGCTTTGCTGAAACTGGGAATTTCCTGGAAGATTTCGGATTTCAGTCGCACGTTCTTAAAGAATATATAGTATATACCCATCGCAACCAGGAAAGCGCTCCCGATGTATGCGATCAGTGCCTTGAACGTCATCAGTTGCTGCACCAGTTCCGTAAACACATTGCTTAACATCACCAGGAAGAGATCGCTGATCCATACGCCGGCCACGAAACTGAAACCACCCCTGTGACCGTTGTTAATGCTTTGTTTCAGGATGGTGAATATGACCGGGCCCACGGAGAGCGCGAGGATCATTCCAAGTCCCAGTCCTTTGAGGATGGCTTCGGTCATAAGAAAGATTCGTCAGATATTTCCAGTGGCCACAAATCGCTGCCAGTCTTCCAGCATTTTTCCTTTCAGGACGCGGGGGAATTTGTGTTGTCCTCCAATTTTCCCTTTCAACCGCATGAACTCCATGAAGGCGTTTTCCGGAAGGACATCCAGGAAAACCTCCCGGAGTGCACTTTTTCGTTCCACCGCATAGTCGTCATTGAGCTCTTTCAGTTTTTCATCGATCTTTTTCCGGAGTGCCTCTGCATCCACATGGTCGTCACTGGCCACATACCAATGATGCGCGAAAAAGGAATCATGCGGGATGCCGGCTACCGTAAATTCCGGGATGACTGCGTTCAGTTCTTCGCTGGCCAGCTGAACTGCCTTGTTCATATTGTCCACGCTGAGGTGCTCTCCCACAAGGCTCAGAAAATGCTTGGTTCTGCCTGTGATGATGATCTCGCATCTTTCCTTGTTGGTGAACCGGATCGTATCCCCAATCAGGTATCTCCACGCGCCGGCAGAGGTGCTGAGCAGCAAAGCATAATCCCTGCCCTCTTCCACTTCATGGATCATGAGGGCGCGGGCATTTTTCCGCAGATTGCCGTCATGGTCAAAATGCTCATCGTCAAATGGTACGAATTCAAAGAAAATATGCTCATTGATGGCAAGCCTCATCCCGTCGGGGTCCTGTCGGTCCTGGTAAGCGATGAAACCCTCGGAGGCGAGATAGGTTTCGATATAGATCAGGGGCCGGGCCAGGAGTTTTTCAAATCCTTTCTTGTAAGGCTCAAAGGCAACGCCTCCATGTACAAAGAAGGCCAGGTTTGGCCATATTTCATGAATGTCCTTCAGTTTGTACCGCTGCACGACCATCTCCATGCACATCTGGATCCATGCTGGCACACCCACGACGAAGCCGATGTCCCAGTTGGGCGCCTGCTGTACGATCTCTTCCAGTTTTTCATTCCAGTCTTTGGTCCTGGCAATCTTCTTTCCCGGTTTATAGAAAGGGGAAAACCAGAAGGGCGCTTTCTTGGCGGTGATTCCACTCAGGTCGCCTGCATAGTATCCGGGCCCCTTTTGCAGGTCTGTACTTCCGCCCAACATCAGCCAGCCCTTGCCCACGGACTTCCATGGAATGTCTTCGTAGCCGCGAAGGGACAGGAGTTGTTTGATCATGACCACGCGGTTTCCTTTCATCAGGTCCTGGGTGATGGGGATGTATTTGCTGGAAGCCTCGGAAGTGCCGGAACTCAGCGCGAAATACTTGATTTTGCCCGGCCAGCAGACATCAGGGACGCCTTCCAACGTCCGGTGCCACCATTCCTTATAGATGCTGCCGTAGTCATATGCAGGAACGATTTCTTGGAATTTTTTGCCCGGGTGCCTGCTCAGCAGGATTTCATCGAAATAATACCGCTGCCCGAATTCCGTGAACCGGGATTTTTTAAGCAATTTTTTCAGCACCCTGATTTGTTGCCTCCTGGGGGAGTTGGAGGGCAGTTTAAGGGCTCTGGCAATCGTTTTAGGCAAATGGATATCGATGATCGACATGGATTGCAAGATAACGCAATATGAATGATAAATCGATGAGCCTGCCCGCTCTTCCATGAGTGGCTAGAAAATACGTTCAAATCTCTCCTGTGCGATGCGTAATCCGGGACTTTAATCCGGTAGTTGGTCCGGTATCTGCGGACTGGATGGGTTGGGAGGAAGGACGATCGATTGACCGTCCCCCACCATGCTCCCGCTTCCCGCTGCGTTTATGCGTAACCGTATGTTTTTGGGGAGCAGGGAAAGCAGGGCGATGATATCCCGGAAAGCGAGGCCGTTTTCGCAGAAGATAAGGTCTGTGTATCCGTGATTTTCCACGGATTGTACAAATCCTGAAAACCAGTCGCCCATCTGCTGCCCGGCCCGGGGCGGATCATATCGGGTGATGGGACGGCCCGGAAAGAGCTTCGAGTCCCAGAGAGATTCGATTTCATCAAACCGGGAGCTGTTTGCCACGACCAGGAACCCGGGATCCGTTTTCGGACCTGAACGCAAAAGGTTCCCGCAGACACGGAGGACTTTACGCGCTCCTCCGCCCAGCGCGGAAAGGATCGCCCGAAGCAGGATCGCAAGCTGTATGCTGGAACTGAAAGCGCCCGCACGCCAGTCGCCATAGTGCTTGCGCGCAAAGATCGCCATCGCCCCATAAAACATTTTTACATAATTCAGGCTTCCTTTCCGGGTACTTTCTCCTTTGAAATGCAGAATCGGGCAGTGCGGATAGTAGAAATTTTTCCAGCCTGCCTTGCGGATCCGGAAACTCAGGTCAATATCCTCCCCGTACATAAAATAGTCTTCATCGAACCCTCCCGTTTTTTCCAGCACAGTTGCGCGCACCATCATGAAAGCACCGGCAAGAACATCTGTTTCATGCACCTGAAACGGGTCCAGGTGCCCCATATGGTAGCGCGCAAAAATACGCGAGGTGCTGAATAGGTTAGCCATACCCGTTAGTTTGTACAGTGCGGTAAACGGATCCGGGAATCCCCGCCGGCTTTCGCGCAGGAACCTTCCGCCCGCATCCAGCATCCGCACGCCCAGCGCACCCGTTCCGGGATTTTTTTCGAGGTATTCCAGGCATTGCCGGAAGCTGTCTTCGGGGATGATGGTATCCGGGTTGAGGAAGAGGATATAGTCCCCGGTGGCCTCCCGGAGGGCCCGGTTGTTGGCTTTTGCGAAGCCCAGGTTTTCCTGGTTCCAGAAAAAACGAACGGAGGGGAAACGGGGTTCCAGGTAGGATTTGCTGCCGTCCGTGGATGCATTATCCACCACAAGGACCTGTACCTGCAGGCCTGCGGATGCTTTGCGCACTGAGCACAGGCACTGCTCTACAAAATACTTCACATTGTAGTTGACAATTATAACGGAAAGGGAAGGCATCCACCGCCAAAATAGTTATTTTAGATGATCACCCTTAAAGCGCAGGCATGTTAAAATATTTCCTCCCCGTTTTATGTTTCTGCGCGGCACTGACCGCAGGGGCCCAGTCGCTCAAAACATATACCGTTCAGCCCGGGCAGCGGATCTATGATGCGGTCCCGCCCGCAGAGCGGTATTTAAGTCCTGAATTTCCCATGGGCATCGTGCAGTTTCGCAACAACCGGGTGGGTGGCGGCCGCATGAGCTATAACAAAATGCTGGCAGCCATTGAGTTCATCGATGAAAGAGGCGATACCCTGACCCTGTCCAACCCCGGTGAAATACGCTGGGTCAGCATCCGTGATGACAGTTTTTTTGTGGACAAAAACTATCTGCGGAAAGTGGACAGGAAGCAGGACCTTATCCTGGCAGAACTGGATGTCATTATGATCAGCAACCGAAGGCGCATCGGCGCGATGGGGCAGGCCACGGACGCATCCGTGGACGCGTTTACCACACTATCCACATCCGGCAGACCATTGCGGGATATGACGGCCCAGGAGCTATTGACCTATAAAGAGCATATCACCTATTTTATCGGCGACCGGACCGGAACCTTCAAACAGGTCAACCGGAAAAATTTGTCCGCGATGTTCGGCAACCATCGAAAAAAGCTGGAGCAGTACCTGGACGAGCAGAAACCTGATTTCTTTCGGGAGACCGATATGTTGCACCTGCTGGATTTTCTGGCTTCGCTGCAGTAAATTTTCCGCTTCGGACATACAGATTTCCG
>Ga0209594_1000142_pt1 | contig 55116 bp, 70 predicted proteins | sample AshMeaCrysSpring_FD_184126 | JGI IMG/M metagenome (GOLD analysis project Ga0209594, IMG submission 184126) | Groundwater microbial communities from Big Spring, Nevada to study Microbial Dark Matter (Phase II) - Ash Meadows Crystal Spring... | ecosystem: Environmental > Aquatic > Deep subsurface... | reverse complement strand
CGCTGCGTCGCGATCGGCTGGACCTGAACGTGAATGGCCCGCTCTATCTCAACAGCAATCCAGGCTTGGCTGGGCAGTCGCTGCGCTCGCAAGGGCCTGGCCTTCCCCCAATTTGGTCATGATGCATGTGATGGAGTCGATGCCAGAGAGCATCCGTAACTGGGTTTGCCCCAGTTGTGGTGCTCGGCACGACCGCGACATCAATGCCGCCAGGAATGTCTTGGCCGCCGGGCTGGCGGTGACAGCCTGTGGAGCCCTGTCAGTCCAAACTCGGGGGACCGGGGGAGGCATGGGCGATGAAGCAGGAAGTCTCAGTTGTGAAGCTGGGAATCTCCGCCCTTCAGGGCGGGAAGGATGTCAAGATGCATCTAAACCATGTCGATACCCTCGTCGCGGCGCTTCGCGAAAATCCCGGCCTCGCTCTCTCGCTTGAGGCGTACCTCGTGGAGTTGCGCGAGGCGCGTCGAGCAGTCCTCGAAAACTCTGCAGCAGAGGCAGCCATCGTCATGCGCGGACAATGTCAAGCGCTAACAGCGGTCATCAACCAACTCTTCAAGGTGAGGTGAACATGGACATGCCATACGTGAACCCGGCTCCGCACGGCGACGAGTGCCCGTTCTGCATCGCCGAGCGCGGCAAACCGTACCAGCATAGCGGACGCATGCAGTCCGAGGGCGTGTCTCGCCAGGCGCGCGAATACCCGGAGTGCAACGAGACCGAGCCGTTGGTTATCTCCGGCCGCGCGCGCTAACACATCCACAACGCGTGCCATAAGGACAGAAAGGTAGAACATGGCAAAGAACAGGAATGCATCGCACCCCATGGCTGAAGCGGCCGCGGCCGAGCAGAGAGAGATTGACGCCATGCTCGCGGGCGCAGTCGATACGTCCGCCAACGCGGCCGAGGCGCTCGACGCAACGCCAACCGATCCAGAGCCGGCGGTGCAAGCCGCGGCAACAGAGCCGGCACCCGCACCCGCGGCGGCGCCGCCGGCCGTCAATGTCGATCTGCTGCAGCGCCAGTACGACTCGATGATGGGGCGCATGGAGGCGCTCAACCGCGAGAACCGCGAGAACCTGGGCAGGCTGGCGGCCGTCGACGCCAACCGCCAATTCCTGGAGCAGCGAGCCAGCGAGCAGCAGCAGGAGCTGCAGACGTTGCGCGAACGGCTGCGGTCCATCGAGGCGGCTCAGGAAGTGACCGACGTGGTCAAAGGATTCAGTTCGGACCTGGTCGACGCGCAACAATTCGCGGAGATCGTCAAGGGTCTCAACCCGGCGCTGAAACGCAGGGACGAGATGATCCAAGGTGCGCTCGCCAAGCAAGCCGAACTAGAGCGCAAGCTCGATGAAGTTCTCGGCACGGCTCGCGAGGAGATCAAGAAGGTCGATCAACGATGGCTTGATCGCAACCTTCTGCACAAGTCCCCCGACATCAAGGGAATGCTGCAGTCCCCGTCGGGCAAAGAGTTCCTGGCACAGCGAGTTCCGGGCGGACGTCGCACGCGATTGCAAGAGCTGCAAGACGCGTATGCGGAAGGCGATGAAGACTTCATCGCCGGCCTGGTGTCGCAGTGGTCAGCTAGCTCCAAGCCCGCGGCGCCGACTCCGGATCCCGCTCCGGCCATCGAATCGCAAGTGCCTCGCGCGCCAAAACCGGTCGCAGCGCCAACTGATGATGAGCTGCAGGCAGCCTTCCAGAAGGTGTTGCGCGGCGAGATGACGCGGGCACAGTTCAAGGAACTGCAAGGCCGGTAAGGAACCGGCAAAAGGATAGCAACCATGGCAATCAATTCCGCCTCCGGATGGAACAGTCTCGAAGACAGCCCGCTCGCTCGGCGCAAGTATGCTCGCACGATCGCGTACAACTACCATTGCGACGGGCTCTTCTCGAAGTTCACCAACGGTGAATACTCGAAAGAGATCGATTACTGCTCGCAAGAGGTGCAATTCGTCCGCAACTTCGAGCTCGAGTTCCTCCCCTACGAGAAGAACGAGACCGGGCAGACGCAGACCGCCACCCCCGACGCGTTCTGCTTCCGCATCTGCGACGCGGCCTACATCCGTGTCAAGATCGACGAGCTCGATGAGAGGTTCTTGTGCGAGCGTTGGTCGCAATGGAAGGAGATGTTCGATGTGGCGGTGACCCGCGCATGGGATCGCCTGCTCACCAACGACGTCATGAAGCGTCTCCCGTTCTACGCCTCGGCGCAGAACAAAGGCGCGGCGGCCGGTGCCCGCAGCGGCAACGTGAACCTCGGCGCTCCTGGAGCCCCCGTGCTGGTCAATGCCAACACGGTCACCGTCGAGATCGCGAAGCTGAACCAGGTGCTGACCGAGTCGTGCGCGTGGCAAAAGGGCAAGATGGTCCTGCTCTATCCGCCTGCGCTCGGCCCTGTCCTCATGGACTCGAAGCTGGCCAACGCGTTGCAGATGGGTCGCTGCGTCGATTGCAGCCCGATCCTGTCGGGCGAGTTCTACACCAACCTGATGGGATGGGACTTCATCCAGACCAACTACGCGTGTCAGGGCTTTGACGCAACCGCCAACCGCAGCGTGTTCTACGTGATCGCGATGAACATGGACGCGCTCCTGTTCGCGCAGAACCTGATCATCACGCGGACCCGGCAGGGCGACGGCTTCTACAAGCTCCTCGAAGTGCTCGGCGTGTGGGGCCACAAGCCCGTGCACCCGGATGGCTTCGCGGTGGGCTATTGGGCCATCGGCTAATCGCCACCCACGATGCGTCGCGCAGGACGTTCACTCTCTAGTCGGGGCTGCGCTTACCCGATCTTGATGGAGATTCGACATGGCTGATGTACAACTCTGGGAAGGCGGGCGCGCCGTTACGCAGGGCGTCGATTGCGGCGGGTGCAAAGAGAATGCGTACCCTGGCCCGCATCGTCTGGCCGCGCATCGGCGTCGTTCCGCATACCTCCTCGGTGGCGCGTTCGATCCGACCTGCGACCAACGTAACCGCGACTGCTTCTGCCAGCTCGTGGCGACCGATACCGTTTGGCTTGCGCTCATCCCCGAAGACGCTCTGTTCCTTGCCGTGCGCACCAAAGTCACCGACGGCGATGCCGGCGGCTTGGTCTACACGGTAGTAGCCGAGACCTTCGACCTCGACACCGGCGCGGCGATCGCGCCCGTGGTCCTGCCCGGCACCGTTGCTGGTTTGGCCACCTCGGCGCCGCTCGCCGTGTACGCTCCTCTGGCCACTCCGACGTACACCACGCCGTATGGCCCGGGCGGCGCGCGCGTCGGGATCCGGGTCGGCGTGCAGGTGGACACGCTGCCCACGGGCGGCGCGTGCACCTACGGCGGCCGCATCGAGTTGAGCGTCCTCGCGCGCGACTTCGAGACGGCGCAGATCGCCGACTGCCGGCTGACGGGCTCTTGCTTCATCAACCTCCCGTAATCCATAGGGCAGCGTGACGTAACCCCCGCCCCTCCGGAGCAATCCGGAGGGGTCACTACAGAATAAGGACGCATGACATGGCTGAATTCTCCGCACCGAAGGTCCTCGGCATCTCCACCCCGCGATCCAATGACGGCGACCTGCCCGGCTTCAAGCCGAAAACGATGCTCAAAGAGGCTTCGCCATACGTTAAGGACGCGGCCGGCATGATTTGGCCGCGCGAGAAGTGGATGGAGGACATGGGAGATGTGTTGACGCCAAGTTGGGAGGCGCCGCCTGCGCCGAAAATCCAGGTCGCTGCCGGTCTGGATGTGGCACATTACGCATCACCGGCCACTACCACGCCGACCCGCAAAGCCACCCGCGGATGGCCGAAAGGCAAGCCGCGCAAGAGGGCGACCGCCCAGCCCGAGGAGCCGACTGTTGACCACGTTGAATCAGGCGCTGCGGCAAGTAGCGGCAACGCTTAAGGACCTCGCACCGGGGCAGGAGTTCTCTGGCTGGCCGCAGGATCTCCTGCTGCAGTGGTTCAACGAAGGGGTGTGCATCTTGGCCGCATGGCGGCCAGACCTCTTCTCCGCGACGCGCGTAGTGACGCTGCAGCCCGGCAGCGAGCAGACGGTATCTGGCTGCGATCGGTTCGGCCGGGTCATCTCTCAGGTCAATCCGGACGGCACCGAGACCAACGTCCGGAAGACTAGTTTTGCCGCAACGGCTAGCTGGACCAAGCCGCCCTGCCGCAAGCAGGTCGCCGACTACGCGCTGTCGAGCTACCGCTTCGATCCTACGCAGAAACGGACTTTCTACGTCGAGCCGCCTGTACCGGGCGGCGCTGAGGTCAAGGTGCGCATCGTCTGCTCCGGAGCGCCGCCGGCGCTCGAGATGGGCAACATGAACGACGAGGTTGACCTGGACTGCTACCAGTTCACCATGGTCAAGCACTACATGTTGGCTATGGCCTATTCGCAGGACTCCGACTCGTCCAACAACGCGCTGGCGCAGTTCCATCTCAGCATCTGGACGTCATTCATGACGAATGTGGCGCGCTCCGATGCTGCGTTCAGCGGCTCTGCGCAGCCGGCACCGGCACAGCAAGGATCGAGATGATCGAGCTTGTTCACATCCCGCAGAAGGTTCCGTACTCGAAGTTCACGCCCGAGGTCCTGTTCGAGCTGCCCGAGGTGCCGCTCGACGTGGCCGAGAACTACGTCCGCGAGACCGTCATTCGGCTGGCCGAGGACTCGCTCCTGATGCATCGCGAAGTCAAGATCAGGACCCAGCTTGGCTGCGACTCCTACCTGCTCGAGCCGCCAGACGACACGCGAACGCTGAAGATCATCCGGGTGTGCGACTGGCAGGGCCGAGAGCTGGCCATCAAGAACGGGATCTGCATGTCTCCATGCAACATAGGCGCATGGGACTGGTGCGGCGGCAAGAGCTGCAACGGCAGCGTGCCATGGGCAACGTTCCGCCACCCCAACGAGCTGATCGTGGTACCACCGCCGGCCGGCGAGTTCGAGCTGGGCTTCTCCGTCGTCTTGGCGGTGGCCCCCGATCGCGACTCGTGCGAGGTGGACGAGATCGTCTATCAGCGATACGCGCAGGTAGTCATCGATGGCGCCGTGGCGGCACTGCTGCGCATGCCCAACAAGACATGGTCCAGCCAGGCCGCGGCGGCGAAACGAGCGCAAGACTTCAACCACGGCAAGATGCGCGCGCACCTTGACCAAATGGTGGGCTCTGCTGGCGCGCACCAGCGGTTGGTCACGAGGAGATTCGTTTGAACCCGTACAACTGCCCGCCACCGCCGCCCGGGCCGCAGACTCAATCTCCGGCGTCCGCCACGCCCGCCACGTTCTGCACGCTCAACCAGAGCGTCACGGTCCCAGACGCCGTCGTGACGGCGCGCGTGCCGGCGATCGCCGACGGCATTTACTCGAACGCCACGATCACGGTTGCAGGCGGCTGCATCTCGGCCATCTCCAGCGGCAACGCAGTCCTCTACTCAGAGTGCGATCCGTGCGCCGGCACGACCCCCACGCCGCCGCCAGTCACGATCACCGTCGATCCGGACCCGTGCAACCTGACATCGAACGGGCCGAACGGCCTGCTCAGCCGGCTGTTCACGACGAACTCGAGCTGCATGACGATCTCCGGCTGCGGCACGCTCACGTCGCCCCTGCAGGTGAACCCCATCATCTCGCCGACGCCTGGCAACGGGCTAACTTGCACGCCCAATGGGCTCTACGTGGCTGCGGGCGGCGGCGGTGGTGGTGGCGTGAATTACACCGGCTGCGGGATCACGGTCAGCAACGGCCTGATCACGGCGCTTCCGCTGCCCTATCAGCCGGTGCTGGAGATCGCCGCCGAGCCTGGCTGCAGCATCACCGTGCAGCGCGACCCCGGCAACCTTTGCAAGTACATCATCGGCAACTGCGGCAGCACCGATCCGTTCACGTTCGTGCTGGTCAAGGGGACGCGGCAGTACGACACCGTGGGCGACCTGCCGGCCGACCCGTCGACCACCGGTTTCTACTTCGCCGCCGTTGGCACGACCAATCCGCGGTCTTTCTATGCCTTCGTGGACGGTCTTGGCTGGAAGGAAGTACAGGATAGCGCCTCCCTGTCGCTGAGGATCACGCTCTAATGCCGGGCCTCAAGTTCAACCAGTTCGGCGGCATGCTGCCTCGGGCGAACCCCGTCTCCCGGAGCAGCCAAGTCGCGGCCATGGCGCTCGACGTGAACCTCGACCAAGGCACCCTGTCGCCGTGGCGCGAGCGGCTGGTTGTGTCCACCGCGACCCAAGGTACCGAGGTGCTGTCGTTCGCGCAGGTGGATTGCTGTTGGCTAACCAGCGAGGCGTGCGTCAAGTTCGTCGTGCCGTGGCCGTCATGCCGCTTCGTTGTTCGCGCCGGCGCCGGCGCGCCCTTCTACGCTTCGTTCGAGAACGCGTGCGCCGACGATTGGTGTCCGCTTGGAATACCGTGTCCGTCCGAGGCGCCAGCCGCCTTTGCCACCGATCCGCCTGTTGGCGCCTATCCGCCGACGACCGCGCGGAAAGATTTCGAGACGCGGCACTACCGGTATGCGTGGGTCAACGTCTACGGACACGAGAGCGGTGGTAGCGCACCGTCTGCCTTCGTGAACACGTTCGACGGCTCGCCGGTCACGGTGTACCTGCCGAATCCGCCGCCCGGGTATTGCATCGACCGCTTGCGCCTGTATCGCACGGGCACTCCGCTTGAGAGCGGCGGCGAGAAAACGAACCCGCCCAACACTGAATGGTTCCTGGTGGAGGAGCTGCCCGTCGGCGTCAACGTGTACTCCGATGGGCGCCCGAATATAGACCTGCTGCTAGGGCAGTCCGCGAACGCGACGTTTCACGGCGATGAACGCCTGCCGGCGCCCGACGACCTCACGTCGGTCGTGACGCTGGAGAACGGCATGATGGCCGGCATCTCGCCGTCCACCAATATGATCGTGTTCAGCGAGCCGTTCTTGCCGACGTCCTGGCCGATGCGCTACCGCAAGACACTGTGGCAAGACGATGTGCCCGTGGCTCTCAGCGCCATTGGGCCAGCGCTCTACGTGGCGACGACCGGGCATCCGTACACGATCACGGTGCAGCAGCAACAACAAGATGGCAGGCACGGGGTGTTTCGCCATCGCGAATCGTTGCCCTGCATCAGCGCGCGCAGTTTCGTGGCCGGCTCAGGCGCCTGCTACTACGCGTCGCACGATGGGCTGGTGGCGTTGTCGGCTACGCAGGCGCGAGTCATCTCCGAGACCGTCATGAGCAAGCGGCAATGGCAGTCGTGGAGGCCAAATAGGCTACTTGGAGTTGTCCATGATGGCCATTACTTCGGCTTCAGCGATCCGCTGGACAGCGACCTCGCGGAGTCCGGCGTGCACGGCTTCAGGCTGAAGACCGCGGAGAGCGAGCACGCCGACGCCGAGACGGCCACGTTGACCGTGCTCAGCGACAACCCGGACGCGGTGTGGCTCTCCGATCGCGGCGGCCTATACATGGTCGAAGACGGCATCGTCAGCAAGTGGAACGCCGGCGCTGCGCTGCGCCCGTACCTTTGGAGGAACACTACTTTCTATTGGGCGCGCCGCACGGCGCTGGGCGCCGGATACGTTACCTTGGGCGAGCCCGGGCCTGTCATGCTCACCGTGCTCACCGACCGCGGTAACCATGTGCAGACCATCTTGGGCGGCAGGGTGTTTCGCATGCCCAACTGGATGAGCGTGGCAGATACGCAGATCGAGCTGACTGGCACCGGCGAGGTGGCTGAGTTCGTGCTCGGGACATCGTACAAAGAAGCCTTCAGGGCTGGCGCCAATGTCTGAGCCGGTATTCGCCGTCGAGACGTGGCGCGATGAGCGCGAGTTCGCCATCAAGCTGAACGAGTGCATGGCCGCCTACGCAGCCGCATGGGACCGCGGCTACCGCGGGCAAGCGCACGTACCGTTCGAGCCGCACCTCGAATCGCTGATCGGCGCGGTGGTTGCCAGGCAGCGGCAGTTCGTCACGGCGCGCAAGGACGGCAAGATCGTAGCGCTGCAGCACTGGACGTTCAACCGCGATCTCGAGTCGCTTTCACGGCTGCTCGCGACGATGACGCTCATCTACAAGTCCACGCCCGACGCATGCGACACGACCGCGTTCCTGCGGTTCGGCGCGCAAGCCATGAAGGACCAAGGCGCCACGTCGGTGGCGATGCTGGCTTGGTCTGGCGTGCCGTCGCTGCGCGCACGCATGGAGGCCATCGGCGCCAAGCTGGGCGATTACCTCATGGAGATTCCGTAATGCCATTCGGTGGCGCGTTGACCGTTGCCGCGATTGGCGCTGCCGGCAGCTTGGCCAGCGCCGCCGTTACCGCTTCCGCTGGCAAGCAATCGGCAGCTACGACGCGCGAGGCGGCCGAGTTGCAGACCAAGGTGCAGCGCGAGCTGCACGAACACTGGCTGGCCTACTACGCCACCTGCGACGCCTCAGCCATCCAGGCACTCTGCGCGTTCCCCTACTACGACTTCCGTCCGTCTCTAGTCGCCGGAAGGGTGCGTCTCGAGGTGCTGCGCAGCGCGTCGGCGAGCCGGGAACAACTGCGCATGCAGCAGGACATCTATAACACCGGGGCCTATTGCCAGACGCTGCGCTACCTTGCCGCGACCGAGGCGCAGGCGCTCACCGACGGCTACCACTACGCGTGGCGCTACGAGCGCGCGAAGCAGCAGGAGTGGAACCAGCTGCGCATCTCCAACCGCTATCGGCAGCTCGCGCTTGGACGCAACCTGCTGTCGCAGGCTATGGAGACCTCGGCGCTTGCGGCATCCTTCGCCATGAAAGCGGCGCAGCTACGCGGCGAAGCGGCGCAGGGGTGGGCGCAGTTGGCCGGCTATCTCACGTCGGACGGCGGTCAGCGATTGATCGGGTCGGCATTCAGGGCGTTCGGAATTGGCGGCACCGACTACTCAACGTTCGACAACCCGTGGGGCTACAACCCGCAGCCGTCCGCCGGGCAAGTGCCAGACATGAGCGAGTCAGGGTCTGACTGGTCCCGTGGGTCGACCGACACCGCCCCGAACATCGGCACCGGCGGCGAAGGGCAGGGGTTCGCTGGCGTCGGCCTGGAAGGCCAAGGGTTCAGCGGCTCTGACTTCAGCCCGCTCGGAGGTAGCGCGACATGATCGTATTCGGCGTCGAGGGCGCGGCTACACTGAAAGAGTGCGTTGATGCCTACGCCGAGCACTGGAAGCTCGGGCCCGGCAAGCTCGGCCGCGTCTACGACCCTGACCTGGACGCGCTCGCTGCGGCCATTGTCTCCGGACGGGCGATCGGGGTGTCGGCGCGCAAGGACGGCAAGATTGTCGCCGGCATGCTCTGGTGGATCGTACGCGACATGGACGAGAAAGCCGTGATCACGGGCCTGATGACGACCATCGGGCGCATGGACCCCGGCGTCAACTTGGCCGAGTTCATCCAGTACGGCATCCGCGCCGTCAAGGCTCGCGGCGCAACACGGATTGTCTTGCAGATCAACGAGGCGATACCATCGCTCATGGACGCGGCCCGCGCTTGCGGCGCCAACCCCGCAGATCGAATGATGGTGGTGAGCTGAGATGGCATCCTCCGGAGCGGCAAGCGCACAAAAGGCTCAGGCGTCGGCGCAGAAGGACATCGCCGACATGACGACCAAGGTCGCGCGCGAGCTGCACGACCATTGGAAGACGTACTACCGCGACTGCGACATCGCCGCGATCCAGGAGATCTGCGCCACCGAGAAGATCGAGCCGGACTACAACCTGGAGGGCTCCCTCGCCTTCAACGAGAACTCGCGCAACTTCGCCCGCGCCCGCGCCCTGGTCTATGCAGATGACTCGGCAATGTGCCTCTCCAACGTATGCATGGACTGCAACTACTTGTCGTCAATCGAGGCGTCCACTTTCGACGATGCGGCCAATTTCGCGTTTCGGGCAGACGAAGCCAGCGCAGTCCTGCGCAACCAGGCGCAGATCGAGAACCTGCATGCTCACCTAGGCATGGGCAAGAACCTGCTCAGCCAAGCGGCTGGCGGCGCTCAGCTGGCCGCCAAACTGAGCGAGTCGGTCGCCGGCATGCAGAGCATGGCCATGCAGAATTGGGCCAAGCTCGGCGGATACTTGATCAGCGATCGCGGGCAGCAGCAGCTGAGCAAGACTTACAACCTGTTCGCGCGCGCGTTCGGCAGCAGCGCGAAGCAGCCAGGAGACCCGTCCTACGAGGGCGCCCAGCGCGTTACTGAGGGCGCGGGTAGCGATAGTTCGCGTGGCTTTGCGCAGACTGCGCAGACTAGCGAGCAGGCGCCGATCTACGCCGACGAAGGAGAGTAAGCATGACAATCGCCGATTGGCTCGTGGCGGCTTCTGGGATTCCGCGCGGCCTCATGGAGGGCTACGAGTTCGGGCAGAAGGCGGCGCGTGAGGAAGAAAAAGCCCTGGCCGAAATCGAGCGTATAAACCTTGCCAACCAACTTGCCCGCCTGACGCAGCAGGAGACCTACTCGCCTGGCGCGGTGGCAACGCGAGAGGCGGCACGAGAGGCGGACCGCCTGGGGGCGCAACTGAGGTCATTGACGACCGGCACCGACATCGAGGCGTTCAAAGCCGCCGGCACGGCGCCGGGCGAAACGATCACCAACCGCATGCGGGCCGCCCAAGCGCAGTCGGAGGCGGAGCTGAAAGGGGCCCAATTCAGGCTCGACGTTGAGCAGCCCAAGCAACTTGAGGCCAGGCGGCAGGATCTGGAGCGCCAGATGGCCGACCTGAGCAAACAACTCGACGTGCGCTCCGGCGCGCTCGACGTTCAGCGGGCCGGGCAGCAGAGCACTCTGGGGCAGATCCAAGACTCCGCTGCCGCCGCAGCGAGCGAAAAGGAAGCGGTCCGCGCATGGCAGAGCGCCATCACCGAGGCGCCGGACAGCTCGAAGATCGAGCAGATCAACTTGGCGCTGACCAAGACCAAGGACCCAACTGCGCAGGCGAAGCTTCTGAAACAGCGCGAGGTTCTTGCCGCAGACGAGATGTCGCGCGCGCAGTCGCCGGAGCAATTGCAGTCCGTTGCCAGCCTGATCCCGTCGCTGCGGGGCCTGACCGTCGCCCAGCAGCCGGACGGCACGATCCTGGTCACGCGCCAGAGCGTCGGGCAGGACGGCGCCGCCAAGCCGGAGTCGTTCTCGTTCCAGAACCTCGAGGCAGCCAAGATCGGCCTGGGAGCGACTGTACTGCCGCAGAAGCCGCCGCCCGCGGCTCGTGTGGCCGCGCCGACAAAGGAACAGCAGGCAGCCACAGCGGCATCTGCTGGAGCTAGCAGAGCCGCCGCATTGCTGGGGACGTCGCCTACGCCCGCCACTCCCGCGGCAGCAGCCACTCCAGCCGCTGCCCCAGCAGCCGCTTCAGCAGCCGCCCCAGCAGCCGCGCAGCCCTTGGTGGCTCCGCCGGCGCCCGCCGCGACCCCAGCCGCGCCGCTACACGCTGCCGTGAAAAAGATGGCCGCGTCGCAATTGTACGCCCGCGAGGCACTGACCATCTCGCAGGCGCTGCAACAACTCGATCAGCAGATCGCCTCCGCCTACAAGAGCGGAGATCAGAACGCCATCAAGGCGCTAATGCAAGGGCGCGCCCAGGTGTACGAGATGATCCCGAAGGGATACAGGTGAGCCATGGCCCGCGCGGATAAGCAAGACCTCGTCGCGCTGGCACGGCGCAAGGCGCTCGAGGCGGGCATCCCGGAGGATCTGGTCCCTGTATTCCTGGGACAGATCGAGCAGGAGTCCGGCTGGAACCCACGCGCCACCAGCGCAGCCGGCGCCAAGGGTCTGGGTCAGCTCATGCCGGGCACCGCTCGAGACCTCGGTGTCAAGAACGTCTTCGACCCCGAGGAGAACCTGGGCGGCGCGGCGCGCTACTTCAAGGATCGACTGGATCAGTTCGGCGACACCGGCCTCGCGCTGGCCGCCTACAATTGGGGCCCCGGCAACGTCCAGAAGATGTTGAAGAACCCTCGGGGGTATACGCCTCCGAAAGAAACGCTCGACTACGTGCCGTCGGTCATGCGCAGGGCCATGGCCTACGGCTCAACGCAGGCGCCGGCAGACCTGACGCTGGCGTTCTTTCCGGGCACGTCCAAACTGCCGAAAGAGGCGGTCAACCGCGCCGTCGCTCAGCGCACTGGCGGCGCATCGGCGGGCGAGGTAGTGGCGCAAGTCGGCTTGGGCGCCATGCCCACGGGCGAGAAGCTGACGATCGAGGCCGCACTCGACGCTTCGCAGCCGCCGGCCGAGGAGATGGACCTCGCTGCAGAGATGGGCGGAGCTACCAGCTCCGCAGATTTGCTGGCACTGGCCAAGCCCAAGTCCATGGACGGATTCCTAAAAGCCAAGTTCGGACCCATTGCTGGCATTGCAGACGTCTTTCCAAAGGCGTATGACAAGGATTTGCTCCGCATGATCGATGAGGCATAGATGGCCAGCGAACTTGAGCGCTTCATGCCCCAGAGAGAGGACAAGAAGAATGAGAACACGAGCCTGCTTGGAGCACCCCTGGTCACGACGCCGGCGCTTACGAAAGCGGAAGTCGCCGCCGCGACCGCCGCCCAAGCGCCGAGCCTGTCGGACCTGATCTATTCGCAGCCTACGCCAGTGCCCATTGCGGGCGCCATGACCGCGCCAGTCCAGCCAGCGCAGCAGGCGCCGACCGCCGCCGCCCTGCCCGACGGACTCGGAACGTGGGCCGACCTGCAGAATTCTCCGCAGTGGAAGCAGGGATCCACGGAGCGCCGCCAGTCGCTCGAGCGCGCGTGGCTCGATCAGGTCAAGCAGTACGCGCTCACCATCGAGGACAAGGGCGAACGCGAGGCATTCAGGGCCGCCATCCGCAAGGGCGCCCCGCTGACCAAGTCGATCGAGCGCACGCTGGGCGGGGCGTTGATGGATCGCGTCAACGCGTTCGCGTCCGGGGCGAATACACTGGCCGGGCAAGTCGGCACGTTGGTCAACTTCACCGCGCGCCAAGTCGGAGTGAGCGAGCCGTTCACGCAAGAGGGCCAGAGCATCTTGGGCGATATGCTCAATCCGGAGCTGGCCGAGGCACGCGCCAAGGCGTTCCGCGACGAGTATTCGCAGAAGCTCAAGGACGACCTGAAGGTCTCCGCCGAGCGCGTCCAGGCCGCTGGTGAGGGCGAGTTTGGGAAGTTCCGGGCGGCGATCGGCGCGGCATGGGACCGCCCTGACCTGATCGTCAACCTCTTCGCCGAGAACGTGCCGCAGATGGTGGCAACTCTTGGGGCGGCCGGCACCGCCGGGCGGGTTGCCTCCGCGCTCTCAACGGGCTTCAAAACGCTCAGCGCTGCCGAGGCTGCCGCTGCCGCTCAGTTGGCAACGAAGGCGGCCCGCGGCACGGCTGTTGCGGCCGGCTCAGCGCTGACGGCCGGCGATGCGATCTCGACCAACGTCGAGACGATGCGCAAAGCCACCGAGGAACAGTGGCGCACCGACCCAGAGTACAACGAGCTGCGCAAGACGGTTGGCGAGGAAGAGGCCAAGCGCCAGATCGCGCTCGACCGCTCGAAGGTCGCCGCCTTGATTGGCATGGTTGCGGGCGGTGTGGGCGGCGCGTTTGGCGTGGAGCAACTGCTCGGCAAGGCCGCCAAGGCCGGACTGATGTCGCGCCTCGGCCGCTTTGCGGCGGAACCGTTGGGCGAGATCCCGGAGGAAGTCGGGCCGCAGATCGAGGCTAACCGGCAACTGCGGCGCCTGGCGCCGGACACGCAGCTCCTGGCCGGCACCGGCGAGGTGGCAGCGCAGGCGGTGTTGGCCGGGGCTGGGCCTGGCGCGATCGCCGCGATCGGGTCTACTGCTCCGGAGGAAGCGCAGGCTACGCCAACGCAGCCCGAGCCGAGCGCTCCCTCGGCCCCGGAGGCGCCTACCGGACCCGAGACGTTTCGCCAGCGCGCTGCCAAGGCGATCGGCACGCTGCAGACGACGCTGGATGCGATACGGCAGAACCCCGATCTCTCCGAGGCGGGACGCGTCGAGCAGGGCGTCGCCATCGAGGAGCAAATCGATGCGTGGACGCAATCGGCCATGGAGTTCGAGGCCACGCCAACCGTGCGACGCCTCCAGGGCGAAGTTGAGGCCGCAGCACGTCGGCTCGATCAGATTGCATCCAGCAGCCTAGACGACGCGACCAAGGCCAGCCTGTCCGCGCCGCTCACGAAGAAGGTGCAGCGAGCGCAGGAGCTGGCCAGTCTCGCCGACCTCGACGAGAACGACCTCGAGAGCTACGTGCGCGACCGCGAGCAGGCGTTGCTCGACATCGAGGGCGAGCGCGGCACCGGCGCCAAAGTCACCGGCGAGAACGAGGCGCGCTTGCTGGAGGAGCGTGCGATCGCCAACCAGATCCTGGACGAGCGGTCATTGGTCGAAACTCCGAGCGACCGCGCGTTCGCGGCGCAAGAGCGCAGCGCATTCCCGAAGGACAACAGCGGCAACTACGTCTATCCGACCGCCGAAGAGCTGGGCGCCCTGAAGCTCTCGGACGCCCTGTCGGTCATCGCCAACATCGCGGCCTCGCGCATCTACGACGCGCGCGCCAACACGATCTACCGCCGCTCCGAGCGCGCGCAGCTCATCAGGATGGCGCGGCAAATCGAGGAGTCGACGGCACGCGCGAAAGAGCTGCTGACCGCCGACGAGCCCACGCTTGCGACCGCACGTGCCGACCTGACGCAAGGCTTGATCAACCTCTTTCGGCAAGGACGGTCACCGGGCGACGGACGTCTGCACGAATTGGCCGCGATCATCTATCGCGAGCAGCAGCTTCAGGGCAGAGAGTTCTCGTTCGGCGAGGCGCAGAGTATCGCCGCGCGCCAGCTGGCCGACTTGGCGCGCCAGGACACAACGACCGCCGACTCCGGCATCGAGCCGCCCGCGCCTCCAGCACCGCCAGATCCTGACAAGCAGCCCGGTGGAGATACCGAGGGGTACGCTCTAGCCGCCGCCGGCAAGACGTATAAGGGAAGCCAGGCCATCACGAAGGACGAAATCCCGGCGTTCCTGGCCATCATGCGCAGCGTGACGTCGGTGCCCAACGGCTTCACCAACAACATCATTCGCGCGCTCGGCGCCAGGTTCTCGAAGATCCAGCATGGCTACGGCTACGTGGGCTTCTATTGCTCTAGCTCGATGTTCGATTGGCAGGGGCAGGTCGCGCTCGACATGAGCCCGTCTGGTAGTGGGAGCTACAGCAAGCAGCACACCGCAGCTCACGAGCTCGGACATGCGCTGGACGACATTCTGCGCACCGGCAGCGACGCCCCATTCATCTCGCAGAATGCACCGGAATTCTCTTCTGCCGGCGTGTACGTCAAGGAGATTGCCGATTGGTACGCCAAGCGCGGCGCCGAAGCCCCTTTGTATTTTCACTACCCGCTCATGTCTGGTTCCGGGAGTCCGAGGGACCAAGCGGCCGAGTATTTTGCACAAATCGTTGCGTACTATCACGCAGACCCAAGTACACTCAAATCGCGTCTGCCCAAGACATACGCCTTTGCGGAAAGACTATTCAATGGACTCAGACAACTCGAAAGCTCTGGACAGCTTGACGCTGCTTCAATTGCAGACACTGTACGCCAAGCGATTTCCGGACATGGCGGCCCCGCCGTCGCGCTGGACGCAGGAGCGGGCGCAGACACCGGAGGGGCAACAGCTCAAGGCGCAGTACGTGCTGGCGCTATCGACCGGAACGCCCAACCTGGAGTGGCATCTGAGGTTCAGCCCGGGGCCGAACAAGCCTCGGTATTAGGAGCCGTTGATGAAGCAGCTCGCGCCGTCGTTGCCGCCGTCAGTGCCAACCCCGAAACCGCTGAGCAAGACATTAGAAGCGCAATCGAAGAGGTCAGCGAATCGATCGCCGCTGCTCAGACTGCGGCAGCTCCAAGGCTTGGAGCCGCAACTCCAGCTCCAAGCTCTAGAACAGGCGCTCCGACTCTACAAAGAGGAACCGGACGCGCCAAACCTCAAGCCAGGACCAAAGCCGCTGCAGATCAGCCCACAACAGGCGCCAAAGCCCAAGTCGTTGTAAACGACACGGCCGCCGCCCAGATCCCGGGCGAGAAGGCGACGCGCGCCGAGATCGTCCAGGAGCTGGCCCGAATCTTCGGACGGCCGAAAGAGACGATCATGTCTCTGCTGCCGAAGGTCGTGCTGGCCGAGGACTCCAACATCCAGATCGTTGCGTCGGAGGGTCCGAACAAGGACACCTTGATCATCATGCCCGACGGCAGGACCGTCAAGGTGGGCAGCGGCACGCTCGCGTTCCACTGGCCGGAGCGCAATCAGATCGTGCTGCTGACGACGCGCATTCCAAAAGACCGGATCAAGGCGGTCATCTTTCACGAGCTATTCCACAAGCGAGGCGGCCAGATCCTGGGGCGCAAGCGGCTGCAGCAGTTCCGTCGCCAAATCGAGAAGTGGGCCAACGCGCGGCGGGGGTCGCCGGAGCGCATCGTCTACGATAGGGCCATCCAGCGAGTGAATGCGGTCGCGTTCGGCGCAGGCGAGCCAGTACGCGGCAACCGGCGGTACGACGAAGAGCTGGTCCCATACTTTATCGAGGAGGCGATCGTCGCTGGATACCTGCCAAGCAAGAGACCGGCGCTGAACAGGCCAGGCATCGTCGGCGCGCTGACGCAGTGGTCGAGCTGGGTGCGGCGCGCGATTGCCGATTTGTTTGGCGTGGTGCCGAGGGTGGACGTCGACGAGATGCTGCTGGCCGCATACGGCGCAGCCAACCTTGAGCTGCCCGACGCTATCGGGACGAAGCGCGTCGAGTCCCTGATGCAGCAAAGCTCCGGCTTCCTGGCGCGTAGCATCAAGGAGCAGATCGAGCGCGGTGCGTGGGACTACAACCCGGACGAAGCCACGCCTGCGCAGCGCGCCCTGGGCGTCCGCCCGTCGCAGATCAACCCAATCTACGGCGACGACTCCATCGCCGAGTCGAGCATCGCCAACGCCGCGTGGGTCAAGCTACCGGCGCAGCGGGCAGCGCCGATGAAGACGCGCGCGGCCGTTCAACACTTCGTCGATACCGGTGAGAACCCGACGGCGCAGTGGCTGCCGCAGGCGAAGGACAAATTCATCGAGAATTGGCAGGACGCGCAGCGGCCAGTGTGGAACTGGATCAGGGACAATGGGTTAGACGTTGGGCTGTGGCGCGCGCTCAAGCTCATCCCCGGCAGGATCCGGGCGCTGCTACAGCGCTACAACAACGACGTGCTGGATCCCATCCACGCCGAGGTGGCCAAGTTCGCGCAGCAGTACAAGATCGGCGCGGCGCGCGCGGCGCAGGTCGTTGGGTATTGGGCAACCATGCGCCACGTCCCGGAAGCCAACGCGCAACTGCGCAAGAAGATCGTCGGGCGCGTCGGGCAAGGCGACCCGAGCGCCATCCATGACCTGCGTCGCTTCGACGAGACCCAGCGCGGCGCGCACCCGAACGACAACGACCCTGACCGCGGCGCCATGGCGGGCGGCTGGTCTGACGCCGAGGCCACCGCCATCGGCCAGAAGCTCGAGTCCGAGTTCGCGGCGGCCGACCTCGAGCGCATAGGCAACATGATCGTTGACGGCTTTGCGAAGATGAAGGCCGAGGCGATCGCGAGCGGACAGATTTCCAAGAAGGCGCTGCAGGGCTTCCCGAAGTTCAAGCATTACGTCGCCCTCACCGGCACGCCCTGGGACGACTCGGCCAGCGATGCGTTCGGGTCGCACGTGTCGCCCAACATCTTGCGCGAGCGCGGCGGCAGAGTTGGCGGGGTGTCCGATAACGCGCTGGTGGCGCTGGTTGACCGGACCGGACGGGTGGCAGCCTACAACGGCAGCGTCGAGTTCAAGACGAAACTGAACGCAGTGTGGACCCAGGCCGGCGGCGACAAGAACACCGTCGGCATCGAGCGTCTAGCCAGCTCGAAGGGCCAGTCCCCGTTCGCGACCGACGTGATCTGGCAGGACCCGCAAGGCGAGCGCTGGATCTTCCGTTTCACCGGCGATGCCCAAGAGGTCGGGCCGGCGCTGCTGAACAAGAACCGAGAGTTCTCCGACGGCACGCTGCCCAGCATGCTCGACGGGGCGCTGCGCCTGTTCTCGCGCGCGGTCACGCAGTGGACGATGGCGTTCGCGCCGATCAACATGATGCGCGACCTGCAGGAGAAGTCGGTCCTGATCCGCTCGCGCGGAGTTATCGACGCCTCGGGCCAGCCGGTCGACGTCAACAAACTGTTCGCGCGCACGTGGAGCAATTCGATCAAGCCGGATCTGTGGCGCGCCGCCTGGGCGCTGGCCAATGGCAAGCAGGCCGACAACAACACGGCCGCCGGCCGCTACGCCAATCAGCTCGTCATGAACGGCGGAATCTCGACGTTCGGCGAACGGCTCAAGCGCGGGCAGAAATCGGTCAACACGGCGGTCAAGGCCAAGAGCGGCCCGCATCTGGTGGCGAGCCGTCTCGGCAAGGTGGTCGAGGCGTACAACACGCTCTTCGAGCTGATCTCGTCCTTGTCTAGCCACGCGGCGATGCGAGACCTCGGCGTAGAGGAAAAGACGGCCGCATTCCAGACGCTGGACCTCATGAACTTTGGCAACCAAGGGGCCAAGACTGCTTGGCTGCGTCACCTCTACGCGTTCTTCAACCCGGCCATGCAATCGGGCGGGAACCTGATCCGCCAGCTCAACACGAAGCGCGGAGTTACCGATGCGTCCATCATGCTGATGGTGGCCGGCCTGCTCTACGGATTGGCCGAGGTGCTGGCGCCGCGGGACGAGGAAGACGGCGAAGAGGGCATCAGCGCGCTGGACAAGAGGGGCGCGTTCGAGATCGAGCGTAACGTGCCGCTGTTCATCCTTGGCAACGACCAGCCGGTCAAGGTGCCCGTAGGCTTCGGCCTGCCGCAACTCGCGTGGTCCAGCGTCGTGAACAGCGCGCGCTGGATGTCCGGACGCTACGGTGCGCAAGAAGCCGTCGCCCAGCAGGCGGCGCAGTTCTTCAAGACGATCTCCCCGATCCCGCCCAGCGAGGTGACGGTCAGCGCGGCGCCAGCGCTGTTCTTTACGAAGATGTTCACCCCGACGGTGTTCCGCCCGATCGTGGACTTGGCTACCGACACGAACGCGTTCGGCGGGAAGCTGACCGCCTACTACCCCGATCAGAGCAAGTTCCGTAGCGAGCAAGGCAAGATCACCACCCCCGACGCGTACAAACGGATGGCGGCCGCGATGCGCGAGTCCACTGGCTGGGACGCCTACCCAGAGCAGTGGAAGACGCTGGTTGAGGGTACGGCTTGGGGGCCGCTGGGATACGTCCTGAAGTCCATAACGGATTCGTCGAAAGAGCTGGAAGGGCGCGAGCTCGACGCCATCGACAGAATGCCGGGCAGCACGCTGCTGCGCCTGGTCGGTGGCGATCGCCTGATCGGCGGCATGTCCCGCTACCTCGAATCCAAGTACCACGAAGAATTGACCAAGGCCATGCGGTACAGGCGCGAGGAAAGCCTCGCGAAGGCCGAAGACCGGCTGGAGGAGTGGCGCGAGGACAACCCCGAGAAGCTGGAACGGCTGGAGGCGCTGCGCGTTTCACAGAAAAGAATAAACGACTTGACTAAGCGATATAATGAGTTACTGCGGTCCGCGCAGAGGGGCTCATCCGACATCAATGAGATCCGAGAAGAATTGGGAGCCATCTCCGATGAGCGCAAGGCCCAGATGATTGCCTTCCTACGTGACGCACTGGAGTGGGACGAAGAGGAAATCTGATGGATCGGATCATTCGCATCACGCCGCGCACTATCAAGACCTGCATTGGACTGCGCCGCGAATTGTGCGGCGACTCTGAGCTGATCGGGCACGAGGACGTCAGCATCATCATGCGTCGCTGCGGATTGGGCGCGCTGGTGTGCGAACAAGAGCCGGTCGATTGGGGGTGTGGCGTCACGACGACGCGCAAGGTCTACAGTCGCGTGCCGAACCGAGGCATCAGGTATCGCGCCGTCGAGGCCGACGCGCGCACCGGCAACGTTTGCTTCATGTGGGACGACAAGCTTCTGAAGGCTGAGCCTGGACGCTGGACAGGAGAGCTGTTCATCTGCAACGAGTTCGTCGGACACTTGCAGTTCCACCTTGAGGACAGGCTCTCCATCGGCGGCGATGACTGCGTGTCGCAGGTCCAGTGCCCGCCCCCATCTTGCTCTGCCGATTGCTAAAGGAACCAGGTTATGTACACCGCACGAGGGCTGCAGAACTTCCTGACCAACCTGACTGCCGCGCTCGAGCCGAATCACTCCACGCCGCAGATCAGGTTCGATGCGTCCTCCAGGATCTGCGCCGTGCTGGGGAACGGCGACTACACGTACATGACGCTGACGTGCCCGGGCGGGTTCGAGATCGTGCGTGTGCGGTGCAGCCACGGCGTAGTCGTCCTCGACCGCGGCATGGATGGGACGCACAAGCAGTTCTTCCCCATCGGCTCGTGCCTGCAGTTCTCGATCACCTACCAAACCATCGAGGACATGATCGAGCAGCACCAGTTCTGCCCGGCCGACTGCCGCAAGGCCTCCATTGTCTCGGGGGCGCAAGCGCCGGCTGCGGCGCTCAACGTGCCCTACTGGCATCAGTTCGTGCTCTCCGGCACGCCGCCGTTCGGGCTTGGCACCGTCATCGGACCGGATTGGCTGAACGTCACCCTGGACGCAGGCGTGGTTCGCTTGTCGGGCACGCCAACGGCTATCGGCACCTCGCGCGTCGAGATCCCGCTTTGGTCTTGCGGCGAGTACATCAACCTGTTCACCGGCTGCATCACCGTCTCCTGACGATGGACAGCGCCGAGCTCATCGAGCTGATCGATCAGGCCATCCCGCAGGCCGCTCGGCAAGACATCGAGCGCTACGCGCCCTGGATCGCGCAGGGCTGGGCGGCGCACCATATCGACACGCCATACCGGCGCTCTGCGTGGCTGGCGCAGGTGGCGGTCGAGTCGAACTACCTGCGCACGATCAAAGAGAACCTGAACTACTCGGCTGCTGGCCTCGCCAACACATGGCCGAAGAGATATTCGATCACCGGACGCGCTGGAGGCGCTCCGAACCAGCTGGCGATGTCGATCGCTAGAGATCCAGTCAAAATAGCCAACAACACGTACGCGAACCGAATGGGCAACGGCAGTCCCGAGAGTGGCGATGGATGGAAGTACATCGGCCGGGGACTGAAGCAGTTGACGGGTAAGGACAACTACGCCTGGTATCGCTCTTGGAGCGGCGCCGACGTCGTGTCGCGTCCCGACCTACTGCTCGAGCCGGAGCATGCAGTGGGCAGCGCCATCGGATTCTGGGTGCGTGAGCGGCTGAACAGTCTGGCCGACGCAACGCAGCATGATCCGAACGCCTTCCACATCATCAGTGCGCTCGTGAGCTGCGGATCAAGGCATTGTTCTCCGATAGGCAAAGAGCACCGCTTCGAGGCGTGGCGCCATGCGCGACGTGCGTGCCGTGCGCATCGATGAGCGCTTGCATGATGTAGAGAACCGTCTGAACGCTCTGCAGCACGCCATCAGTCGCTCGATTGGTGACGGGGCAGATGCCTATGACGCGCATCGCAGCGACCACAAGTCACGTGAGCAGAAGGCCAGGAGATGGGAAGACATCCAGGGCAAGGTCATGACAGTCGCGATCACGTCAGCTACGGCGTCGCTGATAGCATTCGCCAAACCACTCGTGAAGTGGCTGCTCTCGTGGCTCGCCTGATACCGGTCCTCATCGGGCTGCTGTTTGCCTTTCTCATCGTCGTGCTGGTGCGATCGTTGATCAGCATCGATGTGCCATTCACGATCAAGTCTTCTGACGTGGTCGTAGATACGCGGTATGCCGTCAAGCAGCTCGTGCACACCTTGCACATTCAATCGAGCGAGCCGGTGCGCGTCCTGTTCGAGCGCGACATCATCTTCCGTGACGGCGAGACGCTGAGGTCATTTGACCCGTGGGGCACGATAGCGCAGGGTGACAGCGTCATCTCGCGCGAGATCATGCTGCCGCGCGACGTGGTCGTTACTGTGTGCGTGGATACCTACGTTGTGTGGCAGCCGTGGATGAGCGTCGTGGACCACAAAATCAAGGCGGGACGGTCATGCACAGAGAGCTGAGCCACGTTGCTCGAGTCCTGGCCGTCACCGTCGGGGCGCTCATCTGGATTGTGGGCATTGCCGTTGACCTGGCGCTGGAGTTTCGCCATACGGCTGACACTGTCGAGCAGCGCGCTGGCGCAGCCGAGATGATGTTCAGGATCACGTTCACGCAGGCGCGTTCGGCAACCGAGGCCGTGGCGACGGCGGCGAGCGGCCGGTGGCACGGATGGAGCAGCCAGTTCGTGTACGACGTCCTGCACGCTGCAGCGCAGGAGCCCATCCGTCACGTGCTCATGTTCGACGCCAACGGAGACCAACGTGCGGTGTCGTTCAGCGAGACTGCGCCGGCGCTCAACGTCGCCGACCGCCCGTATTTCAAGGCCGCCGCGAGCGGTACTCAGACGGCGTGGTTCGGGCCATACTTGGGGCGCAACACGGGGCGCAACAGTTTTGCCTACGTGGCGCGTATCGAAGACGCGGACGGGAACTTCGACGGCATCGTGGTCACTGCAATGGATGTGGCGACCCTGGAGCTGCTGTGCGCGGCAGCGCTCTCGCCGGGCGTCGGGCTGTCGATAGCGCACTCGAGCGGAGAGCAGGTGGTCTCCTGCAGTCCGGACGGCGTCGGCAGCCTGGCTACCGACACGCTCGTACGCATGGTCGGACACCAGTTCGTCGTGCGCGGCCGGGTTGACGCAGCCGCTGTCGTGCGTGCGTGGACGGCGCGTCACCTGTTCCAAGACGTCCTGATCCTGCTGGGACTCATTCTCATTCTGGTGCCATCGATCTATGACCGCCGCCGCTAAGGCCAAGCCCAGCCGCCGTGCCTTCAACTTCGAGTATGTCGGCGGGCGGCGCTACCTGCTGTGCTGTGCCACGCTGCTTGTGACCACGGTCCTGGTGGTCATGTCCAAGGTCAGCGGAGAGGTATACGCCACGGTCGTCCTAGGCACCGTCGGCGCCTACATCGCCGGGAACGTTGCCCAACGCAAAGTGGAGGCCGGAACTTGAACTGGATCGCGATCGTCAAGCTGGCTGCCCTGGCGGCGGTGTGTGCAGCAGCGGTGGCTGCGGTGCTCGTCTACCGGAACGCCATTGCAGAGGCCGAGCAGGCCCGCCAGGAGGCCGCAGAGCTGCTGGTGGTAGTGGAGCAGCAGGCAGACGTCATCAGGCGCACAGAGGCCGCTCTACGCAAGCGGGAGGCCGATCGGACCAAGCTATTGAAGGAGCGCGACCGTGCACGCCAAGACCTTGCCGAACTGCTCAAGCGTCCTGAAGTCGCTGGTTGGGCCAGCCACTCTCTGCCTGACGCTGTTATTCGCCGGTTGCAGCGCAGCGCCGACAGTGCCACGCCTGGACCCGCCGGTCAGCCTGATCGAGCCGACCGCTGAGCCGGTGTTCGTCGGCTCGACCAACGCCGACTTGCTCCAGCACATCGACGACTGGCGCGACGCCCTCGGGCAGTGCAACGCCGACAAGGGTGCTCTGCGGGAGTTTGCGCTGCCGGGCAGGTAGGCTGCACGCCGGTTGCTGGCTGTCGAGGAGAGTCGAGACAAGTGCGGCACCTAGTCGGTGCCGGAAGGTAGGAGCAGTACGGCAGTACGGCAGTACGGCAGTACGGCAGTACGTGCTTTGAGCCGGCTCCACCCGTCCAGTGCTCTCCAGGCCGGTGCGCAGGTCTCTAGCACTTCAGAGGCGTCTCGCACTTCAGACTGCAGTGCGGCACCTAGTCGGTGCCGGAAGGGAGGGAGGATCGAGTGGGCTTCAGCCAGCTCGCCTGTCCAGGACATCCGACGGCTGTTTCCAGGCAACTGGTGTTTCGTACAGCTTCTCGATCGCCAGTCTCAGTCGCTCGGTGATGTGGCCGGGCGGGATGTCGAGCAGACCGCACACCAGGTGAGCTTGCCGCAGCCAGGCGAGACGCCGGTTCAACTCTGCGTCCAGTCGCTCGATCTCGTCTGCGGCTTCGTCCGCGACAGCCAGGTTGTCGTGCTTCCTCATCGCCAGTCGCCGCAGCCGCTTGATCAGGCCGGTCGTCTCGCTCGGGTGGCTGTTATCGCTCCTCATCTGCGTTCTCCTGTTTTGCTCAGCTATCTCTGCTATCTCAGCTGTCTTCGCTATCTCTGCTATCTCTGCTGTCTCTGCTGTCTTTGCTGTCTCGGCCCGACCGGTCGGCTGTCTCTGGTGTGGCTGCCCGGCCTGGCTGGTGTCCGGTGTCGCTCCGCTTGCCTGGTACTGCAGTGTCTGCTCGGCGAGTACATCGCTTGAAGATCGGAGGAATGGGTTGATCTGCGCCAATAACCCCCCCACCCGAGAGACCAAAGTACAGGATACCCGTACAGTGGTTAGTCTCAGGTGGGGGTGTATTCGCAGCTATCGCCGTCAGACCATCGGTCAGGCGTCACTGCGGATTCGGTCGGCCGGTTTAGCTACAGCACTCTCGCCGAATCTTCGGGAGCTTTTGGCGAGTCTGCCGCCATCCGCGCTGTCTCCCGATGCCGCAGTTTTGTCCGCCACTCATCATGACGGCACCACGGCAACAACCTCAGCTCCGGCCTGCCTCTTCTTTGCCGGAAGGGATGAAACGCCGCGCAGTAAGAACGTACGAAGCGGTGGGGCCGCCGAACTCACCCCTCTCGGGGATCTCTCGACGCTGCACTCTGTGCACGGGGTTGACCCGTTGGGGCTTCCTAAACGTCTGGCGGTCCACCGACTTACCCCGGGCTCTGTGCTTGCCCTGCTCTGTTTGGGTGCCTGTGTGCATAACGCCAGTTTCGCCGGGGAAACCCTCCCCTTGACCTCTCTCACCGATAGACCTACGCGGCCGTGACACGCATCCTGCTGCACAACCCCAAGATAGAGGTGCCCGTGCCCGGCAGGCTACGCCACGCAGTGGATGGTATACGAAGGCCGGCCAGCGGCGCAATGCTAAAATGCGTTGTTACATCTTCCCCTCCCCCGACCTTCAGGGCGGGGGAGGACGTCAGCGCCGGCGCTTGACCCGCAGTCCAAGCTTGAGCTGCCGGTCGGCGGCCTTCTGATCCTGGATGCGACGCATCATGTCGCGGCGCCAAGCGGCATCCAGGGAGCGGAACACTTCGCCCGACGGCTGTAGCGGACCTAGGGCGTTCCACGACTTCTGCACCGAGTTGGGGCCGTGCATCTGCGTGAAGCGCACCCAGGCGTAGCCTCGCTTGTAGGGCTTGCCGGCCTTGGTGCGGGCGTTCTTCTCGACCCACAGCAGGTTGCGATACTGCGTCTCCAGACTCAGTACTGCGGGCTCCGCCGGCGAGCGCCTCGGCTGTTCTGGCTGCAGCGGGACGAGCCTGCCATCGGCGTTCCAGACCATGACTAGCGGGGCTCTCCGGGCGCCGCACGACGGGCAGACGCGCTCGGAGAAGTGCAGCATCAGTCCGCACCCCTTGCACGGTACCATTTTGGGGCGCTCTTTCTTGATCTCTGCGGCGCTGCGTATGATCGACCCGCGCGTCAAGTCCGGCACTTCGAAGTCCGCCGGCATGCCGTGGCGAGCGATGTTGGCGGAATGGTCGAGCAGTAGGGCTTCCCGCTTCCCCGGCGACGGCCGCAACACTCGCCCGACTTGCTGGATGTGCAGAGCGAGCGAAGCCGTGGGGCGCGCCAGTATGGCCACCTCAGCTAGCGGCATGTCAAAGCCGATGCTGAGCACGTTCACGGACGTGAGCACCTTGGTGACCTTCCGGCGAAAGCGGTCGAAGATGTCGGTGCGTTCCTCGGCCGACGAGAACGCATCGATGTGCTCGCACGCGATGCCTTCGGAGGCGAACTGCTCGCTCACCATCTTCGAATGCGCAATATCGACACAAAAACACAGCGTCGGCCGTCCATCGGCCAGTCTCTTCCATGTCGATACGATGTCGTCGATCAGCACGCGCTTGCGCATCGCCTGACCCAGATCCGAGGCGACGTAGTCGCCGGCCGTGATGCCGATTCCCTTGAGTGCTACGGCCACGTCGTCGGTGGTAGCGCCCCATGCGCGCGCCGGGACGAGATACCCGTCCGCGATCAGCCGGCCAATGCTCGGGCCGCGAACTAGGTTCTCGAAGATGCTGCCCAACCCCTTTCGCATCGGAGTGGCGCTCAGGCCAATCACGTGCGCGTCCTGCGTTTTGATCAGCTCCTCGTGCGCCTTGTGCAGCAGGTGGCACTCATCCACGAGGATCAGGTCGTAGCGCTGCGTGGAGATCCTAGAGCGCAACGTTTGGATCGTGGCAACCAGCACGTCATCGTCGGCGCTGGTGTCGCTGTTTTCGCCCTGCAACAAGCCGACCTTGGCGCCGAGCGTTTCAAAGTGCGCTTTCGCCTGCTTGGCCAGCACGATGCGCTCGACCACGAATAGGATGGACTTGCCCTTGCCTCTGGCTCTGCGGGCCAGCTCAACAGCGCAGGCTGTCTTGCCCGCGCCAGTTGGCATGCATAGTATTTGGCGCTTGTACTTGCTCGCACCAACTCTTAGTTCTTCAATAGCTTGAAGCTGGTAATCTCGCAATTTCATATTGGCGTGCGCAGAACGCGTCTGCCCCTCCAACGTAGTCCATCAGGTCAACGAAGCCGCGATGGTCGCAGTGCGCGTGAAAGCACTTGAACCCCGGCCACTGCTCCGGGTTGTCGAAGATGGCGGTAGCAGACACCGCCGACTTCGTCGTGTGCTCATGCTCCCATGGGCACTGAATGCCGTACACGTTACCCTTCAAGTGTACTGGCTTGAGACCCATTGTAGCCGCCCAGCCAAGTAGATCAAGTGTCGAGTAGTCGCCCTTTCCGTATCTCGACGCTCCGCCAGTCACGCGGCGCAGGACGCGTGCCGCTTCGCGCGACGCCTCGGCAACCACCGCCGAGTATGCTTCCGCCCGCTCAATGATGAACTTCGCCGGCACTTCTTGCACTCTGCCCGGCGGCATGATCACGTAAGACGGGCGGTGCGGGCGGTCGCTGGACTCGACGCCCTTGGTGTTGCGCGATCCGTAGGCCCGCCATATGCGAGCCGGATTGCGCACTACGGGGTCGAACTTGACCTTGTCGGTGGAGTATTCGCGCTCGAAGCCTTTGTACAGCACGTCGAGCAGGTTACGCGCGGCCGGTGAGTTGGGCAGGCTCACGCGGTAGATCAGATGCGCGCCGTTGCCAGAGCACCCTCGCACCGGGCTCGGCCACCCTGCCAGCTCTAGGTCCCTAGATAGTGCGCTTGCGGCATCGATCGCGCAGCGCAGCTCTTCGTCGGTTGCTGGCCGGTTCTTCGGGCGCACCGAATCGAAGTCGAACGGCAGGTGCAGAATCTCCGCAAACGCGTCATCTGTGAGGCCCTGGCCTTTGGACTGCCACGACATCTTGTTCGTCGCCAGCACACCCGACGACGGTCGGTTCAGTGTAGTAAAGACGTTGCCGTGCGCGTTGCACTCGTCGACTGCTTCACTCATCGCTCCCGGATCGTTGAACCTGCCCACGGCGACCGAGCCGTCGCCCACGATGCACCGTACTTCAACTATTAAACTCGTGTTATTGAGGTGTCGTGCCCATGTGCGATCCATGTTGCATCTTCCTTTCGAGGCATGCGAGGCGGTGCGCCTCAGAGTAGTTGGGTGCGTGCTGGACCCGAAACTGCTCGGGCGAGCACAGGGTGTGTCGCAGCAGGCGCGAGCCTGAGTGATGCCACACGCCAAGCCGCTGAAACCCCTCGAAGATCATGGTCGAGCCAGCGGTTATTGGCCCGGGTGCGGCAGAGAAGAAGCACGTGTCTTGCCACACCGCCGCTGCGTGAGCGGCCCACGGGAATGGATCTCGCAGCACGACGATCGTGATGCAGTCCGGGACGGGCATTCCCTGCAGGCATCGCAAGCTGAGCATGCGGCGCGCAACGTCTTGTTCTGAGCCGTCGATTGCGCGCGGATCGACGAGCCATCGATCGCGCGTGAGGGGTTTGAATAGCGACATCAGTCTTGACGTTTTGCGTTGACTGGTGCCACTATACTATCGCCTGCTATGACCAACTTCAGAAAGGGCAGACAAAGTGCTGGTGAAATTTAGTGCAGTCAATCCTGACGGCGACAGCCACAAAATCGTCGCCGTGCGCAGCGAGGCCGTGTGGGCGGCCGTGCCGGCGCGGGACCACATCATGTTATTGACGTTCATCTCGTCTGAGGACGTGGGGACGGAATTCGAGATCAGCAGCGACAACGCATCGATGTTTTGCGCGATGCGCGCGTTGAACGAAGACCAAGGTAACGTGCTCACCGTGCGCGGCGAGATGAGCGATGCCATCATGGCTCTGGGGCTCGTCCCGTTCGAGGCATACACATCGCCAACGCGGCGCGTCCTGATGGGGCTGAACCCGTCGGTGATTTGGTCTGCCGCAACGATGGTCAGCGAGACGGGCGAGGTCACTGGCACCAACCTGTTACTTTCGCGGCGGATGACGGGCAGCGAGAGCACGAAGATCAGCGTGTCAGCCAGTCTCGATGACGTTTTGCGGTGCATGTCGAGCGCGCCGCCGATTGACCTGACATCGCCGTTGTTGCTGCGTGCGACGGGGTCAGTGCAATGATTGAGTTTTTGGGCTGTCTGTTTGACTCTTACGTTTGGGCTTGCATCTGGGCGGCGGTAGGTTTTGGCTTGTGCGCTATGCTCGTAATTGGGAGGGGCGATAGATGAGCGCGAAAGACAGGCAAGTCGGCGGCGACCACTACAAGATGATGGCGGTCGAGCCGTGGAGCGCATTGGAGGCATGGATGACACCGAGCGAACTGCTCGGCTATCTAAAGGGAACAGCGATCGCTTACTTGGCGCGATCTGGGCAGCGCGGAGACATCGACGTCAGGAAGGCTCATCACGTGCTGGACCGGCTCATCGAGATCCTTGACGCCCGCGACGTTGAGGACCTGCGCGTCGGCGCTGCTGCACCGGACGAGGAAATAGAGTGCGACGGCTACAGCCAGGGCCTCGGGGACGAATCGCGCGTACCGGGCGATGCGGCGCATTCTTCTGTTTCCCATCACGGTTCAGACGCATTGTCCGCCCGGGCGCGCGCCCGGTCAACTGAGCGCGACCTGCGGGATGCGATCTCCCGCGTCCTCGTCGAGGGCTGCACGCATCGGCGCGGCAAGAGGGAGCACTCTCAGGACTAATGTCGAGGCTTACGGAGCATGGAGAACACGATAGGATGTCAGGCATTGCGCCAGAAGATCCTGGCCATGGAGCTGCAGACCCGGCTGGCGATCCTGCGGGACCCGCCGGCAAAGAAGCGGGTGGAGCTGGAGGCGCAGCTAGAGCTGCTGCGGCAGATCCTCGACTCGCAGGAGTGGGCGAGCTGATTGTTGGGGAGATGCCCGACTACCGGCGGCGGTGCGTGGAGTGTCGGCGGCTGGTGAATGGGAGATGTACCGGTTGGCGGCTGTCCGGCGCGCGCCCCGGAGGCCAGCCGCCCGTGGATGTGCCGGTGCACTGCGCCGGATTTGACGACAAGCTATCTCAATGGAGAAGAAAGTGAACGAAGTCAGCAATGTGCCGCGCGTATATGCGGCAGTGCATGGCGTGATGGCCGACCTGTCCGAGCTGGGGATCTCGAAGGCGCGGCGGAACAAGGATCAGGGCTATTCTTTCCGCGGCATCGATGACGTCCTGAATGCGCTGAGTGGGCTGCTAGTCAAGCATCGCCTGCTCATGATCCCGATAGTGGAGGATCGGACGATCACGACGCGGGAGAGCGCTAAGGGCGGATACATCGGCGAGGCGTTGGTCACCGTGACCTACCGCCTGATCTCTGTCGATGACGGCAGCTCCATCGATGTCAAGACCTACGGCCAGGGCATGGACTCTGCCGACAAGCAGGTCAACAAGGCGATGTCCGGCTCGTACAAGTACGCCGCGTTCTTGGCGTTCTGCATCCCGCTAGAGGGCGTGCTCGATGAGGGCGACTATGACACGCCTACTCCCGCGCCTGCGCACCCCGCTCCTGCGCCTGCGCACCCAGCGTCGCCGCCCGCGTCGAGCGCTCCTGCGCCGGCTGGCAAGCGCGCGAAGAGATCCGACGCCGCGTCCGAGCCTGTTCCTGCGCTCGAGCCCGAGTCTGCGCCCAACGTCGCCGCCATCATCGCTCAGTACGACAATCCTGCCGAGGCGCTGCCGTGGCGCGTCGAGAACGTCTGGCCGTTGGTGTTGGATGCGGTCCGGCGACAGACGTCGGATGACGATCTGAAAGAGAACTTCGCCGTCGCTTACCGCTGGGCGCGTGCGCTGCCGGCCGAGGCGATCGCTGCGAACCTGATGCAGCAAATCAAGGCGGCATACGACGCCAGAAAGGCGGCGGCAAGGTGAGCCAAGAGCTGGCATTGAGCCCGGCCGAGACCTTGCTGGGCTTGTCGCAGGAACTGGCGGCAGTCCGGCGGGAGCTGCTCGACCTAGACCTCCCGCCAGAGGTCTTGCGCGATACGCTCGACGGGCTGTCCGCTCCGTTCGAGGCCAAGGCGATCGCGGTGCGTGCTTTCTCGGACACACTTGAGGCCATGGCGACGGTCCTCAAGGAGCAAGAATCTCGCATCTCCGCGCGCCGCAAGGCGATGGAGCGGCGGGTGCATGACGTGCGCGCTTACATCAAGTCGTGCATGGAGAGCTCTGGCATTCGCGTCATTGAGAGTCCAGAGATGAAGTTGCAGATTGTCAATCTAGAGCCGCTGCTGGTAGTGGACAATGCCGAGGAGATCCCGGCGGAGTACATGCGCTGGCCCGAAGTGCCAGAGCCCGAGCTAGACCGGCGCAAGCTTTTGTCGGCGCTGAAGCTGGGGGATGTCCCTGGCGCTCATCTTGAGCCTAACACTTATCTAAAGAGGTCGTAATCATGCCTGCGTCAGTCAATCAAGCATTCCTGCTCGGTAACGTTGGCCGCGATATGGAGGTGCGCCACACGCCGAACGGCGTGCCACATGGTTCGTTCACTATGGCCACTACGCGTCACTGGAAGAAAAACACCGAGCCCGCCGAATGGCAGGAGGAGACCACATGGCACAACATCGTCACGTGGGATGCAAAATTCATCGAAAGATATAGCGAGCACCTTATCAAGGGACGTGGCGTGCTGGTAATTGGGCGCATCGTTAAACGCCAGTACCAGGACAAGAACGGGCACACGCGAGACATCATTGAGATTCTCGCCGACAGCATCCGTCTGCTGATGGGCGCCTTGCCCCCCGAACAAAAGAACGGGTTGCCCGCCACCAGGCCCGACGCCAACCGCGGACGCGTTCGCCAGAGAGAAGGGGGCGCCCCGCAACAACAACGTGCGCAAGCGGCGGCGCCGGCTCAGTTTGACGACACGCCCGCACAAGATGACGTCCCCTTCTGACCGGATGAACTTGCATAAGGACTGTGGGCGCTGCAAGCATTTCCCCGTGCCAAGCGGGGAGATGCCTTGCAGGACGTGCGTTGGCGATCCAGAGCACCCGAACTTCACCCCGGCCAAGCCATTGAGCCAGACGAGCACGCGGTCGCACGCATACACAGCGGGCACCGCGGGCTCGCGCAAGATAGATGCTGGCCTGAAGAAAGGCGCGAGGATTCACGCGCCGTTTAACACCGAAACAAAGTGACCGAGGCGAAGACGGCCATCGCCGTTTGGAAAAAAACGCCATGCCGCTAAAACCTTGCAGTAGGAAAAACGACGACATCGAGCGTGCGGTGGTTGGGGATGAGCACGCTGGCGCGATCTACTCGCCAGATATGCAGTTTCGCTACGTCATGTGGCGCATCTGGAACGCACAGAATCTGTGTCCCAACTACCTTGCGTTCATCGGCCTCAACCCGTCGACGGCCACCGAGCTGGAGCTGGACAACACAACGCGCCGGTGCAAGAACTTCGCCCTGCAGTGGAAGTTCGATGGCTTTGTCATGCTGAACGCCTACGCCTATCGCGCCACCGACCCGCGCGCCATGAAGGCGCACCCTCAGCCTATCGGGCCTAACAACGACTACTACATCCGCGCCTGCTGCCTCAAATCGTCCGGGACGGCGATGGTGGTGGCCGCATGGGGAACGCACATCGCAGACGAGCGCGCCCGCGACATCCGACAGAATTTGGCCGACGTGCAGTTGTTTCACATGGGCTTGACAAAAGCAGGCCATCCCCGGCATCCGTTGTATTTAGCATCCAACTCGATTGCCTCGCCACTGCTCTGAAAGGGATGCACACATGCTCGAAGAATTCAGCTACGACCAAGCGCCGCGACGCGGAGTGACGCCCAAGCGGTCTTGCCGCCCGGGCGAATCAGCCGCATTCAGCCGTGGCGTGAAGCTCGCGCAAGCGCTGCTGCAAGGGCAGTACGTGTCTGTGCCACTGATCAAGCGCGTGTGCTCTGTGTCAGCGCCCACGGCGAAGCGCGACCTGCGGGTGCTCGCGAGGCTGTTGCCGTTGGTCGGCCGGGATGTGGGGCCGTATCGTGAGCGGGTGTATCGCCTCCGGCGCAAGGACGGCTCGTGAGAGTAGAGACTTGGCTGCGCGAGCGCGGCGCCCACAACGTGCCGGTCGCGAAAATACTGGCGTGGCAACTAGTTAGCGACTCCATTGAGCAGCTAGCCAAGGTCGGTTACCTGTGGCCGGACAGGGCGGAGGGGTTGCGCCAGTGGCTGGTTAACGACATCAACGCCGACTTGAGCGAGCACCCCGAATGGCGTGCTCCCTTTCAACCCACGACTACATGGTCCAAACAATGCGAATCAACGCCATCCTGAACGCCGCAACCGTGAAGATGCTGTACGACGGCGCATGCTCTGCCCGAGAAATATCCGACAAAGTCGGGCTGCACAAGAACACAGTGAATCGCATCGTCAGCGCGATGCGCGATGCTGGCATTGTCTACGTCGCGGAGTGGAAGCGCGACGCCATGTCGCGAGCGCGCATACCGGCATTCCAGCTTGGGCGTCGAGCCGACGCTGAGAGGCCGGCGGCGAAGAAAGCCAGTCCGCGGCGGCGCAAGAACCAGACATACGAGGAGATCCTTGACCTGCTGCGCAATCGCCCAATGTCCGCACTCGAGCTGCTGCCCTTTTTCGGCAAGGATGACAGCATCATCAGGCGGCACCTGAGCACCGCTCACAGGCGCGGTGTCGTGCACATTCACAGTTGGCGCCGCCATCGGTCACAGGTGTGGACACGAGTCTTTGCTGCCGGCCCGGGCCCCGACGCCAAGAAGCCACGCACGACGCCGCCGACTGACGTCGAAGTGCTTAGGGCCATGGGGGACGGCCAATGCACCGCGTTCGAGCTGCAGGCGGTGCTCGGGTACAAGATCGGCACCGTTCGCCGCTCACTGGTGCGGCTGCGCAGGGACAAGCTGGTGCGGATCGCCTCCTGGACTGCAGATGCGGCAGGCGCACTGAAACTGGCTGTATACACTGCCGGAGACGGGCGGGACGCGAAACGCACGTCGATCTCTAGGGCGGAGCTGAGCAAGAGGTATCGAGCAAAGCGGCGCCTGAATCAGGCGCTGTTTCCCGGGACGTCGAGCTCGCTGGCAGAGAAGGCAAAGACCAAGCTGAGAGTGCGCACTATTAGGTTTGGCTAGTACGATCATTGACTCACAAGGGGGTAATTCAACTGCTATAGTTTCACCGTGCCAAGCGGCACAACACACTCAACCAAGCGGAGAAAAAAGCATGATGCGCAAGTCTATCCTCGTAGTGGCAGTGGCGGCGGCGTGTTCGTCGCCCGCGTTTGCGTTCGGCACTGGCTACGGCCAAAACACCGGCCAAGGCGGCGAAGGCGGCAGCGCGACCATCGCCAAGGACGCGGTCAACATCGGCAACGCCAGCTTTGGCGGCAAGACGTTCTCGCCGTCGGCTGACTCGACCAACATCAACACCAACATCAACCACCAAGGCCAGCACCAAGGCCAGCTGCAGGGCCAAGGACAAATGCAGGGCAACGTCAACCAGGTCGGCACCGGAGAAGGCAGTTTCTCTCCGGAGAGCCACGCAGCGTCCTCGTCTGACGCGTCCTCGTCCTCGTCCTCGCGCAGCAGCTCCAGCTCGGGCGGCAACAGCCAGTCCATGACCTACAACGAAGCCTCCGCTCCGTCCAAGGTCACGGTACGCAACGTGCCGAACGTGTACGCGCCGCCTATCTACCCGACGGCGCAGTGCATGGGGTCGTCCGCAATTGGCGGCTCTGGTGCGGGGTTCGGCTTCTCGATCGGGTCTTCGTGGCGCGATGACGAATGCGGCATTCGCGAGACCGCGCATTCGTTCCAGAAGCTCGGCCTGCAAGACGATGGCCTGGCAGTGCTCTGCACGAGCAAGTACGCTGCTGCCGCCCCGTCGTGCAAGGCGAAGCCGGCAGCCGTTGTCGTCCCCGCTGCTGTCGTCCCCGCTGCTGTCGCCCCCGCCGCTGTCGCCCCCGCCGCGACCGAGGAAACCATCAACGCGGCTCCGCTCGAGTTCCCCGCCCGCACGCCTGCGGTCGAGAAGCTTGGCGGCTAGGTAGTTCGCTGGTTCAAGCGGCCCCGCAACGGGCCGCTTCTGCAAGCGAGCTGCGCGCAACACGCAGGCTGGAGCATGATCAGGCCGACGGCAAGCTGAACGGTGAGGGGGGGGCATGCAATTCGCTGTTTACTTCGATGCGCGGGCGGACAAGTTCGTGCCCTCTGTGCGCTCCTATTGCTGTCGGCGGCATGCGGCGCGTGAACTCGACATAGTGCCTGCGCTCGTGGTCGCAGACACCGGCTCGTTCAACATGGCCGATACTGTAGCCAAGCTGTTCAACATGGACGCTCAAGCGCTCGGTCGCGCGCGCAGCGTACGCAGCCAAGACACCACCACGCAGGGAGAAATCCGATGAGACGCAAGACCTGGAAGCAGAGATTCGTATGTGCAAGCTGCGGAGCAGCCACGGCCATCGGCGGCATCGCGTTCGCCGTCGTCGTCGGCGTCATGCTGTCGGCCATTGCGTTTATGGCCTTCGGCATCTTCGCCACCGTCTTCGGGAGGTTCTAATTGGAGACCGCTCGCCAAGCGCGGCGCAAGCAGGGGTCGCGGCTCGCACGCAAGCAGGAGCGCAAGGCGCCGTTCAAGCGCGTGCTGCGTGCTCAACGTACCGGCGGCCAAACGCAGGCCGCCACTTCTCAGCCTGGCAAATCAAGGAAGCAGACATGAAAGCACTGTGGAGTTCGATCGTGCAGGACCTCGCTCAAACCGACTGGATTGCGGCCGCCGCTGCGGTTGTGGCTGTGCTGCTGATGTTCGCCGCTATGCCGGCCAGCGCGGCCAAGTGGGTGAACATCGAGGGGGTGGAGGTGGACCCGAGCAAGTTCGGTGTTGCCGTGGACGACCGTCAAAACGTGATGCTGATTACGCGGGTCAGGATCAAGCGCAACGAGCGCATCCTGGGCGTGCGGCGCGCGGACTGCGTGGTCAATGGCGGGGAGTATGCGCTCTACAAGCTCGACGGGTCGATCCTGCTGACAGGCCAGTGGGGTTGGTTAGACGGTGGCGATACCACGCCGGCCAGCATCATCGCCAAGGCAATGTGCGATGCCATTCAGGCGGTGCCGGCGCCGGCGCCCCAGAGCCCGGTGCGCTCCGCGCCGCTGCGCATCATCTGAGCCCTTTCAACTGAGCGCGCGATGGTTCCAGTTATCGTCCTGTCGGCTGCTGTCCTGTGCTTCGGCGCGGAGTGCGTCCCCGTTATCGTCGGCAAGACGACACCGGTCGGCGCGTTCGCGCTCGAGCACGTGACTGCGCCCGTGGAGCCGTATGGCGGCGACGCCTTGGTCTTCGATCGCTCTGGCGAGCTGCCTCTGGCCGTACATCGCGCCATCAACGCGCACCGTCACGCGCTGCTGGACCGACGCTCACCCCCTAGCGCGCGCGCAATATCTAAGGGTTGTGTCAACGTGCAGGACGCTGTGTACAATCGGCTGAGGGATTGCTGCACAGCCATTGTGATTGTGAGGTGATGTCATGCCGTTCTACGTCACTGGCGTATCGCGCGACGTGTGGAGGAAGTGCTTGGAGAGGCGGCAGCGGCCGCCCAAGAATTCTCGCATCTCCGGGCCGCTGTCCTGCCCGTCCGCGTGCGAGGCATATATCCAGATGGTGCTCAAGCAGAACCCGCCGCCTTTTGAAAACCTAGCCACAGAATGGAGTGCGTAATGCAAAAGGTCAAAACGTATCTCAATAAGAAAACAGGCAAGCGGTGCTTAGGAGTCGTGGGTGCGCCGCACGGTGTGCGCAACGGCAACTCGCGCCTGACCGAGGCTGAAGTGCGCAAACTGCGCGAGCTGCTGGCCACCAAAACCTACAGCTATGCAGCGCTGGGCAAGATGTTCGGCGTCTCCGCCGTGCATGTCTCCAAGATCGCCAATGGCTTGGCCAGGAGGCGAGGCTGAACCATGGACGCGCTGAGGCTGCGGCTTTCTGAGATCGAGGACCTGCGACTCGCATCGCGGGGAGACCTGTTTGTTACCGTTACCGGGGCCGGGCTGTTGGATAACTTGGTCGACCTCGGCCTGCTGGAGTTCGTTGGTCACGACGTTTCCACGTTGCGCTACCGCATCACGTCAGTCGGGCGCGAGCGGCTGCAAGCACTGGAAGCCCCATGGTAAGGCGCGATCTGGATTGCCTGCATCCGATCGTCGCGACGAAGATCTCGCGTCTGATCGACGAGGCATGGCGTCAGTACAAGATCGAGATGCTGATCTTGGCCACCAACCGGGACGACGAGGGGCAGGCTGAGGCATATTCCATCGGCCGCACTCAGATTGGCGCTTCGGCTATGGCGACTCGTCCCATGGGGCAGGTTGCGACCGACAACGCCCCCGGATGGTCGTTCCACCAGTTCGGCCTGGAAGCGGACTTGTGGCCGATCTACCGCGGGCAGGTGATCCCGGGGCTGGTACAGCCGTACCTCAGGCTGGTTTGGACGCCCCTGAACAAGCTCGCGCGGCATCCGGCCATCAACCTACGGTCGGGCTACTACGAGCGCCTCAGCACCGGGAATCGCAGGCTGGGGCACTTCCGCTGGAGCGCCGGGCACAAGGTCGAGTATTTCCGCAACGGCTTCCGAGTCCCCGACGTGAGGATCTGATGGGCAAAGCAGAACGTGAGAAGGGTGCAGCGTTTGAGCGTGCGGTCGCGCGGGACCTGAGCGGGCGCACCGGGAAGAAGGTAGGGCGCAATCTGGGGCAGGCGCGGGAAGGCGGCGACGACATCACGCTGCCGGGGCTGCGCATCGAATGCAAGGCCAGGAAGCGGTCGCAGGTGGTCGACTTCATAGCCCAGGCCAAGGCCGCCTGCAAAGCCGGGGAAGTCCCGCTGGTGGTACTCAAGGCCGACAATCGCCCGTGGATGGTTGTGGCGCTCTACGAGGACGTCATCGACCGGATCCTGTCGGCCGGCACAGACCACACACCCGAGTAGCTGCACAAAAAAAGACCCCGCGCGGACTGCGGGGTCGAAGGATTGCGGCTGGGAGGGGGGCCGCAAGTGCAGCTAGGATAGCAGAAATCTCGGCGGCTCGGCGGCAATGGCGATCTGCACGTCGGCGGCTCCGATGCGCGATGCCAGACGACGGGCGTCGTGTTCTGCCAGGTGCTGCGAGGGCGCAGACGCCTGGAAGGTCACTACGATGGCCTGGCGATCGATGGTGCAGCGCATGGTGATTTGGTAGTTCACCGAGTGCGCTCCAGTTCGCAGGCCATGCGATCGACCGTGCGGCCGCACTCGAGCGTCACGCGATGCCAGATGCCGTGCTCGTGCACCGCGGACACGGTCCCGCGTACGTCCTCCGCCTTGAGCCGCACGCTCTGCCCGACGGGCAGGGGAGTAACCGACCGCCAAGCCGCTGCGGCCGTCGGGTAGAACTCGCGCGCCAGGCCGTAGCACGCGCGCCCGTCGAGATTGGTGAACTCGATCAGCTCTCCCGTGCCGGCTGCTGCCGGGATGACGCGCGTCGCCGTGATCGGGCGAACGTGTACGTGTCCGGCGCGTGTGATGACCTCGAACATCTTCATGTTTGTTCTCCGGTGCTCAAGGTGGCGCATGCTCGGCACAAGTCGTTGAAGCGCAGGTCCAGCGTGATCAGCTTGTGCGGGTCGCCGGCGAACTCGGCAGCGAACGCGTGCGCGTCTGAGGCGTAGGCCAGCAGCTCGCGAATCGCGGTGGGGCGGTCCTGGCGGTGGAGCGCGATCCGCGCGCGGCTGAGTCGTGTCTCTAGGATGTCCATCGTGGTCATGCGTGTCTCCCGACGTTGGTTTCAAGCAGCTCGCGAGACTCATATTCAGCCAGGCATATGTAGCCGTTGGCATCTTCGCGCAGGACGACAGCGTCGATGCCCGCGAGCTCAGGGAAGAGCGCGACGTCTTCGGGCGTCAGGCAGAACAAGGCGTCGCCGTAGTGGTCGGCAGCGTCTGCCATAAGGGCATGGAAATAAGGTGCGTACAGCATCTCTCCCTCGAATTTACCGCGGCTCGTGATAATGCCGCTATTAGAGATTTCATATTCGCTGAGGATCGCTTCTCGCGCGTTTGGTTGGGCGGTCACTGGTTTCTCCCGTGGAAAGTACAGTCTTATGGACGATGCCGGCAATTAAATTACTCGGCCGGGTAGTTCTCGATCGGCAGTGACTGGCGCATGCGCTCGATCGTGAGGCGCTGTGCCTCGGCCATCTCCCGCCCGCGCTGGGTCACCTGCTTCAACAGCAACAGCGCTTCTTCGAGCTTCTGGTGTGCAGTCGTGGGTAGCATGTCTCGCGCCTTTAGCAGTTGAACGAGGCCCCAGCATGCGCGCTGTACGGTGGGAGCTGCAAGGAAATACTGCACACGCCGCCGCCAACACTCCAGGGGAGGCGTCAGGAAGCTCGGCGGACCGTCCGCTGCAACCTCACCCGCAACGCAATTGCACGCAGCGCAATCAACGGGAGCTTGGTATTGGGTGCGCTATAAGCGTGAAAGGGCCGGAAAAACCAGCGGTACGCGGGATTTTGCGGTCGGTTCACGCGTCACCGACAGCTGGCCCCTCTTTGAGATCCCCGGTTGGGGTTATTTTGGTTGGGGTGTGGGGGGTTTTGAGGAGGGGGTCTCAAAGAGCACTTTGGAGCTTGGTACTTCGTTTGAGACAGTACGTGTTATAGCCTTGGATCATCTCGATGTCAAGTGGTTTTTTTACTTTCGTGTTGAGGAGGCTTCTTTCGACCGTGCAGCGTCCCAAAGAGCACTGATTTTCCTCTTACTTTCGTGATGAGGGAGCTTCGGTACACCGTGCAGCGTCTTAGTGAGCAGGCCTCTTGATGACACAACCATCTCCAGCTGTTCGACCATCCCGGGGAGCACACGCACCTCCTACTCGCCCGGGCAACAACGTACAGTCCTACCGTGTACCGTCGTCAGTAGCACCGTCTACTCCCCTCCCGGGCAACAACGTACGCTCCGGTGCGTGTACCGTCGTCTGAGCGCGTGCACTCTCTACGCAGACGCACGCTTCAGCTGTGTACCGTCTCAAGCCACACGCACCTTCTCCCCTCCGAGCAACATTACCCCGGCCGAGCCTTCAGAAGCGTCTGAATTACAGACAGAAACGCAAGCGCCGCCCCACGGCGCGGTACAACAAACGACACCCAGGCTCTGCGAGCTAACCCCCGGTGTACTGGACCAAGGGGAGGGCGCGTGCGCCCGTAGGGTAGGGGACATATGCCCCTTCACGGTAGCTTTACTTCACGGTAGCTTTACTTCACGGTAGCTTTACTTCGCGGTAGCTCTTCACCTCTCGATAGCTTTACCTCGGTAGCTTCGCCAGTCCACGGTAGTTGTGCCTCTTCACCTTTCGTTAGCTCTTACCTTTCAGTAGCTTGCCACCCAACGTTGACTCTTCACCTTTCGTTAGCTTGCCACCCAACGGTAGCTTGCCACTCACTCACCAATACCCCCCGGGGGTACTTGTCCACGTCAGTTTGCCTCAGACGTTTGAGTAGCTCGATTTTTTTCCTTTCTCCCCCCCGGGGGTTCCATCTGGACCCCCGTCTGCACCGTCATCCGCCTTCATCCCCTTCCTCGCTTTCCTCCCATTCCCCGCTTTCCTCCCCTTCCTCCCCGGGGATCGCCCCCAGCGAGACCCGGCTAACCGAGACGGGGCATCGCCCCGGATCCCCTTGCATGGCAAACGTATAGCCTCCAATTCTTCCCGCAGCAGCGGTAACCAAGCGAGCCCTGCGAGCGACTTGCCGATGCGGAGGCTGTTTAGAGCTCCAAGGGAGCTCGTCCTACTCACTCCTCACTCCTCTCTACTCACTGCTCGCCTTCGGCGATTCCTCTGGGCATTCGAGAACCCTGACGCGTCTCGCGAACCAAGTTCGCTCTTCGCTGCGCTTTGAAAGGCACGTCCCGCTACGCGGTCCGAAAATTAGAGGTAAGTAGTACGCGCGCTGGTGAAACGGCGCAGGGGGGGATTACTTAAGGGGGGGTTTCGTCCCTGTTTCTTATATTAAGGGACGAGAGGTTGGGACGAGACTAGGTGCACCATCTTTGGGTCTCCTGCTACGCCACGTCCTGTTACGCGCAGTTCACCGGCTTCGATCCGTGCGTTCAAGGACTTGCGTGCGTCGGTGAGGCGTCCGCCGATGAGTTCGACGGCACGGGCGAATGTACATGGCAGGTGTGCTGAGAGGTCCTGTCCGGGAGCGGGACGAGACGTCTCTGAGGGGATGGCGGAGAAGGTAAAGCCTTGACGGGTAATGTGAATCGGCTGCGGGCGTTCGGCCATCAGGGCGCCACGGGTGGAGGTGAGCGTGTAGGCTTTGGTGCCTGTTCTGGCGGACAGTGCCTTGCTGGCGGGCATGAGGGTCCAGGCGAACCGCAGGTTGTCGACGATGGCTGCCGAGCCGCTGGCGGAGTATTGCCCGGATGCCACCACGCCAGTGGCCACGGCCTTGGGCATGTGGTGCGAGAGCATGACGGCGCAGCGCAGGGACTTGGCGATCTTGGTGACTTCGGAGGTGACGACGCTGGCTACGACTGAGTCGTTCAAGTCGCCGCCGGCAAACAGGCGCAGGGTGTCGAGCACGATGAGCCTCAGGTCGGGGATCTCGCGCAGACGTTCGATGAGACCCGAGCCGTATGCGGTGGGTACCATCATGCGCCCGTCGTGGGTGGCGAACGTCGGACGCTGCTGGAGCGTGACGTGGCTGAAGAGGCGGTTCCCGATGCGGCAGCGCTCCAATAGGTCCGGGTTGGACTCCACCCGCGTGCGGACCACTTCTTGCCAGACGGCGAGCAGGTCGCCCAGGTCGTCCTCGAGCGAGATAAGGACGGTGGATCCGGGGCGCTCGACTGCGCGCCCCAAAAACGGTAGGCCGGTGGCGATGGACACGCACAGATCGATGAGCAGAGTGGTTTTGCCAGTGGCGCCCGGGGCGCAGATGGTTCCGGCAGCGGTGCTCTGCAGCCAGCCGTTGATGAGCCAGTCGGTGGCGGGCGGCGGGCCTGAGAGCACGCACGCAGGGACGGTCCAGCGGGAGATGACGTCGAGAGCTTCCATCTTGAATTGCCTGCTTCTATGCGGTATAAGCGGGATAGTGTAGCGATTCGGAGCAGTCCATGCGCCCAACAATGGGATGCCCGTGCAAAGGCAAGCGCCCGCCCACGCCGCGTCCGCCCCCGCGATATGCCTAAGTACGCCGACCGCAAAGCGTCCCACGTCATTCTCGAGGAAGTGGGCTTCGAGGTCCTCGACGCCATGGTGGCGAAACGGGTGCTAGAGCTGCGCTCCGACCCGGAGTCCGCCACTCACCACGTCGCAGGCCAGACGTTCCAGTCGACCGCGGAAGCCGAGGTCGCCGAGTCGTTAGCGGTGTTCCCGATGACGTTCCGGCTGTGGATGAAGCGCCAGCGGACGATCTACTTCCTGTCGGCCACCGATCCCGATGACGTGCTGGACATGATCGCCGGCGGCGAGTCGATTGAGTCGATTGCCCAGCAGTTCAACATCGCCCCGATCGTGCTCTTCACGTGGCTCAAGACGAACTCGGCGCCCAACGCGCTCGCGGCGGCCAAGGAAGCGATGGCCGACTCGCGCTTCGCCGAGATCCGCGAGGCCGTCAAGCGCTCCAACGGCGACGAAGACATCAAGCGCGCGGCGCTGCTGTTCAACGTCGATAAGCACGTGGCGGCTGCGCACACCTCGCGGTACACCGAGAACAAGACGCTCAAGGTGACGCCTGGCGCCGGAGTGCGCATGGACATCTCGTTCGCCCGCACGGTCGAGGACGAGCCGCAGCAGGATGGCTGAAGAAGCGAAACCGATCACCTACCGGCCCCCGGATCAGGTGATCGAGCGGTTCCACGCCAGCAAGGCGCTGGTACGAGGCTTGGTCGGCTGCCGAGGGTCAGGCAAGAGCGGGGCCTGCATCATGGAGTCGCTGCAAGGGGCCGCCCAGCAGAAGCCCAATCACGAGGGCAAGCGCCGCACCCGGTTCCTGGTTCTGCGCGACACGTACCGCCAGCTCGAGACCACGACCATCCCGTCGTTCATGAAGTGGATGGGACACGGCACCCGGCTCACCGGTCAGTACCCGATCCACGGCCGCACGCGCATCCCGCTGCCCGACGATACGAGCATCGAGATGGAGACCATCTTCCTCGCGATGGATGGCGACAACATCATCGACAACCTGCAGTCGTTCGAGACGACGTTTGCTTGGGTGAACGAGGCGCGCGCGATCGAGAACAGCTCGGTAGTGAACATGATCATCTCGTCGTGCGGACGCTACCCGTCGAAGGACGAGGAAGGCTGCACGTCCAGCTACGTAGTGATGGATACGAACCCGTGCGACGAATACCACTGGTGGTACAAGTCGCACATGGATTCGACGCCGAGCAATTGGGAGTTCTTCGCTCAGGAGTCGCCGCTCATCTACCTGCCGCAGAACGAGCCGGTGTACAAGGACGACCCGCAGCTGTACGCCCCGAACCCGAAGGCGACCTACGCCCGCATCCAGAACAAGGGCTACCGCTACTGGCTGGACCAAATCCCCAACGCGAGCGACGCGTTCATCCGCACGATGATCATGGGGAAGTACGGCACGGTGGTCGCTGGCCGCCCGGTCTACGGACAATGGTGGTCGGAGGACTGCGTCTCGAACCAGGCGCTCGATTGGAACTCGACCATGCCGATCCTGATCGGGATCGACACGTCGGGCCTGCACCCGGCTGCAGTCGTCGGGCAGGTCAGCGGTGGGTCGCTGAAGATCCTGCGTGAGCTGCGCGCCGAAAACTGCCCATTCGACGAGTTTTGCGAGGCGATGCTGACGCCGATGCTGGCGGCGGAGTTCCGGACCAACCCCATCATCTGCTCGCTGGATCCGTCCAACCCGCGCTCTGGCGTCGGCGGGCGCACCGCTCGGGCAGTGCTGCAGGGCTACGGCGTGGATTCGGTCCTGGCGCCGAGCAACCGCTTCGACTCACGCATGGGCGCAGTCGTGAAGTTCCTCCAGCGGCGCGGCGCGCTGAAGATAGACCCGAGCTGCAAGTTGACCATCACCGGCTTCCGGGGCAAATACCACTACAAGAAGATCGAAGGAAGTGGCGCAATAGATGCCTACAAGCCCGTGCCGGAAAAGAACTCCCACGCGGACGTGCATGACGCTTTACAATACCTCTGCTTGTATCTGTCGGCCGGCATGGCTCAGCAGAAGGTGATCGTGGAGCGCAAAAGGGTATTGATGGTATGAAGATCGTCGTCTTCCGCGACGCCGCGCGTCGCTACCGCATCCGGATCCTGTTCAGCAACGGGCGTATCGTCGCTACCAGCGAAGCCTATAGTTCGCTCGCCAAGGCCCTGCAGTCGGCGCGATCTCTGCAGAAGCACATGGTCCAGGCAAACATCAAGGTCGAGACGTCGTGATCCCGTCGCAGGAAGCGTCGGTAGTTGCCGCCGATCGCGACGCGATCGTCGACGGCGGTAAGGGGAACGCAGCGCGATTCGATCCCCTGGCCGACCTGGTGGTCCGCCGCTGGCACGACGCTCAACTGCACCGCCAGCAAAAAGAGCTGGGCGACTGCACGGTCGAGGAAGTGCTGGGCCGCTGCTATCGGCAGCGCGAGAGCAAATACGACGACTGCGACCGGGAGCTGCTGGACGGCATCGACATCTACATCCCGCTGACGGACATGAAGTGCGTGTCCGCCGAGGCGTGGCTGCGCGACATGCTCTCGACCGTGCTCGACATGCCGTTCACGATCGAGCCCACGCCGATCCCCAGCTTGCCTGAGCGGATGCGCGCCAAAGTGCTGCGCGACTTGAAGGTGGAGATCGCTGCTGCTGCTGCTGGGGGCGACGCGCTCGCCGCCGCGCAGGCGCTGGCGCAGATGCCGAAGAATCTGGCCGAGGTCACCTTCGGCGGCATGATCGCCGAGTACCCGGGCGACCTCTACGACAAGGTGGCCGGGATGAAGCAAGCGGCCATGGCCCTGGCTTTCCAGGAAGCATCCAAGGCCAGCGAGAAGATGGGCATCCTGATGAGGGACCAACTCATCGAGATGAACTTCGCCGTTACGCTGAACACGATCTTCAGCGACATGGTGACCTACCCGGCTGCCATTCTGAAGGGGCCGATTGTCGTCCAGCGACCGCAAGCCCATTGGAGCGGGAACACGCGCACGGTGGCGATGAGGGATGTCGTCCACGCCTACCGTGTCTCGCCGTTTGACATCTTCCCCAGCGCGGACTCTCCCGACACTCAGCGCGGCACCTTCATCATCGAGCGCGGGCGGATGACGCGGCGCACGTTGAAATGGGCGCGCAACCAGAAGTTCTGGATCCGGGAGCACCTGGACCGGGTGCTCACCGAGTATCGCAACTACAATCGTAACTGGTTGATGTTCAACGCCAATTCGCGCAACCTGGAGTTGCCGACCGATTCGCATATCGCGTGGGGCGACGACGAGACGATCGAGATGCTGGAGCACCATGGCATCCTGTCCGGCGCCGAGCTGCGGGCGTATGGGTTCTCCGCCTCCGACGATGAATACTACGAGGCGAAGGTCATCGTGTGCGGCGGGCGCACGCTCTACGTGAAGGTGAACGGCGCCGAGCACGTCACGCCACGGCCTTACCACAACACAAGCTACCACAAGCTGGGCGATCAGTTCTGGAACCGATCGCCGACCATGAAGTTACGCGACGTGCAGCGCACTCTCAACTCTACGGTGCGCGCCAAGATACGCAACATGAGCTTTTCGAGCGGCCCCATCGGCGAGATCGACGTGCAGCGCACGCAGCGCTACGTGAAAGAGCTGAAGGAGCTGCTGGCCGTCGATGCATACTCGATGCTCTTGACGGACCCGGATCCGATGTCGAACGGCCGCCCGGCGCGCCAGTTCCAGATGATCCCGAACATCATCGCCCCGCTCCTGCAGACGATGCAGTTCTACTGGAAGCTCGCCGACGACGTGTCGAACATTCCCGCCTATGCACAAGGCGACACTGGTCTAGGCGGCGCGGGGCGAACCTATCGCGGCTTCAGCGCCGTTTTCTCGCAGGCGCTCAAGGTGTTCAAGATGCCGGTGCAGAACCTGGACACCGACGTCTTCGAGCCCTTCGCCCGGGCGCTCTACGACTACAACATGGCTACGGCCAAGGACCCGTCCGTGCTGGGCGACTCGCAGATCCGCGCGCGCGGCTCGCGCGGGCTGGTAGACATGGAGCAGCAGCAGCAAAAGGCGCTCGAGGCGATGCAGGTTGTTACGCAGATGTCGCCGGCGGTCGCGCAGATCGATCCCGAGGGCGCGGCCAAGGTCCTGCGCTACACATGGGCCAAGGCCATGCAAGCATTGGGCGTGCCGATGGAGGCGTTCGGCGTCAACCCGGACGTCGAGGCTGCCATCAGCTACGGCCAAGCGACGGAGCCAGAAGACTACAACCCATCCACCATCCCGCCGGTGAACGCGCAAACGCCGCCGCCGACGTAAACATTGCGCGCTGATTGCGCTAGGTTCACAATCGCGCGCAGGAGACTGGTATGCAACCCAAATGCTGCGGCGAGCTGATTCCCGGCAAGGGCTATCGCGCCCCTCGTTCGTATCCCGTTTGCGCGGGCTGGCAGCCCAAAGGCAAGCCTGCGCGCAACACCAAGCAACAGCCCTGCTCTGGACAGTAAGGAACCGCCATGCCCCTCGGATACTCCAGCTGCGATGCGCCGTCCATGCCCGGCCGGCGCGTTGTCCCTACACCTCCTGGCGACCAAGCGTGCGGACTAGTCAAGGGCGCCTACGCGCGACATCACTCGCGTGACGTGACCGACCCCTGTGGCAACGCGATTGCGCAGACCTTCCGCGAGCAGATGCGGCTGCAGCCGGTGTGCTACCGGCTCGCCACCGACCCCGTGGGCTGCGCGGCGCGCGAGGGCTATGTGGTCGTGGACATCCAGTCCGATGGCTCTGTGGTGCCCAGCACGGTGGTCGTGGATGCGGCCTCTACTCCGATTGCTGGCGCCATCTTGGTGCCGGGCTGCGAGCGCGAAACGCTGCCGTCGATTACGGTTTGAGCGTTGAGGACACCAGGAGAGCGGCATGCGTGACTGCGATGGCAAAGAGCTGACCTGGGGCAACCCGGAGCAGCCGTGCACCCCCGGCCCGGTCCTGCATCCGGCGTGCTATGTCGTGCCTCCGGATGAAGACGTCCTGTCGGGGTACATCCAGCTGACGCTTGCCGCCGACTGCACCGTTACGTCGTCCGTCATCCTCAACGACGCGCTGGCGCCAGTGGCCGGCGCGGCGCAGGTGTCGTGTCCTGGCGTGGGCGGTGGCGGCGGCGGTGGCTCGGGGCCTGCTGGACCTCCCGGCCCTCCGGGCATCAGTGCGTGCGAGATCGCCGAGACGTTCCCGCAGGTGCTCCCGCAGAGCACCGACGTGTTCGCTATCTACCGTCCCGGCGACGACGCCTGCTATTCGGTGACGGCTGCCAACGTCCTCAACGTGCCGTTCGTGGTTCAGGAGGACAACGTCGTCGTCTCCGACCCGACGTTGTGCATCAACTTCCAAGACGGCATCGTCGCGACGATTGGCAATACCTGCGACGTGGACGTCAACCTCAGCTACTACGCTGGCACCATGGGCCAAGTTAGTGCGGCCGCCGGCGTCCCTGGCGTGAGCACGGCAGTCGCGCGTGGCGACCACACGCATCAGCTCAACCTCAACTACTACGCCGGCGTTATGGGGCCGGCGAGCCCGGCGCTCGCCACTCCGGGCGTGAGCACAGCGGTCGCGCGCGGCGACCACACGCATCAGACTCCGACCGGCACCCCGGTGGCCACCGGCGTGGCCAACGCCCCTGGCATCCTCGACCAACTTGCTCGTGCGGACCACGTTCACCGCACGCTGGTGCGTTTCCTCGATGAGGGCACCCTAGTCGCGTCGCGGCCCGGCATCAACTTCATTGGCGCCGCTGTGACGGTCACCGACGACGTTGTGAACGACCGCGTCAACGTCACGCTGACCCCGGCGACATCGCAGATCTCCGTCTCCGACAACGGCAGCCTCATCTCGAGCACTGTTACCGAGATCAACTTCGTGAATGGACTGTCCGTGAGCGGCGGTCCGTCAACGGTCTCGGTCAACCTGCAATACGGCTCGCCAACTGTGCCGGTCGACGCTGCTGCCGCAACGCCCGGGACGGCGTTCACCGTCATGCGCTCGGACGCCAAACTGCAGGCGGCCACTGCGGTGCCGGTTTCCACCGGGACGGTCAACACGCTCGGCGTGGCCACGACGCTGGCGCGCTCCGACCACATCCACCGCACGCTGGTCGGCTGGCAGGACGAGGGCACGCTGATCGCGCAGCGCCCGACGGTCAACTTCGTGGGCGGCTCGGTCACCGTCACCGACGACGCTGGCAACGATCGCACGATCGTCACGATCGCCGACCCGGTCGCGCAGATCACCGTGCAGGAGAACGGCACTGCCGTCTCGAGCTCGGTCACGACGCTCAACTACCAGAATGGCATCATCGCCACAGGCGGCGGAGCGCTGATCAGCCTGAACCTGGACTACGGTTCGCCGGCCGCGCTCGCGGACGCGGCAACAGCCACGCCCGGCGTTTCGTCGAAGGTCCTGCGCGCTGACGCCAAACTGCAGGTAGCGACCGGCACCCCGGTCTCGACCGGCCAGGTCAACGCTCCCGGCAGCGCCTCCACGCTCGCGCGCTCCGATCACGTCCACCGGACCTTGGTGCAGCTCCAAGAGGAGGGCGCGCTCGTTTCGACGCGGCCGACCATCAACTTCGTCGGCGCGGCAGTTACCGTCACCGACGACGTGGGCGGCGACCGCTCGATCGTCACGATCACGGCCCCGTCACCGACGATCACGACGCAAGAGAACGGCGTCAATCTATCGACCACGGTCACGACGCTCAACTTCAACAACGGCATCGTCGCATCCGGCGCCGGCGCAACTACCACGCTGAACCTGGATTACGGCTCACCGACAGTCGCTGCCGACGCGGCGGCGGCAACGGCCGGCACGTCGAACCAAGTGCTGCGGTCCGACGCGAAATTGCAGGTCGCCACCGGCACTCCGGTCACGATCGGAACCGCGAACGCTGCAGGCGCCGCAACCACGTTGGCGCGCTCCGACCATGTGCATAGGGGCGCCGTGCCGTTCTCGGTCAACGGGACGGCCGTGGCAACCGAGCCTGGCCTGAACCTGATCCCCGGGTCGAATATCACGATCACGGCCGTAGACAACCCTGGCTCGAACCGCGTCGATTACACCATCTCTTCGGCGCCATTGAGCGGCGCCGAGTTCGCGGACATCACGCCCGATGAGATGCGCGATCCGAAGGGATCGGCGCCGGTCGGCCCCAAAGCAGAGATCATCGACGACAGCACGTTCCAGGAGGTTCGTGTCGCGCGGTTTGATGACGGCAACCGCGAGGGGGTGACGTGGCAGTTGACCATCCCGTCAGGCAAGACGAGCATGACCCTGCTGATCAAGGGCAAGGCGCGCAACCTGCCGGCCGGCACGGTTGGGGTCGTCATGGGGATGTACGTGCGGCGCCTTCCGGACGATGCCGCCGTTCCGGCATGGTCTGCTCTGACCACCTTCGCGACGTTGTCGGTTCCGGCGGACCTTGAGTTTCACTACTACACGCGCACCGTCACACTGGCGTCGCTTGGCGCGGTCGCCGGCGAGCTCCACGTGTTCGAGTTCATTCGCGACGCGCCGAACGTGGCGGACACACTGGTCAACGATTTTGCCGTTGCCGAAATCATCCAAACGTTCTCGTGAGATCGACATGGGCATCGCCATCAACCGCATCACCAAGCAAGTTCAGTTCTCGGTTTCTGAGCACGACAGCCTGTCGGCGCAGTGGCTGTTCGTTGGCGGCAAGACAGAGCTGGCCGCGCAAGTGAATGCCCTGATCAGCAGAGGAGTGCCCTCGAAGTATTGGCACATCGAAGATGGCGTCGGCATCCGCGAGATGGCCGGAGACGAGAAAACTGTAGCGGACGCCGCGGTCCTGGCGGAGGCAAAAGCGCGCCGCACTCGCGCGTTCGCGGCCGAGGTGACGCAGTTCATCACCGCGCGCTACCCGGAGCCGACGCAGCGCACTATCCTGATGTACATGGCAACCGCCAACCTTGACAACCGCGTCGCCTACCTCTCTGGCATGCAGCTCTGGGTCGACTCCATCCTGGCGGTCTACTACGCCAAGGCGGCCGAGATCGCCGCCGCCGCCGACGAGCAGGCGGCCGATGCAGTGACGCTCGATCTGACGCCCTTCATTGAAACCGACCCGCGCGTTTCGGTAGCCGTCGCGCGCACTATCCTGGACTGACCCATGACCTGCGCAACGCCCGGCTGCACCTGCTTTTGCCCATCGGCTGACGTCCCTCTGCCGCTACAGGTGCTGGGCGGCGGCGCGGGAGCGCAGGTTGATGTCACCATCTTCGGCACGGCGCCGTTCCAAGCCTCGATCCTGACGAACCCATCCTACCCGTCCGGGCCGGCAGTGATCCTGGGCGTGGCGATGTACGGCAACACTCTGCGCGTCACGACCAACGCGCCGCAGCCGACCGATGGGCCGGCATCGTTCCAGGCCATCGTGCAGGTGTGCAACGCCTGCGGGTCGGTGGACGTGCCGATCGTCGTGCAGGTTGTGCAGACCGCGCCACCCCCGACGCTCGACTGCGATGACGTGACGGGCCTCTTTGCCGACGCATCGCGCGCCATGGCCGTCACCGACTTGCTGCTGGCGCAAGACAACACCGGCGCATGCGTGTTGGTGACGCCAGTGGTTACTGCCGCGGTTACGTGCTCAGCTGTGCAGGGCCTGTTCGTGCACGCAGGCCGACCGATGCAGAGCGGCGACCTCATCCTGGCTAATGTGGGCGGCTCTTGTCTGTATGTGCAGCCGCCGGCGCTTACGCTCACGTGCGCGAGCGTTCAGGCTCTGTTCTCGTCTGCGGGTCGGCCGATGCAGAGTGGCGATCTCATTATGGCCAACGTGGGCGGCTCTTGCTTGTATGTGGAGCCGCCGACCGGCGGGGGCGGCGCGTTCGACATCTGCAACTACATGGCGACCGCCCCTGCCCTAGACTCGTCCGATATAGATTTTGGCCTTACCAATATCTATGTCCCGGCGCTGCGGACTCCAGCCCCGTGCGGGCGTCTCAGGCTGGTGGACGCGGTCTGCCCGCTGCTGTTCAGCGTCGGCTTTGTCCCACTGACTGATCTGCCCAATCCAAGCGGCGATTTCTATCTCATGCCGATCCTGTGGAACAGCGGCGAGGAGCGAGGCTGTCTGCTCTGCAGACCGCCGGGTGCCATCCACGTTCAAGCCTCCTCCTCGCCGAGCATCACCACTTTACCGAGCACCCAGATCCTGGCGTCGAACGGATCCGCGACGACTGCTGGCGTTATCACGGTGGAAGACATCTGCCTCCAGTGCGGCGGCGGCGGTGGCGACATCTCCCAATCGTTTGCGCGCTACAGCGGGTACGCCGACGACCTCCTAGAGCCAAACAGTACGGATTGGGCAGTGTTGGGGGTGGCGTCAGCCGTGGCAGACGGACTGCACAGCGGGTTTAGGGTCCGCGTCTTTACGGCCGTCCCCCATGCCGTCGGCATGAACGTTTATGTCCCGATCAACGCAACGCGCATGCGCATGAGGATCGTAACGCGCGGCACGGCTATGACGTTCAACTTCTACCATCGTCTGGCGACTGCGGTCGAGCCGTGGAGCGGACCTGCTCCGCTGTCGGTTTTCAGCTCTGCCAGCTTTCAACTGAACACCTTTGACGATGAACTCTCCGGCGGATTGTACGGGGCGCTGATCGAGACTGGAAACGAGTACCAGTTCGAGCTCGTTAACAACACGCCATTCGCCAACGTCGCCATGTTGTCATGGCACGTTGAGTTCTATTGATGGCAGCTCCGGGCATGCGCCGGCAGGTCGTGCTCGTTCAGGAGAAGGGATAGGTCGTCGGTATGCATTGGAGGGATCGCATCAACCCGTGTGAGCACGCCTGGTATTGGCGGCTCATCTCGTGGGTCGAGACTGGCTGCGAGTGCTGCGCGGCCACGCGGATGCTCATCGTCGCCTTCCCGACCGGCGTGCTGTTCGGGCTGGCGCTCGGCGGCGCGTCGTTCTCAAGCCACCTAGGCGCGATCCTGTTCTTCTTCGGCTGGCTCCTGCTGGCCCCGGTTTTCTTGCAGGTCGCGCGCGTGCTGTGGGGCGGCCCCGACGGCATGGTCAGGCACGATGAGTAGCTGCATTTGTTTGATTACTTCCGAATCAGCGCGTAACATTCGATTGCCCACAGCGCCAGGGCTTGATGGCGATGAAGAGACTGGAGAATAAATGAAGCTCGATATGGAACAAAAGTTGCTCGACCCGAAGGGCAATCCGTTCAGTGATGGCGCAACCGTTGGCGTCGGCCTGTACGCTGGCCTGTCTCAGCCGCAGGCGGAGGACGGCACCGCATCGGTGACGGACAAGATGAAGCTGTACCGTCTGACGCAGCGGGTCGCGGCGGGCGGGGTGCAGGAGTTCTCCGTCGAGGAGATCGCGATCCTGCAGGACCGCGCCTCGAAGGTTCTGTCTATCATCGCGTTTGGCGCCCTGAACGACGTGCTGGAGGGTAAGAGCGAGTGACGTGCGCGATCAGCACCGGCGAGTACGTCGAGGATGTTGCCGCAACGCAGGGTTACTGCGGTCTTTCGGAGATGCCCGTGGATCCAACCATCCTTTTCGACGCCAACTCGACCGGTGCTGTTTCGCGATCCTTCAGCGTGGCCGCAGGAGAGACGGCCGTTTTGACCGTCTACAACTCCTGCGGGTGCACCGTCGGGCTCGAGAAAGTGCTCTTTAACAAGCCGCACCTGCCGCTATCGAGCGGATCGTGCGAGTGCCGTGACCCTGGGGTTCCGGCGCCGGAGGAAGTCGCTGCAACGAACATCTGCTCGTGGCAGCTCGGCAACTGCAACGAGGTGCGCGAGATCACCATGCCAGGCATGTATCGGCTGCGCCTCAGCTCACTCACTTGCGTCGGATGCGCGGTCGTCACCATGGAGCGCGTCCGGCGGTGTTCAACCGCAGCGGCATAGGGGCGAAGATGTCAGAGATTTTTGGCGGCATGACCGGCAAGGCCGAAAAGGAGCTCAGGGAGCGCAAGCGCAAGTTGGATCGCATGGAGGAAGACGCGACCAAAGTGCAGCGCCCTGAGACACCGGACGAGATGTTTGACAGGCGCTACCCGTGGCAAGAGGACATCACATGAAAGGCAAGGACAAAGTAGGCCAGGTCATGGGCGAGTACAAGCGCGGCGCGCTGCATAGCGGCAAGCCCGGCCCCGGCAAAGGCCCGGTAGTGAAGTCGAGGGACCAAGCCATGGCGATCGCGCTCAGCGAGGCCAAGAAGTCGCGCAAAAAGTGAGGTAGGCGTATGTCGTGCTCGTCGTGCGGTCAATCTAGCTGCTCGTGCGGCGCGTGCCCGAGTACGCTCCTCAATCAGCCTCGCCTGCTGAATCCGATTGTTTCTGGCGGGTCGTTCACCAACGGCCAATACCAGTCGCCCACGATCGCCGGCGGCACCGCGATCAACCAGTCCATCCAGTCGGCCGTCATCGACTGCTTGAGCACGGTCTGCACGCAGCCGCCCGGCACCAACAACGGCACACTGGCGAGCACGGCGTTCGTGAACCAGGCCATCCTCGACGGCTACGGGACGCCTGAGTTCTGCGACGGGGTGATCGCCTGCACGACCGCATGGCTGGCGAGCAACGCGTTCTGCCCGATCGTGGCGGATTGCCTGAACGATGTGCCGGGCATCATCAACTCGACCTCGGCGTTTGGGCCTGGCGCGCGCGCGACCGAGGCCGAGTACGGCGTGGCCCGCTACGCTACGCTGAGCGAGGTGCTGGCCGGGGCGTGCGGAGTGGCGCTGCAGCCGTGCCGCTTGATTGACGCCCTGAACTCGCCGGTCGTATCGAACCCGTTCTGGAACGCGTTCAACACCGCGGTCACAACGAGCGTCACGAGCATCCTGTCGTCTCCGAGCGGATGCGCCCTCGTCAACCCGTGCATCACCGCCTACGTCAACTCCGGCAATCCGGCGTTTTGCGCGCAGGTCAATGCCTGCGTGTCGATCTCTGACATCTGGGTCGATACGACTGGCGACACGATGACCGGCCATCTAGTCATGACGCAGAGCAACCCTGCCGGCTCGGTCAGGATTCTCATGCAGCCGACGGGCGCTCAAAGCTCGTTCATGATCTTCGACGGTCCGCCCGCTTTGCCACTGAATGGCGGAGTGGCCGGCAGCGTCGTTTTCCAAGCCATCAACGATTTCAACCAGCAGACCGGCGGGGTAGAGTGGTATTCGCGCTCCGACTATGTCTCCCCCACGGGGCACTGTCCGTTCTGCCCCAGCAACACAGAGCGCGCATTCTTCCAGTACGTCACGCCGTCGCCCACCGGGGAGGACTTCCTGGTCTTCAGCGCCGGCGGCTCTCCGACGCCGCTGGTTGGTTGCGCTTCCGGGGTTGGCGCCGGCATGCCGTTTGGGGCCGGCTTCCTCTTCCAGATGTGGGATGGCTCTGGCACCGGTTACTTCCCGTTGATGCGCCTTTGCCGCAGCAATAACACCTACATCCGAACCGACGGGACCATTGAGTTGCTGGCCCCGCAAGGTTTGTCGCTGGGTCCGGGGCCGCTCAACGTCGGCGCTCCCGGTCTGCGCCTGACCTCGCAAGGTCCCGGATTGCCGCCCATCTGGGCGCCGTAAGGAGAACTGAATGGCCTGCTCTTCGTGCCAATGCTCGCCGTGCGCATGCCGCCCGGCGGCGCTGGCTAATCCGCAGATTTTCGGCGGCATCATCGACGGGTCGACGCTCAACGGCGCGGTTCTGAACAACGGCATCTCGACCGGCCTGGACATCCGCGGGGCGACGCTCGACTGCACGACAACCGGCTGCACGCTGCCCACGTCGACGAACAACGCGTTGCTCGCGACCACGGCGTTCGTGCATCAGTTCGTTGCGGCCGAGCTTGCGTCCATCGACTTGGCTCAGGGCGGACTGACCTTTGCAACGCTTGCATCCACGGGCTCGAGCACCGGCCTGTCGTGGACCGTTGGGCCGGTGGCGATCGTGTCGGCGACCGGCTGCCCCACTTCGGCGCCCGCCATGGCCATCAACGTGCGCGCCAACCCGCAGGGCACGAACCGCCTGCTGATGACGTTCTCGGCTGGCGTGACGGACACTCCTTTGACGCCGTGCTCCGGCTTCCCGGCCGAAAATGGCAGCGGCTTCTTGTTCCAGCACTGGAACGGTGTGGACAACTACTCGCTCCTGGCGCTGCGTCGCGATCGGCTGGACCTGAACGTGAATGGCCCGCTCTATCTCAACAGCAATCCAGGCTTGGCTGGGCAGTCGCTGCGCTCGCAAGGGCCTGGCCTTCCCCCAATTTGGTCATGATGCAT
>Ga0209594_1000140_pt1 | contig 55301 bp, 58 predicted proteins | sample AshMeaCrysSpring_FD_184126 | JGI IMG/M metagenome (GOLD analysis project Ga0209594, IMG submission 184126) | Groundwater microbial communities from Big Spring, Nevada to study Microbial Dark Matter (Phase II) - Ash Meadows Crystal Spring... | ecosystem: Environmental > Aquatic > Deep subsurface... | reverse complement strand
ATCAGACAATTTTTCTTTGTAGGGTGGGCATTGCCCACCCTACTTAAAATAAAAAGTGTATGAAATTACGTTGTTAAATTTGAGCCAAAATCAACACCCTAGGTGCATCCCAAGTTAGATATAATAGTAAAATAGAACCAAAATATTATTTAGAGTAGCGGCGATTAAAATCACCCAATATTTTGACAAAAAAATTTAATTTCTTAATTGACAGAGGTAAAAAAAATGCAACAATTAATTAACAAGATTCCCAAAGCAGAATTACATCTTCATATTGAAGGTTCTTTAGAACCAGAATTGATGTTTAAACTTGCGCAGAAAAATCAAATTCAACTACCTTTTGATTCTGTTAGTGCAGTGAAAAAAGCTTATAATTTTTCTAATTTACAATCATTTTTAGACATTTATTATACCAGTGCGGCAGTGTTAGTAACTGAACAGGATTTTTATGACCTTACCTGGGCTTATTTGAGCAAAATGGCGAGGCAAAAAGTACTGCATACAGAGATATTTTTTGATCCGCAAACTCACACCAGTCGTGGGGTTTTTTTCGCTACTGTTATTAATGGTATTACAGGAGCTTTGGAGCAAGGAAAAAAAAACTTAGGTATTTCTAGTAAATTAATTATGTGTTTTCTTCGCCATCTCAGTGCTGATGAAGCTATGGTAACTTTAGAGGAGGCTTTAGCCTATCAAGAAGCAATTATTGGTGTGGGTTTAGATTCTTCTGAAATGGGACATCCTCCTGTAAAATTTAAGGAGGTTTTTGCTAAAGCTAAGGCTGAGGGTTTTTTAACAGTAGCTCATGCTGGAGAAGAGGGCCCAGCGGCATATATTTGGGAAGCTATTAAACTATTAAAAGTATCCCGCATTGATCACGGTGTGCGTTGTTTAGAAGAGCCAAAATTAGTTGAATATTTGGCAGAAAAACAAATTCCTTTGACAGTTTGCCCTTTATCTAATGTTAAGTTAAAAGTGTTTAATTCTTTGTCTGAACATAATTTGAAAGAATTACTTAAATTGGGTTTGCGTGTTACAATTAATTCTGATGATCCAGCTTATTTTGGTGGTTATGTTAACGAAAATTTTCAGGAAAGTGTAACGGCTTTAAACTTGAGTCAAGCTGATGTTTATCAACTGGCTAAAAACTCTTTTACTGCTTCATTTTTGAGTGAAAGAGAGAAAGAGTTTTTTATCAAAAAATTAGATGATGTTATTAGTAATTTTCCTTCAGAATAGAGAATGGGTAGATGAATAATGGGGGATTAAAGTTTCAGATAAATTAATCCGTAAAATCATGGGAGATAATAGCCAGATGTTGGGGGTTATTTAGCAATTCCTGAGCAAGTAAAAAACCTGCGATCGTCCAAGTTTGATATTTTCTTGCTTCCTTGCCAATTAGTCGCCCATTTTTCCCATCATAATATTCTACCCATCTTTTTGTAAGAAATTCTAAAGCTTTTGTTGCAATTTCTGTGCGTTAAATTTTAAAATAATTGCCATCAAATTTCCCTGGGAAAAAAAGTGACAATCTAATATTGCATCATTTAGGGCAGCATAAGCCACTTCCATTAGATAATTTTGATTTTCCATTGATTATTTTGTTGATAACTTACGTATTAATTATATTTGCTTGAATATCAAAATGAATTTTTATGTGAACATGATAAGATTTAAACCTAGTTTGGGCATAATTAAGTATCTGAGCAAGTATTCAAAAGCTGATAACTTTTGAGGGCGCGCCAAAACAGTTTTGTTGAATTTTAATCCCATTTATCCCATGCTTGAGCAAATAGCAGAAGCCATTAAACGTCAAGACTATCAAACTGCCGATCAATTATTGAGAAAGTTAAAAGAAGAAGCTGCAGAAAATCCCTGGGTACAGTTTTATCAGGCCCGTCTGGATGAAGCAAATGGTAATCTAGAAACGGCAGAGTCTCTTTATAAACAAGTTTTACGCAATACAACCTCTCAAAAGATTATCTCTCAAGCACGGCAAGGAATCCAGCGGTTAGCCCAGATAAAAGAAAAACAACACCAACATGAGGTTAATGCAAGAGTTGAAAAACTAGCAGAAGTAGCAATGTCTGAGGGTAGTGATGAGCTCGCAGTGTTGGTATTAGAAGCGATCGCCCCAGAAGCAAAACAAACCGCAGCTCAAGCATTTGCTCGCATTATGCAAATTGATGCTTATACAGCAAGGTTGCAACTTCCAAGTAGGTCTTGGCGGTTATATCGGACAGGTTCTCTGGCTGAGTTAAAGTTTTATACTTCAGAAATGAAAAAAGCTGAAATACCCTGTTTTTGCGTGCCCATCAACTCAATTAATCAAATTCAAGTTTATCAAGCAGAGTATTTTGAGTCAATGACACCTCAAGCAACTGTTATTTGTCAAAATTTTCAGCTTCAACAAGAAATAATAAGTTTTAATTTCAAGGAAGTAACAGCAAGGGTGCAGGGTTTACTCCCTTTGTTTGAAGAGTGTGTAGAAGTAGGTGTGAGAGGAAAACTTGAGCGGAAAACTAAAACTTTAGACTATGCACAAATATCTGACCTGCATTTACCAGGAAAAAATCTGATTTTGCGGTTTGGCGATCGCAACTATAAATTTCAACAAGGAATTAAATTCTCATCAACTATAGAATCTAAACATAACCTCAAACAAACTACCAGAGAAAATTGGAATAAATTAAATCTCTTTTTTCAAGAAAAACTACCAGAAGTTCCTGTCAGGTCTGATTTTACCGCTTTTGCACAAACAGCGATCGATTTTTCAGAATTACTCAAGCGTCTCTCCCCAAACATTAACTTATTCCGCCCTGAAGAGACTCCCTGGGATGCAGCTTTTCAACTTTACAGTACCCTGGTGTTTCTCAAAGAAACTTAGTCATTAGTCATTAGTCATTAGTCATTGGTCATTGGTTATTAGTTAAACGTTATGGTAGTTTTAAGAAAAATTAATTTTTTAGAAGACATACCAATGACCAATGACCAATGACCAGCGACCAATGACCAATGACCAATGACCAATGACCAATGACCAATGACAATTAGAGAAGTGTCTAAAAATATTATCAGATTTGCCATGAAATTAGGATTACCATTAAAACTAGCAGCGTTAGCTACTATTGCTATTACCAGCATTATTCCTTTAAATCCAGTAAAGGCAAATACATTTGAGGAGCAAGAGGTAGAACAAAGTAACTTTATTGCAGTAGCAGAGCCTTTTGGCGGTAATCAGCATAACCTGCTAGTCATTGAACAAATACCAGGTAAACAAGCCTGCTGGAGTGAAAATGGTTCTAACCCTGTAATGGTTGAACCACTACTGTTGAATTTTGACTTCACTGGACATTGCCGACGTGCAACAGATAGTAACGGCTATTCAATTCGGATGGAAGGGGTTGATTATGGTTTGGAATATATGCTCAGAATAGTTGAGCGCAATGGAGAATTAGTGTTAATTGGTACTAACCGTTTAAATTCCAAAGAAGAGGTGGAAATTGGCAGAACAGGGGGTACGGGAAGCGGTTTTACTAAGATAGTTCTTGATCCAGGTTGGCATTTTACTAAAAGAGTTTATCAAGGAAAAGTACTTGGTCACGTCTATTTGAGTTATACAAGTCAATAATTCAAAAAATTGATAATTACCTCTCTGGGGCTGTTGCAAAAATGAAATCAAGTATATTTTAGTAACGGCGGTCCCAAAGAGGATTTTTTCAAATTAACTATAGTTACATAAAAGTTGCAAAACACCAAAGAGATATTGATATTTAAGGAGAGCAAATGGTAAACCGTCAAAATTCAGCCAGTTGGCAACCTATAGTAGGTGGCATAATCGCAGCATTAATTGTACTATTTGGGTTTAATTCTTTTGTAATTATCAATCCAGGTCAAGCAGGAGTTTTGAGTATCTTAGGAAAAGCTAGAGATGGCGCACTACTCGAAGGTATCCACTTTAAACCACCCCTAATTTCAACGGTGGATATTTATGACGTAACAGTGCAAAAATTTGAAGTTCCTGCACAAAGTGCAACTAAAGACCTTCAAAATTTATCCGCAAGTTTTGCTATTAATTTTCGCCTCGATCCATTAAAGGTGGTAGAAATTAGAAGAAAACAAGGAACTTTACAAAATATTGTTTCTAAAATTATCGCCCCACAAACACAAGAATCTTTTAAAATTGCCGCCGCTTTGAGAACAGTTGAAGAAGCTATTACTCAAAGAAATGAACTCAAAAAAGATTTTGATAATGCTCTCAATTCTCGTTTGGATAAATATGGGATCATTGTGTTAGATACTAGCGTGGTAGATCTCAATTTTTCTGTGGAATTTTCTAAGGCTGTTGAAGATAAACAAATTGCTGAACAACGAGCCCAAAGAGCTGTTTATGTAGCTAGAGAAGCTGAACAAGAAGCACAAGCTGAAATTAATCGTGCTAAAGGTAAGGCAGAAGCTCAGAGACTATTAGCTGAAACTCTCAAAGCACAAGGAGGAGAGTTAGTATTACAAAAAGAGGCGATCGAAGCTTGGAAACAAGGAGGCGCTCAAATGCCTAAAGTTCTGGTTATGGGTGGTAACTCTAATAGTAATGTACCTTTCCTCTTTAATTTAGGCGATATTCAGCAATAAATGGGTTTTTTTCCCTTTCAACCTCCCCCCTATTGAGGGGGGATTTATCATTTATACTGCTCATTAATTTAACAAATCATTAGAGCTTTTTTACCCCTCATAACACTCATAAATATGTTGATAAATTTGATGACATTTTGCTCGTAAAGTTGCGTAGAATAAATTTATCTAAAATGTCTTTAATTTTTATTTTGCCATTCGCTCCTAAAAAAAAATAACCCACTCCTTGTGAGAGTGGGTGGCGGATAAATTTTACTCAGAAAGAATTAATTTGATGTGGTTATTGATTTAATAAACACCAGGATTAAAGCGATCGTCACCCTCGTTGAAAATATCTGCGGGTTCAGTTACGGTAAACTTGTCTAAATTAGCTTGGAGACGAGCTTTCTGAGTCTCGCTCAAACCAGGAATATTTAAGACATCCTCTACCTTTTCGTAAGGGCTATTATCAATAATTTTACCAGCTAGGGTAGGGTAAAACCCGCGTAACTCGCGAAAGTCGCGGACATCACTATTATTCAAATCTAGTTTTTCCCCAAATTCAAGTATTTTAGCGTCTGCTTGGTTAACTCGCTCGGTAGCTGCTAAAACGGTTGATGATTGCAAAAGAGTTGTAGCACTCAAATCAAGTGCTTGTGCTTGGCTTGACATACCGAAAGAAGCCACCATTACAGTAATTACAGCTAGTAAGCTAAATAATTTTTTCATCGTCTATCTCCTAACAAAACCTCTCGAAGCTTAAAAATCCCTGTTATTTGGGGTACACTAAACCTATGCAAATTTAGGCATGTGAAAAATTGCTGATTTCAGCCAATAAAGTACTTACGAATTAGGCAATTCTCCTTTAAAGGTGCTTAATCGTACCTACTACCCCTATAGGTATAACCATACTTTAAGCCGAACAAGTATAGTTATGCTAAAAAAACAAATTTAGCTAGCTATTTTGCACAACCCCATTTCAGGTAAAGCACTTACCATTCCTACTTTTTTCAAGTTTTGCCATGGAGTAGAAGCGGGTTTGGTATTCCTGCACAAAGCGTTGTAAAAGTCCAGAAAGTACTAAACCCGCCCCTACTTGCGATGTGCTTAGGGTTACATATTTAGCACGGAACTTGCAACCCCAATTTCTTTTATAGCTGTAGCCAATTTAACATAAAAAGCCTATAATTACCTAGATTTTTGAGAAACTGCTATTTGGCTAATTTTATCAGACATGGGCAACGAATTGTGATAACAATTCTTGATTCTTGGAGGCTTTATTTTCAGGTAATCTAAAACTTAGAGCTAAAAATATTGAATGAGATGGATATTAAAGAAGGATTTGTTGGTACAGTTGGAAATACACCTTTAATTCGGTTAAATAGCTTTAGTGATGAGACTGGTTGTGAAATTCTGGGTAAGGCAGAATTTCTTAATCCTGGGGGTTCAGTAAAAGATCGAGCTGCTTTATATATTATTCAAGATGCGGAAAAAAAGGGCCTGTTGAAACCAGGTGGTACTGTAGTTGAGGGCACTGCAGGTAATACTGGGATTGGTTTGGCTCATATTTGCAATGCTAAAGGATATAAATGTTTAATTATTATTCCTGAAACTCAATCTCAAGAAAAAATTGACGCTTTGCGCACATTGGGAGCAGAAGTGCGTACTGTTCCCGCAGTACCTTACAAAGATCCTAATAACTATGTGAAACTTTCTGGACGTTTAGCGTCGGAAATGGATAATGCTATCTGGGCTAACCAGTTTGATAATTTGGCTAACCGTTTAGCTCATTATGAGACTACTGGGCTTGAAATTTGGGCGCAAACTGATGGTAAGGTTGATGCTTGGGTAGCAGCTACGGGTACTGGGGGTACTTTTGCAGGAGTTTCTCTGTTTTTAAAGGAAAAAAACCCCCAAGTTAAATGTGTGGTTGCGGATCCAATGGGTAGTGGTTTATATAGTTATGTGAAAACTGGTAAAATTTCTACTGAAGGTAACTCTATTACTGAAGGAATTGGTAATAGTAGAATTACTGCAAATATGGAAAATGTCCCCATTGATGATGCAATTCAAATTGATGACCCAGAAGCGTTAAGAGTGGTTTATCAGTTGTTAAGAAAAGATGGCTTATTTATGGGTGGTTCTGTTGGTATTAATGTGGGAGCTGCGGTTGCTTTGGCGAAAGAAATGGGCCCTGGTCATACAATTGTTACTGTTCTTTGTGATAGTGGATCTCGCTATCAGTCACGCTTGTTTAATTCAGAATGGTTAGCATCTAAAGGCTTATCTATAGCTAGTTAAATTAACAGTAAATAGTTATCAGTTATCAGTCAACAACTTTTCACTGATAACTGATAACTATTTACTATTCAGGCAACTTATATTGATCAACAATGCGTTGAGCATATTCTGGTACATGCTCCGCTAATTTTTCTGGATAATTCCGTTTAACATACAAATAATTACGGGTAAAGTGAGAATCAATGGAAAAGCGAGCATATTCTAATCCTTTGGGACCAATTTTCTCAATAACAACTCCCATCATTTTTGCTGCCCACATTGGCAAAGTTACCCCTTGATCATAAGCGGGAATACTCTGTTGCACCGCTTGTTTTCTATCTCCTTTTGACATCACTGGTTGAGTGTCTAATTGCTCTTTTACTAAATCTAACATTTCCCTGCCAGTGTCATTTCTTACTACCAACCATTGCCAACCAAAAGGTGCACCCATATAACCCACAACTAAATCTGCTAATGAGTTAACATAGTCAAAACAACTCATACAAGATGGAGCAAAAACATCTTTAAGTTTGTTAGTTTTTAAGCCAAAAAAGGGCACTGTTTCTATTGAGCCATCTTCATGTTTAAAATGCACCCTAAAGTCTTGCATAAACTCATAATGCACCACTGTATCTGGTGATTTACTGGTGGTTTCTAAGAATTTTTGCAACCCTTCTCTGGTAACGTTATCTACACAGGGTGTTCCCAAAACATAAAGCTTTTCTAAACCTAATTCTTTTTCTACTGCTCGTAATGCTTGAATTTGACATCCTACCCCAATTACTAACAGTTTTTTTAACCCAGATTTTTCGATTTCTTCTAATACTGAAAGGTTGGGAGAAAGGGTGGGTTTATTGACTTTTGCTGCTAATACTTCTTCTGGAGTTCTGGCAACTACTGGCATGGGTCCAAAGCGATCTTCTGGGGTATTTTGAACACAAACTACTCCCTCTACTATTCCTTGTTGCAGCATTTCACAGGCAATGCTACTAACTATACCAGTCCACTGCGCCCCAGCAATGGGTTGTTTTTTCTTCGCCGCCATCATTTCTTGATGCACACCAAAATATATGTCATCCTCGTTGTCTAAGTTGCGGCTACGTCCATGTGCTTCTGCTTCTAGTTCGGCAATTTGCTGGTTGAGGAAAGCACAGGCTTCTTTGACATAATGAATATAGTAAGTGTCGCAAAGTCCGCACTCACTACATAATTCTTTGGCAGGACGACGACTACCGCTTTTTAAGGCTTTGGCTTTTTTATGGGGTGCTATTGAAGTCATGTAAATTATATTTGATTAAGCAAGTTAATTGACATTTCTTTACTTTAAAGCAAAAATAAGTCTTAGGGGGAAGTTTTGTAAAAAAATGTAACTTAACTTTTATTTGTTACCAATTATCTAGCCATTTTTTGTGAAGATTTTTGTATAAGCATTACTCAATAGGTTATGGCAATAAAAAAGCGATCGCCTTTGTCTTTAGCCCCTTATCTATTATTGATTTATCACAACCTATTTATGAATGCTATAGCACAGGAGTTATTAATTAATCATTAAATCCAATCTAATGGGTTTAATTTATAATAACATTTTAATTCTGCATATAGTTGAGGATGTTTTCGCTGCATTTGTTGGGGTTTTTCAAAGAAAGTCTCTGTAGCAACTGCAAAAAATTCTGCGGGGTTAGTTGCTCCATATTCATTAATAACTGTTCTTTTACCTGCTTCAATATCCCAACATAATTGATGATATTCTTGACTGAAAACCCGCGCCCATTTTCCATAGTCCGACTGTTTCTCTAAAATTGGTACTCCATTAGCACTGCCATTTTCTTGATCTAACTGATGGGCAAATTCATGGATAATTACATTATGTCCATCTTGCCAGTTCATCCTATCTCTTTTAATGTCTTCCCATGATAATATTACTAACCCTTTGTCTCCCCATGATTCTCCTCTCACTACTTGTTCTCCTTCTAAATAATGCCCCTCAAACGGTGTTTTTTGTTTGACAATAAATGTGTCAGGGTAAACTAAAATAGAGTCAAGTTTTGGGTAATATTCTCCTCTCTCATTTAATAAAAGTAAACTTGCTTGAGCGGCAATGGTGAGTTTCATTTCTTCTGTGATTATTAACCCACCACAGCCAATATATTAGACCTCTTGCAAAAGTGGTGTTAACCCCCCCCAACCCCCCCTTGGTAAGGGGGGGGAAAATGCCTAGTTTGTAGGGCTCCCTCCCCGAACCTGCGGGGAGGGCTGGGGTGGGGTTTTTTACGGTTTCGCAAGAGGTCTATTGTTTTTCTTTTAATAAGATTAAAATATGTCCGTGCAGTCTATGTCGCTCATCTTCTGATAACTTTTCATATATGGGAATATTGCTATCTAAAATGCTTACCCATGTCAAGGGGAAAGGCTTAGTTTTTACACTGTTACGCCGCCATTTCCTAATTACAGGAATTACCCAAATTAGAGCGATTATAATTATTATTCCTGCTAAAAAAATAATAACTTTCATCATGTTTTTTTTGTGGGGAATAAAGACACATCGACCGCGGGCGATTACTACATACTTTCTATAGGTTCGTCTAAATGGTCCGCAACTGAGTTATATAATTCTAAAACATGATGATCCAGTAAACGGTAAAAAACTTTTCTACCTCTTTTTTGATAATTTACCAGTCGCATTGCTTTTAGGGTGCGCAACTGGTGAGATACTGCTGACTCACTCATTTCTAATGCTGTAGCTAAGTCGCATACACATAGCTCTCTTTTGGCTAAAACTGACAAAATGCGCAAGCGGTTGGTATCTCCCAACAGACTAAAAAATTCCGCCATCCGTTGCGCTTTCTCTACTGCTAAAATTTCGTTTTTGATTTGCTCTACATTTTCTGTTTCTTCGGGATGCGGTAACTGACAAGTTAGAATGATGCTTTCTGACATTTAGTTTGCTGTTGAGTGTTTCTTTTCTCTAGCTTAACTGATTATTCTTTGCTTCCCTCTCAACCATTTACCAGTGAGCAAATACCATGACGTGCTCACTGGTAAATGGTACAAGCTCACTGCTCACTGTTAACCACAAGTGCAACCTGTATGACCACATCCTTGTTCACTTACGTGACCGTTGGCGCAGGCTTCACAGCAGTAGTATTTATTGTCTTTTAGGATTGCGTCTTCTAGGGAAACTACGCATAGGCAACTTTCACAAGCACATTTCATTGCAGTAACTGTAGTCATGATTTTCTCCTTAATCAATGCTTCCTTTTTAGCTTATCATATTTGAACAGATATTCAGGTGTTTTTGGGCAAAAAAAATTTTTGGTAAAAGGGTTGCCATTTTCAGTTGGGTTTGTTATAGTGGTGAAAGACTGAAAAAAAAACAGTTGCCGGGATAGCTCAGTTGGTAGAGCAGAGGACTGAAAATCCTCGTGTCGGCGGTTCAAATCCGCCTCCTGGCATTTTCAAGAAATATACAGGGTTGTATAAAGTGCTGTGAGAAAGGCGATCGCCTTGATCAGTGATCGGTGATCAGTTACCAGTTATTCAGTTACCAGTTATTCAGGGAAAAGTTTTTGAAGTGCTGTGGGAAAGGCGATCGCCTTTCATTTTTTAGTTTTTGTTTGCTCCTACTCTAAATTTTTTTATATAAAACCAATATTTTTTTTGACAAATTTTGTAAATTTTGTAAATTTTCATAAATTTGTAGAAGAGAAAAAAGTTTCAATTAGTAATTAAGATTTGTTTGCTCCTACTCTAAATTTTTTTATATAAAACTAATATTTTTTTTGACAAATTTTGTAAATTTTGTAAATTTTCATAAATTTGTAGAAGAGAAAAAAGTTTCAATTAGTAATTAAGATTTGTAAATCTTTTAAGCTAGCGCTGTTTTTTGAAATGTTAAGTATTAATAAAATCTTAAAAATATTAAGAAAAGATTAAATTGATACAAATCAAACAAAAGTCAAGAAAACTTTAAGAGATAAAAGATTAATACCAATTAAGTCGATATTCTCAAACAGAAAGTTGCTAATGCAAATATAGCAAATCAAGAAAAAAGACTTAATGAAAAGAGAAGTTAAAGGAGAAAAGATTGAGAGAAAAAAGGCATTAATTTTGCGCTGATCTTGGTGTAAAGATTGAATGAGTGATAGGAAAATATTACTCAATTTTGCTTTTACTTAAGAACATCTAAAGCTTTGATGGGAGTTGAGACAGAGAGTAAGAGACAAGAAAAAGTTAGCAAAAAATACAGTTTTCATTTGTATTGGTTGCTAACTTAATAAAAACAGAAAAAAAAGAGTGCTATGGCTTATAACATTGCTAACAGTTGTTTTGGGTGTGGAACTTGTGTTCCAAAATGTCCAACAGGGGCGATTCAGCTAGAAAATGGAGAATATTGGATCGAGGAAGGACTATGCAATAATTGCGTTGGTTACTATGAAGAACCGCAATGTGTTATAGGATGTCCCAACAGCAGTCCAATACCAAAACAAGCAAAAAAAGGGAGGTATAAAAGAGTTGAAAGAAGAGCAACCAGCCCAGAAATATTTGCCAATGGTTTAAACACCCCATTTGCGTCGTCAATGGTAGTGTGGGAGGCGTGTAACCTTTTAGCTGGAGGAGAAATATTGCCGTGGAAAACGTCTAAAGAGGGAAAAATTGTTTATGAGAGGGAAGTAAAACAAGGTCGAGGGTCAATGACTTTGGAGCTTGCTGAGGAGATAAACAAAGAAAGTATAGATATTCGGGCAGCTTGTATGCACCTAATCTACGCAGCGTATGCTACAACATTAAATTGTCCCTGGGAAGAGGAATTTATCATCAGCGATCAGCAAATAGAAACTTATCTGGGACTAGACAAAAGGAAAGACTTAAGTAAAGCGGCGAAGTTAACCCTAATTAAAACCTTGGCGCAGCAGCCGTGCAACATTAACGTAGCAATTGACTGGCCAGACCAGGGAAAAATGAAGGGATTTTACATAGAAAAAAGCAGCCTATGGGAGCTTCGGGAAATAAAACATCATTTCCAAGAAGACGAACTTGGCTGCAAACATTTAATTGGGCTAACCTTTAGAGTTCAGACTGGTTTATGGGCTAAATACTTTCTGAACAAAAAAGGTTATCAAAAGCGAACTTTCTTTTATCAGTATGGCACTCTTCCGAAATTTTTGCTATCAGGAGTAATGAGCATTTGGCAGCAACACAAAGGAGCAGCCAGGATGATGCTGTGGCTACTGTTTAAAACAAAAATGGGGTTAAAACAGGCGATCACAGTTCCCATGTTAATGCGAGTTGGTTATGGAGAAGAGAAAATAGCAGAAGCGCACAATGGAAGAGATGAGCGAAAAAGACTATTGCGAACCTATGAAAGTGACTTGCAGCTGTTGAATAATTATGGAATTAAACCCATTTTTGATGAAGCAACCTATCAAAAGGAAATACAACCTTTGTGGCTTAAACTAGCAGAAATTCCCGATGATCCAGAAGCGGCTTTAGAATTTTGGACTAACGATAGTAACAGTGATTCTTGTTTAACAGATGCCACACCCCGTGGAAAGTGGAAAATGTTAATGAACGCGCGTTTATTGCATTTTGAGTTACCTCCAGAATGGGAGCAAGAGTTAGCGAAATTTGAAAAGCGAAGCAATACTCATAAGAAAACATCGCAAAAAACCAAATCAAAGACAATATCAAATATGAGTGCAGAAGATATTGTTAGTGCGAGGAAAGATCATGGCATTAGTCAAAGAGTATTAGCAAAAATTATTGGCAAAAGTCAAAGCTGGGTGAGAGATTTGGAAAATGGTCGTCTTCAAGCGAAACCAGAAGATCAAGGTATGATTCGCAAAGCTTTGGGTTTAGTTACATGAATTAAGTAGGTAAGCAAAATTAATAGCATATTGGTTTTTGACAAAAACTAAAAAAATCTAAAACATTTTGTGTTACCAAACTGGGCAAGTTACGAAGTTTTTTGTATTCCAAAAAGGCGCAAGGGGCTGAAGCCCCTTGTCTTATCACTATCAAATTGATAAAAAAAACTGGAGAAGCTCAATGAGTCTTCTCCAGTGCCGTCACGGAATTCAAATCTTATTATATCTATTTATTTTTTAATTGCCAAAAAAGTAATTAAGTCAGAAAAAGTTCTTATCAATTGCTTCGTGTACTTAATTTAACATGGAATTTGGGGCTAATTTTGATATTTAAATTCAGGGCTGATTTTTTTTGCCAGGAAATGCTGAAAAGCTCATTTATTAAGGATTTGGTATGTTTTGATACAGAAGTTGTTTGAGTAGAAAATTATTCACCTTGTTTAGATACCCCTAAACTTAACTCAAAGTCAATAGGGAATTGACTTTGAGAGTGAGTACATAAATGCAAGTACCATTTCCCATAAATACTCGCACCCCATTGTTAAATAACAGTACCCCACCCCCCAAAAATTTTTTTAAATGAGTTGTAAAGGTTGTGCTATCTAGCTTTGAGTAAAAGTGAGTACTGCTTAATAACTTTAATCAACATAACCGAGAGGGTGAGTGAGCTAGGGCAAATAGGGGCAGGTTATAAAAAGTACAAAGCTTAAATTAGTCATTTATCAAAAATTACGGAATTCAATGACACAGCCCATAGCACTCAAAACAAATCAAACATGGCCAGAAGATGCCATTCCCAAAGTCTTTTCAGTGACGACTCATATTCCCCATAAAACTCCCAGTAAGCATTCTGCTTTATCCTGGTTAAAAGCTGTCAGAGCAGATTTTCAAATTGTTTTTGAACGAGATCCAGCAGCACGGAACTGGTTAGAAGTGGTGTTATGTTACCCAGGTTTTCACGCCTTGACTCTACATCGGTTTTCCCACTGGTTATATACTCACCATCTTCCCCTGTTTCCCCGTTTAATTTCCCATATTGGCAGATTATTTACAGGAATTGAAATTCACCCTGGTGCGCAAATTGGTAAAGGGGTATTTATCGATCACGGGATGGGGGTGGTTATTGGTGAAACTGCAATTATTGGTGATTATTGTTTAATTTATCAAAATGCGACCCTGGGGGGAACTGGAAAACAAAGTGGTAAACGCCATCCTACCCTGGGTAAAAATGTGGTGGTGGGAGCAGGAGCAAAGGTTTTAGGCAATCTCAATATTGGTAATCATGTGCGTATTGGTGCAGGTTCTATTGTTTTGCAAGATGTGCCTGATGATTCTACAGTGGTGGGTATTCCAGGAAGAATTGTTTCCCGTACTGGTCACGGTTGTCCCCTCGAACATGGAAAACTCCCTGATGTGGAAGCAAAAATGATTCGCTCTTTGCTCGATCGCATTGAAAGATTAGAAAAACATATAGAAAAAACTAACAATACTTCTCCACAAGATTATGTATAACTCCTCTTATTCTGATGCTTTGATTAGTGAAGTCGCCATTAATAGGGGCGATCGCTGGCTAATCTCGCGCCGCCTCGAAGAATTAATGATTACTTGTAACTGTCCTGCTGATGGCACTCTCTTGGTTGAAGTGAATCACTGCCTTGAAGCCATCCTCTTACACAGTGTAGTCAAACAACTGATGGCCTCTCGCCAAGAATTAACTAATTGGTTAGAGCGCTGTTGGGATACGTCACAACCTTGTCCATCTAATTTCTAAGGAAAATAATGACACAACAACAAACCAGTTTACGCGCTTTTGGTGAACTAGCAGATAACCCAGTCTTGCTAGAGCAAAATGTAATTGCTCCTGTCTGTGATGGCTTAAATATTCTGTTGGCAAGTTTTCAGGGTCTTTATCTGCAATACCAAAAACATCATTTTGTGGTGGAAGGGTCTGAATTTTACTCACTCCATGAGTTTTTTCAGGAAAATATCGGCGCTGTTCAAAATCATGTCCACGAAATAGGAGAGCGTTTAAACGGTTTAGGGGGTACTCCCGCCGCAAGTTTCACTAAGTTGGCTGAGTTATGCTGCTTCAGTGTTGAAGATGATGGGGTTTTTGATGCTCGTCGAATGGTGGAACATGACTTAGCTGCGGAACAAGAAATTATTCAAGTTATCCGTCGCTCTGCTGCTACTGCTGAAAGTGTGGGCGATCGCGCTACCCGCTACCTTTATGAGGGTATTCTGCTGAAATCTGAAGATCGCGCTTTTCATCTTCAACATTTTCTTGCGCAAGATAGTCTTACTTTAGGTTTTATTAAATAAAAAGTAGCCCGAGACAAGGGCGATCGCCCTTGTCTTATGTAGAATTCAAAGTTAAGCGTGCAACAAATACTGCAAGCTTAAGCCTCTTGTCTTATGTTCTCTAGAACTATAACGCACTCAGCTTAAAATTTTCGGTGCTGTCATGGAATTTAATATTATGTTTATTCAATTTAGAAAATTTCTCCAAGATGAGATTCATGTTTCAACTGATGAACTCGCTACAGTTATCCAACAATCAAAAGGAATAGCTCCTATACCTATGTTGCTTTGGCAGTATGGTTTAGTTTCTCTAGAGCAACTCGATCGCATTTTTGATTGGCTGGATAACCAACCTCAGTTGTATATTCCTTAGGAGTGTGAGCTTATGAACAATATTCAATCTTCCCCTTTTCACATGGTGGCGGTAGAAATTAATGATACAACATTGCGGGATGGAGAACAAGCTGCAGGGGTAGCTTTTACGGTGGAAGAAAAAGTGGCGATCGCCCAGTTAATGGATGCGATCGGTATTCAAGAAATAGAAGTGGGTATTCCTGCAATGGGTAATGAGGAGGCGGTGGCTATTTCTAGCATAGCTGCTCTGGGTTTACGGGCTAAGGTTCTGGGTTGGAATCGGGCTGTAAGGTCGGATATTGAAGCTTCCCTTGCTTGTGGATTACAGCGGGTACATATTTCTATTCCTGTATCTGAGATTCAAATTGCGGCTAAGTTTCAAGGAAATTGTCGTCTAGTTTTAGATAAACTGCGGGATACCATTAGTTTTGCTGTTGATCATGGCTTGTTTGTGTCTTTTGGGGGGGAAGACTCCTCAAGAGCAGATGAAGCTTTTCTTTTAGATGTAGCTCACTCGGCGGTGCAATGGGGTGCTTCTCGTTTCCGTTTCTGCGATACGGTGGGTATTCTTGATCCTGTGACTACTGGGGAAAAGGTGGCAAAACTGGTTAAAGCTCTCCCAGTGCCTATTGAAATGCACACTCACAATGATTTTGGTTTAGCTACTGCTAATGCTTTGGCTGGGGTTAGAGCTGGGGCAACTTCTGTAAATACTACGGTCAATGGACTGGGGGAAAGAGCAGGAAATGCTGCTACTGAGGAAATAATTATGGGGGTTAAACGTCTCTATGGTATGGAAGTGGGGATTGATACCACTAGGTTGCGGGAGTTGTCTCAATTTGTAGCTACTGCTTCTGGTTGTGCGGTTCCTCCCTGGAAGGCGATCGTGGGTGAGAATACTTTTGCTCATGAGTCGGGGATTCATGCGCACGGAGTATTACAAAATCCTGTCACTTATGAACCTTTTGCACCTGAAGAGGTGGGTAGAGAGCGTCGTTTAGTGGTTGGTAAGCATTCTGGACGACATTTACTGTCAAATTTACTGCAACAGAATGGGGTTAATTTAACCCTAGAAGAAACTCAATCTGTTTTAGATGCAGTAAGAGCTATGTCTGTCAAATGTAAACGCAGTTTAACAGTAGAAGAATTATTAAATTTAGTAACTAATAGGAGGGTTGCTCATGGTGTCGGATGAAATGGAATTAGATCAGCCTCCTGCTTTTGAGTTGGAACAAAAAGTTAGGTTGCGCAAATTAATTCGTAATGATGGCACTTTTCCAGGTGAACCTGTTGGTTCTACTTTGGCAAAAAAGGGTGATATTGGCTATGTAGTTAGCATTGGTACTTATTTGCAAAGTTACTATATTTATGCCGTTCATTTTATTGAGAAAGGTTTCATTATTGGCTGTCGAAAAAAAGAGTTAGAGACAATTAATTATTAGGAGATTGACAATGAAAGTAATGTTACGTCGGAATGCCGCAGGTCATTTATCTGTATATGTTCCGAAGAAAGATTTAGAAGAGGAGGTGGTTAATGAGACTGTGGTTTCAGAGGGTAAAGTTTTGACTTTAGCTAATGGTTGGGAGTTGGAATTTTCTGATTGGCAAGATGATGTTAAACTTCCCCAAACTTTTGAGGCAAAACGTTTACAATAAACAACTAAGTGGGCGGGTTTTGAGCTGAAAATTCTAATTGTGAGTCAAAGATTATCCCTAAACCCGCCCCTAGGTTAACAATGGGCTTAAGCCCATTGTCTCCAGGCTAAAGAGATGGTTTCTTGGAAGCATTGGGCTTTACCTTTTTTCTGCCTTGATAAAGGGGAAAAAAAACAGAATTTTTCAAACTTTTTTTTTCAAATCAAACTTCTTTTAATACACAAATGTTATCAGGGAACAGTTATAACTAATAAACTGTATTAGTGAGATGAATTGATAAGTTTAGTAATTGAAAACAATACTCTCGGTATCTAATTCATCTGAAAACTGAAATTGATAACTGATTTTAAGATGATTGGGGAGTGAAAAAGGGGAATGTTTGCCCAGTTTTCAGATTTTTTTCCTCAATTTTATTAGACCTCTTGCGAAACCGTAAAAAACCCCACCCCAGCCCTCCCCGCAGGTTCGGGGAGGGAGCCCTACAAACTAGGCATTTTCCCCCCCTTACCAAGGGGGGGTTGGGGGGGGTTAACACCACTTTTGCAAGAGGTCTATTGACTGACAAATAGTTTATTAAGGTGGTGATTGCCATGTTAAAAGCATCGGACATTATGACCCAAGATGTAGCTACTATTAAAGGTTCTGCTACAGTGGCTGAAGCGGTTAAGCTGATGAAATTCAAAAGCTTACGGGCGTTGATTGTGGATATTCGTAGTGAGCAAGACGCTTACGGGATTCTTACCCAGGCGGATATTGTTTACAAAGTAGTAGCCTACGGGAAAGATCCAGCAAAAGTACGGGTTTTTGAAATTATGACCAAACCCTGTGTGGTGGTTAATCCCGATCTGGGTGTGGAATATGTGGCTCGTTTGTTCGCTAATACTGGGATTCATATTGCCCCAATTATTAAAGGGGATTTGATTGGGATTATTTCTGTAACTGATATTCTCAATAAGGGTGACTTTGTTGAGAATCCTAAAGTACCTCTCCTCCAGCGCGAATTGGAAAAAGCTATTACAGAAGCTAAGTCTGTTTGTGCTGCTCATGGTGCTGGTTCTCAAGAGTGTATTGATGCTTGGGCGTTGGTAGAAGATTTGGAAGCTGAAGCTGCTTATACTGAGGGTGCTCCAAGTCCTGAGAAAACTGCTTTCCAAATATTCTGTGAGGAAAATCCAGAAATTCTCCAAGTTCGTCATCAAAAGGTGTTAGCAACTGTTTAATTTATAGCTTTTTTTCTAAGCTGTGAAAATATCGCGCACCAGATACAATTACTCGAAATATTTATCATGGTACGCGATCGCTTTTTTAATCCTTCTTTTGGTGCGTTATGGCTGTTTTTAACGCACTTTACAAAATCATAGGTGCGTTACTACAACGGTTAACGCACCCTTTACCTTTAAGGGGAGTTTGAATATGACTCAGGAAAAATTAGAATTTCAAGTTGAAGGGGAATTTTTAGGTTTTATTGGTGAACTTGGAGCTAAATTAAAGTATTTAAGACTTGCTGTGGGTGAAAGTCAGTTACAGGTTAAATTGGCTAAAAAGTTGCGGGAAACTATCTGCACTGATTTGGTTATAGGTGATAGAATCCAAGTTTTGGTGAAAAAGAAGTTTAAAGGACGTTTTAGTAAGCTTAATTTCAAAGCTTATGAACTTAATGTACTTAACTGTAATGGCTGTGAAAATACATCCACAACTAAAACATCGCCAAAAACTGGTAAAATTCTTCTCTGTAAAAAGTCTGGTTGTATGCAGCGTGGAGGAAAAGAAGTCTATCAAGCATTAAAAGAAGCTCTCTTGAGTTTGGGTTTGGAAAATCAAGTAAAAATTGAGAGTACCAGTTGTCAAAAACGCTGTAAAAAAGCTCCGAATATGGTTGTAATGCCAAGTCAAACCAAATATAGTGAAATTTCTCCTAATGTGATTTCTAGTCTCCTCCAAAAACATTATTTATGAATAATTAATTCATTGGTAATTGGTGGATAAAAATAGAATTTTTATCCACTAATGACTTAATTAGTAGGTGGTAAAAATTTCAAATAGTTAATGGAGAATAGAAAAGAAAATGAGGGGGAAATAAAATAGATAAAAGCTGATAGAGTCATGAATTAATATGCAAAATCAACCTATTGTAGCTAAAAATGAATTGAGCGTAGTGGAAATCACCGTGAATATAAGGTGATTTCGACTCCGCTCAATCACCTCAAATACAAGGTGATTGAGCGTAGTGGAAATCACCGCCTAGTCAATTATTAATGATTCATTGAGGATAGGAGTAGACAGATAGTTCATCTACTCTAACAACTAAGGGTGTTCCTTTGTCTGGAGGAGGAGAAACACAGATTTTACCTATTACTAATTTTGCCAACAAATCCCCAATTTCTAGAATACTTTCTAAAATCTGCCAACTTAATGCTAAATTTGGACATTCAATATTTAAGGTGGTCATGTCAGTATTAGTGGTAATGTACCATTTACACTGGGATAATAAACTTGATAGTTTGCTATTTTTTCCTTGTTGGCGATAAGCTGCTTCAAAGTGCAAATTTAAGGCTATTTCTAACTCTCTGGTGAGTAATTTGTCGGCTAAAGTAGGTTGATTTGGGGGTAAATCTTCTGAGGTAAGAGTATAATTTTTCATGACAAGGTTTTACCGATTAAGTTATTAGTCCTTAGTCGTTAGTCATTAGTCATTAGTCATTGATTATTCGTCATTAGTCATTAGTAGTAATATTAACCAACTAATGACTAATGACTAATGACTAATGACTAAATTGTTTGGTGACTGCGGGGACAAGTTTCTAAGTCTTCTGTGGGTTTTTCTTGAGCATTTAAACCGAGCCAAGTATTTATTTTTTCTGGATCAAATCCAACTTGACGTACATTTTCTACTTGAATTAGTGGACGACGAATTAATAGGGGATCAGCTATCATTAAGTTTAAAGCTGTTGTTTCGTCTAAGTTTTCTGGGATAACTTCTCCTGATTTTATTCGAGGTGCTGAACTATTAAACCATTCTTTAATTGGTAAAGAACCAAAAAATGATCGCAGTGTTTCTTGAGTCCAAGTAGTGGTTAAAAGATTTTGAGCTTCTACTTTGTGTCCTGCTGCAATAAGTAATGTTTTTTGTTTGGTGTTGTTGATGCAGCCTGGTTTTTCATAAAATAGTATATGTGCCATTGTTTTCAAGTATTGATATATTTTCAAATATTATTTAGGGCTTGTTTAAGCTGATTTATCTGCTAGGGAAATAATTAAATCTCTCATAACTTCATTAACTGCTCGTTGAGTTTTATGGCAATATTGCTCTAAAACTTTTTTCTCTTTTTGGGTAATTTGCACTGTTAAATCTGAGATTTCATGGGCGATCGCTTCTTGAAAATATTCTAGACTATTAGCACTTATACCCTCCATTTCTTCTAGCATTTCTTGGGTTATTTTTTCATAAGCTTCTAGCCAAGCTGCTCTTAATTCTGGAGTCCATTGTGACTTTAAATGATATTGAAATGTTGCTAACAATGTCTCGCCAAAAATTGGAAAATATTTTGCTATTACTCCATAGTTTTTATGACGCATTGCTAAGTCTTTTACAGCTTTTTTAAACCCTTGAGGGTTTCTCAAATTTAGTACTATCAGAGTTAAAGCTGTCATTAACTTTTTCTTTTGACTTTCCATATCTGTTTTGGCAAATATAGGCTTTAATTCTGGATTATTTATTAACAATGTTTCGTAGAAGGTGTTGGCAAACTCATAGCTATCTTTTTTGATTAGATCAAAGCTTTCTTGGATCAATTGGTTTTTATCTGACATCTTTTTTGACTTTTTTGGTTGGCTTTTTCTATTTTTAGAAATTGCTCTGCTCAATTTTGTTCATGGTGAACTATTAACCATATTTTTTTTGCATACATTTTAAATGTTATAAAATGCCAGCAATTATTCATTCTTCATTATTCATTATTCATTATTCATTATTCATTCTTCATTCTTCATTATTCATTCTTCATTATTCATTATTCTGTGACAATTTCTGGATGAGCTATGCGGAAATTAAGTGAACGGATATACTCTCTTAATACCTCGTGATGAGAACGTTGAGTGCGCTCACAGTGTTGTTCTAAAATTATTTTTTCTTCTGCACTTAGCTGCAACATTACTACTGGTTCTCCTGTTGATACAGATTTGGTTTTTGTTTGTGCTAATTTTTGGCGATCGCTTTCAGGAAGCATTAACTGAGTAACAGCAATATAAGCTTCGATCCAGGATTTTTCTGTATTTTCTGTCCAGTCTGAACCTAGATATTCTTGAAAAGTCTTGATTAAGACTTTACCAAATAAAGGATAATATTGTGCCATTGCTCCATATTTTTGATGACGTTCTGCTAATTCTTTGAGGGTTTTTTCTAATAGTTTTGGTTTCCTCATATTCATTGCTATTAGTACCAAAGCTGTCATCAGCTTTTTTTTCTGATCCTCCATGTTGGTTCTGCTAAATAATGGCTGCAACTCTGGATGTTTGCTAAACAAATTTTTGTAAAATAAGGTGGTAAATTCCCCTGCATGGGGTTTAATTCTCTCCAAAGTTTCTTCTAACGTGTTAACTGGTAAGTGCATTTTCTTTCCCCGATTATTGTTAGCTAGTTTGAGTATGTGCTGAACAGGTTTTTACTTTTTTAATATGTATAATATTTGCTGTATTTGGTTTTTGACAAGACTATGCAAAATTATATGAATAATTTGCATTGTCTTGTGAAAGTTCGCCTTTGTTAACCTTCTTAAGAAGCTTTAAAAAAGGTAAAAGGCTATTCTTTATTATGTGTGTTTTTTTTTCTTTTTTTTGTTACTTTTGTTACAGTTGATTTTTCTTAATTTTTCTTTACTTTTAGCTTAAAAATCAACCAGCAATAACTGGTAACTAAGTTAGATTAGTTTCTAGTTATTGCTGGTTAATTGGACTTATTTATTAATATAAAAAGATGAAACTTAGTACAATGGGAGACAAGGGGCGCCCATCCCCTTGTCTTTCCTAAGTTTATTTCAATTGCTATAACAATTAAAAAGCCTCCAGAAAAGGAAGCTTTGATGAATAATTAACACTTGTAAACACTCTTGGTTTTCTCTCAAACAATTATACCTCTAATAGGGTATGTGTATAACAATTTTTTGGACAAATTCGGGAACAAGCTTGACAACCAATGCAGTTGTTTTGATTAACAATGGTCATTACTTTGCGTTCAACTTCTTCTTCTTCTTCATCTTCTACTATTTCTCCATCTTCGTTTAAAGCTATCAAACTCAAAACATTGCGCCCGCAAACTTTAAAGCATCGACCACAACCAAGACATTTTTCTTGGTTGATTTCTTCTACAAATTTAGGTTGCCAATTCTTTTGTCCAAATGTTAAGCCTGTTAGTACTGCCATTATCTGTTCTCCTACAAGTTTTGCTTGGTTCTTTTCTTATTTTTATTATAACTTTTTTTCTCGCTTTTTTTGATTCCTTAATATAACTTTACAATGTTTTTTATTCCTCAAAATAATCGCCAAATTTTTGACAGTTATTCTCAATAAAATTTTATCAAAAAAAAAGAAAATTAGTAACAATTTTCTCGGTTATTTGCTTTGTAAAATCTCCCCCATTTTCCCTGTAAAAGGGGGGCATAAGTTGTAAAATTTGGGCATAAATACTCTAAATTGAAAAGACAAAAGGGGATTGTTTACTCTCTACTTTCTTTGGTAAATCAGTTGAAGAGAGGAGAATAAGTTGCACGGGTTTAAGTTGAACTAACCAGGGGAAAGTTCGACTTTTGAGTATTTGCCATTTTTCTTTGAAAACTTCTACCTGAAAATGATAATCTTGGGGACTGGTGGGAGGAGAGTTGAGTTTGAGGTAAAGAGTCATGCGGTGCTGGGTTTCGATGGTGCTAACTAACCAGCATTTAAAAGTGTTTTCTCCTTCAGAGGTTGGGAAAGTAAACTGATGTGCTCGCATCCCCACATGGGAGATCTTCTCTGAAATAGGTTCTAATACCTGTAACTCACACTCTCCCCAGTCAAGCGCTTTAATGGTTTGCTGATCAACTACTGTTATCCGAGAGAAATTTTTACATCCAGTTAATTTTGCTACTCTAATTGAGTCTGGATGTTCAAAAATGTTGTGTTTGCTGTCTTGAGCAATGATTTTTCCTTCTTCTACAATTAAGAGGTTGTGACAAACTCGGTACGCTTCCTCTAAGTTATGGGTGACAAATAATGTTACCCCATGGTAATGGTCAAGAGTGGCTAATAATACCTTTTCAAGGCGATCGCGTAGATGAGTATCCAGGGCGGAAAAGGGCTCATCTAAAAGTAGTACTTCTGGTTCACGAATTAAAGCTCTAGCTAAAGCGACTCGCTGTTGTTGTCCTCCTGAAAGTTCGTGGGGGTAACGATGGGCATAACCCTGTAAGTTTACCGCAAATAAATGTGCTTCTACTTGTTGTTTAATGGCTAATTTTGATTTACCCTGGGGAAGACCAAAAATAATATTTTCTTCCACTGTTAAATTGGGAAATAGGGCATAATTTTGGAATAAGTACCCAATGCGGCGTTTTTGTGGCGGAAGGTTGATTTTTCTCTTGGAGTCAAATAACACTCTACCATTTAAAACAATGCGCCCCTCGTCTGGAGTTTCTAAACCAGCGATGCAGCGCAAAATCATACTTTTTCCTGCGCCTGATGCACCCAGTAAACCGAGGGGTTGTTCTTGGGTACTAAAGGACACATCCAGCAAAAAGCCTGGGAGTTGTTTTTTAATGTCTAATATCAGTTCAACTTGGGCTAACCCCTTAGCTTTCTCCCCCATCAAGTACAGTAAGGAGGAACTCGAATAGTGGGGGTAAGTAACTGGTAAGGGGAGTTTTGGTGGAGGGCAATTTATATTTGCCCTTCTTCTTTTATTATTAGAGGTTTTATATCTAGGTTCTGACCAAAAATTTACGGCAGTGATAACACTGAGAGAAATTCCTAAAATTATTAATACCCACATCAAAGCTTTGTCCATTGCACCACTTTCCGCTGCAACGTAAATGGCTATGGGGATGGTGGTGGTTTTTCCTGGAATATTACCTGCAATCATTAATGTAGCGCCAAATTCCCCTAAAGCGCGTGCATAAGCCAGTAGTAATCCTGCTATTAATCCAGGTTTTGCCAGGGGAAGCATGATCCGCCAGAATATTTTCCACTCAGAAGCGCCTAGAGTTCTCGCACAGGCGAGATAGTTGGTGTCTATTTGTTTGAATGCTCCCAGAATGGTTTTATATGCTAGGGGAAAAGCTACTACTGTAGCTGCTATTACTGCTGCTTGCCAAGTGAATATGATTTTTATCCCCAGCTTTTGTAAGATTTGACCTACAGGACTGTTTCTACCAAATAACAGCAGGAGGAGAAAACCTGTGACTGTGGGAGGTAAAACTAAGGGAGAGGTTAATACTCCATCTATTAAACCTTTTGCTTTCCCTCGATATGAGTAGAGGAAACGTGCAGCAACCAGGGCCCAAATAAAGGCGATCGCTGTTGCACTACTTGCTGTTTTTAGTGAAATCCAAAGTGGGGATAAATCTTGATTCATTTTTGTTGCCTGTTAGTCTTATGTCATTAGTTATTGGTTTTGAGTTTTGAGTTTTGAGAACCAAATATTAGTACTAATGACTAATATTTGCTCTTATTTCTTAACTAATCAGTTATGAGCCGATCTAGTTAATTTTGACTTAATTTAGGAAGCGAGGGCAATAGTTTCAAAGGTACAGTTTAAACCCTGTTTATTGGTATTGCTCGCTTTTTATGATAATTTAAATGCTTTTTATTTAACAGTTAAATTTGCTACTAAATAAAAAAAAAATAACCCTTAAAAAACAATAGCAAAAATAGTAGCATTGTTCTACCAAAACTTAATGCTACTAAAAAAAGTTGTTTAATTTTATGTTCTAATGGGGAAGGAAAAAACAGTTATAGCCAAGCTTTTTAGTTAAAAATTCTGACTTAAATTTGTTTTTTCTGTTGAGATTATTCTAACCAATGTTACTTTGACAGTTGAGTAGTAATGAGAGATTAAATTGATTAAAATTAATTAGAAAAGTACTCAAATTTTAGAATCAAGGTTTAATGGGAGTTTGAGGGGAATAAAAATTATTTTTGGGGGTGGAGGTACTGGTATTTTTAGGGTGGAGGTACTGGTATTTTTTCCTGGTGTTATTGGTATTTCTTGTACTCAAGTGTCCGTTAGTCATTAAGTAGATAAGCAAAATTAATGGCAGATGGGGGAGTAAGCAGACAAGGGGCGGTATCGCCCCTTGTCCCTTGAAGATTAATTTTGCACAAGTACTTAAGTACTTAAACAAAAACACGGACATAAATAGCCTTTACCATATCTGGGTCGAGAGTAACACAAGTATTTTCAAGTTCCACAACAAAATAGGGATGACGTTTAATAAGAGTAATTTTTATACCTGGAACAATACCCAGAGCCATCATTTTTGCGATTAATGATTGATTTTGTTGGTTAAAGCGGCTAATAATTCCTTGTTCCTGATTTTTGAGCAAGGAAAGGGAAGAAAAACAGACAGAAAATTTTTTAAACATAATTTAATTAATAGTAAGAAAAAACACTCTAGGGAATAATAATATTAACGGTGAGGTTTAGCCTCAAATTTGCGGAAAATAAGCAATAAAATGAGCACTAATGGTACTTTAATTAGGAGTGGACTCAAAATAAAAGACCAAAGCAAGGTTAAAGAAGCAATTATGGTAGCAGCGAGGGTGTGAACATCGTCATTATCATAGAAAATGACCCATATTGAACCCAAACCAATAAATAAAAAAGCTAAATACATGATTAATTGTTAACTGCGTGATAGACATTCCTAGAATGAGATAGAGTTAGAAAATTTGTTTATGTTGGGTAGCAACCCAGTAAAGTTCTAACCAAAGACGGGGGTTTTCTTTTTTAATTTTAGAAAGTGGATCGCGCACTAAACGAGTAGCATTAATATAAACTACCTCAATTAATCCCATATTTTCTGCTATTTCTTTCAGCGCTTCTTGCTCAAAGCGCAATGTATCTATTAATCCTTCAGGATAATAGATACCAATATAATAAAAATGTTTGCCTGAGCGTTCAATGGTGCATTCAAGGAGTTTGACATAACATTGGTCAATTATTCTCCTTATGCGGGGATAATAAGTATTGACTAAGTTAACAAATTCTTCAGTTATTTCTTCTCGGTTTAGCATCATAGTTTTAAGTGTGATGAATTTCGCATATTTTAGGTAAACACCAAACTTTTATACATGGATTTTTTAGGTGCTTGCATTTTGAATTGATAATTTTACAGCTACTATTTATTTTATATTTTATCTGTAAATTTACTAATTCTATTTCATTATATGTAACGGGACAGTATTCATTAATTTTGTCACAAAAATTAGGATGTAGTTCAGAAATCTTAACAGTTCGACTATTTTTTTTTTCTTGATCTAACTCCTGGTGAAAAATAAACTCACTGTAGTCAGCTAAGTCATCAATACCCATTAAATTTAGCCAAATTTCACCTATTAACCAAAATACGGTTTTGTTCAAGAATTTTTGGGAGTTTATATTCATCACTGTTCACCTCATCATACTGTTAATTTTTAAGAGTTTATTAATTTTTTTATATCTTAAAAACAACTTAAATTATGTTCGATTTGAGCAGTATGATTAAGTCATTAGTCATTAGTCATTAGTCAAAATGTAGGGGCGGGTTTAGGGATAATATTTTACTCATAACTAGAATCTTTATATAGCAATTATCATAGCGGTGAGGTACAGTTTTTCTTGTTAAGACAAGGGGCTTAAGCCCCTTGTCCGTACCTCGAGACTAAGAGAAACGCTATATTAAAACCCACCCACTTTTTATTTTCAATGAATAATTAATAATTTTATTATCAAAACCTGGCGATTAAAATCGCGGCTATAGAGACTTAGTCCGCGTAGACGGACTAAGATTAATTATCTATTGAATAACCAATTATTAATTAGACCAAATAAGCTTCTTGATGGGTTTTAATGGTGCAGTCAGACTTAGGATAAGCAACGCAAAGGAGAACATATCCTTTAGATATTTGGTCATCATCTAAAAAGTTCTGATCTTCTTGATCTACTTCCCCTTCAACTAGTCTACCAACACAACTGGAACACGAACCTGCACGACAAGAAGAAGGTAAATCAATATCTTGTTCTTCTGCTGCATCTAAAATATAAGTATCTTCTGGAACTTCTAGTGTAACATCTAGTTCAGGGGGTTTATTTTTCTTACCTTTAAGTAAACGAACTTTATAAGTAGCCATTATGTGTTTTCCTCCATAAAAAATGTTGAGTAAATTAGGGGATTTTAATAACTTTATACCATTTAACAACAGTTGTGATAGACAAGGGGTTTAAGCTCCTTGTCTCCCAGGACTCAATTTAACAACAGTTGTGATAGACAAGGGGCGCGGATCCCCTTGTCTCCCAGGACTCAATTTAACAACAGTTGTGATAGACAAGGGGCGCGGATCCCCTTGTCTCCCAGGACTCAATCAACTTTATTAAAATGATATTAGCGATTAAAAATGAATCACTAAAGTGATTGCTACGAGCAAAAATTATGAACAAGAAACTGCTTCTGGGGTGCAGTCTCCAGCTTGGAAAGATTTACCGCAACCACAAGTATCGGTAGCATTAGGATTAGTAAAAGTAAAACCACTTTGAGTTAAACTTTCGGCAAAATCAACCACAACCCCATCTAATAAACTTGCACTTTTAGAATCTACATAAATTTGAACTCGATCCTGTTCAAAACTCAAATCATCTGTTTGAGGTTGGGTAACAATATCAATGGCATATTCATAGCCACTGCATCCCCCATCTTTCACAGCAAAACGAACACCTTTTTGAGTTGCTTCTCCCTCACTTCCTCTGAGGAAAGTTCTAATTCTAAAAGCTGCTTTTTCAGTTAAAACAATAGCCATAATAAACTCCTTTTTTTGTTGTGATTCGTAGTAATTATTTAGCGCAATTAGCGCGTAATAAAAGTTCCACTGCCTTATTAATTCCCTCTCTTTTTCCTTCACCGCAAATAGGGCAATCTGGATCATGGTAAGGATGACGTTTAGCAAACTCCATATTAGCCAAATCCATGGTGAGTAACTTGGAAGTAAGGGGTGTACCCAGTCCAGTAATTAATTTAATTGCTTCTAAAGCAGTCAAACAGGCTAAAGCTCCAGAAACTGCACCAATAACTCCAAAAGCTCTTCTATCCCAACTAGGTTTTTCAGGAAACAGACAAGAGAGACAGGGAGTTTTATCAGGGACAATAGTAGTTAAGTAACCTTCCATATTATTCATGGCTGACTCTACCATTGGTTTCTCCCAGAGAACACATGCAGCATTCAAGAGGTTACGTTCTTCAAAATTGTGGGGACAGTCAAGAGCAATATCAGAGCGTTGCACCAAGTCATCCACATTTTCAGGGGTGATATATTCAGCGATCGCCTCTACTTCCACATCTGGGTTAATTTGTGAGAGAGTTGTTTGCGCTTTCATCACCCGAGGTTTACCCACCCAGTCATCTGTCATCAAAATCTGACGATTCATATCATCGAGACGTAAATCACCACCCCGAACTAGAATCAACTTACCGATACCTGCTACAGCTAAATAAAGGGCGACAGTACCCCCTAAACCACCCACTCCTGTCACCAAAGCGGTGGTAGCTTTTAATTTTTCCTGACCTTCCTTACCAAAACCAGGAATTTGAATTTGTCTTTGATAGCGTTCTAGTTCTTTTGGGGTTAACATTAGTTACTGTCCTCCGATATCTTGTAATAAAACCACGTTTTTGGGTTTATCTTTGAATACCTTAAACAGTTTAGTTTCTAATGGTGATTTTGACTTAAAAACCTCATAAGCTTCCTCAAGTGCAAGGTGATATTTTGCCAATCTTTCCTCATCATTTAAATCTGGAAAAACCCGATCAACTTCTGCGATTAAAATAGCGAACTGTTTAAGAATATGGAGGCGATTAACATTGACAAATTGTTGGTCATATTCTATGTCAAAAAACCCCAGATAATCTTCAGCATTCACTAAATTTTTAAAATCTGCCAAAGTTTTAGAAGTCGTACTTGTCATTTAACTTGTTTCTCCCACTCTTTCAGTTGTTTTTTCATTGCCGCTAACTGGAGGTAAACTTCATAGGTTTTGTTAGCTTCTTCTGGCAGTTTTTCATAATCAGTTGGTAAACCTTCCGCCAAGTCGTGAAGATCCATTTTCATTTGACCAGCTTTACTATTGAGGCGTTTAATTTGTGCTTTCAATTCTTCAACAGCTTCTGGAGTAATTACTTCTGTTGTTTCTACCATTTAATTCTAATTCCAACTCCCGCTTACTACTAATTTTCCAGTGAACAGTTATCAGTTATCAGTTATTTTTCACTGTTCACTTTTCACTGTTCACTGTTCACTGAATTAAGCATCAGCAACATCAGGGAAACGTTGAACAGCTTGTAAACCACTATTAACAAATCTTTCCCCTTGATCTGCCAATTTTTCCAAAGAAGGATAACCAAAACGTTGAGCATCGCGGAGAGTTTTTTGGACTACGACAAGTTTACCAGACCAAACCAAAGCCCAGCCAAAACCTTCGTGACTCAAATCAACAACTACTTGACATAATTTACCCGTTTCTTTTTCAATACGAGCAGCGATCGCCCGATAGAAACAAAGGATTCTTAATTGAGTACCTGGATCAACATCTCCGTCCACAGAAATTTTGCCTTTTTGTTCTTTATTGAGGACAAAATTAGCGAGTACTAATTCATCAGCCCAACTTCTGTAAACCCCATAATGATCTTGAGCGCGTACTTGCATAACCAACTCTTGTAAAAAGAGATTTTGCGCCACAAATTGAGCCTTATTTTCCGTATCTTTACTTACTGTTGTTGTTGTCATAAATTTCCCAATTAGTTTTACTTGAATTTAGTCCGCGTAGGCGGACTTTGTTTCTATAGACGCGATTTTAATCGCCCGATTATTCGTCTTCTGCAAAATCCAAATTTTTTGGTTGAGACTCTTGCTGAATAATTTTACGTAACCAAGGTGGGGGGTTTCCATTGAGAGTTTTTACCAACTCATCGAGGATATCAGTAATTTTTTCTTCCTCACTTGTTGCCTTAACTGGAGTAACTTTTTTCCGAATTAATCTGGCTGCAGCGCTACCACCGATCGCCGATACATAAACAATAGTACAATCAGCCAAAGCCTCAATTTTTGGAACTAACTTATCTTCGTTTCCATCTTCTTGCAGATCACCTTGAAACTCAAAGGTTTTAAAGAAATCATATCCTTGTGGGGAAACATCATAAACATCAATTTGTTTAGCCCAACCAAAATGAGCATTGATGTGAACTTTATCACTGGTTGTAAAAGCAACTTTCATCTTTTTTTCTCCTTTTTTAAGCTGCTGTATAAATAACAGAAGGTAAGTCAAAATATTGTGAAGCTTTACCCAAAGCTGCGGCAATTATTTCTATCCCTTTTTCTGACAATTCTTCGAGGGAATTAAACTCAAAATAACGTAAATTTTCGCTAATTTTCTTAATTACCACTAGATTACCGCAACACACCAAAGCTGAACTTAAACCTTGACTATTTAAATTAATAAAAACTTCCGTTGGTTTACCAATTTCTTCTTCAAGAATAGTTGCTATAGTGTGGTAAAAAGCAGAAACTTGCATTTGAGTCAAAGAATCAATTTGATGTTCTTTTGGTTTGAAAGATTGGAAAAGCAACTCTTGATAATTGTTACTATATCTTTCATGCTCCTGAACATTTACTTGTTTGACTACTTCCTGAAAAAATCTAGCGGTGAACAGTTCAGTTTGCGGGGGCTTTTCTAAAGCTTTCATACTCATAATTTTAATCTTTATTTTACTCAGATGGGGCTAATTTTTTTAGTTTTTTAACAATTACCTTTGTTGACAAGGGACTTAAGCCCCTTGTCCGTACCTCACCACTATCTAATCGCTATGATTATATTTAATCAGTGGAAACGGACTTCGTAAAGGTAGCGAGGGATTTTAATATATCGCTATTTTTGCTGGCTAATGATGATGAACTTGAGCTTCTTCTTGTTCAATAAAAATATTGCCAACATCAAACAAAAACTGCATAGTTCCCTGATAACCAATTAAACAACGTTGACCATTTCCTAGACGGTCAAAAATAGGATATCCCATACGATAAAGAGGAATATTCAGCCGTTGAGAAATCCCTTTTCCGTGAGAATTAGTAATTAATAAATCACTACCTGCTGCCAAATCCTCAAAATCTTCCAAATCACCTACAACCACTTCATCAATGGGTAAATCAGCCAAAATTGGAGATTTAGTCGTAGTTACAGCAGCTTGAATTTCAGCGCCCATTTCCTTTAATAACCAACTGGTTTGATAGAGTAAATCTGGTTCTAATGCCAAAGAAATGCGCTTGCGTCCAAAATAGAAATGGGTATCTAAAATAGCATCTTGTAACTGACGACGTTGACGGGAATATTCATCAGGAACTTGATGTTGTAAAACCAAATTTTGCTCATTAAGAGAATTAACAATTTGAGTTAGTTGCCAGATAAAATTATCCATTGCACCCAACCCAGCTAAACGGGGAAAAACTGCATAATTTGTGCCAAACTTTTCTTGTAAAATTTCAGCAGATTTTCTCATACTTTCCCCGATCGCCAGAGTAAAACGAGACTGACTCAACAGTCGCAACTGAGATAGAGAAGTCCCCCCAGAAGTGGTATTATTATACTCATCATCCAAATGACCATCTAAAGAGCCAGAAATATCAGGAACAACCAGAGGAGTCAAACCAAAAGTAGAGACAATTTTTTTGATTTCATCCACATCTTTTGGAGAGAGAAGAGAACCAGCTAAAATTGTTACTATTGGTTGAGTAGGTAACTTCAAATTCTCCTCAGTACCATAGTCTGCAGTCACAATTGCTTCAACCGCAGCATTATAACCATCTTGCATTGCCCCTTTATAATCGGGAGTAGAAACAAAAATAATGGGAAGAGAGTTCAACTCAGGATAATTTTGCCTAAAGTTTTTCAAAATACCCTGCATATCATCCCCTCTAGTTTCTGTTAACCCAGTAGTCAACAAACCGATAATTTCAGGGTTAGATTTTTCCACCAAAGTTAAAATAGCTTTAGTGATATTTTCCTCACCGCCCAAAATAGTAGAAACCTCACTCATTGCGGTAGTAGAAAGAGGGATAGCTTCCCGAAAATGACGAACTAAAATAACTTTAGCGAAAGCAGTACAACCTTGAGAACCGTGAAACAAAGGCATCATTTTTTTTAACCCTAAAAAGGCTAAAGAAGCACCCAGAGGTTGACTAAGTTTGAGGGGGTTTACTGCAACTGATTTTTTGGGACTGGTAACAGTAGTCATGGCTGATGGATAATGAATAATGAATAATGAATAATTAACAGATAACTGGTGAGAAGGTGCGTTACGGCAGGTAAATAAATCTATGCTACGCTTATGAATTATCTCTGCCTAAGGCACCCTACGATTGCTTCATGCTACGCGTTAACTGTTTCCCAGGGTGCTATAGAGCGTACTTGCTCCCAAATGGGACTGTAAAGAGCTTCATCTAATTCTTTTGCCATTTCCACTAAACCTACATATCCAGCATAGGGATGATGGCGCTCTTGGTTAATATCTAAAAAGGGAATACGAGCCTTTAAAGCAGTGTATTGGTTACGCCCTCCAGCTACTAACATATCAGCCTTAGTTTTTTCGATGGTACGCAGCAATTCTTGAGCATTACCTTTTTCCATCATAATGCCATCTTTGCCCAATAATTGCTTAATTTTAGCCTTATCTTCTTCTGTACTTTTTTTAGTACTTGTGGCAACTACTTCCATACCTAAATCTTGAGCTGCAGAAATAATTGACCAACTTTTAACACCACCTGTATATAAAACTATCCGTTTACCCTTGAGTCTAGCGCGATATGGTGCTAACTTTTCATTTAACTTAGCTGTTTCTTCTGCTATTAGTTTTTCTACTTTTTCTTGCAACACTTCATCACCGAATTTTTCAGCAATATTGCGCAGACAACGGTTAACATCAGCTATGCCATAAAAAGACTCTTCAATATAGGGAATACCATAACGCTCTTCCATTTTTTGCGCCATATTGATCAAAGCTTTAGAGCAGATCATCACATTAAGTTTAGCGCGGTGAGCATAACGAATTTCCTGATAACGAGCATCACCCGTAATTTTAGAAAGTACTCTAATTCCCACTTGCTCAAATAGAGGTAAAACTCCCCACATTTCCCCTGCAATATTATATTCGCCAATCAAATTAATATCATAAGGGGTGGTATATTCAGGTTCAGCAGTGCCTACAACATAATCTAAAAGCGCCTCACCACCCAGTCTATTACCTAAATTTTTACTACCAACAAAACCAGGGGAGTTAACAGGAATAACAGGAGTACCAAACTTCTCAGTTGCTGCTTCACAAACTGCCTCAAAATCATCACCAATGAGAGCAGGAATACAAGTTGCATAGACAAAAATAGCTGGAGGGTGATAACGTTTAATAATTTGAGAAATGCCCTTATAAAGCTTCTTTTCCCCACCAAAAATAATATCATTTTCCGAGAGGTCAGTAGTAAATCCCATTTTATAAGTAGTCGGACCAGAAGAAAGACTACCACGACTTCCCCAAGAGTTACCCGCACAAGCAATGGGACCATGTACTAAGTGAGCTGCATCTGTAATCGGGACTAAAGCAATAGATGCTCCATCAAAAGCACAACCACCTTGAGCTGCTCCTGGTTGAGCTTGTTGCTGACAACTTTTATTTTTTCCTTGTCCATCTTTTTTATGATTATGTTCGCAACCTGGCTGCGTTAACAGTTCATTGATTTTGCTTTTAGTCAGTTTCATTTATTTAGCCCTATGATTAATTTTTTGGTGGAGTTATTAACAAATATATTTCGTGATATCTTCGCCACAAACATCAGCTAAATAACTGAGAGAGCGGAACCGTAAACTAACAAACTCATCGTAAAGTGGGTTAAGTTTACAGAGAGGGGGAATATGGAAAAGGGTACGCCCCAAAAGGTTAATATCTCGTTCAAAAGGACAACAACAAGGAATAAGTTGACAAAATAAATGAGCAATTTTACTGTTTTTTACTTCGATGTTATCCACCCAACGTCTTAACGGATTAAAAATGTCAAACTTAGGCTTTTTTTTAGGTCTAATATCAGTTAGAGAATGGGAATGATCGTGAGAATGGGAATGAGCTATAGTAGACATGATTTTTATCGGTTATTACTTATAAAAGTTATTAAGAAAATGGGGAAAGGGAGAGACTTGGTAATAGGTAATTTTGAGGGTTTTTTTTTACTTTCCCCAGAGAGAGGAGGATCTTTACTTCACTTATTTTTGGTTTTGCTTTGAGGTTTTTCTAGCCAAAAAACCTAGCATATATTTATTTTTACAAACACAAAAGTTTTTTCATCGATCGCTAACTAGTTCTAGTTCTGTTTTGAGGCAACCAACGACACGCCCTGTTTCTAAAAAATGGACAGAATAGATATAAGCAGTTTGTAAATAAGTACCAATGGAAATAACGTAACCTTCATCTCCTTTGTTAGCTAAAACTTCGCCTACTTGACTACCAGGGAAAGTGCCATCGTTGCGGATTTTTTTGGTAATTCTAACTTTATCTTCTAGTTCAAAAGTTGGTTCCTGATCTAGTTCTACTTCACCTAATTTCATAATTTTCCCTTTTTTGTCTGAGAAGTTTTTGAGATCATAGTAGGGTGGGCGCCGCGGCCCACCTTTCTGTCAGATTAACTGTCAAAACAATTAACGAATTAAGTCGAAGGAAATATCAGTTTTGGCAGGAATATTAGTTTGATGATCGAGTTGATCAAGGATAGTATTAACAATCCAGTTATGTAGATTTAAAGCTCCACGATAACCAAGAGTTTCATAGCGGTGCATATGATGGCGATCGAAGATAGGATAACCAATGCGAACTAAAGGAGTTTTAGTATCACGCCAGAGATATTTACCGTAGGAATTACCGATTAATAAATCTACAGGTTCAGTAAACATTAAACTGCGTAAGTGCCAAAGGTCTTTTTTGCCCCAAATAGTGGCTTCTTTACCATAAGGACTAGCATCTAAAACTGCTTGTAATTCTTGCTCAAATTCAGGACTAGAATTAGTTACCACGATATGCACAGGTTCAGCACCTAATTCAAGTAGGAAGTTAACTAAACCGAACACATGATCAGGATCACCATAAAGAGCAATTCGTTTGCCGTGAATCCAAGCCTGAGAATCATTAATGGCATCTACAGCCCGTCCTCTTTCATCAATTAATTCTTGAGGAACAGGTTTACCACTGACTTGGGATAACTTAGTAATAAACTCATCAGTGCCACGAATACCGAAAGGACGGAAGTTAAAGGTTTCTTGACCCCATTGTTTACCGATGTATTCTTTGGTTTTGGGAGTGGTGTATTTTTGGAAGAAGAAAGTACCTTCGGCGTTGATAGAATCTGCTGCTTCTTCTAAAGTGGTTAAGCCATTATACATTTGGAACTCACCAGTATTAGGAGAATCAAAAGAATCGGAATTATCAGAAAGAATGGTATAGTCGAGGTCAAATAAATTTAAGATGCGTTTTAACTCACGAATATTACCAATATAAGGATCGAAACCTAAGTTAAAGTTGTACTTCCCGTTGGTGGTTTCTTGTTTTTTGTCTTTGGTTAAACATTCCAAAATCGCTTTGAGCATATTATCATAGCCAGTGATATGAGAACCCACAAAGCTAGGAGTATGAGCATAAGGTACGGGGAAATCTTGAGGAACAGAACCTTCATTTTTCGAGGTTTGAATAAATGCTCCTAAGTCATCACCAATTACCTCAGCCATACAGGTAGTGCAAAGAGCGATCATTTTGGGTTTATAGAGTTGATAGGAGTTAGCTAAACCCTCAATCATGTTTTTTAAACCGCCGAATACTGCCGCATCTTCAGTCATAGAAGAAGAAACTGCTTGGAAAGGCTCTTTGAAATTACGGGTTAAGTGGGTACGGAAATAAGCAACGCAACCTTGAGAACCATGAGAATAAGGTAGAGTACCTTCAAAACCTGCGGCAACAAATAAAGAACCTAGAGGCTGACAGGCTTTAGCAGGATTAACAGTTAACGCTTCACGGGCAAAGTTTTTCTCCCGATAATCCCAACTTTTAGTCCATTCTGCAATTCGAGCTACTTCTTCAGGACTGTGAGCCCCTTCAAATTGACGTTTGTATTCAAATAAGTCTTGATAAGTATCGGTTTGGAATAAATCAAAGTGGTCTTGAATTTTACCAGGTTCAGTGGTGGTAACATTGGTATTGTTGGTATTTTCTTGAGTCATAATGCTTTACCTTTGTGAAAAGAATATTTTGAGTGTGAGTCTTGATTTGTCCTTTATGTGCGAGCAAGATGCTCGCTATTGATCATTTGTCCTTTATGGAGTGCGAGCATCTTGCTCGCTATTGATCATTTGTTATTTGTCCTTTGTGGAACTCGCTATTGATCATTTGTTATTTGTCCTTTGTGGAGTGCGAGCATCTTGCTCGCTATTGATCATTGATCATTAATCATTGATCATTGATCATTGATCATTAATCATTAATCATTGATCAGTTATTATTTATCATTGATCAGTTATTATTTATCATTTGTGGAGTGCGAGGATTTTGCTAGCGAGCAAGATGCTCGCACTCCTAATGACCAATGACTAACGAGCAAGATGCTCGTACTCCTAATGACTAATTACTTAGTTTCCCAAGGATTCTTAATTAAATCCCAAGTGGGGTTGTTAATTGCTAAATCCATATCACGAGCGAATACAGCAAAGCCTTCATAACCATGATAAGGACCAGAATAATCCCAAGAGTGCATTTGACGGAAAGGTAACGCCATTTTTTGGAAGACGTATTTTTCTTTAATACCTGCGGCGATTAAATCAGGTTTTAATTGTTTAGCCAATTCTTCAAATTCATGTCCACTGACATCATCATATATAACCGTGCCAACTTTGGTATATTCAGCAGTACGTTTATAGTCATCACCGTGACCAAATTCATAACCAGTACCGATTACATCCATACCTAAGTCTTCAAAAGCAGGGACAACGTGACGGGGGCGTAAACCACCAACCATCATCATAACTTTTTTGCCTTCAAGACGAGTACGATATTTATCGATAATTGCTTTCATTTCTACTTCATGTTCAGCAATTACTTGTTCAGCTTTTGCTTGAATAGTCTCATCAAACTGAGCGGCAATTGTACGGAGAGACTTAGCAATTTGAGTAGGTCCAAAGAAGTTATACTCTAACCAAGGAATCTCATATTTTTCTTCCATGAAACGGCAAATGTAGTTCATGGAGCGGTAGCAGTGGATGAGGTTCAATTTAGCGAGGGGAGTCATTACCACTTCGTTAAAAGTACCATCACCAGAGAATTGACAAATTACTCGTAAACCGATCGCTTCTAGTAATCGACGGCTAGGCCATGCGTCACCACCGATGTTATAATCTCCAATAATATTGACATCGTAAGGAGTAGATTCAAATCCTTCGGGTAACTTACGATATTCGTCTGCTTTAGGTAGAACCCAATCTTTGACAGTATCATTAGCAATATGGTGTCCTAAAGACTGGGATACACCCCTAAATCCTTCACAACGGACAGGAACAACAGGCTTACCAGTTTCTTTTTGTTTTTTACGAGCTACTGCTTCAATATCATCCCCAATTAGACCAATTGGACATTCTGACTCAATGGTAGTTCCTTTACTGAGAGGGAATAGTACTTCTAACTCATCGATTAATTTAGCTAGTTTTTTGTCACCGCCGAAAACAATATCTCTTTCTTGGAAATCGGAGGTAAATTGCATCGTACCAAAGGTATCTACTCCAGTAGTTCCGATATAGTAGTTACGACGACCAGACCAAGAGTAATAACCGCAACCTACAGGACCATGACTGATATGAATCATATCTTTAACAGGTCCCCAAACTACCCCTTTTGCACCTGCATAAGCACAACCACGGGTAGTCATTACTCCAGGAACAGACTTTCTGTTAGATTTTACACCACAATCTGAGTTATCTTCTTGAACACCAAGGTGTTGTGCCCGTTTTTTGGCGGCTTTTTCAGGATAGGCCTCGAGTACCTCTTTAATTAGATCTTTTCTTTCTTCTACAATGCCCATAATTTTGTTCCGATGTTTTGATAGTTTATTGATGGAGATCTGAGATCTTAGGAGACATTGTTTTTTTGGTTATTTTGTGGGGGCAAGGAAGGTTCGCTCAATTAAATTAATAATGTTGGTCTTTCCAACCCTTAAACCTCAAACAATGTCCTTTGAAGATTACACTTTATACCGTTGCTGTAGCTTTGTCTGCTTGTAATGCTTTTTGATAGTCTGCATCGGAATCCATAAAGCCAAACTCAACTAATAGTTCTTCTAACTCATCCATGGTGATAGGAGTAGGAATAACCAAGTCTTTGTTATTTTCAATCTTACGAGCTAAAGTACGATATTCATCAGCTTGAGGATGATCTGGTTCATACTCAATCACGGTCATACGGCGTAATTCTGCACGTTGAACCACGTTGTCACGAGGAACAAAGTGAATCATTTTAGTGCCTAGTTTGTCAGCTAAAGCCTCGATTAATTCCACTTCTTTATCAACTTTACGGCTGTTGCAAATTAAACCACCTAAACGAACACCACCTGAGTGAGCATATTTTAAAATACCACGAGCGATGTTGTTAGCTGCGTACATTGCCATCATTTCACCAGAAGTAACAATGTAGATTTCTTGGGCTTTTCCTTCACGAATAGGCATGGCGAAACCACCACAAACAACGTCCCCTAATACATCATAGGATACTAAGTCGAGATTTTCGTAAGCACCTTCTTCTTCTAGGAAGTTAATAGCGGTAATAATACCACGACCTGCACAACCTACTCCAGGCTCTGGACCACCAGACTCTACGCACTTAACGTTGTTATAACCTGTGAGCAACACTTCATCTAGTTCTAAGTCTTCTACTGAACCCCGCTCTGCTGCTAGAGAAAGGATGGTGGTTTGTGCTTTACAATGGAGCATTAAGCGGGTAGAATCTGCTTTTGGATCACAACCAACAATCATGATTTTTAGACCCATTTTGCTCAATGCTGCGATTGTGTTCTGAGAAGTGGTAGATTTACCAATACCGCCTTTACCGTAAAATGCTATTTGACGCATGATGTTTTCTCTCTAGTTTGGTTTACTGAAAATTTTGATTTTTTGGACTTGTTTTCGGGTTGATTATTGAGGCTGATTTTAACAGTTACAACTCAATATTTTTATGGTAAAAATAAGTGAAAGTTTTGGAGAATTTGACTGTTAAAATCTCTGGGAAAGAGGACTTATCACAGTGGAGGCGATCGCCCTCTTCTTCCTATTTTTTTCATGGTTTTCTTCCTAAAAATCCTGTTAATTTAATCTTGAGATTGAGCGGGTTTTGACATTAAGTTTGTTCACTTTGAGGACTAGGTTATCTCTCAAGGCACCCCTACAATAAATGCTGTTTAAACTGATTCTACTACTAAACCTGAAAATACTTTTTCTCTCAACCGAGCTTCAATACCTTGTTTCAGCGTGATGGTGCTACTTTCACAAGAACCGCAAGCGCCTTTTAGTTTTACTTTTACTTTGTCGCCGTCTATATCGTAGAGTTCCACATCGCCACCATCACTTGCTAAAAGTGGCTTAATTTCGTCTTCTAATATTTGCTGAATTAAAGTTATTTTTTGCAGATTTGTGAGGGTTTTAACTGCTGTATCTGAGCTAGTGGTTATTTTCTTAGTAGCGACTTCTTTTGCCACTTTCAGAGCCGTTTCTTTTTCGTTTTCTACTTCTGCTATTATATCATCTATTTCTGCTAAACAGGAACTGCAACCTCCCCCTGCTTTGACATAATTTGTTACTTCTTCTGCGCTAGTTAAATTATTCTCTCTAACTACTCTTTTTATTCTAGCATCAGTTACCCCAAAACAGGTGCAAATAATTTTTCCTTCATCATCTTCGTGGTTATCTAAAGCAATGCCTTTATAACCAAATATTGCTGCTTCTAATGCTTCCTGACCCATAACTGAACAGTGCATTTTTTCTTCTGGTAAACCGCCTAAATAGTCTGCAATATCACGGTTGGTAATTTTCATTGCTTCATCTAAAGTTTTGCCGATTAACATTTCAGTTAGAGCAGAACTAGAAGCGATCGCACTTGCACAACCAAAAGTCTGAAACTTAGCATCTATAATTTTTTCTGTTTTTTCATCTATTTTTAGATGCAGTCTTAAGGCATCTCCACAAGCGATACTTCCAACTTCCCCTGTGATAACTTTTTCACCTGTCTTTTCTTCTGTAATTGTACCTTGATGGCGGGGATTGTAGAATAAATCCATCACTTTTTCTGTATAGTCCCACATTTTACCTTTTCCTTCTCTAATAATGAGTAATTTAAATTAACAATTAGTTCAATTTATAGTGAGCGTTAGGAATAATTAAAGAGTTATTTGTTGCGCTCTTCCTAACGCTATTTTTTATCTTGCAACCAGAGCTTTTTCTTGTTCTTGCAACCATCCAGCATCATCACTATTGAAGGGAGAGAGGGCGCGGAGACGAGAGACTACACCTGGCATAACTTCCAGCACTCGGTCAACTTCTGCAACGGTTGTATAACGAGAGAGACTGAAGCGGATGGAACCATGTAAAACACTGTAGGGGAGTCCCAAGGCACGGAGCACATGGGAGGGTTCTAATGACCCAGAGGTGCAAGCAGAACCAGATGAAGCGCAGATCCCATATTGGTTGAGAGATAAGAGGATAGCTTCCCCTTCAATATATTTAAACCCGATATTAGTGGTATTAGGCAGACGTTCAATGGGATGACCATTCACTACCGCATCAGGGATAAGACCGAGTAAACCACTCTCAAGGCGATCGCGTAACTTCCGCTCCTGTTCTACCGTGACTAGATGTTCTTCTGCTAGTGCCGCCGCCTTGCCCAAAGCTATCAAACCTGGTACATTTTCAGTTCCTGCACGTCGCCCCCTTTCTTGATGACCACCGATGAGAAGGGGGCGAAAACGCACACCCTTGCGGATATAGAGAGCACCAATACCTTTAGGTGCATGGAGTTTGTGGCCAGAAAGAGTGAGCAGATCTATGGTACTGTTTTTCATATCCAGTGGAACCTTACCCACTGCCTGTACTGCATCCACATGGAAGATAGCACCATATTCTTTTACGATCTGCCCGATGCGCTCTACTGGAAAGATTACACCTGTTTCATTGTTTGCATACATCACCGAAACCAGTGCGGTTCCCCCAGTGAGCGACGCTTCTAATTCATCTAAATCTATTTGTCCTTGACCATTCACTGAAAGATAGGTGACAGTATAACCCTCTTTTTCCAGTTTTTTGCACAGATTGAGTACAGCGGCATGTTCAACAGCCGTAGTAACAATATGTCGCTTGTTAGGTTGGGCAGCAAGAGCGGCTCTAATAGCTGCATTATTCCCTTCAGTACCACAACTGGTAAAAACAATTTCTGATGCTTCTGCACCTAACAGGGATGCAACTTGCTCTCTTGCAGTGGCGATCGCTTGTTTAACTTGCCCGCCAAAGGTGTGCATACTGGATGGATTGCCATAATACATGGTTAGATAGGGCAACATAGCCGCTAAGACTTCTTCATCTACCTTGGTTGTGGCGTTATTATCGAGATAAATACAGTCTTTCATTACTCTTCCTCTCCCAAATATATCTTTAATAACTTCAATAACTGTGTTACTTGTGACTGGTGACTGAGTTGAGTTTTGTTGAATAAACCTCAAACCACTTTTCCCAGTAATTTTCTTGTTGGTGTTGCTTCATTTGTGCAATGTGGTGGTTATAAGTAGCAAACCAACATTCCCAATAATTGTTCATGGCTGTTGTTTGTCTCCATTGGTGGTTAGTCAGGGAGGGATTAATTTTGATGTTCCCTCCTGCGCTTCATTACTTAGTTAAGAGTGCTTTGCTTTGCTAGATACTTTTCGTAATACTCTAACGCAACTTTATCAATTAGGTCGTAAGCTTCTACAACTTCTAGTCCTGCTTTTTCCAGTTCTTTCTGGGGACAAGGACCTATTTTAGCTGCCAGTACTGCTTTACAATCGGCGATCGCCTTGATAATACTATCCAGAGTAGCTTCTTCGCCATAACCGCTTTGACAGTAGTGGTCAATTTTGCGATGACCCACAAACTTAGCCTCTTTTCCATCCACTTCATAGACCGTAAACTCTTTGGCATGACCGAAGTGTTGGTTAACTACACCGCCTCCTTTGGTTGCTACCGCAACTAATATTTTGGGTGTCTCAACAGCAGCTCTTGCTTGTTTTTCTGCTTTTACTTTCTCTTTGGCTGCTTTTATTTGCTCGCGAGTATTTTCAATGGCTGTATGAACTGCTTGACGCTGCTCCAGATTATATTCTGGGCTCATATCCATGAACTTCTCTTTGGTAAATTCCTGACTCCTGTCTTCTCCAAGTAGTCCCACCGCATCTGCTCGGCATTGGCGACAATGGCGCATCATTTTCATATTGCCAGAGCATTGGTCTTGTACTGTTTTGAGTTCTTTAGGAGTTGGTCCACGTTGTCCATTTAAACCGAAGTAGGTGCCATGTTCTGGAGCGGAGATCAGGGGCATAATATTATGAATAAATGCACCTTTAGAACGAATGACCTTATTTACTTCGGGGAGATGGTGATCGTTAATGCCAGGAATCATTACTGAGTTGACTTTACACAGAATATCTGCTTTTCTGAGTGCATCTAACCCTTCCATTTGACGCTCGTGAAGGATTCTTGCAGCTTCTACTCCTTTATATCTCTTCCGCTGGTAACGTATCCAGGGGTAAATTTTTGCTCCGATTTCTGGATCTACCATGTTAATGGTAATAGTTACGTGATCAACATTTAATTCTTTGATGCGATCGACATAATCGGGAAGCATTAACCCATTGGTGGATAAGCACAGTTTAATATCTGGTGCTTCTTTGGCTATGAGTTCAAAAGTGCGGAAGGTTTTTTCTGGGTTTGCTAGAGGATCACCAGGTCCTGCTATTCCTAATACTGTCATTTGAGGGATTTTTCCCGCAATTACCAGTGATTTGTGGGCAGCTTCTTCAGGAGTCAGCAGCTCGCTTACAACCCCAGGACGACTTTCATTGGCACAGTCATATTTACGATTGCAATAATTACACTGAATATTACAAGCTGGAGCAACTGCAACGTGCATCCGTGCATAGTGGTGATGAGCTTCTTCGCTATAACAAGGGTGTTTGGCAATTCGTTCAAGAACTTTTGCTTCTAATTCTTCACTGGGAGAAGAGCTACAACCACAACTATCACCAGATTTTGCGGACTTTTTGGGCGCACTGGTTACAGTGGTTGAGAAAGAATTACTTGTTTTTGTTTCTGTTGTTGTTTGTAACATTGAATTCCGTGTAATAAAGTTAAACCGTGACTCCTGACATTTAAAGCTTTTTTTCTAGTGGGTTTTTAGGAAGAACAGGTGGAGTACCTGTTCTTTTATTTATCCCAAGAGTGTTTTCGCTTTGGTTTTTTTCTTTGCTTAAACAAATACTAACACCCGCTTTTTTTCCTCCTAAATTTCTGGTGCGAGATTATATTTATTGTAATTAGTTAAATTAGTACTCACTTTCTCAAACCTTTTGCTCACGGGAATTATAGAAAATTTTATTTTTTTTTTGGGGTAGGGGCTCTAGTATTTTTAGGGTAGGGAGCTAGTATTTTATTCTAGCCTGACGGGTATTTAAATACTCAGACTCAATCTCTCTCTGTGTCTAGCTTTGAGCTGATTATTCTCCCAGCAATGAGTGGTTTTTTTTGTACTCAATTTTCTCTAATTCTAAACATTATTAGGCTTTCAAGAATTTGGTCTTTTTAGCTACAATTTACTCCCCTTTTTTTTGTATCAAATTTTACATTTATTTATAAATAATTTGTATCAATTTTTACATTTCTTAAACAAGAGTTCTCTTTCTAATAATTTGTATCAATTTTTACATTTTTTGTTATAGCAATGGACATCAAAAGTTAACCTAAAATCGCAACGGGTTAAAACCCGTTGCTACACAAACTAAACCCGCCTACGCGGGTTAGGTACCTTATGTTAGTCAAGTTTTAAATATTATATTTGGGGCAAGGGGCTTAAGCCCCTTGTCTGTTTGTCTGCTGGGGCAAGGGGCTTAAGCCCCTTGTCTGTTTGTCTGCTGGGGCAAGGGGCTTAAGCCCCTTGTCTGGGGCTATTGTCCTAACTTTTTTGATGGATAACTGGTTAATTTGACCCCGCGCAGGGGGGTTTTTAGTTAGCAATGGGTTAAAACCGTTTGCTATCAATCAATAATGTAAGGGAAGGGTAAAAAGAGGGAAAAAGCAGAAAACCAGCCAACTCCATGTCCACCAAGTAGAAACAGGAGAGAGGTAGTTTTCTGTTAAAAGTGCATCAATGCGCTCTCCTAGACGGTTTTTTGGCAGAGCACAACTGAAAGGAGCGCAGAAACTCTCAGGGTTTTTAAATGGCGCTTGAGCGAAAAAAAGCAATGACTCTGCTAAAAGTAAAGCATCTACTTGTTGCGCTGCTTTTCTATCTGCTCGCATTTCCCTTAACAGTAATAAATCTTGCCACAATGTTTCTGTATAGGGTAGCCAGATGGTGCAGGAGCGCAACCACCCTAACCAGAAAAACCAGAAGGTGTCACGATAATTATTATGCGCCTGTTCATGGGCTAAAACCGCCTCTAAATGCTCTAGATCTAAACTGTTGAGTAATCCTCGACTTACTACTAATTCTGGTTGCCAAAATCCTATTTGAGCACTGTAGGGAAAATTTGTCTCTAAAATGCGGGCTGGAATACCTTGCACTAACTCTACAGTATATTTGCTCAGTTCATGTTGCGATCGCCATGCTTGATAACTTAGTTTGAGCAATAATATGACTGCCAAAAAAATAAACCCAAAACTCACACAGTAACTAAACCAGGAAGCTGGGAAACCTAACATTTCTCCCACAGGGCCCATAAAAAGTACTGCTAAAGCTGTCATTAATAGTAACAGGGGAGGAAAAAGGAAGAAAAACAGAGTTAACTCCCAATATTTACCCCAACTCGCTCTTGTCAATGGGGTTATTAACCTGATACCGAAAGCTAAACCTAAAGCAGTGAAAATCATTACTAAGTGCATTATTTTCTCTCCTCCCGTTGACGACGGATAGCTTCTAGGCGAGCGGCGATCGCTTTTATTTGTTCTAAACTGGCAGTATCCAAACTATCGGCAAAAGATGCCACCACATCTGGGTTGCTTACTGCCAAAAAATGCAATAACTGCTCATAAGCTTTTATTCCCTGTGCTTCTTCACGAGACACCAGCGGTTGCCAAAAAAAGGCTCGCCCATTTTTATTACAACTGAGCCAACCTTTTTGTGTCAGTCTATTTAACACTGTTGTCACTGAGGCATAGGCTAACTCTCGATCTGGGTCTGCTAAGATTTTTTCATGCACATCTTTCACAGTTGCACATCCTAGATCCCAGACTATATTTAATATTTCCGTTTCTAAAGGACCCAGGGATAACTGTTTTGGACGATATTTAGGTAAAGGTGCCATAAGCAATGTGTTTAACTCACAAAATTGTTCTCAAATTATAGCTTGGTTAGGACATAGTTAAAAAAGGACACTTCGACTACGATCAGTGTCCTTTTTTAACCACCCCCGTTTTTCCCCGTTTTTGGCGCAAAAATTTCCATCACCAGAAGCAATTTCAATCTCTCACTATTTTTTTTTTAATGCTCTCACCCCTTGCCAGAATAAAATTTATTTGCTATACTTGTTATATCAATGTTTATCCCAAAAACAATCACAAAATCACAAAATTATAAATAAAAATTTAAGTAAAATTGTGAATAAGCCAAAGAATCTAGAAGAACCCATAAAATTAGCCCTGGAGCTGTTGAAAAAGTTTAAACAGCAAGATGATTTCGCGGAAAAAGTGAAGTTAGCTTTTAGTGAAAGTGCAGATGTGGAAGGAGTGGTGGATGTGATTGATGACTGGAGCGAAGTCCAGAATCTGCCAGCCATTGAAGTGTTAAGCCCTACAGGAACTAGCAGTTACTCTCAGGTCACTGAGCGTAGTCGAAGTGACCTGGGTATGACTGAGGTCCCTTCGACTGCGCTCAGTGACCTGGGTATGACTGAGGTCCCTTCGACTGCGCTCAGTGACCTGGGTATGACTGAGGTCCCTTCGACTGCGCTCAGTGACCTGGGTATGACTGAGGTCACTTCGACTGCGCTCAGTGACCAGAAGATAAATGACCAGAAGATAAATGGAGCGTATGCAGGGGAAAATAATACAATTTACCTGGCTGAGGAGTTTCTCAGAGAAAATATTAATAATCCAATTGCAGTAACAGAAGTAATTATAGAAGAATTAGGACACGCACTAGACTGGAAACTACACCCAGAAGATGCAGAAGGAGATGAAGGAGCAATTTTTGCAGCCCTGGTGACAGGGGAAACCCCAGATGAGCAAATATTTCCCCCCTTTAATAAGGGGGGGTTAGGGGGGGTTAAAACCATAGCCCAGTTAAAAGCAGAAAATGATCAAACTACTCTGGTGATAGACGGAGAAGTGTGGGAAGTTGAACTAGCTACCCCAATATATAACCCAGCTTTTGATTTGATTGATTTATACGAGTTACGGGATGACCCAGCATTTGCAGATATTGATGGATTTGCTAATGGAAATAAATTAACAGTAGCTGTAATAGATACAGGTTTGGACAAAAATCAACCGTTACTTGCAGATAACTTTCTCTTAGGGGTGAATTTATTTTCAAATGAGAACGATTTTGATGATGTAGATGGTCATGGAACCCATGTAGCGGGAATAATTGCAGCAAATGATGAAAATGTAGGAGTAGCTCCTGAAGCGGGAATAGTAGCTGTAAAAGTATACAATAATCGAGGAGGAGGGGAAAGCGATCGCATTATGGAGGGACTGAGATGGGTTAGGGACAATTACGAGACATACAATATTATTGCTGTAAATATTTCTTTAGGGATAGAAAGTCCAGGAAGTTCAGGATTTTATCAAAATATTTCAGAAGTAAGCGATGATCAAAAAGAGGCGATCGCTCTCATTGAAGAATTAGAAAATGCAGGAATAACAGTAATTTCAGCAGGTGGAAACGGTTATTACCCACAAAACAAAGAAGGTTGGGCAGCACCTGCAATTTACAGTACACTGGCAGTAGGTGCAGTATGGCAGGATGGAATTAATTCAGATGTTTCACTCTATGGAACCTGGGTAGAAGAAACAACAGAAGCAGATAAAATTGCTATTTTCTCTCAGCGTTTGGATAATGATAACTCAATTTTTGCGCCAGGGGCATATATAACAAGCACCTCAAATGATTGGGAGAATAGTGATGACTATAAGAGAGAGTTGGGTACAAGTCAAGCAGCACCCCATGTAACTGGTGCAGTAGTTTTGATGCAGGATGCAGCCCTTACATTTGGAGGACGCTTGTTGACTCCAGATGAAATAAGAGACATTATTAGAGATACTGCGGATCCCATCAGTGATGGGAATAAATATTATAAACGTTTAAATATTAATCAAGCTGTTCAGGAAGTTAAGGAAAGAGTAAATAATATGTCACAATCAAAATTATGGGGTTCATCTTTTGATGTAATAACTGACAGTTTAGCAACTGGGACAACTTCTCAAGTTAAAGTAGAAGTTACAAATAGTGGAGATACAGATGCAAATCCTTTTATAATAAAGGTTTATCTTTCAGAAAATCCTTGGATGAGTACAGGCGATCGCGAAATAGCAAGCATAAATTTTCCTAGTGTAGGAGCACAAGACGATGAAGAAAGAACTATTGATATAAATATCCCTTCTTCAATTGATAATTTTTGGAATAAACAACCAGATAACCCTGATAACAATTATTATATCGGGATGGTATTGTATCGTGAAAATAGAGTGAGTGATGATGAAAATGATTATAAATATGACCAAGTAGAAGGCTATTATTATGAACCAGTACAAATAATAGGATTAGGTTTAGTTAGTACCTATTTAGGTTTAGTTGAGCAAGAAAACATATCAGCAAATACTGATTTTGATGTGAAATTTGATATTTTAAATAATTCATCATCAAGTTTTGAAGAAGTAGAAGCAGAGTTTTATCTTTCAGATGATACCAATATCTCCTCAGAAGAGGATCAATTATTAGACACATATGAAATAGGTTTGATAAACTCGCTGCAAACAGAGACATTAACTTATACTCTTAATATCCAGGATGATTTATTGTCAGAAATTAAAAATCAGCAAGCTGTTATTGGAATAAAAATAAATGACAAAAAATCAACTGGACAAGCATCTACAATTTTAAACCCCAATGAGGGGAAAGATTTTATCAGAGTAACTATTAATAATAGCGCTCCACCACCACCTGTTATTTATCCTGATTTATTGGGCATCTATTTTAATGTCTTACCAGATCCTTTAAATGCAGGTGATAGCTTTACTATTGAGTATAAGATAGCAAATATCTTAGCAGCAAATGCAGGGGGTTTTAAGGTTAAATTTTACTTTTCTAAAAATGATGTTATCTGGAATAGTGATGAGTTGTTAGGAAGCGATACCATATCAGGAATAACAGGAAATAACGTCACAGAAACAAGAACCATAAACCTTACTTTACCTGATGCTAATGATAGTTTCTGGCAGGGTGATGGTGAATACTATATTGGGATGATTATTGATGCAGATAATGAGGTTGATGAGACAGATGAAAACAACAATTTCAACAGAGGCATTGCTGTTGACATTCAATTATCATCTCAAGAGGAGATTGACTTATTTGGTGTCTTTTTTGATGTAATTAATGAACCTTTAAATGCAGGAGATAGCTTTGATGTAGAGTTTGGAGTCCAAAATACAGAAGCAGGAAATGCTGGTGAGTTTCAAGTAGAGTTTTACCTCTCTGATAATGCTTCGATCTGGGTTTCAGATCGACTTTTAGGAACCTATACGGTAGAAAGTCTCCCAGGAAATGCAGATACGGGAAAATTAATTACTAACCTCACATTACCTGGAATAGAAGATGAAATTTGGCTGGGTGATGGTAAATACTATATCGGGATGATTATTGATAGGAATAACTCTATTATGGAATTCGATGAGCAGAATAATGTAAATCAAGGTATGTGGGTAGATTTTGAAGATGTGGATGTTTTTTTGTAATCTTGCGGGCGATTGAAATCGCGCCTATAGAGGCGAAGTCCGCCTGCGCGGACTAATCCTACAACGGGGTAAAAATAGACTAGACTGTCCAGTTTGATTTGGGGGAATTATTATACTATACCGTCCAGTTTGATTTGGGATTATTTAACCCGTCGGGTACCTGAAACCCTTGAGGTGCGGGTTATTGAAATCGCAGCGATTGAAATCGCCGCTACCTAAACGAAGTCCGCCTGCGCGGACTAGTCCTATGACGGGAGTAAAATAGACTGGACGGTTTAGCATTCAGAATTAATGTTACAAAGCCCGTACCTGAAACCCGCGCAGGCGGGTTTTGTCTATGTAGCCATAGGTTTTAACCTATGGTATCCAGGATTAATGTTACAAAACCCGTACCTGAAACCCTCGCCTTCGGCGGGTTTTGTCTATGTAGCCATAGGTTTCAACCTATGGTATCCAGGATTAATGTTACAAAACCCGTACCTGAAACCCTCGCCTTCGGCGGGTTTTGTCTATGTAGCCATAGGTTTTAACCTATGGTATCCAGGATTAATGTTACAAAACCCGTACCTGAAACCCGCTTCGGCGGGTTTTGTCTGTGTAGCCATAGGTTTCAACCTATGGTATCCAGGATTAATGTTACAAAACCCGTACCTGAAACCCGCGCAGGCGGGTTTTGTCTATGTAGCCATAGGTTTTAACCTATGGTATCCAGGATTAATGTTACAAAACCCGTACCTGAAACCCTTGAGGTGCGGGTTTTGTCTGTGTAGCCATAGGTTTCAATCTATGGCATAAATCGCAGCGATTGAAATCGCCGCTACATAAACAAAGTCCAACGCGCGGACTAATTCTATGACGGGAGTAAAATAGACTGGACAGTCTATTTTTCGGGTAAAATTAGACTAGACAGTCCAGTTTTATAAATTCTGGTGTCTAGTTAAAATCAAAACTAACGCCAGAAAACTCGACTAAAATAGAATTATCTAACGAGGAAAAAGACAATAGACCTCTTGCGAAACCGTAAAAAACCCCACCCCAGCCCTCCCCGCAGGTTCGGGGAGGGAGCCCTACAAACTAGGCATTTTCCCCCCCCTTACCAAGGGGGGGTTGGGGGGGGTTAACACCACTTTTGCAAGAGGTCTAATGAAACAGCAAACAGTGGACATTATTAGTTCAATTACAGAAATTATCAACCAACTATCTCTAGATAAACAGCAACAATTATTAGATTATGCTCAATTTTTACTAGAGCAACAAAAAAAGAAAAATAACCCACCTCCAACCCCGACTCGGAGGGGAAGAATTGCAGGATTACATCAAGGAAAAGGATGGATAAGTGATGATTTTAATGAACCATTAACTGAAGAAGAATTAACCCAGTTAACATGAAAATATTATTAGGCAGTCATGCTTTTATTTGGTGGACACTGATGCCAAAAAACTCTCCCAACAAGGAAATGAATTGTTAGCAAATCAGGATAATCAGTTAATCTTAAGTGTAGCCAGTATTTGGGAAATGCAAATCAAAATTCAACTAGGAAAATTAAGTCTAGATTTACCTTTACCAGAAATCATAGAAAGTCAAATAAGAATTAACAACTTACAAATTTTAGCAATTGAATTGTTTCATATTTGGCAATTAGAAGGATTAGAAAACCATCATCGAGATCCTTTTGATAGGATTATCATAGCTCAGGCGATCGCTGAAAAACTCCCTATTCTTAGTTGCGATCGTGTATTTGATAATTATCCCATACAGCGATTATGGTGAATCAAAAACTCAGAACCCATCACTATACTAGACAGTCTAGTTTTCTGGTCAAATTAGACTAGACTGTCTAGTATTATAGCTTCCGCCATCTATTCCTCATGTTGTAATGTACAGAAAAAAGCGCAAATTTGATTAATTTTTACCTCAAATTAATGTTAAAATATAAAAGAGGAAGAGGAAGAAATAATCATAATTAAAAACCCAATAACCAGGTTAATCCATGATGAATTTGCCAAAGATTATATAGAAGAATTGCTGAAAAATTATGGGACAATAACAGCTAATTTTAGAGTGCGTTCAGAAAAAGGGGAAATTGACTTATTTTTTGAGCCATCAAGTACAAGAGAAACAAGAGAAATAGCAGAATTAGGCTTATTAGGAAGAATGGCGCAAACAACAGCAATATTTGAACCATTCCGCAACTCAGTAACAGCAGACCAAATAGGAGATTGTCTCGTAAAATCCCTTCAAGTAAGGCAAAAAATCAGAAGGGAAGCAGTTAGGAATAAAACCAAATAGAGGATGCAAAAATACCCAGATTATGGATACTTACGCCTACAGAATCAGACGCTATTTTAAGCCAATTTTCAGCAAGAGAAGACCAAAACTGGCTACCAGGAATATATTTTCTTTGCTCCTATTTGACCACTGCAATAGTAGTTATTCATCAACTACCACCTACACCAGAAACCCTCTGGTTAAGAGTGTTAGGAAGAGGAAAAGTTCAAGCTCAAGCAATAGATGAATTGAAACTACTTTCAGATGATAATCCTTTCCGTTCTATGAGTTTAAAATTGCTCTATAATTTAGAGCAAAACTTACAAGAAAATCAGTCAAATTTAGATGAAGAAAACAGGGAGTTAATTATGCGTTTAAAACCACTTTATGAACGCGACCGCGAGTTAGCAGTACAAGAAGGACTTCAACAAGGAATCCGTCTTACTATTGAGAATTTACTCATAACAAGGTTTGGTACATTAGATGAGTCTCTCAGGGCTATTATAACACCAATATCAGCCTTATCTCCTGCTGAATTTACCCCTTTACTATTCAATCTTTCTCGTGAAGAATTGTTAGCTCGTTTCGCAAATCAACAGGAGTAAATTTAAAATTAATTCGTGGTCACTTACCTTGGACGAAGTGACCACTCTCATAGAAATTAAAATAATTTTCCTGACTTTTAGCTTATTTGTTTTTAATAATATTTGATTTTCAAGTCAAAATTTTCAACCATTAAATCGAATAAAAATCACCAATAAACTAGAATAAAAAGACACAATTTACCCGAAAAATAAGCACCAAAAATTTAGCTAAAATAAATTGAAAATAAGCAATTAATTCTGGGTTTAAGACTATCTAATAAAAATCTTCATATTGCTTAATATTTCTTAATAAGACTTGCAAAGAAAAAAAGATGAGATATAATGTAAAGTAATTTATAGAAAAGTAGGGAAAATGGAACAAACAACATCGGTGGAAAACCCAGCTTTTGAATTAATTGGACTCACTGAATTACGCGCTAACGAAGAATACAAAAATATTAATGGATGGGCAAATAATGCTAGATTAACAGTAGCTGTAATAGATACTGGTGTAGACAGCAGTCATCCGTTATTTACAGGAAAAAATATCACAGGTTATAACTTTGTTAGCGATAGTGATGATTTTGATGATACAAACGGACATGGAACCCACGTAGCGGGGATAATAGCAGCAAATGATGTTTCTATAGGAATAGCCCCAGAAGCTGGCATAATAGGGCTAAAAGTGGTAGAAGGAGCGTTAAATAACAAAGATAGGTTAACAGAAGCTCTGCAATGGGTATTAGATAATTATATTCAATACAATATAGTTGCAGTAAATATTTCCTTGTCCGATGAGTTAGCTTACACTGATGAATCACAAGTAAGTGATGCAGCAAAAACTAAAATCCAAGAATTAGAAAATGTAGGAATAACAGTTGTTGCTGCAGGGGGGAATAATTATTATGAAATAGAAACACAAGGATGGTCAGCACCAGCAATTTACAGTACATTAGCAGTAGGTGCAGTATGGGAAGATGGAGAAGTAGAAAACTATTCGGCAACTACAAACAGTTGGTATGAATATACCACAGGAAGCGATCGCCTTGCTGCTTTTTCCCAGCGTCTGGTTAGGGACAACACAATTTTTGCGCCTGGAGCTATCATAGAAAGTACAGGGAATGAGTGGGAAATAAGCGACGATAATCATTTGACAGAGAAAGAGGGAACAAGTCAAGCAGCACCTCATGTAACTGGTGCAGTAGTTTTACTGCAAGATGCAGCTTTGACTTACCTAGAAAGACAGTTAACCCCAGATGAAATAGTAAATATTATCACATCTACTGCTGATAGTATATTTGATGGAGATGATGAGGATAATAATGTTACTGAAACAAATGAAACTTATCCACTTTTAAATATCTTTGAAGCTATTCAGGAAGTTAAGAGTATGTCAAATCCATTAAATGCAGATTTATTAGGTAGCTTTTTTAGTGTAGAAACAGAACCATTATCACCAGGACAGGAGTCTCTAATTAAGTTTAAAGTAAAGAATGATGGAACTGAAGCTGTAGGAGCATTTAACGTTGCATTTTACCTTTCTGATAATGCTTGGTTTGATCCATCTAATAATAGCAAAGATTTAAGATTAGGAAAAGTAACCATCAACAATGGTATAGAAGCAAACGGAGAAATAGAGCAAAGTTATCAAATAAAATTACCACCAGTCAACGATAGTTATTGGAAAGAAACAATAGAAAAAACAGAGGACGGTAAATATTATATTGGGATGGTGGTAGATGCAGATAATCAAATTAATGAAACAAACGAAGATAATAATATTAATAAAAATTCTGGAACAGAGTGGGTTGACTATGAAGCAGTAGAGATTAACCAAAGCTTATATCCCACTGCATTTGACGTTACCAACAAACAGCTATCACCAGGGGAAAATCTTCAGGTTTCATATAACCTTTATAACGCTTCAACGGAACCTATTGAAGACTTACCTCTGGATTTAATTATGAACGACGGAGAAGAGGAAAAAGTAATAGCAACTGAAACAATAGAAAGAATAGATGCTCAAAATGAGACAGGAAATTTAATAGTTACTGTACCATTTTCAATCTGGAGCAACGACTTAAATCAACAGTTATCACAAGCTATTTTTTATGTTAAACCCAACGATGTAAGTAAATTAAATACTGCCAGTCCTCAGATTGTAATAAACACTTTTAATATATTTGCAGAAACAGTAAATATTGTCTTTTCTGACTCAACTCCCAACCCAACTCCTAACCAAACTTCTGACTTATCTGGGAGTTTATTTGATGTGGTTAATGAACCTTTAATAGCTGGAGATAACTTTGAAGTAAAGTTTGAGGTAGAAAATTTAGAACAAAGAGATGCAGAACAATTTGAAGTTAAATTTTACCTATCTAATAATGATTGGATTACTGTTGATGACTATTTCCTGGGACGCTATACAGTGGAAAATTTACCAGGGAATAATAACACAGGGGAATTAATCGCAAATCTCATTTTACCAGATATAAATGATGAGTTCTGGAGTGGGGATGGAACTTATTATATTGGTATGCTAGTAGATGCTGATGATGATGTTAGTGAAACAGATGAATTAAATAATGATAACCAAGATATTTGGATTAACTATGATGATGTAGAAATTACTGGAACATCAGGAAATAGCCCAACAAATGACCCCTATGAACCAAATAATAGCCAAAATAATGCCTATGACCTGAGGAACAATAAAGCAACTCGGTTAAGCGATATTTGGGGAGAAGGGGTAATTATTGGAGAAGAAGAAGACTGGTATGAGATAGAAATTACCCAAAATAATCAAAACTTAATAGTAGATCTCCAGTTTATCCACGCAGATGGTGATTTAGATT
>Ga0209594_1000139_pt1 | contig 55601 bp, 45 predicted proteins | sample AshMeaCrysSpring_FD_184126 | JGI IMG/M metagenome (GOLD analysis project Ga0209594, IMG submission 184126) | Groundwater microbial communities from Big Spring, Nevada to study Microbial Dark Matter (Phase II) - Ash Meadows Crystal Spring... | ecosystem: Environmental > Aquatic > Deep subsurface... | reverse complement strand
TGGCGCGCTGCTTGACCCCCCGGAGCATGTCGCGCGACATCACGAAGTCGGCCGGCACGATGACCAGCCGCCCACCGAGCGTGAGCCACCACGGCGACGTCACCCAGCGGGACCGGAACAGGAAGCGGGTGCGGGTGCCGCCGTCGACGGGCAGCAGCACGAACGTCCACGACCAGTCGAGCTCGGCGATCCGGCGCTCACGCCAGCTCTTGGGGAGGTGGCTGGTGGAGTGCAGCACGAGCACGTGCTCGGGCTCGAGGTGCTCGACGATCAGGCCGCAGCCCGTCTCGGGCGGGCCGTCGGGGATGAAGGTGCCGACCCGGATGTCCTGCAGCCCGGGGATGATGCGGTCGGCGCTCGGCCAGTTGGCCGGGAACAGCAGCCGGTCGACCCAGCGGGCGGTGTACCACCCGGCCCGGTGCCAGCCCATCTGCAGGAGCCACGGCCAGACGTCCGCGGCCGGTGCGTCGATGGTGACGGCGTGGTCGGTGACCGCCGTCGGCGCCGGCACGATGTCGTCGCCCGGCAGGCGCATGGCTCGCTCCTGCGGCGTCGAGCCGAACGTGCGGCCGAGGTGGACGAGGGCCACGTCGGCCACGGCGGCGGCACCGAGGGCGGTGACGAGGGCGGGCGGCCAGCGCACGAGGGACCTCCGGGGTGCGGGTAGGCGTGGGCCCCGGGAACGACCCCGGGGCCCGGTGGGATGCGACGGGTGGGTCAGGCGGCCTTCGGCGCCCGCGGCTTGCGGACCGGGGCCGGGGTCGGCTCGAGCTTGCCGAGGACCGGCTGCCACGCCTTCACCATGTTGCGGGCGAAGGTGGCCTGGTTGTCGACGAACCGATGGGCGAACTCGATCTGGAAGTCGACGAGCTCGCTGACGGTCGGGACCTGGCTGAGGAACGGCCACGCCGGCCGGTCGGGCGTGTAGTCGGCGAAGAACTCCGCCATGTCGCCGCCGAACCGGACGAGCGGCTCCTCCACGCGGGCCACGACGTCGAAGAACTCGTCCTGCCACTCCTTCATCGTCTGGAGCATGGTCATGGGCTACCTCACTTCCTCGGGATCTTCCACCACGATGATGCGCCCGCGACGCTCGCAGCGCAAGCGTTCGCTAGCAAAATCTCGCACTCACCGCGGGACCAGCACGACGGTGACCCCTGCTCGTCCGAGGGCGGCCACCAGGGCGCCGGCCGCCACCCGCTCGCGGGAGCCGACGCGGGTGACGGCGACGGCGAAGCGGGCCGCTGCGGGCAGGCGGGCCTGCATCCCGTCGGGGCTGGTGGCGAGGCGCACGGCCCGATCGAGGGTGAGCACGTCGGTCTCGTCGCAGCCGACGACGACGGCGACCCGCTCCGGCCGGTGGGCCACGTCGGCGATCGGGCGGCCGAGCGCGTCGGCCGCCATGACGGCCACGACGAGGGTGCTGCACGACGGGATCACCGGCTCGTAGGGGGCGGGGGCCTTCACGAGGCGGTGGCGGGCGCCGTCGGCCTCCACCACGATGGCGTCGGCGGTGCCCGTCCGCCACCGCTCGTCGATCGCCTCCGGCGGCGGGCCGACGACCTTGCGGTCGTCACCTCCGGCCGCCCAGAACGACGGGAGGTCGGCCACCTGGTCGCGTCCCATCTTCGTCGTGGTGGTCGTGACCACCCGCAGGCCACGCCCGGCGAGGGTGCCGGCCACCGCCCGCAGCAAGGTGCTCTTGCCGCCCGCGCCCACGAAGGCGACGAGGTCGCGCCCGATGGCGAGGGTGTCGACGAGGAGGGCGCCGGCGTCAGTCCCGGTCATGCCACCAGGTGAGCACGGCTTCGAGCACACCGCCGCCGACGGCGAGCGCCTTGTCGGAGATCTCCCGCCACGGCGTGTCGAGTCGGGGGTCGAGGTCGCCCACCTTGAGCCCGGAGGGCACCTCGGTACCGTCGGCGATCAGGCCCCGGATGCGGCCTCGGAACGGCGCCCGCAGGTCGACACCGCCGACCGAGCCGAGTCGGTCGCCGGGCTCCACGACGTCGCCGACCGCCACCCGCCAGCGGGCAGCACCGGCCACCGGCGCCCGCAGCACGCGCTCGCCGCTGCGACCACCGAGCTCACCCGGTAGCCCCGTGTCGGCCGCCGCCGACCCCTGCCAGAGCGCCCGACCGAGGCGCGGCCCCCGCAGCGTCTCGACGACGGCATGGCAGTGGTGGCCGGCGGTGAACCCCGGGCCGAGCCCCACGACGAGGTCGGCGTCGCCGATCGTGGTGTCGAGCGGCCGCTTGGCCATCCGGGCGTCGACCACCACGGCCGCGCCGAGCGGAGGGAGCACGGCTGTCACGACCACCGGCACCACGCCGGAGCGGGCGAGTCCGGCCGCCTCCTCGACGGTGGACCGCACGCCGCACATCCCCTCCACCTCGGCGGTGCCGCGGTGCACGGCCGACGACAGCGCGGCCGACCGCCGCACGCTCAGCGGCGCCGGCAGCTCGGCCACCACCACCGGGAACCCGGCCCGCGTGAGGCGCCAGCACACGCCGGTGCCGAGGTCGCCTCCGCCTCGCACCACCACCAGCACGTCACGGAACGGCATCGCCCCCCCGTTCGAGGGCGACCAGCTCGGCCACGATGCTGACGGCGATCTCCTCGGGCGTCTCGGCCTGCAGCTCGACGCCGATGGGCGACCGCACCCGGTCGAGCTCGCGCGCCGGGACGCCGACGGCGAGCAGCTGGTCGCGGGTCGTGCGCCAACGCCGGTGGCTCCCGATCACCCCGATGCTGCGGGCACCGGAGGCGACGAGCGCCGGCAGCACGGCCGCGTCGACCGACTGGTCGCGGGTGACGACCACGACGTGCGTCCGGCCATCGACCTCGCGCAGGGCATCGTCGACCGGGCCAGCGACGAGCACGTCGGCGCCCGGCACCCCCTCGGCGGTCATGAGCTCGGCGCGGTCGTCGGTGACGACCACCCGGAAGCCGACCCAGTGGGCCAGCGCGGCCACGGCCCGGCCGACGTGCCCACAGCCCACGACGAGCACGGTGGCCGGCGGGCGGTACGGCTCCACGTAGACGGTCACCTCCCCTCCGCACACCCCGGGGTCACCGCGGCCGCGGTCGACGAGGTCGTAGTGCAGCATGCGGGGCCGGCCGTCGGCCAGCGCCGCCCTGGCCTCCTCGACCACCCGGCGCTCCAACTCACCGCCGCCGATGGTGCCGGCGATGCCGCCGTCCCGGCCGACGAGCATCTTGGCACCCGGGCGCCGCGGGGTGGAGCGGTGCGCCTCCACCACCGTGGCCAGTGCCACCGGGATGCCGAGCGCGACCGCACCGGCCAGCTCCTGCAGCAGGGCCGGGACCTGGCCGGCCACCACCGGCAGGCCGCCGTCAGGCACCGGCGGCGGCCGCCTGCAGCGCTCGCCACACCCGCTCGGGGGTGAGCGGCAGCTCGTCGATGGCCACACCGGTGGCGTCGAGCACGGCGTTGCGCACCGCCGGCGCCACGCCGTCGATCGGGATCTCGGCGACGGCCTTGGCGCCGAAGGGACCCGACGCCTCGTTCGTCTGCACGAGGTACACCTCGGTGGCCGGCACGTCGTCGGACCGGTAGATCCAGTAGGGACCGATGGCCGGGTTCACCGGCTGGCCCTCGTCGTCGAGCACGAGCTCCTCGCACAGCGCGTAGCCGAGCGCCTGCACCATGCCGCCCTCCACCTGCCCGCTCGCCGTCACCGGGTTGATGGCGACACCGCAGTCGACGGCCATCACGAGCTTCACCGGGGTGACCTGACCCGTCTGGAGGTCCACCTCCACCTCGGCCACCTGGGCCGCGAACGGCGGGGGCGAGTCGTGGGCCACGTGCGACGCGGTGGCCATGATCTGCTCCTGGTCCTCGGTGTGGAGGGCGTTCAGGGCGACGTCCTCGAGCGACACGCTGCGGCCGTCGGGGGCCCACGCCCGCCGGTCGCGCAGCACGACCCCGTCGGACCCGTCGAGGCCGAGCAGGCGACCGGCCCGAGCGACGATGCGGTCGCGCACCTGCTCGGCCGCCTTCTTCACCGCCATGCCCGAGATGAACGTGGTGCTCGAGGCGTAGGCACCGACGTCGAACGGCGTGAGGTCGGTGTCGGCCGCGTACACCAGCACGTCGGCCGTGCCCACTCCGAGCACCTCGGCGGCGATCTGGGCCAGCACGGTGTCGGCACCAGTGCCGAGGTCGGTGGCCCCGACGAGGAGGTTGAACGACCCGTCGTCGTTCATCTTCAGCGAGCTGGCGCCCATGTCCATGAACGGGATGCCGGAGCCATGCATGCACAGCGCGAAGCCGATGCCCCGGCGCACGTACGGTCGGTCGGCCGGCGCCCGCCACGACGGGTCGGACCGGCGCTCCCAGCCGATGGCCCGCAGCGCCTGGGCCGCGCACTCCTCGGTGCCACAGGTGGTGATGCGGGGCAGGTCCTCGGGTGCGATGTCCGCGACGCCGCCCCGCTCGCCGAGGCGAGGCGCGATGTCGAGCGGGTCGCCCACCTGCACCCAGCTGCGGCGACGGAAGTCCACCGGGTCGAGGCCGAGGGCGTGGGCGATGTCGTCCATGTGGCTCTCGAGCGCGAAGAGGGCCTGCGGTGCGCCGTAGCCCCGGAACGCCCCCGCCACCGGCCGGTTCGTGTAGGCGACGTCACACCGGTACTGCTTGGCGGCCGCGTTGTACGACGACAGGCCGCGCAGACCGGTGACCGACTGCACGGTGAAGCCGTGAGTGCCGTAGGCGCCGGTGTTACCGACCACCCGGAGGTCTTGGGCGACCACCCGGCCGCCGGCGTCGACGCCGGTGCGGAAGGTGAGCGTCTGGGCGTGGCGGGTGCGCGACGCCACGAACTCCTCCTCGCGGGTGAGCTCGAGGCGGACCGGGCGCCCGGTGGCCAGCACGAGGTGCCCGACGATGTCCTCGATGAGCATCTCCTGCTTGGCCCCGAAGCCGCCGCCGATGCGGGGCTTCACCACGCGGATCTGCTTCACCGGCAGGCCCAGCAGCGGCGCCACCATGCGGCGGACGTGGAACGGCACCTGGGTCGACGAGCGCAGCACGAGCCGCTCGTCCTCGTCGAGCCAGCCGATGGTGATGTGCGGCTCGATCGGGCACTGCTGCACCTGCTGCACCCGGAACGTGCCCTCGAACACCTGGGCTGCGGTCGCCAGCACCGCCTCCACATCGGGCACCGTGCGACCTTCGATGCGACAGCTCGTGTTGCGGGGGGCGTCGGTGATGCCCACGGAGTCGGTCTCCTGGTGGATCACCGGTGCTCCTGGCGCGATCGCCTCGCGCTCGTCGAGCACGGCCGGCAGCACGTCGTAGGTCACCACGATGCGCCGGCACGCCTCCTCGGCGATCTCGACGGTCTCGGCCGCCACGGCGGCCACACGGTCGCCCACGTGGCGGACCGTGTCGTCGAAGCTCACCTGGTCCCACGGGTGGGGGTTGGGCCAGGTCTGGCCGCCCGACGCGTACTTCACCCGCTTGGTGTTGCGGTGGTGGAGCACGGCGTGCACGCCCGGGAGGGCCAGAGCCTCGCGGTCGTCGATGTCGACGATGCGGGCGTGGGCGTGCGGGCTGCGCAGCACCTTGGCGTGCAGCAGGCCCCGCAGCTCGATGTCGTCGGTGAAGGCGGGGCGGCCCTTCACGAGGCGCACGGCGTCGACCTTGTGCTCGGCGTGGCCCACCACGGCGAAGTCCGCCACGTCGGGCGACGGCACCACGCGCGGCACCGCCGCCGGTGCGTCGGGGGCCCGCCCCGCGACCGCGTCACCGGTGGCGAGCGAGTCGACGAGCACCGGGGCCATGGGCTCCGGGTGCTCGCCCCGCAGCAGGAGGGCCGCCCGCCGGACCGCCTCGACCACCTTCACGTAGCCGGTCTCGCGGTCGAGCACTCCCGACAGCGCGTCGCGGATCGACGACTCGTCGGGATCGGGGTCACGGGCCAGCAGCGCGGACACGGCGAGCACGAGCGCGCCGGCCGAGTAGCCCGACTGCAGGGCCCCGGTGTCGACCAGCGCGGCCTGGATCGGGTGGAGCGACCCGGGCCCGCCGTCGAGGGCCTCGACGGTGGTGACGTCGTGGCCGGCGGCCTGAGCGGCGAGCAGCACGTCGGCGGCCACGAGCCGGCCGTCGAGGAGCACGGCGGCCGCACCGGTCTCGCCGGTGGGTGAGCCGTAGCGGACCGAGGCACAACCCTCGCGCCGCAGCACCACGGCGAGCGTGTCGCCCGGTTCGCACCGGATGCTGCGAGCGGCGCCGTTGAGGGTGAAGCCGACGTCGATCATGCGAGCGCCTCCATCACTCGGGCCGCCAGCGTGCGGGCCAGCGAGCGGCGGTACTCGGCCGACCCGCGGAAGTCGGCCGGCGGGTCGAGCCGGTCGAGGTCGGTGACCAGCACCGGCGTGGCCGCCACCCCGCTGAGGGCGAGGCGCACCTCGCCGCCAGGCGCCCGCCGGGCCACGGCGGCCACGATCGGGCGGTCGGCCGCCGTGCGAGCGGTGCGGGCGGCCACCGTGGTGCCCCGGGGGTCGACGGTGACCGCGGTCGCGATCCTTCCGGCGAGGAGCCGGCGGTCGGCCAGCACGGTGGCCAGCGGCACCTCGACGGCGCCGGCCGAGCCGGCGATCGTGACCACCGCCTCGTGGACGAGGAGGGTGGCCAGCAGCTCGCTGTCGTGGTCGCCGACGGCCACGATGCCGCCGACGGTGGCGGCGTTGCGCAGCGTGCTCGGCACCTCCCGGCGAGCGGCCTCCCGGAGGCCGGCCGGCACGATGGGCGTCTCGACGAGCTGCTGCAGCGTGGCCGTTGCCCCGAGGACGAGGGCGTCGGCGGCCGCAACGGTGACGGTGTCGAGCCCGAGCGCCTGGAGGTCGACCACCTCCACGGGCTCGGAGGCGGCAGGGACGAGGCGGGTGCCACCGGCGAGCACGACGGCCCGCGGCCGCGCCAGCAGGTCGAGAGCGCCGTCGAGCGCCACAGGTCGGTGGTAGGCGGCGATGGTTGCCATGGCCTCAACGATCCGCCCGTGGCCCCGCTGCCGACAGGGCCGAAAGTCGCAGCGGAGCGCGCTCGTCGGCCGCGGTGCGCGGGAACAGCGTGACCCCCGTGGAGCGGGCCTCCACGCTGCCGCAACGGGGATCGGCGAATTCGCTTGCCGTGTCGGCCTGAGCCGGCTTCACTGCGGTTCGCCGTCAGGGAGACGGCCGCAGTGACCTCCGGAGGCGGTTGATGAGCGTGTCGGGACCCACGAACGCCCTCGCAGCGCGCCCCGAGGTCGACGCCGCCGGCTGAATCGGCCGCCCACCTCCGGGCGCGGTGCCGTTCCACGGTCCCGCCCCCTTCCGGAGGTCTTCCCCTTGTCACGCACGTACCGCGGCCGTGACGGCTCGCCGCGCCGCGACGACCGCCGCCGGCCACCGGACCGACCGACCGGTCGCTCCGACAGCTTCCGGTGCCGCCACTGCGGGCTCGACGTCCCGCTCGACGCGCCCGGCACCGCCCACCGCAACCACTGCCCCACCTGCCTGCACAGCCGCCATCTCGACGACGACGTCCCCGGCGACCGCGACGCCGACTGCGGCTCGATCATGGAGCCGATCGCCATCGCCGTTCGCGGCGACGGCGAGTGGACGCTCATCCACCGCTGCCTCGGCTGCGGCGAGCTCCGCAACACCCGCACCGCCGGCGACGACAATCCGCTGCTGCTCGTTCAGCTCGCCGTCAAGCCGCTCGCCCGCACCCCGTTCCCCTTGGCCGCCCTCGGCGGCTGAGGGGAACGACCCGCTCGACCCCTTCGGACAGCTCCATCTCGGGGAGCCGCCGCAGGGCCCGCATCGCCTCCAGCGTCTCCGCCGTCACGACCAGCGTCGGGAACCCTCGAGCGCCAGCGCGACCTCAGGATCGACGAACCACTCCCGCATCCACCGCACGCTACGCCGCTGCCCTGCGGCCTTCCCGATGGCCCAGATGCTCTCGTAGAAGCGTCGGACCAGCGTGCGGGCGGCACCTCACCGACGCAGCACGGTTGCGTGCTCGCTGCTTCTGCTCACTTCCAGGAGCGGAGCACGTCGCGCGCTTCGTCGATCGAGGTGACGATGCGGCCGACATCCTCGATCACACCTCGGACGAGAAGGTTGATGCCCATCGACTCGCCGCGCATGCCACGGAAGTCGGTGAGAAGCCCGACGATGCCCCGCTTCGACGGATCCGACTGCATCAGCGCATGGAACATCCCGATCTCGCACGCGGTGCCGTCGTCCACCGACGGGCCGTCGAGGATCGCCAGCATCGCGTCGGCACCCTCGATCCCCGGCCTGTCCTTCGCGAAGATCGACGCCGCCGTGACCTCGACGCCCGCCGCGAGCTCGTGTTCGTGCGGAACGAAGACCTCGAAGCCGTCGGCGCGCAGTGCGACCGCGCACTGCGCGCCGATGTACGAGCGCTCGTACGGCGTGAAGAGCGGGCCGGCGAAGTAGATCTTCAGGAACCCCGAAGGTACCGAGTGACGCCGTGGTTCGGGTAGGGGCAACCGCGGTGCTCCTGCGGCGTGCGAGCTCATGACGCCGGCTTCGTGGTCACAACTGGCCATCTCGGCCACTCACGAATCGCGAGCAGGGCCACACGTCCTGGACGGCACGCGCGCCGTGCTGCGCCCGGCGGGGCCGACCTCCTGGGGCCTCGAGCCGACCATCGAGATCCCCGGCTGGTCCGGCGCGTCGGCACGGTAGAGCCACCACGTGCGGTGCTTGTAGCTGCCTGCGGAGCGGAACGCGAGTACCGCCGTCGGCTCGCGATCGATGCGCGTGACCACCTTCCCGGGCGTACCAAACGTGATCGCGCCCGGACCGATCACGATCTCGGTCGGCGGTTGGCGACGGAGCCAGATCCACGCAACCGCCGACACCGATCACCGCAGGAAAAACGGCGGCCACCCGGGCTCCCTCCCAGCCCCGCCACACGACGAGCGCGCAGAGCACAGCAAGGAAGCCGACGACAACGTCGTGGTCGCGCTTGCGCTCGACGATGGTGGTCACGGCGCACCGTACCCATCGCCATCGCCCGCCACCGCAAGGCGACTCGCCTCTCGCTGCGGCGTGGAGGTGTTGAGCACGTACGACCAGGCGCTCGGTGGGCCATCAGGACAGCGCTACCTGGGATGTCGCTTCCCGGCAGACCCGACGTATGCCACCCTCATCACGCCCTGAGCTCACTCCTGGGGCGGACCGGGTGGCCTTCTCCCTATCCTTGCGCTTTGCCTGTTCCCCATCCCCCGCCGGGTTAGCTCAGCTGGCAGAGCAATCGCCTTGTAAGCGATAGGTCATCGGTTCGATCCCGATACCCGGCTCCGTCTCCTCAGCGGGCGTAGAGCGCGTCGATCAGCGCGCGGTTGCGGGTGCTCTGCCAGCGGGGGATCACGTGGTTCATCACGTACCCGAAGGCGATGCCGGCGTCGGGGTCGGCGAAGCCGAGGGCGCCGCCGGTGCCGAAGTGGCCGAAGCTGCGCGGGTTCGGGCCGAGTGGCCGGCGGGCGGTGGTCGGCGTGAAGCCGAGCCCGAACGTCGCCTCCTCGCCGAGGATCGGGCACGGCCCCACCGAGTGCGGGCGGGTGGCGTCGGCGAGCAGCTCGGCCGACACCACCCGGCCCGGCTCGAGCAGCAGCTCGTAGAACCGGGCCAGGCCCCGCGCCGTCGCATGGGCGTTCGTCGACGGCACCTGTGCACGGCGCCACGCGGGTGTGTTGACGACGCCCATCGACGAGTAGCCGGGCGGGTTGCGGTAGGCCAGTGCCGCCATCAGCGCGTCGCCGGTCAGGTCCTCGAAGCGGAACGAGGGCATCGGCGCCGCCGGCGCCCAGATCACGTCGGCGCACCGGGCGTGGTGCTCGGTGGGCAGGCCGACCCAGAGGTCGATGCCCGGCGGCCCGCAGATGGCGACCAGGCGGGCGCCGGGGAGCTCGCCGGTGGCCCGGTGCACCACGCCGCCCACGAGGTGGCCGAAGGTGTTGGTGTGGTACACGTGTCGCGAGCCGGGCTCGAACCATGCCTCGGTAGCCGCCACCGCCGCCGTCATGGTCTCCCAGTCCCACAGGTCGTCGTCGGTGAGGATCCGGCCGCGGATGGCCGGCACCCCGGCCTGGTGGCACAGGGCGTGGCGCACGGTGGCGCCGGACTTGCCCCCGGACGCGAACTCCGGCCACACGTCGGCGATGCGGGTGTCGAGGGCGAGCGTGCCGCCGTCGACGACCTGGAGGGCCAGCGCCGCCAGCACCGCCTTGCCCACCGAGTAGACGTTGACGAGCGTGTCGGGCTGCCACACGCGGGTGCGGGCCTCGTCGGCCCATCCTCCCCACAGGTCGACCACCACCTCGCCCCGGCGGATCACGCACACCGCGGCGCCGACCTCGCCCCGTTCGGCGAAGTTGGCGGCGAAGGCCGCTCGCACGGCCTCGAAGCCCGGAGCGCACGTCCCGGCGATCGACACCTCCACGACCGGAGTGTGGCAGAGCGAGCGAGCCCCGATCCCGGCGCTACGTTCACGTCATGGCGTCGATCGCGTCGTCTCGCAGCATCGCCTCCGCCGGCTCGTGGTGGTCGGTCGCCAGCCTGCTCTCGGCGGGGTCGATCGGCTCGATCGGCTCGGCCGGGTCGATCCTGTCCATCGGCAGCGTCGGGTCGGTGCTGTCGATCGGCTCGGCCGGCTCGATCCTGTCGATCGGCAGCGCCGGATCGATCGGCGGTCTCGGCGAGGCGGGGCGGGCCACCCGCATGGCCGGCACGGCCCTCACGGTGTGGGCGCTGGTCGCCGTGACCGCTGCCACACTGCGATCCTGACGACGTGACCTCCGACCGCTGGGCGTCGGGACCTCCGGGGTTGGCAGGTTGGCATCGGCATGGGTCGCCGGGCAGCCCACCGGATCGCGGCGGCGGCCCACGACGGCCAGGTCGACGCGTCGGCGAGGCACTGGCCCGGGCGTGGTGACGGGCGGCGCGTTCAGGACGGGCGGTGGCGGGCGACCTCGTAGCAGGCGAGGGCGCCGGCGGCGCTCACGTTGAGGCTCGACAGCTGCCCGAGCATCGGGATGCTGACGACGAGGTCGCACCGCTCGCGCACGAGGCGTGACAGCCCGGCTCCCTCGGCGCCGAGGACGAGGACGATCGGCTGGGCCCCGAGGTCACCGAGGTCGAACAGGCTGCGGTCGGCGTCGTCGTCGAGACCGACGATCCACAGGCCCCGGTCCTTGCACAGCCGCAGCGCGGTGGGCAGGCCGGGCACGAGGCACAGCGGCAGGTGCTCGACCGCGCCGGCCGACGCCTTGGCCACGGTGGGGGTCACGTGCACGGCTCGGTGCCGGGGCAGCAGCACGCCGCTCACGCCGGCGCCCTCGGCCGAGCGCAGCAGCGCCCCGAGGTTGCCCGGGTCGGTGACACCGTCGACGGCGACGAGGAACGGCGGCGGCCCGTTGCGCTTGGCCCGCACGAGGTCTTCGAGGTCGGCTTCCCGCAGCGGCGCCGCCTTGGCCAGCACGCCCTGGGGTGCTTCGGTGCGGGCCTCGGCCTCCAGCTTCCGGCGGCTGACCTCGACGACGGGCACGCGCTGGTCGGCGGCCAGGTCGAGGATGTCGGCCACGACGTCGGCGTCGTCGAGGTCGTTGGCCACCCAGAGCTCGCGGACGCGTCGCTTGCGGCCCAGCAGCAGCTCCCGCACCGCCTGGCGTCCCTCCACCTGCTCGCCGCCGAGCCCGCGGTCACGCTCGGGCGCCCCGGGCGGTGTGGCGCCACGGCGCATCCCGCCACGACCACCACCGGTCGCCGTGACGGCCCGGAACATGCCGCTGCGCCCGCTGCCGCCGCCCTTGACCGGACGGGCCTTGCCCGACGAGCCACGGTCGGAGGCGCCCTTGGCGGCGCGGCTCGTGCCGCCGGTGCCGCGCGCCGGCGACGGGCCACCCTTGGCCGGCCGGCTCATGCCACCCGCGGCCCCGCCCGACGGCGGCCCGCCCTTGGCCGACCGGCTCGGGCCGCCCTTGCCGCCACCGCCCTTGCCGGACGCGCCACCGCCCCCCTTGGCCGGGCGGCTCATGCCGCCCTTGCCGCCGCCCCGTGACGACGACGGCTTGCGGTCACGGCTCATGCCCCCGGACGGGCTCACGGCCCCACCACCACGGCGACGGCCCAGCAGGCGATCCCTTCGCGCCGGCCGAGGGCACCGAGGCCCTCCGGGCGGCGCCCCTTCACCGTCACCGGCGCACCGGCGGCGTCCGACAGCCGCTGCTGCATGAGCTCCCTCCTCGGGGCCAGCTTGGGTGCCTCGCACACCACGCTGCAGTCGACGTTGCCAGGTTCCCACCCGTGCGCTCGCACCAGGTCGGCCACCGCCCGCAGCAGCTCGAGCGAGTCGGCCCCCGCCCAGCGCGCGTCGGTGTCGGGGAAGTGCTGGCCGAGGTCGCCGAGGCCGGCCGCGCCGAGCAGCGCCTCGGCGGCCGCGTGGGCGACCACGTCGGCGTCGCTGTGGCCCACGAGCCCCGGCGCGCCCTCGAAGCGGACGCCGCCCAGCACCAGCGGGCGAGCCGGGTCGTCGCTCACGCGATGGACGTCGAAGCCCTGCCCCACGCGCACCTGCATCAGCCCGCCTCCCCGGCCACGATCCGCTCGCGCGCCCACTGGAGGTCTTCGGGCATCGTGATCTTGCGGTTGAGCGCCTCACCCGGGACCACCACCACGCGACCCCCTTGGGTCTCGACGAGGGCGGCGTCGTCGGTCGACTCGCCGCCACCGGCGTGGGCGGCCCGCAGCGCCACGGCCCGGAAGGCCTGCGGGGTCTGCACCGCTCGCAGCCGCGACCGGTCGACGGTGCGCACCACCAGCCCGTGCTCGTCGACCTCCTTCACCGTGTCGGTTACCGGCACACCCGGGATGGCGGCGTCGGCACCGTGGCGCACGGCCGACACCACGGCGTCGAACAGCGCGGCCGTGGCGAACGGGCGGGCGGCGTCGTGCACCACCACGATGGTGGCGTCGAGGGGCACCGCGGCCAGCCCGCACCGCACGCTCTCGGAGCGCGTGGAGCCCCCCTGGACGATGGCGTCGGGCCGGTCGGCATGTGGGAGGTCGACGAGCTCGATGCTGCTGGCCTCCGGCACTACCAGCACCACACCCTGGCTCACCTCGCGGGTGGCGGCCAGCGCCCAGTCGACCACCGTGCGGCCGCCGAGGTCGTGGAACTGCTTCGGCCCACCGAAGCGCGCGCCGGAGCCGCCTGCCACGACGATCGACCACACAACCTCGGCCACGGCGCCGGACGGTAGTACCGTGCCGCGCGCCATGGCCTACGAGGATCTGCTCTCCAGCACGGAGTTCTTCCACGGCGTCGGGCACGAGCAGCTGGCGGTGCTCGAGAAGCAGGGCATCGTCGAGGGGCTCGTGCGCGGCGACGTGCTGTTCGCCGAGGGCGACACCCCCGGCCAGCTCTACGTGGTGCTGAGCGGTCGCATCGCCATCGCCAACCGCAGCATCGACGGGCGCGAGAGCGTGTTCGCGCTCATGGAGGAAGGCGACCTGTTCGGCGAGATGGGCCTGCTCGACGGGCTCACCCGCTCGGCCGAGGCCCGCGCGCTGGAGACCTCGCAGGTGCTGGCCATCCCCTACGAGCCCGTGAAGGCACTGTTCGACACCGAGCCGGCGCTGCTGTGGGGCGTGGTGCGCCTGCTGTCGCAACGGCTGCGCACGATGGACGAGGCGCTGGCCGACAGCGTCTTCCTCGACGTCACCGGCCGCACCGCCAAGCGGCTCCTCGAGCTGGCCGACGGCCGCGACGAGTTCCTGCTGCCGGTCACCCAGGAGGAGCTGGCCGGGATGGTGGGCGCGTCACGCGAGCGGGTGAACAAGGCCATCGCCAGCTTCATCCGGCTCGGCTGGCTCGAGCAGCACGAGCGCCGCTACCGCATCGTGCACCGAGACCGCATGGAGCTGCGCAGCCGCTAGACCCCGAGGAAGTGCTTGGCCCGGATCCAGGCGTCCTCGGCATCGGCCGGTCGGTGAGCCGGGCGGGTCGGGTCGTGCACGAAGCCGTGTTCGGCCTCGGGGTAGCGCACCACCGTCACGTTCGCCAGCGCTTCGAGCGCGGTCACGTCGTCGGGCGGGGTGTAGGGGTCGTTGCCGCCGATGATGGCGAGCACCGGCGTGGCACCCGGGCGGGCCACGTAGTGCAGCGGCTCCTCGTGGCCGTCGCCGCGCCACGCCTCGGGGGTGCGGATCATCCCGTAGAAGCTCACGACCCGGTCGAAGCGGCGCAACCCCGCTGCCTTGAGCGCGTACATCCCGCCCATGCAGAACCCGACGAGCCCGACCCGCTCGAGGCCGGTCTCGTCGGCCGCCTCAACGAGGTCGCGCAGCACCTCGATGTCGTCGAGGGTCGACACGGCCGCGAAGCGGGGCTCCACGTCGGGGCCGAGGTCTCGGCCGGGGAACGGCTCGGGGGCGATGGCGTGGACGTCCCACTCGGCCGCAAGGTGGGCGACCATGTCGTCGTAGAGCGGGCGCAGCCCGAAGATGTCGGGGGCCACCACGACAGCGGCGGTCGGGTGGTCGGGGCGGACGGACTCCGCCGGCGTGCCGGACGGCAGCGTGATGCGCATGCCGCCGTCTTAGCGGACTCGGGTCAGGCGTCGCGCACCGACGTGAGCCACGACCCGGCCACGAGGGCCACGATGGCGGCGGCGAGGCTGTAAGCCCAGGCCAGCGGCTGGCCGAGGCCGGCCTCCAGCGGCTCTTTCACCCACATCTCGGCCAGGGCGGCGAACGGCAGCCACTTGCCGACCTCCGGGAGCACGGCCTGCACGATCGGCTCCACCACGAGTGGCCACACGACGTAGACCGTGATGGCGGCGGCCGCGCTCGGCACGATGGCGCCGAACCCGAGGCCGACGAGCGCCTGCAGCACCGTCGACACGACCGCGCCGGCGGTGGCCCGCCAGAACCCGGAGCCGGTGTCGAGCGGGAAGCCACGGGCGTCGAGGACGGCGCCGCCGGCGACGAGGCCGACGACGACGACCACGACGGCGATCGCCGAGACCACGATCGTGACGGCGACCGCCTTGGCCGCCAGCACCCGCCAGCGCCGCGGCTCGGCGGCGAAGGTGACGCGCATCGTGTAGCGGTGCTCCTGGGCCATCACGAGGATGCCGAGCACGCCGCAGAGCGCCTGTGCGATGCCGAGCCCGGCCAGCGCGAGCGGGAAGAGGTCGACGCCGGGCTCGACCCCGTTCTCGCCCTTGGGGACGATGAGCGGGACGAGCACCGAGAAACCGATGCCGAAGGCCACTGCGAGCACGATCATCACCACGTTCGACCGCACCGTGCGCAGCTTGAGGAGCTCGGCCCGCACGAGGTTCATGCCGGCGGCTTCGGCGGCGGGAGCGGTGAGCCGGGCGGCAGGCCGACCCGGAACTCCTGGTCGTCACGAGTCCCCTCCAAGAAGGCGTCCTCCAGCGAGGCCGTGACGGTGGCCAGCTCGTGGAGCACGACGCCATGGCGATGAGCCAGCTCCCCGACGGCGGCCGCCTCCATCCCCTCCACCCGCAGCGTCGTCCCGTCGGGCCGCACCGACGCCCCCGCGGCCTGCAGCGCGGCAGCCAGGCGGGCCGGGTCGGGCGACGCCACGCGCACGGCGGCCCGGGTGAAGCGCGACACGAAGCCGTCGGCGCCGCCCTCGTAGATCAGCCGGCCGCGGCCGATCACCACGAGGTCGTCGGCCAGGAGCGACATCTCGGCGAGGAGGTGCGAGCTCACGAACACCGTGCGCCCCTGGCGGGCCAGGTAGGCGAGGAAGTCGCGGATCCAGCGGATGCCCTCGGGGTCGAGGCCGTTGGCCGGCTCGTCGAGGAGCAAGGTGGCGGGGTCGCCGAGCAGCGCGCCGGCCAGGCCGAGCCGCTGGCGCATGCCGAGCGAGTAACCACCGACCCCCTTGCGGGCGACCTCGGTGAGCCCGACCATCGCCAGCACCTCGTCGACGCGCGCCACCGCGAGGCCGTTCGACAGGGCCATCCAGCGGAGGTGGTTGCGCCCGCTGCGGCTGGGGTGGGCGTACGACGCGTCGAGGAGGGTGCCCACCGCCCGCAGCGGTGCCCGCAGCTCGCGGTAGGGCCGGCCGGCCACGGTGGCCCTGCCGGCGTCGGGGCGGTCGAGGCCCACCACGAGCCGCATGGTCGTGCTCTTGCCGGAGCCGTTCGGCCCGAGAAAGCCGGTGACCACGCCGGGCCGCACGGTGAACGACAGGTCGTCGACGGCGACGGTGCGCCCGAAGCGCTTCGTGAGCCCCCTGGCCTCGATCACGGTCAGAACGACGACGAGGTGCGCTGCGCCACGTAGGGGAACGTGCGCTCGTCGATGGCGCGCGCCACCGACGACAGCAGCAGCGGGCTGCTCACCTCGAAGGCCAGACCGGGGCCGTGGGCGGCGCCGTCGGTGCGGGGCCAGCCGGCCGGGTGCAACGTGAGCGACCCGGCCCGAACACGGTGGGGTCCTTCGGCGCCATGCAGCACGACGACGTCGTGATCGAGGTCGCTGCAGGCCCGGCTCACGCCGTCGGCGCTCGGCCACAGCGTGCGGACGGTGAGGCCGCGGCCGGTGAGGAACGACGGGGCGGGCGGCAGCTCGGCGGCCGCAAAGGCCCACGGGTAGCACGTGCCCGACCAGGCGACGACGTCGAACGGGTGGTGGGCCACCACCTCCTTGGTGCGACCCCCCGGGTGCTTCACGAGCTGGCCCACACCGTCGCCGTCGTCGTCGACCAGCATGAGCTGCTCGGGCCAGCGCTCGACCACCCCGTCAGAGCCGGTGAGCGCGCCGCGGGCCTCCACGATGAGGCAGGCGAAGGCCTCGCCGGGCCGCGGCACCCAGCGGTGCACGGTCTGGCGGGGCACCAGCACCACGTCGCCGGCGGCCACGTCGAGCACCCCGAAGACCGACTCGAGTCGCCCGGCGCCGCGCTGCACCACCAGGAGCTCGTCGCCGGTGGTGTTGCGGTAGAGCGGGCTCGGCATGGTGGCGGCCACCCAGCCGAAGCTGACATCGGCGTTGGCCAGCACCGTGCGGCGGTCGGTGACGACGTCGCCGCCGTCGTCGAACTCCCACGTGCGCAGGTGGCGCGGCACGTGCGGCGTGTTGGGCAGCAGGCTCTCGTCGCGATCGCCCTCGAACTGCGTGGCCTGGAGCGCGGCCGGCGGGTGGCGGTGGTGCAAGACGGTGAGGGGCGCGCCTGCCGAGGTGAGCAGCTCCTCCACATGGGCGCCCTCGGGCGCCTCACCGAGCGACCGGTGCTGCACCTCCACCTCCTTGGTTGTCACCACCTCACCCGAACGCTACTCCCGCGTCAAGGGACCTGCGTCTCGACCGCGCCCAGCAGCCGGTCGACCGCGGGAGCCACGCGGGCGCAGTCGCGGTCGTCGCAGCCGGCGACGGCCGCCCGAACGTGGTCGAGCCCGCGCTGCACGGTGACGAGGTGGTCGCCGGCGGAGGCTGCGGCCGCTGGGCCGGCGGGCAGCACGCCGCCGAGCACCGCGTCGAGCTCGGCCGGCCACGCCAGCGCCTGCGCGGCAAGGGCCGGCCAGGCGACGGGGTGGTCGCCGACGACCGCGGCGACGAGCCGCTCCTGCAGCGCGTCGACGCGCTCGACGGTGGCCTGCACCTGCGCCGCCAGGTCACCTCGCGCCAGCCGCCAGTGCTCGCGCAGCTCCAGCGGGTCGACGCAGACCTGCAGCGCCCCGAGGAACTGGTCGTTCTCGGCGGGCGTCCCGACGGTGACCCGCACGCCTTCGCCGGGAAAGGGCCGGGTGACAACGCCCTGCGACTCGAGCTTGAGCGTGAGGGCCACGGTGGCGTCACCGCCCGGCAGCCAGACGAAGTTGGCCTGCGGGTCGGGGACCGACAGGCCGAGACCCCGCAGCGTCGCCACCACCCGCTCGCGCTCGAGGATGGTGCGGTTGACCCGCTCCCCCAGCTCGTCGTCGGCCTCGAGGGACGCCAGTGCGGCGACCTGCCCGAGGCCGTTCACGGCGAACGGCACGAGGACGCGGTCGACGGCGGCGACGACGTCGGCGTGCGCCAGCAGGTAGCCGACCCGCAGGGCGGCCAGACCGAACGCCTTGCTGAACGTGCGCAGCACGACGAGGTTCGGGTGGCCGGCCAGCAGCTCGAGGGCCCGCGGCACGTGGGCGCCCGTCGTGTACTCGTGGTAGGCCTCGTCGAGCACGACCACGCACGACTCGGGTACGGCGGCCAGCAGCGCCACCAGCTCGTCGTGACGAACGGCCGTGCCGGTGGGGTTGTTGGGCGAGGTCACGAACACCATGCGGGTGTGCTCGGTGACGGCGCCGACCACCCCGGCCATGTCGAGAGCCTCGCAGCGGTTCGGCACCGCGACGGCGGTGCCCCCGACGGTCTGGGTGTAGATCGGGTAGGCCTCGAAGCTGCGCCAGCCGTAGAGCACCTCGTCTCCCGGGTCGCAGTAGGCCAGCAGCAGCTGCTGCAGCAGACCGACGCTGCCGCATCCCACCGCCACCTGCTCGGCGGCCAGCCCGTAGCGAGAGGCGAGCGCCTCGCGCAGCGCGGTGGCCCGATGGTCGGCGTAGCGGCCGAGGGTGGCCGAGGCGGCCCGCTCGACGGCCGCCACCACCGACGGCAGCGGTGCGTAGGGGTTCTCGTTGGAGGCCAGCTTGATGGCCGTCGCGAGCCCCTGCTCCTTCATGGCGACCTCGGCCGACTTGCCCGGCTTGTAGACCGGCAGGCCCTGCACGGCAGGGCGGGGCGACGGCACGCTCACGACCCGCCGCCCGCCTCGGCCGACTCGCGGGCAGCCGCGCCGTAGACGCCTTTGGCCATGAGCGACAGCTCGGCCTTGCGGCGGCGCTCGTAGACCTGGGCCCTGGCGGCATGGGCGGCGCTCGACTCGGGCTCGGCCTGCACCGCCCACTCGGCCAGCTGGCAGGCGAGGCGCTCGTCGGCCACCTCGAGGGCCCGGCGGGCCAGCACCTCGGCGCCGCCGGCCAGAGCAGCCACCTCGGCGGCCACCGCGGCGTCGCGCGGCGGCTTGAGGCGGGCCGGGTTGCCGTCCCACCAGCCGCCGTACATCCGCCAGACGTTGCGGACGACGAACTCGGGCTCGTCGTAGATGGGCCGCAGGTAGGGCAGCGACAGGATCCCGTCGTCGATGCGGACCGTCGCCACGATCTCGTCGAGGGTGGCGCCCTCGTTCATCATCACGAGGACCGAGGCCACCACGTGCTCGAGCGCCCCGGCCACGTCGCCGAGCACCCGGGCGATGCGGTCGCGGCCGCCCACCGGCAGGCCGTGCGCCGGCAGCAACAGCTCGGGCTCCAGTGCGGCCATCTCCCGCAGCGCGGCGGCCCACTCGCCGGGGTAGCGCTGGACCTTCTGCGGGTTGCCGGCGTTGGGGAAGACCCAGGTGATGAAGTCACCCACCGCCACCGCTCGGCGCGACGGGATCCAGGCCCACGTGTGGTCGTCGGTCTCGCCGCGGGCGTGGCGCAGCTGGAGCTCGACACCCCCGACGGCCACCGTGAGGCGGTCGGTGTAGGTGTCGGTGCAGCGGGCGACGTCGGGCGGCAAGAAGCGGGTGCTGCCGCCGATGCCGTAGCCCGGGCGGGGCCGGACGCCGCCGAACTGGCGGGCGTTGATGGCGAGGTTGAACCCGTTGGTCGCCTCGTAGCGGTCGAAGCGCGGCGGCACGTTGACGTGGCCGACGACGCGGGGGGCTCGGTGGCCTCGCTCGCGGCCGTCGGCCACGAAGGCGCCACTGCCGCCGACGTGGTCGACGTGGCCGTGGGTGTAGACGAGCGTGTGCACCGGCTCGGTGCTCCACTGCCGCAGCGCGGCCACCACCTGCTGGCCGGTGAAGGCGCCGCTGGCATCGAGCACCACGAGGCCCTCGTCGGTGCGCAGGGCCCACGAGTGGCTGAAGCTCTCGACCACGGCCAGGCCGTCGTCGAGCTCGGACAGCTCGTTCGTGACACGGTTCGCCGGCTCGTCGGTGATGCGCTCGTCGATCAGCCGTGCCGACAGGGCGAGCAAGTCGGCCATGTCCCCTCCTCGAGGTCGCTGCCCGGCAGCGTGCCACACCGGTCCGCACCGGCGAGCTGGACGAGCCGGGGTGGGCCGCCGTCGACCAGCTCGGCCCGGCCGGGCACCCAGCGGGTGAACGGCCGCCGGGGCAGCACGGTGCCGAACACGTCGCCGTCGTCGGGCCCCGGCACGAGGACCAGGCCGTGGCGACGGCGGCGCAGCGCCTGGGTCCAGTGGCCGTAGGCGCCCCGGAGCACGTCGGTGCGAGCGGCGGCCACCACCACTGCGCCGGGGGCTGCCAGCCACGGCGCGACGTCGGCGTCGGCCACCCGCTCGGCGTCGTCGACGAGCACGACGGCCGGGCCCGGTTCGTCGTGCAGCCGGCGTACCGGCCACCCGGCCCGCCGGAGCTGCGCGCCGAGCAGGGCCAGGGCCGTGCTGCGGCCCGATCCCGGTGGCCCGGCCACCAGCAGCTGGTCGCCGGGACGCACGCGCAGCAGCGCGGGGCCGAGGTCGTCGTCGGCCACCCCCACCGGCACGACCGTCACCGGTCCTTCCCGCCACGGCGGCGCCGCCTCGACCAGGTCGGGCAGCACGTCGACGGGCGTCGGCGCCACCGAGGGCCACCCCGCCGCGACCGGTGTGGGAGGGAGGGCCAGCTGGGCCACCCGGCCGCCCGCCAGGGCCCGACCGGGTCGGGACGGGTCGGTGAGCACCCACTCCTCGGCGAACGCGGCGTGCCACGCCGAAGGGAGCGCGCTGGAGCGCCGGGCCGAGGCGACGACCCGGACGCCGGCCGAGGGACCCTCGGCCAGCACGAAGGCGACATCGTCGATGACGGCCAGCCCGGCCGCGTCGTCGAAGGCAGCCCGCCGGGCGTCGAGCCCGTCGACGAGCACGACGACGGCCGGGCCGGGGGCGCCGCCGGCGCGGCGGTCCACCTCGCGGCGCAGCCACGCCCACAGCCGCGCCTGGCGGGCCCGGTCCGACGGGCCGATCACGGCCCCGACGCGCGGGAGCCCGAGGATCTCGTCGAAGGGACCGACGGCGTAGACGTGGTGGTCGGTCACGGCCCGCAGCACCCCGCTCGCCACGGTCCGCAGGGCCGTGGTGGTGCCCGAGCCGGCCGGGCCGACGACGAGCAGGTGACCCCGGCTCGGCCACCGCAGCGGGGGCTGGGCCTGCTCGTCCGGGTCGTCGAGGAGGCCGGCGGCGCCGTCGGGGAGCCCGGCGGGCGACAGCACGGCCGGCAGGGGGTCGAGCCACGGACGGCGGGGCGGCGGATGGTCGGCCGCCGCTTCCCGCACGGCGGCCACCACCGCAGCGGGGTCGCCCACCCGAGCGGTCTGGACCGCCACGAGGTCGTCGGCCCCCCGGCGCACGAGCGCTCGCCCGGGCCGGTCGCGGGGCAGGCCGGCCGCCGCCGCGTCACCGACCACGTCGAGCGCGTCGCCACGGTCGAGGGTGCGCAGGGCGATGCGCAGCGCGGTGTTGGCCCGCACGTCGTCGTTCACGGCCCCCGCGGGGCGCTGGGTGGCCAACACCAGGTGCAGCCCGAGGCTCCGGCCCCGCTGGGCCAGACCGACCAGCGCGGGGACGAAGCCCGGTACCTCGGCCACCAGCGTCGCCAGCTCGTCGACCACCACCACGAGCCGGGGCAGCACCCCGCCGCGGGCCCGGTAGGTGACCCGGTCGGGCGCACCGGCCTCGCGCAGCAGCACCTCGCGGCGGCGCACCTCGGCGCCGAGGCTGCGCACCACCCGGTCGGCCAGCGGGCCGTCGAGGTCGGTCACCACGCCGACCACGTGGGGCAGCCCGGCGAGTGCGTCGAAGGCGGCGCCGCCCTTGTAGTCGACCAGCAGGAACACCAGGTCGTCGGGGCTGTCGTGCAGGGCGAGGCCCGCGACGAGGGTGCGCAGTAGCTCGCTCTTGCCCGAGCCGGTCGTCCCGGCGACCAGCGCGTGCGGCCCGTCGGCGTCGAGGTCGAGCACCAGCGGCCCGTCGGCACCGGCACCGACCGGGGCGCGCCCACGGCCGCCGTTGGCCCAGCGGACCCGCACCACCGCAGCGTCGAACGGTCCGCAGAGGTCGGCCAGGTCGACCTCTGCGGCCAGCGCGCCACCGCGCGGCAGCTCGGGGTCACGCAGGCCCGACAGCGCAGCCGCTGCCGCGGCGGCCGTGCCCGCCAGGCAGCCCGTCGGCACCAGCGGGCGGCCGTCGAGGGTGGCGGCGTCGAGGTCGAGCACCACCGTGCACCGAGACGGCAGGGCCGCGGCTCGGCCCACCAGGGCGACCACGGCACCACCCGGGTCGGGCACTCGGAGGGCGACGGCGTCGCCGTCGAGCACGGTGACCCGGTGGCGGGCCTCGGCCGGCAGGTCGCCCGGCGACCGCACGAGCGGCGGGCCACCCAGATGGTCGGCGGCGTGGGGCAGCGCGCCCAGCCACGCCCAGGCGTCGGGCTCGTCGGTGACGACGGCCAGCGCGAGGTCGGCCGGTCCGTGCCACGCCGCCAGTTGCACGACGATCGACCTGGCCACCGCCCGCGCGCGCTCACCGCCACCGACCAGGCCGAGCGCCTGCCCCGGCCCGAGGGCGACGGGGAGGGGCACGTCGGCCAGGGGCTCGCCGTCGAGATCGCCCTCGCCGACCCCCACCACGACCACGAACGCGTCTGCGTGATCGGGCCGGCGCTCCCACAGCCGTGACGACCGCTCGGCCGCTCGCCGCAGCGCCTCGGGCAGGCCGGGCTCCTCGAGGCGCCGGCGCCGGCCCTCGTCGACCGCCAGCGCGAGGCGGGCGGCCCGCACCGCGGCCGACGCCCGCTCCCAGGCCCGCTGCTCCTGGCGGCGCCGCCGTCGAACCCGCAGGCGCGAGACGGCGGCGACCGCGACAGCGACGGCGGCCGCGACGAGGCCGGCCAGCGCCACCAGGGCGTGCCCGGTGGCCACCGCCAGCACCAGCCCGGTGGCGGCCGAGGCCACCAGCGGCGCCACCGGGAGCGGAGGCGGCGACGGGGCCGGCGGGAGCGGCTCGGGCGGCGGCGGCAGCGCCGGCGTGACCGCTGGAGACGGCCGGGGCGGCCGCGACAGGCCGGCGTTCGGGCCGAGCGCCGCGGATGCTTCGACCGGCGCCGGGCCCACCACGAGCACGCCGCGGCCGAGGTGGAGCGCCGCGCCGATCGCCGCGGCGGGCGACCCGGGCTGGTGCAGGTTGGTGACGGTGCCGTCGGGCTGCACGAGGGCGGCGGCCAGGGGCAGGCACGGATCGGCGGCTCGCACGGCCGCCTCCGGGTGGCGGCCGACGAGCACGGGCGCAGCGAGCGCGACGGTGGCACCGGCGTCGGGGCCGGCCACCCAGCGAGCGACGAGCGATGTGGTCACGGCCGCAGCGTGTGCCCGGCCCCGGCCCGATCGGCAACCGCCGGCCGAACTCCACACCCCTCCTGACCAGGCGCGGTGAGAACGGCCCGAAGAAATGTTGTGACCGGTGAGGATCGCGGTGAGGTTCGCCGTGAGACCGGGTCGGCACGGTCCGGGCCATGACCACCCTCACCCCTCGGATCCTGGCCGCCCACTTCAACCGCGAGTGGCACCGCCTCAGCGCCGACCCCGCCGCCGTCGCTCGGCTGGCCGCCTGGCCCGACCCGGCGAGGGCCTACCCGACGCTCGACGCGCTGCTCGACGCCACCGGGATGGCCGGCGGCGGCACGGTCGCGGGGGCCGACGAGGTCTTGGCCTCCGTCGTGGCCGCCGCCGCCGACGACGCCGTGGCGGCCCGGGTCGTCCTCCAACGGCTGGTGCCGGGCCTCGTGCTCGTCGCCGTCCGCCGCACCCGCCATCGGCCCTCGGCCCGCCAAGCCCTGTTCGACGACCTGGCCGCCAACGCCTGGATCCTCATCCGGACGTACCCGCTGCACCGGCGGCCCACCAAGATCGCCGTGAACCTCCTGCGCGATGCCGAGTACCACACCTGCACCCGGCCCGGGCGCCTCCGATCGGCCGACGAGCAGCCGGTCGCTCCCACGGTGGCGCTGTGGACCGACCGGGCCGCCGACGGCGTGGGCCGCCCCCTCGCCCACGGCCGCCATCCCGCCGACGAGCTGGCCGCCCTCCTGGCCGAAGGGCGATCGGCCGGGCTCGACGAGAGCGACCTCGCGCTGCTCCACGACCTCGTGCTCGGCGGCCACAGCGTCGCCGAGATGGCCCGGCGCCTGCAGGTGACGCCGCGGACCGTCTACAACCGCCGGGTCGCCGTCACCGCCCGCCTGGCCGAGCTGGCGGCATGACGGCCCCGCCAGAGGGGCACCGACCGACCCTGAGCTACCGGTCGAGCAGGGCTCGGGCAGCCCGCTCGATCTGGTCCTCGCTCACCAGGGCCAAGCGGGCGGCCTCGCCGAGCGGCACGAACGTGTCGACCGAGCACACCCGGGCCAGCGGACCGCGCCAGCCGTGGTCGACCAGGGCCGCTACGACGCCCTCGCCGACGCCGCCGCTGCGGCGGGTCTCGTCGACCACCAGCACGCGCCCGACGGCCTCGGCCTCCCGCACGAGGTCGGCCTCCGGCAACGGTGCCAGCCACCGCAGGTCGAGCACCCGCACGCCCGCCCCCTCGGCCTCGAGGCGGCGGGCGACGCGCAGCGACAGGTACAGGCCGTTGGCCCACGTGACGATCAGCAGGTCACCGCCGTCCCCGTAGACCCGCCCCGACCCGATCGGCACCTGGTCGGCGGCGGCCGGGTAGGGGTCGAGCCAGCCGCCGTCGCCCGGCTCGTGGAGATCGGTCGTGTGGTAGCGCGCGATCGGCTCGAGGAACACGCTCACCGTGCCGTCGACCGCGGCAGCCGCGACACACGTGCGCAGCATGACGGCGGCGTCGGCCGGGCGCGACGGCGACGCGATCACGAGCCCGGGGATGTCGCGCAGCACGGCGACGGCGTCGTCGTTGTGGAAGTGACCACCGAAGCCGCGCTGGTAGCCGTACCCGGCGATGCGCACGACGAGCGGGTTGCGGTACTGGCCGTTCGAGAAGAACGAGAGCGAGGCCGCCTCGCCGCGCAGCTGGTCTTCGGCGTTGTGGAGGTAGGCGAGGTACTGGATCTCGGGCACGGGCAGGAGCCCGCTGAGCCCGGCGCCGAGCGCGAGGCCGAGGATCGACTGCTCGTCGAGCACGGTGTCGAACACGCGGGCCGACCCGAAGCGCTTCTGCAGGCCGCGGGTGACGCCGTAGACGCCGCCCTTCACGCCGACGTCCTCGCCGAACACGAGCATCCCCGGGTGCTGCTCCAGCAGGTCGGCCAGGGTGCGGTTCACCGCCTGCGCGAACGTCACGGGCTCGCCCACCCCGTCGGCCGACCCGCCGGCCACCGCCGCCACCCGCGCCGGCGTCCGGGGCGACAGCGGGGCCGTCACCTCCTCGATCGACGACAGGCCCCGGGCACCGACGAGCGCCGTCGCCGCCGACCGCACTCGCGCACCGACGTCGTGGTAGCGGGCGACGGCGGCGACCGCTGACATCACGCCTGCGCCGATGAGGCGGCGGGCGGTGCCCAGCAGCGGGTCGCGGGCCCAGTCGGCCCGGCGCTCGTCGGGCGAGCGGTAGGCCGACTCGACGTCGGTGCCGGCATGGCCCCCGAAGCGCGCGCAGCGCAGGTGCAAGAAGGCGGGACGCCTCGAACGGCGCACCCAGTCGGCCAGCTCGCCGGCTACCGCCACCACGTCGGTGACGTCAGCGCCGTCGCAGGCGGCGTAGCGCAAGCCCGGGCGGCCGGCGTAGGCCGCCTCGATCCAGTTCGCCGGCGTGCGGACGCTGATGCCGAGGCCGTTGTCCTCGCACACCAGCAGCAGCGGCATCGGGAGGTGCTGGTGGGCCACGTGGCAGGCGGTGTTCACCGCACCGGTGAGGGTGGAGTGGTTGGCCGACGCGTCGCCGAACGAGCACACCACCACGGCGTCGGACGGCCACGGGCAGGGCACGCCGAGGCGGTGGGCCCGCCCGATCGAGAAGGCGAGGCCCATCGCCCGTGGCAGGTGCGACGCGATCGTGGACGTCTGGGGGATCACGCCGAGCTCGTGGCGCCCGAACACCTTGTGCCGGCCGCCGGCGATGGGCTCGTCGGCCGCGCCGAGGAGCCCGAGGAGGACGTCGCGCACACCGTCGATGCCAGGCACCTGGCGCGACCGGGCCAGGTAGAACCCACCGCTGCGGTAGTGCAGCAGCGCGGGGTCGGTCGGCCGCAGCACCGCGGCCACGCCGGCGTTGCCCTCGTGGCCGCTGGAGCCGATCGTGTAGTAGCCGTGGCCCTCGGCCCGCAGCCACCGTGCCGTCAGGTCGAGGTGGCGGCTCTCGAGCTGGCAGTCGAACAGCGCCAGCAGCTCGTCGGCGTCGACCGTGAGCACCTCGCCGGTCGGCGCGAGCCCGGCCATGCCGGCCAGCAGCGCCTCCTCGACGCCGTCCACTCAGGGGCTCCAGCCGCCGCTGAAGCTGAAGAACTGGCCGGTCTGGAAGCGGCTGCGACCGTCGAGCAGCACGGCGGTGAACTCGGCCAGCTCCTCCATCGTGCCGAGGCGCTTCATGGGCACCTGGGCCTCGATGTGGGCACGCCGCTCAGGGTCGTCGGCACCCGACGCCTTCCGGAACCCGGGGAAGTCCATGTAGTTGGTGCCGATGGCGTTGACCGTGACACCGCTCGCCGCGTACTCGAGGCCGACGGCCCGCACGAGCGCGTTGGCGCCGGCACGGGTGGCCGAGTAGATCGACACCTTCGGCTCCGGCCGTGCCCCGGTCGCACTCGTGAACACGACCACCTGGCCCCGGCCGGCGGCGGCCATCGGCGCCAGCGCGGCCTGCAGCGCGTGGAACACCATGTCGAGGTTGGCCCGCTTGACCCGTTCCCACTGCTCCACGGTGGTGCCGAGGAAGCGGCCGACGACGATCGAGCCGGTCACGAAGCAGGCGGCGTCGAGGCGGCCGAAGCGGTCGAGGGCGGCCTGCACGACCGCCTGGTTGCCCTCGGCGGTGGCGAGGTCGGCGTCGCGCACGACCTCCACGCCGGCGCCCAGCTCGGCCAGCTCGTCGAGGTGCGGGTCGCCGACGGCTCCGTCGGCCATCGTCTGCTGACCGGGCGACGGGAGGTGCAGCACGAGGTCGAACCCCTCGCGAGCGAGGCGCCGGGCCAGCGGCGGACCGACGTAGTCGGCGGCGAAGGTGAGCAACGCAACGGGGCGGTCGGAGGCCATGGCGCGAACCTATGCGGCGGCGACGGTCCTCCGGCGCGCCATGTAGGCCACCACGAGCAGGCCTCCGGCGGCGAGGGTGCCGAGGTTGGCCAGCGTGTGGAAGCCGAGGGAACTCTTCACGAACCCCGACGCCAGCCCAGCCGTACCGCCGGCCAGGCTCATGCACAAGTCGGCGGCCCCTTGGGCGCGCGCCCGCTGCTCGAGCGCGATGGCACCCGACAGCAGCGTCGAGCCCGCGATGAGGCCGATGCTCCATCCGAGGCCGAGCAGGAACAGCCCGACGAACAGCAGCGGCGGTGCCGCACCGGCCAGCGCGGTCACGACCGTCGACGTGGCCAGCACCGCACCCCCCACGCCGATCATCACCACGCTGCCGTACGACGCCGTGAGCCGACCGACCACGGGGGCCAGCGCGTACATGCCCGCGATGTGGACGGCGATCACCAGGCCGATGAGCGGCACCGAGTGGTCGTGGTCCTTCATGTGCAGTGGCGTCATCGTCATCACCGCCACCATCACGGCCTGCGAGGTGGCCATGGCGGCCAGGGCCAGGCGGGCGCTCGGATGGGCGCCGATCATGTGCAGCGTGCGGCGCAGCTCGAGGCGCTGGCGGGGGCCGTCGCGCTGGACTCCGCCGGCCACCACGAGCGGGTCGGGCCGCAGCCGCACCGTCGTCATCACCGCGGCACAGGCGAAGAACACGATCGAGAACAGGTAGGGCCCCGCCAGCTCGTCGATGCCGACAGCCCGACCGAGCGCCTCACCGGCGCCGACGAGCACCGGGCCGGCCACGGCACCGAACGTCGACATGAACACGAGCATGGAGATGGCCTGGGCACGGCGCTCGGGCCGAGCCAGGTCGGCCGCCGCGTAGCGGGCGAGCAGGTTCGACGCCTGCCCGCATCCGAGCAGGATCGACCCGACGACGAGCAACCAGAACCAGCGGGCCTCGGTGGCGGCGATGCAGGCCAGCGCGCCCGTGGCCCCGAGCAGGTAGCCGGTGACGAGGCCGGGGCGGCGACCGCGCCGGACCATGAGCTGCGACAGGCGCGCCGAGCCGAGGGCCGAGCCGATGGTGAGCGACGCCGTGGCCAGGCCGGCCCACGTGTCGCCGCCGAGGAGGTCCTTGGCGATCAGCCCCCCGACGGTGATGCCCGACGTGAGGCCGGCCGAGCCGAGCACCTGGCTGGCCCCGAGCACCTGCAGCGTGCGGCGCTGCAAGGCGTCACGATCGACGACGACGTCAGCCATGGACGTGAGCCCAGCCGAACCGGCCCTTGATGCAGAGGTTGCCGTGGGTGACGGGGTGGTCGGGCGGGCTCGTCACCTTCACGATGCGGCCGTCTTGCGTGTGCAGCTCGAGGTTGCAGCCCACGCCGCAGAAGGCGCACACGGTAGTGGTAACCGCCTGGCGTTCGGGCGCCCAGGTCCCCTCGGCGCGCATGGTGTGCTCCACGACGCCGACGAGCGCACCGGTGGGGCACACCTGGACGCAGTTGCCGCAGTACACGCAGGCCGACTCGGTGAGCGGGGCGTCCCACTCGGTCGACACCACGCTGGCCATCCCCCGGCCGGCGATGGCGATGGCGAACGTGCCCTGCCACTGCTCGCCGCACGCGTCGACGCACTGGTAGCAGAGGATGCACTTCGCGTAGTCACGCACGTAGAGGTCGTTGTCGAGCTTCACCGGCTGGTCGACCGTGGCGCCCTGCTGGCGCTCGGGGTCGGCGCCGTACTCCTCGATCCACCCGACCGCCTGTGCCGGCGACGACAGGTCGACCGACGAAGCCAGGAGCTCGAGCACCATCCGGCGGCTGCGGCGCACCCGGTCGGTCCCCGTGTGCACGACCATCCCGTCCTCGGCAGCCCTGCTGCACGACGGCACCAGCGTGCGGCTGCCCTCCAGCTCCACGACGCACACGCGGCAGGCGTTCTTCGGCGCGATCGTGGGCCCGTAGCACAGCGTCGGCGGGTCGACGCCGGCCGCCTGACAGGCGTCGAGCAGCGTCGCGCCCGGCGCCACCGCCACCTCGGTGCCGTCGACGATGACCTTCACGCCAGCACCCCGAGCTTGTCGACGGCCGACAGCACGGCGTTGGGGGCGGTCTGGCCGAGGCCGCAGATCGAGGCATCACGCATCACCGCGGCGAGGTCGTCGAGCAGGGCGCGGTCGCCGGGCCGGGGGGCACCCGAGGCCCACCGGTGCAGCAGCTCCTCCTGACGCACGGTGCCGACGCGGCAGGGCACGCACTGGCCGCAGCTCTCGTCTCGGAAGAAGGCGGCGATGCGCAGCACGAGCCGCACGAGGTCGACGGTGTCGTCGAGCACGAGCACGACGCCCGAGCCGAGCGTGGCGCCGACGGCCCGCACGGCATCGGGGTCGAGCGCCACGTCGAGCTCGGCCGCGGTGACGAAGGAGCCGGCCGCCCCACCGAGCAGCACGGCCGTCACGTCGCCGAGCGGGCCGGCCTGCGCGACGAGCGCGCGCAGCGACGTGCCGAAGGGGACCTCGTAGGCGCCCGGTGCGCGGACGCGGCCCGACACGCAGAACACCTTGCGCTGCGCAGCCTCGGGACGGCCGGCCAGCACCTCGCGGGCGACCACGAGCGTCTCCACGTTGTTGACTGCCGTCGGCCGACCGAACAGGCCGCGCTCGACCGGGAAGGGCGGCTTCGAGCGGGGCTCGCCCCGGTAGCCCTCGATCGACGCGAACAGCGCCGTCTCCTCACCGCAGATGTAGGCCCCGGCGCCCTGGCGGAGGTCGACGTCGAAGCGGGCGCCGCTGCCGAGCACGTCGTCGCCGAGCGCGCCGGCCGTCCGCAGGCGGCCGACGGCCTCGTGCAGGCCCTCACGCACGAGCGGGTACTCACCCCGCAGGTAGACGATGCCCTGCTCGGCGCCGACGGCCAGACCTGCGATGACCATGCCCTCGACCACGGCGTCGGGGTCGACCTCGAGGAGCATGCGGTCCTTGAAGGTGCCCGGCTCGCTCTCGTCGGCGTTGGCCACGACGTAGCGCGGGCCGGGCTGGGCCGCCACGGCATCCCACTTGCGCCCGGTGGGGAAGGCGGCGCCGCCGCGTCCGGCCAGACCCGACGCGGCCACCGCCGCCCGCGATCCCTCCGACCCGAGCGCCACCGCCCGCCGCAACCCCGCCAGCCACTCGCCCCCCTCCCGCCGCCTCAAGATCAGGTTCTGACTCCCAAAGTGGCTGCTCTGACGACCACTGTGGGAGTCAGAACCGAGGGGGCCGAGGGGGGTCTCGCGGACGGGGTCGCCGTGCTCCACCGCCAGCGCGGCGGGGGCCACCTCGCACAGGCCGAGGCACGGGCTGCGGCGCCACGCCACCTCGCCGTCGCTGTCGGGGAGCTGGGCCAGCACCGCCTCCGCCCCCCGCACCTGGCACACGATGTCGTCGCACACGTGCACCACCCGGCGGGCCGGCGGCTCGAACGTGAACAGGGCGTAGAACGACGCCACGCCATACGCCTCGGCCGGCGGCACGCCCAGGCGCCGGCACACCTCGTCGAGGCCGCCCTCGCTGATCCAGCCGACCCGGTCGTGCAGCGCCCGCAGCGCTGGCAGCAGCAGGTGGCGGCGGTCACGCTCACGCTGCGACAGGCGCAGGTCGGCCGCCGACCGGGGCGCGCCGTCCCACCCGCTCGTGGCCGGACCGAGCACGCGGTCGAGCGCGTCGCGCTCGACGTCGCTCGCCGCCGCGCCTCGGAAGCGGAGATCCATCAGGCCGGCTCCAGCCGCACCGCGGCCGCCTTGAACTCGGCCGTGCCGCTCTTCGGGCAGACGGCCTCGATGGTGAGCAGGTTCGTGTCGACGTCGTCGGGGAAGTGCATCGTCATGAACACCAGACCCGGGCGGAGGCCGGCGTCGACGCGCGACGGTGCCGTCAGCGAGCCCCGCCGAGACGTCACCCGCACCGGCTGCCCGTCCGCCACACCGAGCGTGGCGGCGTCCTCCGGCGACAGGTCGAGCGTCTCGCCGAAGCGCAGCGGCGACGAGTACCCGGCGGTCTGCACGCCGGTGTTGTAGCTGTCGAGCCGCCGACCCGTCGTGAGCCGGTAGGGGTAGTCGTCGGTGAGCTGGTCGACCGGCAGCTCGTGGTGCACCACGTGGAACGGCGCCGGACGGCCCCGCTCGGTGGGGTCGTCGACCCACAAGCGGCCGTGCAGGAACGACGGCTCCAGCCGGTCGTCGTGCGGGCACGGCCACTGGATGCCGCCCAGCGCCTCGAGCCGCCCGTACGACATGCCGCGGTGCATCGGCGAGAGCGACCGCAGCTCGTCCCACTCGCCCTCCGCGCTGCGGTGCTCCCACGGCGCGCCGAGGCGGCGGGCGATCTCGGTGAGCACCCAGCGGTCGTCACGGGCCTCGCCGGGCGGGTCGATCGCCTTGCGCACCCGCTGCACGCGGCGCTCGGAGTTCGTCACCGTCCCCTCGCCCTCGCACCACGCCGCCGCGGCGGGAAGCACGACGTCGGCCAGCTGCGCCGTCTTCGTGAGGAACAGGTCCTGCACCACCAGGTGGTCGAGACCGGCGAGCAGGGCTCGGGCATGGCCGACGTCGGCCTCACTCTGGGCCGGGTTCTCGCCCATCACGTAGAGGGCCGTGAGGTCGCCTCGGCCCATCGCTTCGAACATCGCCGTGAGGTGCAGCCCGTAGCGAGGCTGGATCGGTCGCCCCCACGCTGCCTCGAACCGGGCCCGCACCTCGGCGTCGAGGATGTCCTGGAACCCGGGCAGGCGGTTGGGGATGGCGCCCATGTCGCCGCCGCCCTGCACGTTGTTCTGGCCCCGCAGCGGCGACAGCCCGCTGCCGTAGCGCCCGACGTGGCCGGTGAGCAGGGCCAGGTTGATGAGCCCGAGCACGTTGTCGACCGCGTTGTGGTGCTCGGTGATCCCGAGCGTCCAGCACAGCTGCGCCCGGTCGGCCGAGGCGTAGGCGTGGGCCAGCGCGCGGATGGCGGCGGCCGGCACGCCCGTCTCCATGGCGCCTCGCTCGAGCGTCCACGGCTCCACGCTCTCGGCGAACGCCTCGAACCCCTCGGTGGCTCGTTCGACGAACTCGCGGTGGACGAGGCCGGCGTGGATGACCTCGCGGGCGACGGTGTTGGCGAGCGCAAGGTCGGTGCCCACGTCGATGCCGAGCCACGTGTCGGCCCACTGCGCGGTTGCCGTGCGCCGCGGGTCGACGACGAACAGCTGGGCGCCCCGACGCACCGCCTTCAGGACGTGCTGGAAGAAGATCGGGTGCGCCTCACGCGCGTTCGAGCCCCAGAGGACGACGACGTCGGCCTCCTCGGCCTCGAAGTAGCTGCTCGTGCCACCCCCGACCCCGAAGACGGTCGCCAGACCGACGACCGAAGGGGCGTGTCAGGTGCGGTTGCAGCTGTCGATGTTGTTGGTGCCCACGACCTGGCGCATCAGCTTCTGCGCCAGGAAGTTGGCCTCGTTGGTGGCCTTCGAGCACGAGAAGAACCCGACCGCGTCGGGTCCCTGCGCGTCGATGGTGCGCCGCAGCCCCGCTGCCGCCCGGTCGAGCGCCTCGTCCCACGTCGCCGGCCGCAATTGGCCGCCGTCGCGCACGAGCGGCGTCGTGAGCCGCTCGTACCCCCGGCCGTTCCCGTTCCCACGTGCCATCCCGCCAGCATGCCCCACCACCCACCCCCGCGCCGCCCTCGTCCCCAGCAGTTCTGACTCCCAAAGTGGCTGCCCCAGTGACCACTTTGGGAGTCAGAATCGGGGCGTACCATCGGGCGGGCATGACGAACGACCTGCGGATCGATGGGGGGCGGCTCCTGCGGCGGCTCGACGAGCTGGCCGAGGTCGGTGCCATCACCGGCCCGAACGGTGAGCGGGGCAACGCCCGGCTGGCCCTCACCGACGCCGACAGGGACGGCCGCGACCTGGTCGTCACCTGGATGCGCGACCTCGGCCTCGACGTGCGCGTCGACCAGATCGGCAACGTGATCGCCACCCTGGCCGGCCGGCGCGACGACCTGGCACCGGTGATGACCGGCAGCCACATCGACACCGTGCGCACGGGTGGTCGCTTCGACGGCAACCTCGGCGTGCTGGCCGGCCTCGAGGTGGTCGAGACCCTGCGCCAGCACGGCATCACCCCGCTGCGCCCGCTGGCCGTCGCCTTCTTCACCGACGAGGAGGGCGCCCGCTTCGCCCCCGACATGCTCGGCTCGCTCGTCTACGCCGGTGGCCTCGCCCTCGAGGAGGCGCTCGACATCGTCGGCATCGACGGCGTCCGCCTCGGTGACGAGCTGGCCCGCATCGGCTACCAGGGCCCGGCCCCCTGCCCCGGCCCGGCCCCCCACGCCTTCGTCGAGCTGCACATCGAGCAGGGCCCGGTCATCGAGGCCGAAGGCAAGACCATCGGCGCCGTCACCGGCGTGCAGGGCATCTCGTGGCAGGAGCTCACGGTCACCGGCCAGTCGAACCACGCCGGCACCACGCCCATGGCCCTTCGCCACGACCCGGCCTACGTGGCCGCCGAGCTGGCGGTGTTCGTGCGCCACCTCGCTCATCAGCTCGGCGGCCACCAGGTGGGCACAGTCGGCAAGATCGACCTCCACCCGAACCTCGTCAACGTGGTGCCGGCCCGGGCCACGCTCACCGTCGACCTCCGCAACACCGACGAGGAGGCGCTGCAAGAGGCCGAGCGGCGGCTGCACCAGCGGTGGTCGCAGCTCGAGCACGACGAAGGCGTGACCGTCACCCGGCGCTCGCTGGCCCGCTTCGAGCCCGTTGCCTTCGACGAGCGCATCGTGGCCCTCGTCGAGCGCACGGCACAGCGGCTGGGCCACGCCACCATGCGGCTGCCGAGCGGGGCCGGGCACGACGCGCAGATGATGGCCCGCCTGTGCCCCACCGCCATGGTCTTCACCCCCAGCGCCAAGGGCATCAGCCACAACCCGGCCGAGCACACCGATCCCGACGACCTCGTCGCCGGGGGGGACGTCTTGCTCCAGGTGCTGCTGGCGCTAGCCGAAGCAGAGGAGGTCCCCTCATGACCCGCGTCGTCACCGTCGGCGCCGCCCAGCTCGGGCCGATCGGCAAGGACGAGGGGCGCGCGCACGTGGTCGAGCGCCTCGTCGAGCTCCTGCGCCAGGGGAAGCAGCACGGGTGTGACCTCGTCGTCTACCCGGAGCTGGCCCTCACGTCGTTCTTCCCCCGCTGGTACGTCCCCGACCCGCACTGGGTCGACCAGTGGTTCGAGAAGGAGATGCCGGGCGAGGCCACCCAGCCGCTGTTCGACACCGCCCGCGAGCTCGGTGTCGGCTTCTGCCTCGGCTTCGCCGAGCTGACGCCGGAGGGCAAGCACTACAACACCCAGGTCCTCGTCGACCAGGAGGGCAAGGAGGTCGGCCGCTACCGCAAGGTCCACCTCCCCGGCCACGAGGAGCACGAGCCGGGCCGCCGCTTCCAGCACCTCGAGCGCCGCTACTTCGACGCCGGGGAGGAGGGCTTCCAGGTGTGGCGGGCCTTCGGCGGGATCGTCGGGATGATGATCTGCAACGACCGGCGATGGCCCGAGAGCTACCGCGTGATGGGGCTGCAGGGTGTCGAGCTGATCCTGTGCGGCTACAACACGCCCATCCACTACGCGCCCGACCCCAGCCAGGACGTGCTGCAGGGGTTCCACAACCAGCTCGTCATGCAGGCCGGCGCGTACCAGAACGGCACGTGGGTGGTGGGCGTGGCCAAGGGCGGCATCGAAGAGGGCGTCGAGTCGCTGGCCCAGAGCTGCATCGTGGCCCCGAGCGGCCAGATCGCGGCCCAGGCCAACACCGACGGCGACGAGCTCGTGGTGGCCCGCTGCGACCTCGACCGCTGCGCCGACTTCAAGGGCACGCTGTTCGACTTCGACCGCTACCGCCGCCCCGAGATGTACACGCTGATCACCGACCAGCGCGGCGTGGTCCTGCCGCCGCACGAGTAGCGGGAGTCACCGCGACGGCGGGACCTTCGCCCGTGGCCGGTCTCGGCACCGGCCACGCATCGTCGTCGGGTGCACGCTCGCATCGGCCCCGCCGCCGCGGCGCTGCTGGTGCTGGCGGGGCTGGCCGCCTGCGGCGATGACGAGGCGCCGGCGGCGACCACCACGGCGCCGGTCACCTCGCTCCCGCCGACCACCACCGTCCCGGCGACTGCGGCTCGACCAACGCCCGACGCCCGCCAGGCCTCGCTCGCCGAGGGCATCGCCGTGAGCGGCGCCCCCGGCAGCGTCGCCGTCGTGCTCGAAGGCGACGAGCGATGGGCCGGTGCCACGGGCACGGCCGACCTCGGGGCCGGCACACCGGCCGACGCGGCCATGCCCTTCCGGATCGCCAGCATCACCAAGCCGTTCGTGGCCACGCTCGTGCTCGATGCGGTCGCCCGGGGTGAGCTGTCGCTCGATGACGACGTGGCCACCCTGGTGCCCGGCCTCCTCCAGCAGCCGCAGCCCGTCACCGTGCGCCAGCTGCTCGACCACTCGAGCGGGCTGTTCGACGAGACGAACGACGGCGACGCCCTGGCCGACATCGAGCGGATCGCCGACCCCGCGCTCCGGGCGGAGGCGGTCGCCACCCGCGACGCCCTGCTGGCCGGTCAGCAGGTGATCGCCTCGGCCGAGGTGATCGTGGCGCTGTCCGAGACCCACGAGCGCTACTTCGACCCGGGGGTCGGCTGGCACTACAGCAACACGAACTACTTCCTCGCCGGCCTCGTGCTCGAGGCCGTCACCGGTCAGTCGCTGGCCGACCTCCTGCGCACGCGCATCGCCGAGCCGCTCGGGCTGCGCGCCACCACGCTGGCTCCGCCCGACCTCGAGAGCCCGCCGCTGCGGGGCTACGACCTGACCACCGACGGCTCGCCGCCGATCGACGTGACCGACGACCTCGTGTTCATGGGCAACGGCGCCGCCGGCGGCATCGTGAGCACCGCCGACGACACCACCCGCTTCTTCCGGGCGCTGCTGGCCGGCGAGGTGCTGCCGCCCGAGCTCCTGGCCGAGATGGAGCAACCGAACGTCGTGTCGATCGCCAAGGGCGACGCCTACGGCCTCGGCCTCGCCACCTACCAGCTGTCGTGCGGCACGTTCTACGGCCACGAGGGTGGCGTGCTCGGCACCGCGTCGTTCGCGGTGGCCGACGCCACGGGCGAGCGGGTGGCGGTGATGGCCCAGAACGCCCGCGGCGCGGTGGCGCCGTACCCCGCCCTCGCCGAAGCGCTGCTGTGCGGCTGATCGGGCCCATCGGTCCTGGCCCGGAGCCCGGTCGGCGTCGGATGATCAGGGCATGACCGACGACCTGGCCGCCCTGCGCGGCCGCAGCCTGCTCACCACCGCCGAGTGGACCACCGAGGAGCTGGAGGCGCTCCTGGCCGTGGCCCGGCGGTTCGAGGAGCTCGATCGGGCCGGCGCCCGGCCGGGGCTGCTGGCCGACGAGCTCGCCTACGCCGTGTTCTTCGACAACTCGACCCGCACCAAGTCGGCGTGGGCCGGCGCGGCGGCCCGGCTCGGCATGCACCCGGTGATCGTCGACGGTGAGTCGACGCAGGTGGCCCACGGCGAGACGGCCGAGGAGACCGGCGCCATGCTCGGCATGAACGCCCACGCCCTCGGCATCCGCCACGACAAGGTGCTGGGCGAGGGCAACACGTTCCAGCGGGCGCTGAAGGCCGGCATCGACGCCTACCTGGCCGACAACGGCGAGACCCGGTGCGTGCCGGTGGTGAACCTGCAGTGCGACGTCGATCACCCCACCCAGACGCTGGCCGACCTGCTGTGGCTGCGCGAGCAGCTCGGCTCCCTCGACGGCCGCAAGATCGCCGTGTCGTGGGCCTACTCACCGAGCTATGCCAAGCCCCTGTCGGTGCCGCAGGGCCTCGTGTCGCTCCTGCCCCGGTTCGGCGCCGAGGTCGTGCTGGCCCGGCCGCCCGGCTACGACCTGCTGCCCGAGGTGGTGGCGGCCAGCGGCGTGCGCGTGGTCGACGACATGGACGAGGCCTTCGCCGGTGCCCACGCCGTGTACCCGAAGTCGTGGGGCCCCTACGACCTCATGCGCGAGCGGGTGGGCGCCGACGCCGCCACCATGCGAGATGTCGAGCAGCGGGCCCTCGCCCGCAACGCCGAGCACCGCGACTGGATCTGCGACGAGCGACGCATGGCACTCACCGCCGATGCGCTCTACCTGCACTGCCTGCCGGCCGACATCGGCGCCGAGGTGACCGCCGGGGTGATGACGCAGTTCCGCACCCACGTGGCCAAGGAGGCCAACAAGAAGGTGTTCGTGATCATGGCCCTGCTGGCGGTGGCCAAGGTGGAAGGACTGGCTGATGCCCTCGCGTGACAACCTCGAGACCCGCATCGTGGAGCTGGCCGCCCGTGACCTGCCCCTGGCGCGCGAGCTGCTGCGCGACGTCATCCGCGTGCCGCTGCACCACCTCGACGAGGATCCGTCGTCGGGGCTCTCGAACCACGAAGGCCCCCGCCTCGAGCTGCTGCACCAGGCCATCGTCCTGCTCGGTGCCGTCGAGCACCCGAGCGACGTCTGGTTCGACGACGTCGGCAACCTCGTGTGGGAGGTGCGGGGCGACGACCCCCGCCACGTGATCTGGATGGACGGCCACAGCGACACCGTCCGCGCCCTGCGCTCGCAGTGGCACGACAAGCTGCACGGCATCGACCCCTACGAGGGCCTGGTCGACCTGGCCGCCGTCGACGAGGCGGCGCTGCGGGCCGAGCTCGGCTGGCTCCCGCCACGCGAGGAGTGGGACCAGCTCGTCTTCGGCCGGGGTGCCGCCGACCAGCTGGCCGGCGTCGTGTCGCAGGTGTTCGTCACGAAGCTGCTGCGCGAGCTGCGCGACGACGGCGCTCTCGACGGCGTGACCGTCCGGGCCATCGCCACCGTGGCCGAGGAGGACAACGACGGCGGCGCCCCCATGCACCTCCTGCGCTCCACCGCGCCGGCCGACCTGCCCGAGGTCGTGCTCATCACCGAGGGCACCGGCGACGCCCGCAAGGGTGCCCTCGGCATCTACCGCGGCCAGCGGGGCCGCATGCAGATCGAGGTGACGGTCACCGGCCGGTCGGCCCACGGCTCGATGCCGTGGGAGGGGGTGAACCCGCTCGAGCACGGTGCCGCCATCCTCGTGGAGGCGGCCCGCCGCTACGACGAGCGCGACGGCTTCGTCGACCACCCGTTCCTCGGCCACGGCACCCGCACCGCCAGCTGGGCCCGGCTCGACACACCGAGCGACTGCGCCGTGCCCGAGCGGTTCGTGTTCCGGTTCGACCGCCGCCTCACCGTCGGCGAGACGGCCGAGCAGGCACTCGCCGACGTGGCCGGGCTCGACGCGGTCGCCGCCGCCCGGGCGGCCGGCTGCGTGGTGGAGGTGGCGGTGCCCACCTATGCCCAGCAGACCTGGAAGGGCGCCACCATCGAGAACCCGCAGATCTACCCGGGCTGGCTCACCCCGGAAGACCACCCGGCCGTGCGGGCCATGGTCGACGCCTACGGCGCCGTCGTCACCCCGCACGTGGCGGCGGGTGCCGAGGGCGCCACGCTGCGGGCCGAGCCGCGGGTCGACCGTTGGATCTTCTCCACCGACGGCGTCGGCTACCCCGTCGCCACCGGCAGCCTGCCCGTGCCGGCCGACAAGGGCTGGGTCGACGCCGGCGCCGTCGTGCACCCGGCGATGGTCGGCATCGGGGCCGGCGTCGAGCAGAACACCCACAAGGTGGGCGAGTACGTCGACCTGCGCGAGCTGCAGCACGCCATCGCCGTGCTCACCGCCTTCCCCCAGCGCTACGTCGCCGCCCGCCGCGCCTGACCGTTTCATCGAGCTGTCACGGCGTCCCGCTTGACGGCGCGCGACGCCGCCAGGACACTGGCCGGATGACCGCCGTCGAGCCCGCCACGCGCGTCTCGTTCACGCTGAACGGCTCACCGGTGAGCGTGCGAGCCGACCACCCCCACCTGCTGGCTGCCCTGCGTGAGGAGCTCGACGTGACGAGCCCCAAGGACGGCTGCAGCCCGCAAGGCCAGTGCGGCTGCTGCACGGTGATGGTCGACGGCAAGGCCCAGGTGTCGTGCACCTACGCACTGGCCAAGGTCGGCGGTCGTGAGGTCGTCACGCTCGAGGGCGTCGACCCCGCCGAGCGGGACCGCTGGGCCAACGCCTTTGCCGCCTGCGGCGGGCTGCAGTGCGGCTTCTGCATCCCCGGCATCGTGATGAGGGGCAAGAGCCAGGTCGACAAGAAGGGCGAGTCGCTCACGCGCGAGGAGATGGCCCGACACCTGGGCGCCCACCTGTGCCGCTGCACCGGCTACGTGAAGGTGCTCGACGCCATCGAGGCAGTGGCCAAGGGCAAGGAGCTCGCGCCCGAGCAGCCCGGTGGCGTCGGCACGCGGGGCATGAAGTACGAGGCCCCGCTCCTGGCCCTCGGCGACCGCGCCTACATCGACGACCTGCGGGCGCCGGGGATGCTGCACGCCGCGCTGCGGCTCACCGACCACGCCCGAGCCGACGTGCGCCGCATCGACACGAGCGCGGCCCGGGCCGCCGACGGCGTGGTGGCCGTGCTCACGGCGGCCGACGTGCCCGGCGACCTCATGGTCGGCATCATCCACCGTGACTGGCCCGTGCTCATCCCCGAGGGCGGCCGTACCTCCTACGCCGGCGACGTGCTGGCGGTGGTGGTGGCCGAGACCAAGCAGCAGGCCCGCGCTGCGGCCACGCTGGTGGAGGTGCAGTACGACGTGCTGCGGCCGATCACCGACCCCGAGGCCGCGATCGACGACCCCGACATCGCCGTGTGGGGCACCGACTCCAACGTGCTCAGCCGAAGCACCTACCGGCGCGGCGACGTCGAGGCGGCGCTGGCCGCCAGCGCCCACGTCGTGACGTGCACGTTCCGCACCCAGCGCATCGAGCACGCCTTCCTCGAGCCCGAGTCGACGCTGGCCGTCCCCGACCCTGAGCAGGGCACGCTCCACGTCTACAGCGGCGGGCAGGGCGTGTGGGACGACCGTGACCAGATCGCGGCGATCCTCGCCCTCCCGACCGACAAGGTGACGGTGGAGCTCGTCTCCAACGGCGGCGCCTTCGGTGGCAAGGAGGACATGAGCAACCAGGGCCAGACGGCGCTGGCCGCCTGGCTCCTGCAGCGCCCGGTGAAGTGCACGCTGAGCCGCGAAGAAAGCCTGCTGATGCACGCCAAGCGCCACCCGATCCGCATGACCTACACGGCCGGCTGCGACGCCGACGGTCACCTCACCGCGCTGCACGTGCGGGCGGTGGGCGACAGCGGCGCTTACGCCAGCGTCGGCATGAAGGTGCTCGAGCGCATGGCCGGCCACGCCAGCGGCCCCTACCGCCTCCCCACCATCGACGTGGAGGCCGTCGCCGCCCGCACGAACAACCCGGTGTGCGGGGCCTTCCGCGGCTTCGGCGCCAACCAGGCCCAGTTCGCCATGGAGGGCGTGATCGACCGGCTGGCCGAGCGGGTCGGCATCGACGGCTGGGAGATGCGCAAGCGCAACGTCATCCACCCCGGCGAGGTGTGGGGCCCGGGCCAGGTGATGGACGACGGCTGCCTCGGGGCCGACGCCTGCCTCGACGCCATCCGACCCCACTACGCGGCGGCCCGGGAGGCGGGCAGGGCCGTCGGGCTCGGGCTCGGGCTGAAGAACAGCGGCCTCGGCAACGGCTTCAAGGAGGTCACCAAGGCCGTCGTGCGGTTCCGCTCCGACGGCATGGTGGAGGTGCGCCACGGCTGGACCGAGATGGGCCAGGGCATCCACACCGTGGCGCTGCAGGTGGCCGTCGAGGAGCTCGTGCTCGACCCGGCCCGCATCGTCGTACTGGTCGACACCACCCGTGAGCTCGGCTTCGGACAGACCACCGGCTCCCGCGGCACGCTGATGGGCGCCGGCGCGGTGCAAGCGGCCTGCCAGGCGGCCCGCGCCGGCGGCTGCCAGGTCGACGTCGACTACGAGGGCGAGTACCGCGTCGACTGGACCCAGAAGATCGGCGAGGTCGAGCTCCCCACCATCCACTCCACGTTCTCGTACGCGGCCCAGCTGGTGGTGGCCGACCGGGCCACCGGTGCCATCGAGCGGGTGGTGGCCGTGCACGACGTCGGCCGGGTCGTGAACCCCACGCTGTGCGAGGGGCAGGTGGAGGGCAGCGTCCACATGGGTCTCGGCTACGCGCTCACCGAGGACTTCCCCGCCGACCCCGCCACCGGCGTCCCTACGAGCATGACGCTGCGCTCGCTCGGCATCCTGCGCCCCAAGGACGTGCCGCCGATCGAGGTGGTCCTGGTGGAGAGCCCGCAGCCGAACGCGCCTTACGGCATCAAGGGCGTCGGCGAGATCGGCCTCGTGCCGACGGCCGGTGCGGTGGCCGCCGCCCTCCACGAGGTCGACGGCGTGTGGCGCGACACCCTGCCCATGCGCCCGAAGACCGCAGCCGCGCCGGACGACTGACCGACGCCCCCACACGAGTCGCCGCCGACCCGTGTCGGGCGTGCCGAGAAGTGAGCGGCGGCGACACGAGTCGACGAGAACACGTGTCTGCCCGCGGTTCGAACCGCCCCGCACACGGGTCGCCACCAACCGGTGTCCGGCGTGCGGCGAAGTGAGCGATCCGCACACACGATGGCCCGGACGTGTGTTGCGAGGGCGACGGGTCGCTGTCCGCGAGGATGGGTCGATGGACGACGGCGCTGTCACGCCGGGGCTCGTGTGCGCGCACCACCACCTCTACTCGGCGCTGGCACGGGGCATGCCGGCACCGCCGGCCACGCCGACACGGTTCCTCGAGATCCTCCAGCAGGTGTGGTGGCGGCTCGACGCCGCGCTCGACCTCGACCTGCTGCGCTGGTCGGCGATGCTCGGCGCCGTCGAGGCGCTGCAGTGCGGCACCACGGCGGTCGTCGACCACCACGAGAGCCCGATGGCCATCGAGGGCTCCCTCGACGTGATCGCCGAAGCTTGCGCGGAGGTGGGCGTGCGGGCGGTGTGCGCCTACGGCATCACCGACCGCTGGCACGACGACGGCACCCTGCACGACGGTCCCCCCGCCCGCATCACCGACGGCGCTCGCCGCGGCCTGGCCGAAAACGAGCGGTTCCTCCGGGCCGGCGGACGGGGGATGGTGGGCATCCATGCCGCCTTCACCTGCACCGACGAGACCCTGGAGGCCGCGGCCGGCTTGGCCCGTGACCTCGGGGTGGGCGTCCACCTCCATGTCGCCGAAGGGGTCGACGATGCCGAGGCCGGACGCCGGCTGGAGCACCTGGCCACCGACGACTGGCTGCTCGTGCACGCCGTGCACCTCGACCGCCCGCTGCCCGGCACCATCGCCCACAACCCCCGGTCGAACATGAACAACGGCGTCGGGTACGCACGGCCCGCGTCGCGGCCCAACACGGTGGTCCTCGGCACCGACGGCATCGGCGCCGACATGCTCGAGGAGCTCCGCCTGGCCTACGTCCGCCACCGTGAGGACGACGTGCTGGCCTCACCCGAGACGGCCTGGGGGTGGCTGGCCAACGGCTGGGCGCTCGTGCCCGAGGCCCGTGACGACCGGGTCCGCTGGAGCTACGACCACGCCGCCAGCGCCTGGCACGTGGCCTTCACCCCGGGCACGCGGGCGCTCGAGGTGACGAGCGGATCCGGCGAGGTCCTCCTGCACGACGGCCTCCCGACCCGCGTCGACCTCGACGAGGTCCGAGCCAAGGCCGCCGAGCAGGCCGCCCGCCTCTTCGCCCGCCTGTAGCCGTCACCCACCGCCACGACTGTGGCACCCCATGAGCGCCCGGCTCACCAGCCACCACAGTGCCCGTGATCGGGGTCGTGCGCATCGAACGTCACCTGGAAGCCGATCGCCATGCCCACCCTGGAGCACCCCCTCGGTATCGTCGCCACCACTTCCCCTCCAACCCGTTGCCCCCACGCTCCCTGGAGGAGAAGATGTCCGTCGATGAACGCGCCCTGCTCGCCCTGCACCGCCGCCTCGATGACGTGCTCGGCACCGACGAGGCGGCCACGCTGATGTCGCAGCTACCCCTCACCCCCGCCACCGAGCTCCTCACCAAGGAGGACGGCCGGCGCTTCGACGCAAGGTTCACCGAGATCGACCACCGGTTCGACCGAGTCGAGGAACGGCTCGACCGCGTCGAGGAACGGCTCGACCGCGTGGAGGTCCGGCTCGACCGCCTCGAGGATCGCATGGACCGCTTCGAGACCCGGATGATGGCCAAGCTCAGCGAGGAGTTCGCCCACCTCGACGACCGCGTCGACTCGGCCATCTCCAAGGCCATGCGCCAGACGGTGGTCGGCACCATCGGCGTCATCCTCGCCACGGCGGCCACCGTGCTCACCGCAGTGCAGCTGGGGTAGCCGTACGATCCGGCCCATGCCGCTGCCGGTCGCTCTCTACCTCCAAGACGCCCACCCGCTGCGCGAGGGCATGGAGATCGTCAAGTACGCCGAGGCCAAGGGGTTCCACGCCGTCTGGCAGGCCGAGAGCCGCCTGGTCCGCGAGGCCACCGTGCCGATGGCCGCCTTCGCCGCAGTCACCGACCACATCAAGGTCGGCTCCGGCGTCGTCGACTGCTGGAGCCGCAACCCGGCCCGCCTGGCCGCCACGTTCTCCACCCTCGACGACCTGGCGCCCGGGCGGGTGCTGCTCGGCATCGGCGCCTGGTGGGACCCGCTGGCCCAGAAGGTGGGCATCGCGCGGCGCAAGCCGCTCACGGCCATGCGCGAGATCGTCACGGTGGTGCGGGCGCTGCTGCGCAACGAGACGGTCACGTTCCACGGCGAGCACGTGCACCTCGACGGCGTCGAGCTCGACTACGTCTACCAGGAGCGCCGCCCGAAGGACGTCCCGATCTACATCGGCGCCACCGGCATGCAGATGATGGAGCTGGCCGGCGAGATCGCCGACGGCGTCGTGCTCAACTACCTCGTCTCACCCACCTACAACGCGATGGCCATGGAGCACCTCGCCGCCGGTGCCGCCAAGGCCGGGCGATCCGTCGACGACGTCGACCGGCCGCAGCTGGTGGTGTGCAGCGTCCACGACGACCGCCAGACCGCGCTCGACATGGCCCGCCTCATGGTGACGCAGTACCTCGGCCAGCAGCCCCACATCATGAAGGCCAGCGGCGTTCCCCAGTCGCTGCTCGACGCGGTGGGCGAGGTGCTCACCTGGCCGGCCACCCACGAACAGGTGGAGGCGGCGTCGAAGCTGGTACCCGACGAGATCGTGCAGATGATCACGGCCTCCGGCACGCCCGACGAGGCCAAGGCCAAGGTGGCCGACTACGTGCGCGACGGCTGCACGTGCCCGATCCTCTACCCGCTCGGCGACGTGACCGCGATGATCGACGCCTTCAGCGGCTGGGAGCCCTGAAGAGCGTGCTCAGTCGTGCACCCACACGGTGAAGCCGCGCGGGAGCTTGTTGGCCAGCCAGATCCAGTCCATGGCAGCGGTGCTCACCCGCACGCAGCCGTGTGACGCCGGGTAGGCGGGGATGTTCCCCGACCCGTGCACCGCGATGCCGCCCCGGAAGTACTTGGGCCGGTAGAGGCGACCGAGCTCGCCCTCCCACCAGCCGGCCGGACGCTCGAAGTACACCTTGTAGGTGCCCGCCGGGGTCTGGGCGTCGCCGGAGAGGACCTTGCCGTTCTTCTTCGACACCTCGCGGTAGGGCTTGTTGCTGCCCGTCGAGACGTTGATCGCCCACTCGACCTGGCCGTCCTTCACGAAGTAGCCGACCTGGCGGCGCTTGTCGACCTCGAAGAACGACCCTGGGCGCGGGTTGTTGCTCTTCACCCGCGGGAGCGGGAAGTTGAGGAGGTCGGCCGTGCGCTGGTCGACCCGGCCGGTGGCCTTCACGCCCATGTGCTTCTGGAAGGCCATGACGGCCTGGGTGGTGGCGTGGCCGTAGGCGCCGTCACCCGACGGCACCCAGAACCCGAGCGCCGACAGCCGGTGCTGCAGCGTCTTCACGTTGGTGCCACGGGCACCCGGTCCGGTGGCCACGATCCCGAAGGCCGGAGGGGGCGGCGGCTGGGTGGTGGTGGTCGGCTCGGCCGGCGTGGTCGGCGGCGCCGGTGTGGTCTCGGGTGGGGCCACGGTGCTCGACGTCGGCGGCGCCGGCGTTGTGGCCACCGGCGCACACGTCCAGATCCCGGTGTTGGGGTCGTAGTCGAGGTACGCGCAGTTCGACGGGATGACCCCCGGCTCCTGCGCGGCTGCCGGCGCCACGCCGAGGGCGAGCGCGCCGAGCACACCGACCGCGGTGCTCGTGACCATCCATCGCTTCGAGGGCATGCGGGACCTCCGTGCTCACCGCCCAGCGGACCGATCGTAGCCCCATGACCTACGAAGTTGTCATCACAAGATCGGGGTTCCCTGGGGCCGGCACCGCCACCGTGTGCTGTCATGGGCCGATGGCCAAGAACGTGCTGGGCACCGATCTCGTCGAGTGCGGGCGTGACCCGCTCACCGGCTTCTACCGCACCGGCTGCTGCGACACCGGGGCCGACGACGACGGCGTGCACGTGGTGTGCGCCCGCGTCACCGAGGAGTTCCTGGCCTTCTCGGTATCGGTCGGCAACGACCTGAGCACGCCGCAGGCCCACTTCCCGGGCCTCCAGCCGGGCGACCGCTGGTGCCTGTGCGCCGCCCGCTGGAAGGAGGCCCTCGACGCCGGCGTGGCCCCGCCGGTGGTGCTCGAGGCCACCCACGCCCGAGCGCTGGAGTGGGTGTCGCTCGAGGAGCTCCAGTCCCACGCCGCGCCAGCGTGAGCAGTGGGCCGCGCGGGACTCGAACCCGCAACCCGAAGCTTAAAAGGCTCCTGCTCTGCCAGTTGAGCTAGCGGCCCGCCCGATGGCGTAGCACACACGGCTCCGGTCAGCTGAGCGTGGTGCGTGGTGGTGACCTGTCGACGTGTCGGCGCGCCCCTCAGGTCACGACGGCGACGGTGTGCCGTTGAAGAGCTTGCTGACGATCCACCAGCGGCCGTCCTCCACCACGAGGTGCAGGCTCGTCACGTAGTCGTACTGCACGTAGTGCCGCTCGGCCACGGTCACCACGGCGACGCCGCCGTGCACCTCCACCGAGGTCGTCTCGCACGCGTACGGCTCGCCCTGCGAGGCCGGCGACGGCGTCTCGGCGACGAACTGGCACAAGAAGTCGAGGTCCTTCACGTACAGCTCGGTGTCGATGTAGCCGCACACGACGGCCGTGGGCTTGAAGGCCTCCCGCAACAGGGCGACGTCGCCGTTGCGCAGGCCATCGGCGTACTGGCCGACGGTGACGTCGATGGCCTCGCGGACGGTCGGCTCGATGGTGGTCATGGTGTCCTCCCGGTGTTGACAGCGGTGCGGCCGGCAAGGTCGGCCACGAGGGCGGCCGCCTCCCGGAGGTCGGGCGTGTCGAAGCCCTCGGTGAACGTGTCGAGGACCGGCGCGACGAGGTCGCGGGCCTCTGCGACATGGCCTCGTGCGGCCAGCAGGCGGGCCAGCGTGGTGGCGGCCCGCAGCTCCCACGAGCGGGCCCCTTGGCGTTGTGCCACGCCGACGGCGGCGCGCAGCTCGGCCTCGGCGGCGTCGAGCTCGCCGCGCTGCTGGAGCATCCACCCCTTCAGCCGGCGGACCTCGGCCTCGTGGGAGCGCTCACCCTGGTGCTCGACGAGAGCGAGGGCCTCGTCGATGCCCTCCAGCGCCTCGTCGAGATCGCCGGCGCGCGCCAGCGCCTCGGCCAGCACGGCCTTCACGTAGGGCACCCACGCCTTGTGACCGGTGGTGGCCAGCCGCCGCAGCGACTCCTGCAGCTGGGCCGCGGCGTCGAAGGGCCGCCCCTCCCGCAACCAGGCGATGCCCTTCACGACCTGGGCCATCATCTCCGACATGAGCGGCACCTGGTGCTCGCGCCCGACCCGCTCGGCCTCGGCCACGCGCTCGAGGAGCTGCTCGGGCTCCCGCCGGTAGTCGAACGCCTCGGCTCCGACGGTGAGGGCGAAGCAGAGGTCGAACGGGTGGCTGCGGCGGCGGGCCCACTCGTCCTTTTCGTCGCTCAGCGCGCGGGCCTGGTCGGGATGGCCGAGCATCCACAGGTACTGGGCCCGGTAGCAGCCGTCGGCGGTGAGCGGGTCGTTGTTCGTGAGCGCGGCGATGTGCCAGTGCCGCTCGGGGTCGTAGAGCCTGCGGATGGCGTCGCCGTGGTGGCGGGCCAGGTCGAGCTCGCCCATCCAGAAGTGCGACGTCATGAGGCACCGGTGCCCCGACAGCTCGAGGTCCTCGTCACCGGCCTGCTCGGCCAGCGCCAGCATCTCGTGGGCCCAGGCCGTGGCGTCGAGGTGGTGGCCGGCGCTCATGTCGTGCACCCACAGCCCGTTCAGGATCGGCAGGTACGCGTCGTGGCGACCGGCGTTGCGCGCCAGCGCAAGGGCCGGCTCGAGCAGCTCCTGCACCTCCGGGGCCGCCCACCCCTTGGTGGCAGTGAGCGCCGGCGTCAGGAGTGTGCGCAGCTCGAGCTCGGCCACGTCACGCTCGGGACCGGCCGCCAGCCGGGCGATGAGGGCGAGCCCCTGGCCGAGGTGGGCGACGGCCTCGGGCACGGCGAAGCGCTGCAGCGCCTGCTCGCCGGCCAGGCGCCACAGCGGGACCGCCGCTTCGAGCTCGCCGGCCGCCGTGTGGTGCTGCGCGAGGCGCTCCGGCGGGGTGTCGGGCCACCGGTCGTGCAGTGCCCTTGCGATGGTGCTGTGCAGCTCCTGGCGGCTGCGCAGCAGCAGCGACTCGTAGGCGGCGTCTTGCACGAGCGCGTGCTTGAACACGAACAGGGCATCAGGCGCAGTACCCACCTGGAGCACGAGCCCGGAGCGGCAGATGGCGTCGAGCTCCTCGCCGAGCGCCGGCTCCGGCAGGGTCGACACCGCGGCGAGGAGCTCGTAGCTGAACTCGCGTCCGATCGCCGCGCCGACCTGGGCCAGCTCCTTGCCCCGCCCGAGTCGGTCGAGGCGGGCCGTGAGCGAGTCGCGCAACGTGTCGGGCACGGTGAGCGCCCCGTCGCCGGCGAGTTCGAGCCGGTCGCCCTCGGCCACGAGACGGCCCGACTCGACCAGCCAGCGGGTGAGCTCCTCCACGAACAGCGGGACCCCGTCGGTGCGCTCCACCACGCGCCCCAGCACCTCCGGCGGCAGGTCGCGACCGCCGGTCACCTCGCGCGCGAGCACCGCGCAGTCGCCAGCCTGGAGGCGACCGAGGTCGACCACGACACCGTCCGAGCGCGGCGCCAGCTCGGGCCGGTGCGTCTCCACGAGCAGCGCCGGCACCTCGCCGGCACGGGCCACCAGGCGGCTCAGCACCTCGAGGGTGGTCGGGTCGGCCCAGTGCGTGTCCTCCACCACGAACAGGCAGGGGCGGCGGCGGGCCACCGCCGCCGCCAGCTCCACCAGCGCGGCGATCGTCGCCTCCTTGCGGGCCTGGGGTGTCAGCACCGGCCAGCTCTCGTCGGGTCCGGCCGGCAGGCCCAGCAGCGCCGCCAGCACCCACTCGTCGGACGGTGGCCGCTCGAAGCGGGCCAGCACTTCGGTGAGGCGTGACCGCCGCGCCTGCGGATCGTCGTCGGCACCGGCCAGGAGCCGGTCGAGCGTCGCCACCACCGGGGCCAGCGGGCTGTGCACCTCGTAGGGCGAGCACTGGAAGGCCAGGACCACTGCGTCCTCGGCGTTGGCGACGTCGCGCAGGGCGCTCACCAGCCGGCTCTTGCCGATGCCGGCCTCGCCCACCACCGTGACCACCTGGCCGCTGCCGCTGCGCGAGCGCCGCCACCGGTCGACGAGCACGCCGAGCTCGCGCGCGCGCCCGACGAGGGCCGCCGCCTGACCACCCGTCGACGCCTCGAAGCGACTCGTCGCCCGGCTCTCGCCGACCACGCGGTACGCCGGCGTCGGCGACGCGATGCCCTTCAGCTCGAGACCACCGAGGTCGTCGTAGGAGAACACGCCCCCCGCCATGCGTTGCACCCGCGAGCTCACCACCACCGTGCCCGGCTCGGCCGCCGACTGGAGCCGCGCCGCCAGGTTCATCGTCTCGCCGACGGCGGCCCGCTCGGCCGGCTCGATGAGCACCACCCCCGTGGCGATGCCGACCCGCACCCGCAGCCGGCCCGCATGGGCCACGTCGAGGTCGCGCAGCGTCGCCACGATGTCGAGACCGGCCCGCACCGCCCGCTCGGCGGCCCCCTCGTGGGCGAGCGGGTAGCCGAAGAAGGCGATGACGCCGTCTCCGAGACGGTTGTAGACGTAGCCGTCGAAGCGGGCGATGCAGGCGGCACACGTGTCCTCGTAGGTGCGGATCACGGTGTGCAGCACCTCGGGGTCGAGGCGGGTGGCCAGCTCGGTGAAGCCGACCATGTCGCAGAACAGCACGGTGAGCTGGCGGCGCTCGCTGACGCCGGGCGCCGGCTCGGCCACCTCCGCCCGCGCCTCGCCGGCGACCGCCCGCAGCAGCCGCTTCCTCGGCCCGAACGGCAGCCCGAGCTCGTCGAGGTCGGCCTCGGTCAGCACCCGCAACGTGTCGAGATCGATCTCGCTGCGGTCGAACAGCTCGACGTAGCGCTCGAGGCCGAGCGACGCCAGCAGCTCCTCGATGCCCGCGTCCCTCACGAGGCCTCCACGAGGAGGCCGCGGCGATACAGCCAGACCGCGAGCGCGGCGGGGTCGGGGGCGCGACCGGACCAGTGGCGCGCCACCTCGGCCAGCGTCGACCCGGTCGTCATCGAGCCCAAGAGTGGCACCAGCGCGCACCCACCGACGTACGCAACCGGCTCGTCGAGCGCCGGGTGGGCCACCGCGGCACGCTCGACCACGAGATCGCCCTCGAGGCACGCGGTGGCGACGATCGAGCACAGCGGCGACAGCGCCACCACGGTGTCGGGCCTCGGCGGGGTGGCGGGTCGACCGGCCGGCTCCGGGAGCGGCCGTGGGTCGGACCCGGCCGCCCGCACCGCCCAGAACGGCGTCGGCCGGCCCACGGCCGCAGCGGCGTAGTGCTCGGCCGCCCATGCTCGATGCCGCTCGGAGGCCTCCCGCAGCCGAGCTTCGTAGAAGTGGGCCGCCAGCGCGGCCGACGCCGGCCGGCGCAGCACGGTGTTCACGACCACGGCGGCCGCCAGCGCCGTCTGCACGGCCCGCTGCACCCCACTCGACGAGAGCGGGTCGAGGGCGACGGCGGCATCGCCGACGGCCAGCCAGCCCTCCGCCATCGGCGCCTCGTGGCAGTACGCCGTCGCATCGACGACCTCCACGGGGCCGTCCAGCGTGAGGTCGTGGCACCGGTCGAAAAGGCCCGACCGCTCGAGCACCGAGGCCAGGCGGGCCGCCGGTGCCCCGGCGCCGCTGGCAGGGTCGACGAACGCGATCGTGTCGTAGGTGCCGTCGGGGAGCGGCACACCCCAGCACCATGCGTCGTCGAGGGCCTCGATGCGAGGCCGCTGCGGCAGCCGGCCCGCCCGCCAGTAGGCGTGCAGGGCCAGCGTGCGGGCGCCGGTCGGCCGGCGCGGCCCGCGGGCGGTGCGCCGGCCGGTGGCGTCGACGACGTACCGGCACGCGACCGCGCCACGGCCGTCGACGTCGACGACCCACCCGGTGGCGGTGCGGCGGCGGGCCCGCACCACCGCTGGCTGCGCGACGTCCACGCCGCCGGCCCGCGCGTGCTCGAGCAGCGCGGCGTCGAAGGCGCCGCGATCGACGAGCCACCCGTCGGCGTCGTCACGCCGGCGGGCCGGCCCCTCCCACGCCACGTCCACCCCGCGCACCGGACGGCACAGCGGCTCGACCGCGGCGCGAGCGCCGCTGGCCTCGAGCAGCGCCAGCACACCGGGCGTCAGCGACTCACCGAGCCGCCGGCGCGGGAACGTCGCCCGCTCGACCACGAGCACGCGGTGGCCGAGCTGGGCCAGGCGAGCCGCCACCGTGGTCCCGGCCGGCCCGGCGCCCACCACGCACACGTCGACCTCGCCCACGACTCAGGGGCCCTTCGTCGCCTCGCGCAGGGGCAGTAGGCGCCCGTAGGCCCCCAGGCAGTAGTGCAGCCAGCCGCGGATGAAGTCGCAGGCCGGCCGGCCCCGGTGGATCACCTCGTGGTGGCACCCGCCGCCGCAGAGGTAGCGGGCCCAGCACGAACGGCACGGCTCCTGGCGGTGGACGTGGCGATCGGCCAGCCAGCCGGCGCGAGCGACATCGTCGATGCCGTCGTCGAGTGACCCCATGGCGCCCGCGTCGTCGCCGACGAAGCGGTGGCACGCCGACAGGTCGCCCTCGGCCGACACGCCGAGGTAGCCGGCGCCGGCGCCGCACGGGAAGGGCCGGTGGGTGCCCCGGTCGATCTCCCGCAGCGCGTTCTCGAGGTTGGCGAACGGGTACCGCTCACCCGCCCATGCCCGGCGCTCGTGCTCGCGCCCGGTGTCGACCATCTCGCCGAGCAGCACCTCGAGCTCGGCCGCCTGCAGCTCACCGTGCCCGTTCGGCGCGCTCAGCATGGGCGACACGCCGACGCTGGAGAAGCCGCGCTCGACGAGCTCGTCCACCGTGCGCCGCACCATGAGGTTCCCGGGGGTCACCGTGACACGAGCCGACACCTGCATCCGGCGGGCACCGGCCAGCAGCGGCACCACCCGCTCCATGATCGTGTCGAAGCTGCCCCGGCCGTCGCGGTAAGGACGCAGCCGGTCGTGCACGTCCCGAGGTCCGTCGAGGCTCACGGTGACGGCGAACCCGTGGCGCTCGAAGAACTCGGCGTCGTCGGGCCGAACGAGCGTGCCGTTCGTGGTGACCGAGAACGTGACCCGCACCCCGCGCTCGGCGCCCAGTGCCGCAGCCCGCTCGGTGGCCGCCCGCAGCACCCGCCGGTTGGCCAGCGGCTCTCCCCCGAGGAAGGCGACGTTCACCGACGAGCCGGGCTCGGCGCCTGCCACCAGCAGCGCCACCGTACGCTCAGCCACGTCGAGCGGCATCTGCTTGGCGGTGCCACCGAAGTCGCCCTGCTGGGCGTAGCAGTAGGTGCACCCGAGGTTGCAGGTCTGGGCGACGGCCAGCGACACCGCGTGCACGGGCGGCGGCGCCAGCGGCGCGTCGGCCACGAACGGCTCGCCGCCGAGGCCGAGGCGGTCCAGCAGCTCGTGCTCGCTGCCCGCGGCCACCGAGCGTTCGACCTCGGCCACGAGCGCCGGGGCCGCGTCGTACACACGGCTGCCGTCGGCCACGAACAGCTGGCCCTCGACGAGGTGCACCTCGGCCGACGGGGACCGGGCCGCGTCCATGAGGGCGCGAGCCTCGGCCCGGAGCACCGTCGTCCGGTCGTCGTCGCCGACGCGGCGGCGGGGCGGCGCCACCGTCGTCACCGGCGGGCGTCCTCCCCGGGCGCGTCGCGCCCGCCCACCTGGAACCGCAGCCACCGCTGCCAGTCGCCGAGCAGGTCGTCGTACAGCACCAGCCGGGTGTCGACGTAGTCGTCGGGCACGTACGAGCCGGTTCGTTCCTTCTGCAACCAGTTGTCGCCAGCCGCCGCACCGTCCTCGCCGGGAACGACGTTGACGAAGTCGGGGCGGGCCGAGGCCCAGTAGTAGCAGGAGCACTCGCGGAAGTCGTTCTGCCAGGGCGAGCACAGTCCCTGGGTGAGCTCACCCGGCTCGGCCAGGGCCCGAGCGATCATGGCGGTCCCCTCGTCGAACACGTGGCGAACCCTCAGCTTCCTGGCCCGCAGCACGCCCTCGTCGTAGGAGACCTGCCGGTCGGGTGCGGCCTCCTTCGAGAACTCGCACGTGACCTTCTCACCCTGGTGCGTGTGGAGCACGTGAGCCAGGGCGTTCGACCACTCGAGGGGGCCCAGCCCGGTCGGGTTCGACTCCGACGTGAGCACGACCCCCACGGTGGGGTCGGCCGGCGACGGCCCGACCATCGGCGTCATCGTGTCGACGCCGTTCACCCTCAGGAGCCGGTGGTGCACGAGCGCGGGGTCGTCGGCCTCCACCACGAGGTTGTCCCACTCCCGGAGCGTGATGCCCTCGAACACGCGCCGCCACACCGCTCGGAAGTCGACCTCGAGGCCGGGCGTGCAGTTCCCCACGGCGGTGGCCGGCAGGGTGCTGAACGGGTTGCCGGTCGCCCGGTGGCGGAGGTGGGCGGTGCGGTTCTTGGGGGTCAGCTTCGGCGTCGGCGACGGCTCGGCGTCGGCAGCCACGAACGGCGCCTGGCTGGCCACTCGCTCGATCGTGTCGATCTGTCGCCACGTGAGGGCGAGATAGCTGCCGTCGGCGCCGCACATCAGCGCCGGCATCTTCCGGCGGCCCTGGTCGGTGAAGTCGCCCACCTCGTCCGGTCGGCGCAGGAGATGGGCGAACCACGGGGCAGCGCCAGCGCGCAGCGCGGCGAACACCTGCTGGTGCAGGCCCATCACGGTGAACGTGTCGACCGAGCCGTTCGACATCACCGGCCGCATCAGGCGGGCCGTGTCGAAGGCCTCCTCGGCCGGCATCGTGTCGAGCGACAGCGCCGGCCGGCCATCGACGTCCTCGCCGTTCATCACGGCCACGTTCATGAACCGCACCGTCTCGAAGGCCCGCCGGACGATGTCCTCGGCCCTGGCCCTCGTCACCGCCTCGTTCTCGGTCGGGCTCACCTCGGGGCCGTGGACCACCTGCTCGAGGTCGTCGAGGAGCGTGCGCACGAACCCGGCGTCGGGAGCCAGCGCCGGCGGCCCCGACGTGATGCGGGCCGACGCGACGAGCTCGCCGTCGGGCGTGCGCAGGCGCACCTGCACGATGCCGTCGCAGGCGTCGTCGAGGTAGCCGCGGCTCTTCGCCTTGTTGTCGTGCAGCCAGGGCGGGGCCGGCGGCTCGATGGCGAACAGCGACGGCGGGAACGTCTCGTCGTAGAAGCGCCGGCCCTGCACGACGATCTCGTTGCCGTCGTCGTCGACCGGGATCTCGAAGCCCACCCACTCGCCCTTGTCGGGGTCGTACACCGCGTGCGCCTCGTCGATGAGCCCCTCCTGGTCGTGGCGGGGGCCGTAGATCTCGCCGGTGGCCGGGGTGAAGCGCAGCCGGATCTCGGGATGGTCGTCGCTCGGCTTGACGAACCGCACGGTGCCGAACGGGACGGCGGCGCCGTCGTAGAAGTGATCGCACGTGCCGAGCAGCGGGTGGGCCGTGTGGTCGGAGAACCAGCCCGTCTCGGCCGCCACCCGGTCGCCCTCGTCGCCGGTGCGGCGCTCGACCTTGCGGTTGGCCACCTCCACCTGCCAGGCCAGGTCGCCGACCGACAGCCCCTCGTCCTCCAGCAGCTCCAACGTGAGCGGCACGAGCCGTTCGTCAACCACGGCGAACACCTCGAGGAACGGCGCCACCGGCCGAATGAGGTCGTCGTCGCGGAACTTGATCGTGCTCGGCGTGTATTCGCGCGTGATCTCCCCGGTCTCGTCGTCGACCACGAAGGTCGGCTCCGGCACGATCCGGCGGAAGTCGAGTGGGTGGCCGTCGACCTCCTGCAGCGAGTAAGCGGCCATCGGCTTGGGCGACCCTCCCAGTCGCCCGATGGCGAGCGGCGGCAGGATGCGCAGGTCGGTGATCGTCATGGGCGAACCCTCACTCTGGTCTGGCGGTCGCGGACGACGGCCTCGATCGCCGCCGACGACTGGCTGTCGAGATCACGCATGGCGGTGAGGTAGGCGACCTGCGCGGGAGCGGGGTCGCCCTCCAGCAGCGTTCGGGTCAGCCGCTGCGAGCTGGCGAGCAGGTCGAGGTGCAGGCGCCAGCAGTCGACGTCGTCGGTCGGCAGCACCGACGTGTACGGCATCTCGAACGGGGGCCCGGCCCGGCGCGGATCGTCGGGGTCACCGAGGGGCATCTGGAACAGCAGCCCGGTGAGCGCCTTGAGGCTGTACATCTCCCCGAAGGCTCGGTGCAGCGTGATGGCCCGCTTGCGCTGGCCGCCCTGCACGCGGGCCAGCCGGAAGCTGTGGGCGATGCTCACGAGCAGCAGGCGGTAGCGGAGGTTGGCCAGCTCGGCCCAGCGGCGTGACGTCGGGTGCTCGATCTCGGTGCCGCCGCTGCCGCGGTGGGTCGACGGGTTCGCCGGCAATCCCTCGGGGCTCCACCACCGCTGGTCCTCGTCGGCCGTGAGGAGCTCGTCCATGTCCTCGTAGATCTCGAGGAACCGGTCGAAGTGCGACGGCGCCGACGGCCGCCGGTC